>JAABUK010001158.1_pt1 | contig 51342 bp, 55 predicted proteins | sample 5559141 | NCBI WGS metagenome assembly JAABUK01 (sample SAMN10711869, study PRJNA513367) | rock metagenome | isolation source: Antarctica rocks | place: Antarctica: Victoria Land, Pudding Butte nord | collected 2016-01-03 | reverse complement strand
CCCTTCGCTGCCCCTGGCGCTTCGTTTTCGCTGTCATGGTCGATGTTAGGGCTGGTTAGTTTGGTCATGTGTTGGTGGGATGCAGAATATTTGCTTGCTTGCTTGCAGCCCATCTGATTAGTTGGTTGGTTATCGAGTCGTTCAGATGCACGATCAATACGATGTTGCGAACCGAAATGCGCGAATCACTTCTGGGAATGAGATGGGCGTCTGATCAATCGTCCTGTTTATTCATGGAGCTGGCTGGTCTATGCTATATCTACCTTCAGCCCTCTTTTACTGGTCATTACCTCCGTACCATAGAATTCCACTTAACTAGACTGAGATGGCTGGATAGCCTTGGCAGCCACTCCGTCGACCGATGACTCGAGTCTCTTCTTCTTTGATCAACTTGTTTTGCGAGGTTGGAGCATCCATCCCGTCTCGTGCTTGCTTAGATGACAGCAGGTTAGAGGCAATTCCTGCAAACCCGGCGTGGTTCGTCATAGACTGTGGCCGGTCTGAATCATTCGATGTAGAAGGCACATATTCAGCAGAGGTGTTTTTTTTGTTGGCATTTAGAGCGGATCCACGCTTGGGATTAAGCTGGTGGATGGCGAACAGCCTGCAGGTTGGTCTGGATTGAGCCACAAGCTGTTACGTACGCACAAGCATAAGCCTTGACAGCTATTCGAGTATGCGACGTAGAGGATCTCTCCGGCGCTGGTGCTTGACAGCTACATCCATCGGTAGAACGTCTGTAGATTGGTTTCAAGAGGTCAAGCATGGGGAATATGGTAACCAATTGGTGGCCGGCTTGTTCCGACTAACTTAGAGCCATACCGTGATCAAGAAACCGATCTCATCTTCTCATCTTCTCACATATCCCTGCTGGAAACCTGGTGGCATAGCCGGTGGTCCACCGACCTGCTGCGGAAATCCAGGAGGCGGACCAAACCCTGGGCCCATGGCGCCCTGTGGCGGCGGTGCAAATCCCTGCGGAGGTCCATTGAAGCCCGGTGGCATGAATCCTTGAGGACCGCCATAACCAGCCTGTGATGGAGGAGGTCGGGCGGGAAGGCCGGATGGTGGAGCAGAGAGTGGTGGGCTAGGCGGAGGAGGAGGTCTCTGCTGCTGAGGCGAAGGGTTGTATGTGCCATTTGGCATGCCTGGTCCGCCGTTTATTGTCATGGGCGGAGGCATTCCTGCTGGTGGCGCGCCCATTGGCGGCATACCTCCGAATATGCCTGCTGGTAATGGCTGAGCTTGAGGTTGGACATTGTGTTTCCTGGCTTGAGCGGCCAACATGCGTTCTGCTTGGTCGCCGTGGCGTTCTCCTTTACCGTCTTTCTTATAGGCGTATTGGACTGAGATTTCTTTGTTCATGAGGTATTGGCTGTTCATGTTGGCAATGGCATCGTCGGAAGCTTCGAAGTTGGAGAAGGATATGAAACCATAGCCTTTGGACAAATTGTTGTCGTCTCGAGCGACCTGGCGACCGGATATATCAGTTTGACAAATCGGGAAAGAAGAGAAGGGGAGGACATACCTTCGGTGCAGCGATCAAACTTCCAAATCGACTAAATGTCTCATACAACACCTGCTCAGTAACCATCGGATCCAAATTCCCCACAAACAATTCCGCCCCAACCTCCACAGTCTTCTGCTTATCCGCGCTCGCCTTGTTCACCCTGACCGGTTTTCCATACAGCCGGACCTGATTCATGATGCGGGCAGCATACTCGGCGTCCTCCTCGGAGATGAATTCGACGAAGCCATAACCTTGGTGGGTTTGAGTGACCCGGTCTTTAGGGAGGTGAACGTTAACTATGCGACCGGCCTGAAGCATGAGCTCCCATACCAGATTGTCTGTGACGCGCTCGTCGAGGTTGCCGATGTACACTGTAGCTTCCTTGTCTTGTTCCCTGGACGTTGTTAGCTGGAGTTGAAAATGAACGGGAGGCCACGGACCAGTGCCTTGCGCTGGACATAGTGAATGAAGGTGGCAGAGCTTCTGTGCATGCGCTGTGGTGGTGAAGGTAGGAGGGAGAACTGTGTCCACTATGTACGTCGATTCAGTGCGATTGATACCATCAATAACTCCGTGCGCCGCAGAAGTCATTTCTGAAGGTAGAGGAACACGTGACTCTGACCCAATCTGGCTGCTTTTGATGCTGCTTTATTGATGGATCGGATAACCTGTCGCCGCTTTCTGAAGCCCCAGCCGTGTGCCCACGAGTACGTCGTTCGAGGCCTGGAGACACTGAAGCTGAGACACTTTCCCCGTGCTGTCTTAGGAAACGTGTCTCATCGTCTTTGTCCTCAGCACCTCGGCTTTGTGCTCCCAAGCTATTTCGGCAGCCCACATTACTCCGTACTGCGTTCCGACTCGCTACTACGGCAATGTATCAATAGCACTTCTGCAGATTCCTAAGCCTCTCAGAGAACTCCGCGCATCGCTTCCATACGTTGACACATTCTTGACCAGGTTTAATTGGTTGATCAGCTACCCCAGGTTCTGAATGCCTCGGGGACAACCTCTCCACGGCACAGCCTTCCCGTCCTTCTAGTTCTCCCCACTACAAGTCCGATATGTACGCTTTACTGCGACAGCCCGCGGGTCAGCCTGTGGCGACGAATGGACGCTCGGTGCTGCACTGCCAAACTTGACCACAGTTTGAGCTTGAAGCCCACGAAGACCCGATCCCTGACTATCTGGGGTCCCTATTATCCCCCAACGTCTCTTACAAAGATCCCCGTCAACGACTTCAAGATGCTTCCGCTGTGAAGGAGTCAGGCTCCGCTTTCTTGTAGAAGACAACCGCTGTCATCAACGTCTAGTTCGTGCCATCGTCTCAACGTTCTTGAGTCGGAATAGGCCATGATGGCACCTACACAGGCGACCGCCTCAAAAGTCGGTCTCCGAGCAAATGCGACCCATAGTGGAAGTTGGCGCGCAAGTGCCACCCCAGATGCATTCGTACTGGAAGCGTGGAGCGAGGGTTGCATGGTCGGAGCGCTGATGATCATGTCCTTCGTGACTGTCGCCAATATGAGAAGAGGTGTCCTCCTCCACAAGCTGATCCTGCTCGAGGTGGGCTACGAACTCCCAAATCAGTGACATATCTGCTTACATTTTACGACCAGCTCTTACTCGCCATAACGCACGGCACCTTCTGCTTTATGTCCTTTGACGGATATGGATGGTATCTTTCGTCAACAGCGGCATTACTATACTGCTCCTACTTTCTTCACAACATCGTGGCATGGATCAAAATCAGACCTTTTTTTGTGGAACCGCGATCCCTCTTCAAGCCAACGACGGCCATGATCGTGCGCAGGGTTTACCTCATCAGTCTTGCCATGACCATACCTCCCATGATCCTACAGATCGTGGACAATTTTCTGTTCTTCAACAACATCAGCGAACTCTACAACAATGTCCGGCCAGCAGAGCCTCTCTTCAGGTTAGTAGGCTTTCTTCCAGTTTCCGCTCGCTCTGCAGAATAGGCCTTGCGGCATCAGATGAGATACTGACGCCCTTATTAGGGATCCATGGTGGATATTCACCTGTCTCGCCCTCTTCCACGTCATACGAAAATGCTACGGCTCTTCTGTCATTGCTCTAGTCGCTCGATGTCCTCGCTTCGGCATCCTCCTCGTTGCCATATGTCTTTCAATGATTTTCACCCTCATGGATACGTTAGCAACTCTAATCCCGCAAGTTGGGGGAGCCGTAAACGGGTGAGGGAGATCCTTTCTAAATCTCTCAGTAGGGGGAAGAATTTTCGCTGACGTCTACTCTCCTCGTACAGTATCAATCCATTCTGGAAGCTAGCCTTGATTTTCAAATGCCTCACAGATAACATTATGTTGGACGATTTCAAGACCGAACTTCAGAGGTTAGGTGGTAGTACGAATCTAGAACATGTTACTGGATCACCATCCAGCCCACCACGACCTCCATCTATCGCAGAGAAATCGCAAGATAGTCACATCGAGGTAGCAGATGCTCCGCATTCACAGGGGAGGGCCGAAACGTCCTCATCTAGCCATACGTCTTGATGGATCACGTTGATACGATACTCGTTGAATGTCCAAGGGGTTACGTCCATTGTGCTCCTTCTTCTAGATGGGATGAAGGCGAAGATATTTTTCGTAGTAGCTCTTGCACGATCTCGAGAGCTTTGGCGAGCGTTTCTGTATATATCTTGAGAATCTCAGAGAAACGCAACAATTAGATACATAGTTTTGCGCAATCATAGCGCAACCATGATATGATTGGATGATCGTTCACCTGTTATGCACAATCCGCAGCGGCTGTGATGTTTTCAGCCGGTCTACGCATTATTTCTGTGTCTAGTAGTAACCAAGTAATGTACGAACTCCCTAGTATTCGTACGACCAAAATTCAAGTTCGATATCGCCAAGACTTTTCCTGAGTGTGTAATTCGCTTTCGTCGCTTCACCACCACAGCGAACTTCCAGATCGAAACAGCGTGAACCATCAACTAGCTATCTCATCAGCTCACCTTTTCTCTGCTCGTCGTCCTCCCCTCCTTCCTAAGCAACTACCTTAATCCACAACGTGGCAGCCACCCAACAGCGAAAATGCTCCAACTCCAACTCTCCGAAGAAACAAAAGTCTGTCTATCCGCCGCCCACTGCAGTCATTTACTGCATTACTCTTTTCTCCCGCCCAAGACAACTTTTATCCTTCTCCCCCTGCTCTCTCCTGGACACATCATATCACTAACCTCCTCTCCGGAACCAAATAGGAGCGCATCACCAAAATCTTAGACATCTCGCGAATAACCCTGCATTATGGCTACCTACCTCTGATCATCTATCTCGGTACGTCCTTCCCTTCTCCTCTCTCTCTCTCTCTCTCTCTCAACCCTCTTTCCTTGGCTGCAAAAGAACATCAAAGACACAATGGAAATATCAAGTCCGAGGGAGAGTTACGAAAATGAGTCAGGGCCTTGGGTTTGACAGATTACTGACATTGACTGAACACTGAATAGGATACACGAGGAGTGTTCCAAAACCAACGCTAATTCGATTATTGTCGCCTTTTGCTTAGAAGCACACTTGAGGGGGTCGGAAGGGAAGGGGAGGAATCTGTTACTGGTGATCTGAAGGAAAGATGGAAAGATGGAAAACGTACTGAGGCCGGGCTTGAACTGGATTGTATGATATTGGGTCTGGGTGGGACGGCATGGGAAGCCCGTCGCTGGGCTTTCGAGCGAGACCATGACCTTTCGTTTCCGAGAAGAGATTGAAGGAAAGCTGGAGCGAGTTCTCGTCTGTCGCATTGTAAGGAGACTCCAAATACGTGCACGTCTGCTACAGGTACCTGAATGAAAGCGAGCGGTGCCGAGAGATGGGAACGTTGCGAAACTCTCCTCTTTATATCCAATGGGCAACAGTCAGAGCAATATCGGATGGCTATTCTTGTGCACAACCCAATCACCCAAGTAATTCTTGTATCCGATCCTTATATTCTTGCCCAACATAAATATGTGTATCGTGATGCCTGTACGCATTTTCCAGCCGATGTAAAACCCGCTCTCCTGGTATATAATCGTCATACAAACAAAAAAGAGATGGGTCATGAGTATCCCAAACAACAAACAACAATGAATATATCAAAGCTGGTCAAAGATGGGGCGGAACCAGACTCTCCCTACTTTCCTTGTCCTGAATTTTCCCCATCCCAACCCGTCCTGCCACCTCCTCTTCAGTATTACCACCCGTCCTGCCACCTCCTCTTCAGCATTACCACCCGTCCTGCCACCTCCTCTTCAGCATTACCGCCCATCCCTCAAAACTCCGCCCCCTTAGAAATCCTCAAAAGCCCCCTCAAATTCCCTCCTCAACTCCTCCGTATACGGCCCCCTCTCGCCCTCCCCCTCCTCGGGATCAGGATAATCATCAAAATTCCCCGCATCACCCACCCACTCGACCCTCGGCAGTATCGGGCCCCGGACCTTCTTATAATAAAGAGCATCCCAATCCACGCCGTCAAAGAAGGGGTGGCTAATAACCCTCCCGCTGCCGCCGGCTATGAACCCTAATCTCTGTGTCGGGTCCGTGCGACAGAGCGCCAGGATGAATTGTTTGCTTGCGGTGTTGATGTGGAAGGAGTGCGAAGTGGAGGGGAAGCGGATGTGGCCCGAGACGATTTGCTCGTAGACGCGCATGGGGTTTTGGTCCCAGAAGGGGGGTTGGCCGATTAGCATTTCATATACCAAAATTCCGAGTGCCCACCAGTCGACGGCCATGCCATGGCCTTGGTTGCGGATTACCTCGGGTGCAAGGTATTCGGGCGTGCCGCACAAAGTGTAGGTGACTCCCCGGCCGTGGGCGTCCGGGCCGACTTCTCCGCCTTCGCCGGTGGTGCCGCCAGGGGGCGCTGGGGGAAGGTATTTGGCGAAGCCGAAGTCGACGAGTTTGAGGTGGCCGTCTGAGTCTAGGAGGATGTTTTCGGGTTTCAGGTCGCGGTAGGCGACGTGAGCGTGGTCGTGCAGGTAGGTAAGGATCAGGGTTATTTCGGCGGCGTAGAATTGGACGGTGCTGAAGGGGAAGCGGCGCGCGCGGCGGAGGTAGGAGAATATTTCGCCGCCGGGGGTATATTCGAGCTGGATGGGATGAATTAGTGGTGGGGTTCAGAGACACGTGAAGGATAGAATGGGAGGACAGCAGGAAGAGCGCTGTACCAGCATGTATAGACTTGTATCATCAGAAAAACTGGTTACGAGTGTGGTGATGAAAGGGTAGCCGGCAACAGCAGCGAGGACATTTCGTTCATTTCGTACATGCTCAACCTGTTTGAGCTTGATAACTGCACAATGTGAGCAGGACGGTATGACAGGTTTCTTAGGTTATAGTCATACCATCAACCTTGCGCAATACCTTCAACGCGAACACTTTGTTTCGATCTTCATGCTTTGGATTCGCAAGACGTGCCAGCCAGACTCGCGCAAATGTACCTGTACGAAAGCTCAGCCTGTGTCCCTCCCAAATGGACGGCGCAAATGTACCCGTCCCCAATGTCTTCATAAACTCAAAATCGTCCACTCCCAGCTTCCTCGATGCAAAAGCGAGCTTCCTGTTCACATGATCATTTTCAATCTTCTCGGGCGCTACGATCTCCTGTCGCTCCTCATAATGCGCGATGAAGTTCTTTTCATCCTGTCTTGTGTGCCAAGGGGGGCTGGTAGGATGCGACGCGCTCCTGGCGAAACTATTGTGATGCGGAATGGGCTGAGTGTGATAGCGTTGAGCTGAGGAGGAACGTTGCGATGACGATTGCGACTGAGGTTGCAGTTGAGATTGCGACTTTGAGTAGGGCGGCTTAGAGAAGGATGTAGATGCCATTGAATTGTTGACAAGGAGGCATGACCGTCATGGTCTGTCTGTATTGTCAAGCGCAAGGATTCAACCTCATGGCTGTCTCCTTTTCGTGTCAGCCTCTTTCTCTAGCAAGCAAGAAACAGTTCGAACATCGGGCTGGATGAGACAGTGTTTATTGAAACGCAGATGATAATAGGCGATGGGCAGGGATGAGACTTGGAGCAGATCGCTTGACGTACGAGGGGTCTAGCTTTCAGGGCAATTATCACACTGCGCAGCCAGATCCCAGCATGTCAGGAGGCGCACACAAGATTCAGAGGTTGACAGTATGATTTATTTTGCATCGCCCTTCGCTGGCTGCTTTCCAAACCGTTGATACATAATCTGCACATAGGCGACACACATATCAGGACGATTGTTGCTTGACCTGTAGCCAGATCAGGTGGTCCAGTAGCGTTTCTTCACGCTGTGTTGCAGTGCCACCGGCTTCGACTTTCGAAGCAGCATGCAGCTTTAGTCGTGCTGATATTGAACCATGCACATATCCTTCCACATGACAAGAAAAGTCTTCGCTAAGAACGCTTCGACAGTGATGTCTATTTTGAATTTTGATCCGTTTGTACTCCATGGTGGCTTTCGGGCCTCCTCATGCTTTGCATATGCGCTTAGATTCGGCAAATTCGTGTGTCATCTAACACGATTGCGGTTATCGTCAATTCGTGGATCAATCGCTCTTCATTCGCTCTGACTCTGGCTTCCATACACCTGCCAAAGTTAGCCGTAACATAGAGCACAAGGTACCAAGCACATACCTGAAAATTCGTGTTTGACGAACGCCATAGGATCATCAATCCCTTTGGCACCCATTTGTTCTACTCCTGGACTAAAGCTGGTGATAGGTAAAACGATGACATCTCCAACCTTCTTGTGACTAGTAATTCCAACCAAGTCCGTGGCAGAAATGTTGGTGTTTCTGGCGCTATAGTCGAAAAATGAATCATTGTTGAAGTATGAGAAGACAGCATCGGTGAATATTGCAGGACCAGTAAACTCCACAATAGACTTGTCCATCATCTTCTCCTTGAGAATTCCTTGCCTTTTCATACGAAGTGTATCCTCGGTAATGGTGGCAACCAAATCGCGAAGTGCTGGATGACCCGGCTTGGATTGGATAGTCCATTGACAAAATTGAATTCTCCTCGAATACCAATTTTCCCAATCTTTTCTGTCGGCGGCATCTGCTTCGATTCCAACAACCAAGCCTACGGTTGATCTGTCGAAGTTATTTGGCAGCCACTCGGTTGCCGGTTTGAGAGCTTGGGTGTCAATGTCGGAATAGATTCCACCTCGGGCAAGCAAGATCAGGTACCTAAAAAAGTCGGCCTTCAAAACCGGTAGTGGCATGGAAGCATAAACTTCTATCACTTCTGGAACAGAGGCATAAAGATATTTGACGAGTTGATAAGCTGCATCATCTGTAACCACTTCATGGATGAACCCTGGATGTTGTTCTGTCCATGATGCCTCGAGCGGTCTTAGATTCTCACCAAACTCTCCTGAGGAAGGGCTGAATTTCCATGTTTGCCAGATAAATGCTGGGAATTTTGATTCAAGATCATAAGGAAATTGATATCGCAGTCTTTCTCGCAGAGGCTTTGATGCTAGGTTTTCAATTGTCTGTTGGTTGTGTGGTTTGTTCTTGAGAGGTATTGAAGGAGGATAACTTCTGCCTCTTGAGCCCAGTCCGAATGAATTGGGGTCGAGACTAGATGTTGAGGATAATCGAGAGGGTCTGAGGAGGAAGATCAAGGTGAAGATGCAGGCCGCCGCCAATAAACCCTTTCGATAAGTCAACATTTCGAGACCAGGGACAGGAGTGGCACTGGACGGTCATATGAGAGCTACAGTGTGTTCCGTCACCGCATTGGATGTCTTCGAAATCGTGATCACCGAGGGCAGCTAGCTTATTAAGGCGTTTCAGAACGATTGACGGAATGTAAGTGAGGCGGCTAGGAAGGATTTAGGCGTGACAAGGTGGTAGAAGGAATGAGCGTGTGCTATGACTCTGGAAGGTCGAAGTGAAGAGAAAGCTGCAAGTCGGGAGGGGCCCTATTCAGCTGTTGGGCAGTGTTCTGCACTGTGAGTACGTCAGCCTGTTAATCCGCCGACTCGCGGAGGACAAATGAGGACTACCCTTGAGGATTAACGCCAGGAAAGAGTGACCTGATAATAGAGGCGTAAGCGGTGGTCAAAGACAGACCAATTGACCCCAGCATATGGGAAGAAGGAGGTCGGAGGATGAAATGGATGGTCGTGGAGCGAAGTTGGCCAGCGTGTACCTGTCAAAACTGCTCGTACTCTGCCAGTACCAAGCTTTCTTTCGCGGCTGTTCTAATGATGGTGCACGGAAACTTCGGAGGCGTACATAGCGTCTACCGTTGCGTCAGCGAACAACAAGCCCAAGAGTTGACATGTGCCAAAGAGCTGATGGTTTAAGCGAAGACGCAACAATCTTGGAGGGCGAGGGTGTGTTACGAATGCTGTCAAAATCACAAATCTTATCCATATCTGGCCATATCTGGACCAATGATGTGCCACTTTGTCACTCATTTATCGGACTCTAAGTGAAACAAAAAGCATGTCACTCATCTGGGGTCCACTATTCGTGCGACTCTATCTGACGCGGATCGATCAGATGCAAGAAGTGTGTCATCCGAATCCTCCGTTCCCTGATTATTGCAACTCGTCAGAATATATCTGGTGTATCATTCCAGCAGAGAAGGATGGCAGAAGTGTCAAACGGAGTCCTCGTCTCACGGCTGGCCGCATGGCTCCTCATGTGGCAGGTGTTGACATCAAGGGCCAGCTTTCCAGCTTGCATAGCAGCGCGTCCTAACGAGGCTATTCCACGTCAAGTACCTGCCTGGTAATGGCCCGTAGCCACTCCGTTGGTTCTCTCTTGCAGCCAGGATGTTGATGGGCGGTTAAAGTCCGGGAAATCCGTAATTCTGCCGTCTGACGCCGCTCGATCCTTTCACCAATCATGAGCTCTGTTGATGATGCCATCCACCTCACCTTGTGAGAATCAACCATTACTCTGACAACTGCAAAGATGGCTTTCTTCTCTGATCATTACCTCTTCATGAGGTTTCTCGATAGCATTGAGGGTGAAGAAGTTGGTCGTCACGATGACTGCCGTCCGGGAGGCCAGGCTGATCGGCCGACTGCTGAAACCGTCCTTGACAGCACCTATCCGTCCACTTCCATTCCGGCAGCCACAGCGCAGTCGACCTCCCTTCGATCTAACCCCCAGACGTCCAATGCATGCACAGTCTATTCTTAAAGGCCAAGCAGCTGTTGCGGAAGTCGAAGAAGAAATATCACCACCTCCAGATTCATTGAATCCTGCCCTCTCATTTCCATGCCTCGATGCGCAAGAAGCCAAAACAGCGAAATTGTTTAATCGATCCCTTGATTCTGGTCCTGAACCTTCATATACTACGGGGAAACACCTGCGATATCAGTCTCGTGAGCCACTACTGCTAGATTGGGGAGGGGTGCTACCAGAATTTGATATTGCCTATGAGACGTGGGGAAGGTTAAACAAAGATAAGAGCAATGTGATCTTGCTTCATACTGGGCTATCAGCGTCAAGCCATGCGCATAGCACAGAACAAAATCGAAAACCTGGCTGGTGGGAGAAGTTCATTGGCTCTGGAGGTCCGATTGATACGAACAAATATTTCGTAGTTTGCACCAACGTTATTGGTGGCTGTTACGGTTCGACGGGTCCGTCTTCGATCGATCCTTCGAATGGACAAAGGTATGCTACCCGGTTTCCGATTTTGACCATGCAGGATATGGTCAGAGCGCAGTTCAGGCTGTTGGATGGCCTCGGAATACACAAGCTGTATGCAAGTGTCGGAGCTAGCATGGGCGGAATGCAATCTTTGGCGGCGGGAACACTTTTCCCGGATCGTGTCGGAAAGATAGTATCGATATCTGGTTGCGCGCGAAGTCATCCTTACAGCATCGCCATGAGACACACTCAGAGGCAGGTATTGATGATGGATCCAAACTGGAATCGTGGTTCCTATTATGATTCCGGTCGGATACCACCACATACTGGTATGAAACTGGCAAGAGAAATTGCAACAGTCACATACAGAAGCGGACCAGAATGGGAGAACAGGTTTGGCAGGCAAAGAGCTGATCCGTCGAAACAGCCAGCATTGTGTCCTGATTTCTTGATCGAGACATATTTGGATCATGCAGGAGAAAAGTTTTCACTAGAGTACGATCCGAATAGCTTGCTTTATGTGTCAAAAGCCATGGATCTGTTTGATCTTGGTAAGGGGCATGCGATCAGCACGGCAGAGCGTCGGAAAGAGAATGAGGCGAGACTTTTTAGGAGAGGGCCAATGAATGCTCGAGGTGACCTCTCGTGCAGTCTCACTTTACCCAATCAAAAATATGAAGAGCAAGTGCAGTCCGCGCCACTGGACCAGAGAATTGAAAAGGAAACTTTCGGGCCTCCGCAAGATCTTGTTGACGGATTGGCTGGGTTGAATCATCCTACGCTGGTTTTGGGCGTTGCAAGTGATATTCTCTTCCCGGCATGGCAACAGAGGGAGATTGCAGATACTTTGAGAGCAGGCGGCAATCAGCACGTCGAACATGTTGAGCTGGGGGAGGATATTAGCTTGTTTGGCCATGACACATTTCTGCTCGACCTCGAGCATATTGGTGGAAATGTCCGGGAATTTCTTGGTTAGTGAGGAGCATTTCCAAGCATGGCGATGGCGTTGAGCATCATGTGGGTTTGAGCGAAAGTCCCGCAGTGTGTAGAGAGCCTGCTGGATGGAGGCAGTCGCATGTTCCGATTGAACAGCGCGCACACATCTGTATTTCGACGAGCGAGTTCCATTTTGACCAATTTCTATAGTCAGATCTCAAATACATACATACGGTCAATCTATCTCGAGCACCTCCAACGTAGCTCGCTTTCTCCAAGAAGAAAGTGACAGCCGCGAACTGCCGAATGATCCTGCCACAAGCTTAAGACAACGACATTACCCTTTCAATGCTATCCCGTGCAAAGAGAGCAGACTTCACGGTGCTGCCTGTGACTCTGAACTTGTGGGCTTTAAGCTGGAGACCAATGGATCTCGATAATGCCTATGTCCCGTTCTTGCCTGGAATAGGTAATGAGGTCGGCTTTTCGGATCCTGCATTCCAGGCGAAGCATAAGAAGGACAGCGGGAACGAGATTGATGATGATATCACAGCAGGGAGTATGGTATGGGAGAACACTATTTTCACCGGAGCAGCACATACCTGGGATGAGCTTGACTTCCTGAAACGGAACTGGGATGGGCCGATCGTGCTGAAAGGTTGGGATGTATCTTCATGGTCCAATTATATGTTGATTCTGCAGGCATTCAATCTGTCGAAGATGCGAAGAAAGCAGTCGCATCGGGTGCACAGGGTATCATCGTGCTAAATCATGGTAAGATTGCGCCTGCTGAGCTCACACATATTCTCACTTGCTGCTGCTAGGTGGCAGACTGTATGACGGGGCTGTGGGCTCCCTCGATATACTTACCGAGACTGCAGACGCTGTTGGCGACAAAATCACCATCCTTTTCGACAGTGGTATCCGTTTTGGAGCTGACATCATGAAAGCCATGGCACTTGGAGCCAAGGCTGTCCTTGTTGGCAGACCTATCATTTATGGACTCAGCGTTGCTGGACAGCGGGATGCAAGTCATGCAATGAAGTGTATTTTGGCAGACCTGGATAGGAATATCGGGCTTTGTGCTTTGAAAGGAACGCATGAGTTGACGAGAGATATCCTGAGGAGGGATGATGGTTTTATGCCGCATCCAGCAGCATCGACCTAGACTCAAGAACACCATGAGTTGGATGTCTGGAACCGTGTCCTTAAGCTCCTCGGGGGCGGATCTTTCGGCGTGACTGGCTCGTCTTGAACCTTTATCGTTGAAGCTCACAAGCATGTTGCAGGGCAGCCCAGGTGAGAGATCAACAGCCTTTGAGCATAAACGGTCCGGGTCTTCAGTGCGAGGGGAGTGTTTTCCCCCCAATCAGGTTCTCCAGGTGCATACCTACTCAGCGCACTGGTCCAATGGATCCGATATGTACAATCCTGGGGCTGTTCATATCACTCATCAATAATTAGAACATGGTGTGTGAGCGAACGACCTCCTTGTTTTGATTCCTCCAAGCTGAAGCGCGAATAAGGCTGAGCGCCGGCCTTGGCATAATCCTCCAACTTGAAGCTCCAGCCACACGTCAGCTTCAAATCACTCGTCAGCATTATTATTCCCTTAAACACATCGCACTCTGCTCGTGTCTTTCCCCAACCTTCAAGATGTCATCTCACCGACTCTTCCGTTTTCCCAAACCGGCCTGGCTAAACAGCACCACGACCCGAACCGTAGGCGTCTACCTGGCCGGCGCACTTGTTCGTGACACCCTTCCCTTCAGTCCTACATTTCTAACCATTCCCAGTTCTCCCTTGGAGTTTTTTTCTTCATCGATGCCTCCACCTACTCCCACTCGCCTCTCAATGCCTCCTTCATCCACATCAACTTCGTCGATTGGATCCCCTTAATCTGCTCCTCTCTTGGCATGCTCGTTATCAATTCTATCGAAAAGACCAGACTGTCCGCTGATAGCTTCTCCTATTCTGGGTCTGGAGTGGCGTGGAAGGCGCGGTTGGTGTTGTTTCTGGGGTTTGCGCTGATGGCTGGAGGGTTGGCGGGGAGTGTTACTGTGATGGTGTTGAAATACCTGGTGAGAGATGAGAGTGAAGGAGAGGGAGCAAATTTTATGACGCTTTGGCTTGGGATTGCAAATGCGGTTGCGAATGCATTGGTTATGCTCAGGTATGTGCTGAAGTGGTTTGAAAAGGGAAAGTGCTGACGTGATGAATAGCTCGATTGTACTGTGGGTGTCGCAGAATATGGAGGATGATTACACCTACAATCTCGCATTGTGACGGCGAAGGTGGGCAGACAAGGCGTAGCAGACTCTCAATGGAGAAGTTTGACTGGAATCGAGTCTTTTTCTGAGCGTTCAAGCAGCTGACAATTCGATTCTTATGGCTCAGATCTTCCTGACATGCCATAACACCCTGTTTTCTCTACGGCTATAGAAAGATGTTCTCACCCCTTCTTCACCCCTCTATGACTGATTGTGCCGCTAAGCATGGAAATGTTCAAACCAAAGTTAATGGACAGAAGGCAGCGATCGCTATAGGCCCCGCCAAGTGAAGAGGCTTAGCGGGTTTACTTTTCACATAGGCGTGAGCAGCCATCACCGATGATCTCTGAAGACGCTCCAATGAACAAAGCCTATCATGTGAGGAGGAGAGCTGACCAACTCATCTTTTCGCCTTCTGCGGAGTGGCCATCGCTGAAGCTTTTCAGTTCACGCCCGCACCAAGAAGATGATTTTGTCGAGTCTCTCACCCCTCGTTGGATCGCTGTTCTGATGCTGGCTAGGTATCGTTCGTCTATTATTCTGGCGGCTTGGTTCTAGCACTCCACTGTCGTGGAGAGTAGAAAATAAGCCCTGGTTGGCTGGCAGTAGAACCGCGTGTGATGGTGGAGGATGACATAAATGTATGGTCCCTTACAGGCCTGTGAACGGCCCCTTGCAAAATGGTTAGGTCTGATGAGCAGCTTCGTCGATACGACCGAGATCTGTCGTTGATACGGTGAGGTTGAGAAAGAATGAAAGGATGTCTTGCGTGCCAATGAGCTGGAGGCCACCACGGCACCCTAAAAGCTTGAGCCAGCCGAGGCGAGCTTATGCCCAAGGATTATCGGTGACGAAGAATGACTCATTCTGGCTCATAGCAGTGTTACCAATGAGATGAGGTCTATCGATACGCAGTTGCCAAAGATACATCACAGCACAGTTTGGCGCCATGTGAAATTATACACAGAGGGTATAGTAAGGAATAAAGGAAGTGGAGCACTCGAGATAGGTGGTCGTCATGTCTTTCGTCACTATTTACCACCTCTCCGATCATCTCACCGAACAAATTCGCAATGCTCATTATGGTCGCTGGAATCACTGGCAATATTGGTAAACAAGTAGCCCGAGCTAGCTTAGAGCGAGGTCATCAAATTCGAGGGCTGGGCCGTTCTCCGAAGAAGCTCGATCCCGAAATCCATTCGGGACTTGAGTCGTTTGTGGAGTCAAAAACTTACTATGATGTCTCAGCATTGGAGCAAGCGGTCAAAGCTGTCGATGCTGTGGTCTGTACGTACGGCGGACTTCCAGAGTTGGCACTCGATGGACAGCTCTTGCTCCTACGTGCTGCTGAGCGGGCTGGAGTCAAGGTTGGTACCTCATGTCAGGCACAATCAATTTCGCTAATGCATTGATGCGTGACTTCAGCGCTTCCTGGATGCCTCTTGAAACTACGACTGGCGCCGCATTCCACTACACGCAGAAGAAGTGTACGACCCCTACATATGCTTCCACGCGCAGGCTAGTATCTCCAGCAGTATCAAAACCCTCCACATTCTTACCAGCATTTTGGCCGAAGTCTTTTTCGGCTCGCACGACGAGCGTGGCTTCACACCTGCCGACGATGGTGTATGGGATCCGGCGCCACATGGCTCTACCCCACACCCTTGAGTGAGAGCAGTGGACGTCTACGGTACTGGCAACGAACCCTGGTTCTTCACTTCAGAAGCCGATGCCGGCGCTTTCAGCATCGAAGTTGTGACTGGCCAAGATGCAGAGAAGGGCGGTTTCGTAAACCTGGTCTCGTGGGTGCACTCTCTACGCGAGGTTGCTGAGATTTACCAGAAGGTGCACCCTGAAGCGAAGGTTGACATCAGGGAAAAGGGGTCTGTGGAGGAGCTTGGAAAGAAGGCAATGGCAGGCAGAGAGAAATGGGGCAGGAACAAGTTCTGGGAATACCACCGGCTGTTCTTCCAGTTGTTCACGGTCAAGGGAATTTGGAATCCAGGGGAATTGGACATCGGGAAGTATCCAGGTGCGCAGGCAACTAGTCTGGAGCGATTTTTAAAATGAGCATTCTGAGATATGAGGTAGTGCCTCGACATGTAGTTCAGTAAGGAGTAATCTGGTGGCTTTTGCCAGAACAATAACTGCAATGGCTTCACGTGGGACGCCAGGACACTAATTCGTGACTACCTTGGCACACTGTTCCTGGGGCTTTCGAGAGACACACGAAAGCTCCCTGACCGGATCCAAAATATGTCTTGAAATTAATAAAATCTTGCCATGTACGCTCAGGAAAAAGGCAAAAATATTTGGACAAGCGGCGAATTGAACGCCGGACCCCTTCCATTTACAGTCTTCTACGAAGATGCTAAGGAAATATCATACCACTAGACCACATGCCCCTTGAATGTTGGTACAAAGTGGCAATAAAATTTATATATTCTTTCTAATAACCTTCAGCCCTGTGAGTTGCAGGAGTCTGGCGTTTAATTCGCCGCTTGTCCACCGACAGTTGTAGCTTCTTCATCTTTTCATTATCCGATTTATCTCACTGTTTACGTCTACCGTAGTGCCACGAGAAACATAACAAATGCTTAAACTCAACACAATGCAGAGTATATCACACCGCAATGCCCTTTTTGATTATAGTCATTGCTAGCGTAGTTAGCAGGCATATAATGATTGACTGATGAGAATGGTCTTTCGAGGTTTGATTGCTTTCAACTCAAGGTTGACCTGCATTACTTGACCACTTCTCGCTCCTGCAGACATTTACTTGACTTCCGGCTAATGATATTTGTAAAATGCATTCAACCATTTCTGGAATCCACGACTTGAAGCATCTGGATGTAGCGGAAATACTGGTTCTCCAAAGGCTTCGTGGATGACCAAACGTGTACAAGTACTCTTGGAAGCCGTGCTAAGCCTTCACCCCCTTTTCTCCTTATCAGTCGGAACTTCACCAATGTCTTCGTCTTGCTTTTGCAGTCACGACCGCCATCCGAAGATTTCTCGTGCAGCTTGACAGGGCTCTGCCATACGGCGGCCCGCTCTACCATGGAAATGTCTACCGTCGTTGGCTTAACAGATCCAAAACTGTGCCATCAAATCAACTCCTTATCGCGCCAAAGCAAGACTCTTGTGGCCGCATCCCAAGGATTAAAGACTGCAGTGGGGGATCCGATTCAAGTTTATCTTGATGCTGCTTGGAATCGACATTCGAAAGGCGGCATCGAAGTCAAGGGGGTTTTTGCCCCACGCATCGTGAGATTGCGTAGCTAAGCGCACCTTCAGGCCAGAATACTTTTCCAATTTCCCAGCCATCGAGACAGTGGCCAGAAGTCCACTGTCGCAGCAGCAAATTACTGATCAGTCGGTGGCTCGACAGAGCGTTTGAAAAGCCTGAAATTGTGGGCTGGTGCGCTCAAGGTGCGGTTGTGGAGCCCCAGCCAGAAGCGCGCGCCGTGGAAGACATGATCAATGGGAAAGAATACCGCATTCCGTTGACCAGAGTCCATGAGCTATAACGATCATGGGAAACTACCGGCATGGGTAATGTCTAGTGCATATTTAGAATATTGCAGATAAATGAGTCAAAGTCTCTCTGCATTGACTATCTGGGCTATGAATCTACCCGATTTGCTCGTAGCTCGTTTTTGGCTTCACCAATTTTTCGTTTGTGTGTAGAAAGCAACCGCAAAAACGCCTAGAGAGGCTTCATTCAGCTTGTTTCCGCCTTGTGAACACCACGCTCATTTCTCCACGCTGGCTCCATGCTCCAATCCAGCAACTCCATTCTCCATTCCCATGCATCCACTCCCTAATCTTCATTCTCGTTCTCCTCATGAATTGTATCGCCCACAGCAAAGCTCGATCTCTTTCCAGCTTTCGTCGGCGTGCTGTACATCTTCGTCTTCGGGTCCTTGATCGCAATCGCACAACTGCCGCTCGCAGGTCGCAGCGGTGATATGTCGAGCCCAGCACCTAATGTGCCGGTGTAAGGTTGAGGTTCGGAGAGCCGACGGCGGGATTCGGTGTCGGGAAAACGGATGGGAGTGTTATCGTGGTCAACGGCGTCAGCGTCGCGAGGTGCGAAAGTTCCCTTTGGGCTCTGCGGTGGAGAATCCTTCTTCAATGCTTCAGTCTGCATCCTCAAACGCTCCATGTTTGCCGCCAAGCATGCGTTCGCCTCCCTCTCGCGTTCTTCCGCCAGCCTCTCCTGTCGTTGGGACTCATCATAGGTACCAGGATAGATCCCGTTCACCTTCTTGTAGCCAGCCTTCAATAGCTTGGCCATCAATTGCAACTCGATCTCAATAGCTTTTCCAAACTTCAGTCCTTGCGATCTATCATTGAATTCAAAATGGGTGATGCGGATGGGTGGTTGGAGACCGCCAGGAAGACGACCTTCAGCGAAATAAAGGAACTCCGGCATCAATTCGGATTGGTCAACACTTTGTACCCCTTGCTCGATGAGGTTGAGATAGATCTAAAAGGTTAGCCAGACCAAAATAACATAGACGAACATACCTTGCAATACTCTTCATCTTTCAGTCTGGCTTTCTTAGCAAGAACATCGAAAGGCCAGTAACGATGAATTTGCAGAACCTCAATAGGAACAGCATGTCTCCCTCCACGGGCATGAATCAAACCTCGCTGTCGTTCTCCAAAACCGCGGCAGTTCAGTCCGGCGAAAAGGTAGTCGAGCAGAAGTTGTTGACTAAGCATAACGACATTGGTTTGGTCGACTTTGTAGACCAGAACATCGAGAAGTTTCATGTAGGTTACAAAGAGGTTATTCCGATCTCCGATGGTGTAGGTGTCACGAGCAGCCCAAGGAAACTACAACGTCAGCTAGTCCAACAAGGATTGAAACCCCTACCTTCCAAAGAGTACTGATCATGCATTCGTAGGTGCGCTGAAGGCATTTCATGCTGAAAGGAGACTACAAAGTCAGTTTGGCCTCAAAATTCTCAAGATGCTCACCCTATTTGGATGCTCGGCATGTCGAACCAAACCAACCATCTCTTCATTTGTGAAGTAGCCTGTAAATCCAGTGCTGTAAGGATCATCGTTCTCCATGATGATAGGTCTTCCATTCTCCCAACGAACACATTTCGCACGTGGGAACAAATCTTTCATCAGCTCATCTTCTGTGACAACGTCAACGTTGATAAGTCTGTGACCAATTCTTGGAGGTCTATTAGATCCGCCGGTAACGTTATCCCAATGACGTCTGAATTGCTCGACTGCAGCACCATGAGTCTTCATTTCCACGTAGCAGTCCATCGTCTTGGATGTAGATCGTTCCATGATAATGTGAATAGGAGTGCCGAAAAGGTCCTCGTCGATCATGTCGGCTTGAGCATCACGACCGAGGAAGTGAGCGATCTCCTTTTTGGTGGCAGCGTAAGGAATCTAGAACAAATTAGTAAACTATGTCACGGCCAGATCGATAGACCGTCAAAGCGGCTCTGAAGCAAAGAAAACGGACAACTTACATTACCGATCTTGACAACGGCAAAATTTGGAAAGCACATGCCAACAATAGGATCGGCGAAAGGGTCGACTGAGTCAGGTAGACCGGGCTCTGCGGGAACGATATCCATGATTGTTTTGAAGTCAAGATGTGGTGCAACAACGCGGACTTGAAGATGAGCTAAATGTGGAGGGACGCGGGTAGTTGTGCCCTTGATGAAGAGGTAAGTAGAAGGAAAATAAGGTTGGGGTGGACCTGATACTGAAGTCAGTGAATGAAGTGTTCGAGGTCCAGAACCAGCAGCACCAAGCCAGGCTCGAAACAACAAGAATCAAGCGTCCACCACACTCACACGTCAGAAGTTATGGATTCCAAAGATCAAATGAGAAGGACAAGGTGTGGATCTTGTATGAAAGTGTTCGGAAGTACTCCATCCACACTTTCGCTGAGCCTGGTGATTCTGCAGTAAGGGTACAGGGGCAAAGGAGGATGTGATCAGTACCAACTCCAAGGTCCACCCTGGTCGAATCTGACAGTCTGGACGAAAGACTGGAAAATGCTGAGGGATTTTTACCCAAGGAACACGCCAAAAGAACGCGGAAACCCTTGCGTGGAAGTAGTTGAGACATGAGGGTCGGCAAGAAGGCAGAAGCTGGCATTCGCAAAATGGTCCCAACATACGCCTTCAGTGGATGGGAAAGCCAAGCAAACGACGAAGATTTGCACAAGGAGCGAGCTGTCTTACCTATTTGACGAACAGTGGCACCCTGCTGTTCAAAATCCCGTTGTCAGTCCATCTGAAGCAAGAGAAGGAGACCGCTTCTGCTCATTCATTATCAATGGCCATCGTATATCCTTACTCTTTTCTCCTGCCAATGGGCGAGCTCCTGGAGCTCTTTGGCCTTCCCCTCTGCTGCGGATTTGTCTGCAGCAGAGGGGAATTCGAAAGCCAGCTTTGGTGGCTTTGGCCCTTTGATATCATCAGCATGGAGGAAATCAGGAGACAAATGTACTCACCAAGCCACTGCTTGCGGTGGCCTTTCTTCCACTCTTTCTTCATGTTGTTGTTGATGAAGATGAAATGAAGTGAGGTCTTTGACCACAAACAACAAAAGACATCAGGTCTCGGCTTGCCGAGAGAAGTATCCACACACTTCCTAGGCAAATACGTGATTGAACACACCATAATCTGGTCTGCAAAGTCACGGCGCTGATGTAAGCGCCGAGAAAGAGGTAGAAGGGAAAGAAGTCCAAGCGGCAGTGAACGGGGATATTCGCGAGTCTGCAGTCGACTGCTCTCACCCCTGAAGAACTCTAGTGGCTCCTTACATGCATGGCTTGCAGAGACGCGATATGAATGCAGAAGATCGGTCCACAATGTGGAGAGCATGGTTTGGAACTGGTTTGGAACAGGACGGCAAATTGAAGAAATTGATTGGATTATTGTCAGAGATTGTGTGCGGTCCTGTCTTCACGATGTTTCATTCAACCGGACTCTGCGTTAGTCCCGATCAGGCATATACTGAAGAGCGTAATTTTGAAGAAGGGCATGCCGCACTACATCGCTCTTGGCAAACTCCAGAGGAGATGGACGATGAACGGGCACGCACCAGATTGCTCTGCAGAAGAGATAGTTGCTGCCCTTGAAAGATTGAATCACTTCGCAAGCTGGACACTGTCCTGAATGGACTGCATTGGAAACACTTCTTGCTCGTTGAGAACGCCTTGCTTTCCCAGTCAGAGAACTTTTCTCTAGAAGGCACTGTGCTTGTATGCCCTTTCATCACGGTGCGAATAACCCATTGGTCTCGCATTCTTACCAGAAGCAATCCCGCTTGCGAATCTTGACATATTCAATCAAACTAACAAGCATTGTCAGGACGGAGACGGAGAAGAGAGCTGCCAAGCATACTGGTGTCAAGAATGATTCTGCAACAAATCTTGCTCTCGCATTCAACTGTAAAATGGTCAGGGAAGCACAGCAGACGAGAAAGAGCTCCGTTACAAATAGTTTCATCTCCGATATTTCTTTATCAACCTCTTCCATGAATTGAATGATAAAATCCACCAACTTATGCTTCAGCATTTCTTCCGTATGGGTATTGGTAATGAGAAAGGAAATATCGTAACCCTGGACAGGATCAGCTATACCAGCCAATCCCATCTGTAAGACCTACCTTAACAGGTTTCCTTCGTAATATGAAGAATGATTCCGCTCTTTGTGTCAAGAATCTTGTGAATTTGTGCACCAGAATGTGTTCAATTTCGTCTGCCTGCTTTATGCGTATACTAACACGAACGCTGTTGACACTGGGTTCGACAAAAACTTTCTCATTTTCATTCCTCGCAACAGTCAAAGGGTTCAGAAGCACTTCTGGTGAACTGGCTGCTTCAATTTCCGGCACATTGTGTCTTTCTGCTGTTTGTGATGCGAAATTCGATAGTGAGAGGGCTGCAATGAGTGATGATCTGACACATTGCAGATAGGGTCTAAGGGATTGTGACTGTATTTTTGTCAGTCTCAATCTAGCTCTGAGGCTCAAAGACTGACCATGATCAAAAGGATAACAGGTACCTTTGGGTGTTGGGGGTGATCTATGAAGGGATGCAGCTTCTCATTCGGGCGGCATGAGAACAGAACTGCAAGAGCAGTATCAGAGCATCCAATTGGGGAAATGAGCATATGTCAATGAATTCACAATGTTCCTCCAATGTAAAAGAGAATCGATCTCTACCCAGGCTTGCGGGTGCTGTACTAGCGAAATGTTGTGGCTAAACGTCGGACTTCCACCTCCGTCTTGGCAATATCATCCGTGAATTTGTGATTTATGAGCGTGACAGATCACCATCACGGTAATTGATTTTCGAGTTCGCAACATTATGGCTTCAATGTCTGGTAAGCTTCAACATGTCCCGCTCAAGTCTAGTATGGTTTTCTTCTAACATAACTCAGTCATTGTTAAACATCAAGGCAAAAAATATGAAGTCGAACTTGACCCAGAGGCAAATGGCGAGACCTTCAAATTTCAACTGTTCTCCCTCACCGGTGTCGAACCAGAACGTCAAAAGATTCTTGTCAAAGGTGGTCAACTCAAAGATGACACTCTCTTATCTTCTCTTAACGCGAAACCTGGACAAACCTTTATGATGATGGGAACACCCTTGGGAGATACTTCTGCGCTACTTGAGAGGCCTAAAGAGAAGATGAAATTCATGGAGGACATGACGGCGGCTGAGATTGCCAAACAAGAGGGTGCCACGCCTGCTGGGCTTCAGAACCTCGGAAATACTTGCTACCTAAACTCAACCTTGCAGGTTTTAAAAAGTGTCCCAGAAATGCAAGAAACGCTTGCACTTTACAAACCAGAGCCAGTTGCGTCCAGTTCAAATCTTTCGAACCTTAGTCAATTCGGTCTAGGTGGCTTGGGATCCTCTACAGACCTTACGGCATCATTAAGAGATCTTTACAACCAAATGTCGGAAACTCAAGAAGGCTTTCCACCACTGATGTTCCTCAATGCGCTGAGAACTGCTTTCCCTCAATTTGCGCAAAAATCGAAAACAGGCCATGGATACGCGCAACAGGATGCAGAGGAGGCGTGGTCACAAATCGTATCACAACTGCGGCAAAAATTGAATGTTTCCGCAGATCCAGGCCCGGAGAAGAAAGAAGTAATATCGTTCATTGACAAATACCTCGCTGGATCCTTTGAAACAACTTTGGCCCCCCCTGCAGAAGCTACCGATAAAGAACATCCAGTACATAGCTCCGAAACCTTCCTGAAGTTGGATTGTCATATTGACAAGGACATCAATCATCTTCGCGATGGGATCGTAGCTGGTCTCACTGAAGAAATCGAAAAAATGTCTGAAGCTCTCGGTCGAGACGCCATCTACACAAAGACATCCCGCATATCTCGCTTGCCAAAATACCTCACTGTACACTTTGTTCGCTTTTTCTGGAAGCGTGAAGCTGGCAAGAAAGCCAAGATCATGCGAAAGGTTACATTTCCTTCTGAACTTGACGTAGTGGAATTCTGTACAGACCAACTGAGGAAGCAGCTAATTCCGGTACGAGATAAGGTTAGAGAAATCAGAAAAGATGAGGAGGATGTCCACAGAGCACGCAAGCGACAAAAGTTGAGGCATAAGAAGGAAGAAGAGGACCGCAAACATGACGCTGCAATGGCGGAAGCAGCCCCTATCAAGAAAGCTCAAGAAGCGAAGGAACGGAAAGATGCCGAGCAAAGCGGTAGAACTAAACAGCCAGAAAACAACGACTTGGACGTCTACAAAACCGATGTTGAGTATGAGGCAGAGCGTGAAGCTTCCATCAAGGCCGCCAAGAAGGAGCTTTATGCTGCTATAGATCCAGACTTGGCAGCAGATGAAGGCTCGAATAAGTCTGGTCTATATGAATTAAGAGGCGTTATCACTCATCAAGGCGCAAGTGCGGATAGCGGACACTACACAAGTTATGTCAAGAAGACCGGAAGGTTGATAGACGATCCAAAGGCGCCAGGTGGAAAACGAAGGGACGAGGACGGAAAATGGTGGTGGTTCAACGACGATAAAGTCAGCGAGGTGGATCCAGAGAAGATTGAGACGCTGGCTGGAGGAGGTAAGTGATCTTCTATGAGATTTTCTGCAGTATTTACTAACGTGATCTCAGGAGAGAGTCATTCCGCTTTGATTCTGCTTTATCGAGCCATTGACCTTCCTTCTAAGGAGGAAGTCGAATCATAAAATAAAAGGTAGACCAGAACTTCATGAGCATTAGATTGGTACGACTTGGTACGATGATGGACAGCGTGCATAGCGAAAACCAATCAAATACAATTCGTTGCATAAGCGTCATGATCGTCAGTTCAAATTATGGCGGTGAATGGTGGATCAATCCTTCAAAGCTCACATTATTGACGCCGATCCCCTCCTTTCTTCTGCCGAACTTTCGGTGACAGCGAGCAAATTTGACAACATCGAGGCAGGAAGTATGCACACTGTATCATGCGGGGGTTCGCAGATCCACCATCTTGAACATGATACCATATTTTCCGAAGAACCGAGCAGGTTCATAGATCCGGCACGGTCGATGTTGTTGCTTTCCCATTGCAATTTTATTTCCCTAGGAGGGATATCAGTATAGCCTTGCGTTTGATTTGCTGCCCTATCACGCAGAAGGATATTAATACTGGGAGGAACCCCACGAGCAAGGTCTGATTGAGACTGCAGGGAACAATGGCAAACTCCAGCTCTTCCTCCCCCCAGTCTCTTTATTTTGCTTTGATCTTCCTCTCTGTTTCTCTCGTAACATGGGCAGCTCAGCCGCCAGGGCGTCCTCGTCTACTTATCCCACCTGCTGGCAGGTTCTACACGCTGGAGATCATCCTTGCCACATACATTCAATTCTTCGCGCCTACCTTCGGCCTGTGCCATGCATTCCTCTGTCTCTACTACCCGAACCTACTTTTGAGCAACCTTTTCGACGCTCATTCAATGGCACGCCTGAACCCCAGTCTTTTCACATTTAGCAAGACATCGCTCATCTGCTGCGCCCTTGTGATCTTCGGCTGTAGCGTGCGTAGACTGGCTATGTCCCAGCTTGGGAAAAGCTTCACTTGGGAACTTCATTAGCCACCAAAGCTCTTTCAGGGCGGAATTTATAGATACGTGCAGCATCCATCATATTCATTCGGACTCGTCGGTTACGTGGCTGCTCAATACATGTTCGTTCGCCAAGCCGGCGTGCTTGCGTGCTTGAACAGCATGTTTCTCGATGGATTGTACTATTTTGCTGGGCCATTATAGGTCTTTCCGCTTCTTCAATGTCAGGGAGAGTGCATGCAGAGGAGAAGCTGTTGCAAGAGAGCTTTGAAGAGGAATGGAAGAAATGGCATCAGAGGACTGCAAGATTCATTCCTGGAGTCTTCTGATTCAGCCCAAACAGCTCACGTGGTCGCCAATAGATCTAGACCACACAGTATTTTCACACCAAGCTCCCCACTCATTCTCCTCAATGTCCTTCTGTTGGATTGAAATGTGGTCATATAATCACTCCAATCATTACAAGCAGAGTGCTCATACAGAAGAGAGGCCTTGTCTGTGATGGCATTGGGAAACAGAATCGCTGTGATTTTTGAACGACGTACATGACCAAAATCACATCACGCAAGAATTTGCCCACCCTTCCATTGTGTGGAAGGTTTTTGCATGGCTGCTCGAACAAGTTGTGATTTTAGCCATACACCGGTTTGTGCATAGACGCCACAAGTCGGCTTACAAATGAGTTATAGTACTGTGATAAACAGCTTAAGAAGGCCCTCATTCATAGGTCAAAAAAATCGCCTTGCTAGGTAGCATGACAGTTGGTAATGTTCAACTTTTTGAGCTGTAGCTGTAGTTAGTGAGCAGGAAGCCAAGACTTGACCAAATAGAGCTTAGCTTTAGGGCTGTTAGCTACAATTCTTAATTTTCACTTCGCCTTCGCCATCGCCATCGCCTTCGCCTTCGCCATCGCCATCGCCTTATCCACTCGAGAACCGTTTACTACAGAGTAAATAGCGCTACCATCGAAAAAGAGCACACAAGCAGGAACTCCACTAGACAACTCATACTCGCCTGCAATCATGGGTAAAGTGCACGGATCTCTAGCCCGCGCAGGCAAAGTCAAGTCTCAGACTCCTAAGGTACCTAGGCCGTCACCTCCATGCAGCACGATTTGCAAACGAGCAAAGTCGAAATCGATACATCAAGGATGGAATTAATTTGATGTTTTCAGGTTGAACCCCAAGAGAAGAAGAAGACACCGAAGGGCCGAGCAAAGAAGCGCATCACCTACACAAGGCGTTTCGTAAATGTGACGATGACTGGTGGAAAGCGAAAGGTAAGTTGCGTTTTGCACTTCTCTCATTCAAAACCTGGGCATTGATGAGCAATTAGATGAACCCCAATCCTACAACATAATGCTCCTTTTGTAATCGGTGGGTGGAAGAGTCGCTGGCTGAGGTGGACGCCTAGGACTGACATGGTGGAGATATTCAAGAATTGGCAGAAGGATGAGGTCTGGCAAAGACTCGATATCGACTTTACAGGCGGCTGTATGTCGGTTCTTTTGCTATGTCTTTCTTTCTCGAAACGCGAAGCCTTGAGGCGCTCACTCCAAATCTGACGCTAAGCTAATGTTTCAACATCCCCCGTGCGCGACCTCATTTGATTCACCTACAACGTCCTACATCATCATAAACCTACGAGACTTCAAAGACAATCCACTTGTTTCACTCTGCTCTATTGCGTCCTCCTACTTGTCCCAAGCGCTTCCTAGTCGCGTATTATGGATATCCACCCGAGTGAAAGTGATCCGCCAACCTACACGAGCCTGAAACGTTTGATCCCTCCATAGAATAAATCTTGTTTCACATCTGCTCAGATGCCCAGACGGAGCTCTGTTTATTGGCAGAGCTTGATTTTCGAGACAATGCATGCCGAGGTCATTGCTTTTGGTATGGTCGTCTCTGCACCGTTCATTGACCACAAGATGATGTGGTTGAAATTTTTATGATATTTGCCTTTCTTTTAGGTAATTGATATTATTCCATTTCCCCTTCTTGCACTCGGCAATCTCTAAATGAGAGTCCTACTCTCGGTAGGATGAGATCCGGTTTTTCATACAGGATGCTATTCTTCAACATTCATGGATTTTATGTCTGTGCCCTCTGAAACACACAGAGCAAGTTTCGAGCAGTTTACACCATGAAGTCGCCGAGCTTGTCGAACCATGGCCTAAGAAAGGCGGTCGTTGGTTTATCGAACTCACTTCTATCTCCTCGTCCGTCGTGTACCTCCCCATCAGCCTTGCCTGACGCACAACCGAGCGGAATTATTGAGGATACCAGGTTGAACCTAGTCCACGACCAAAGGCTATTAGCAGGTCAGCCGAGAATCACTCTATGCGACGATTCTTCATATTCTGTTGGCCATGCGCCAACATGCGACGATGCGAGAGATGTCGACTTGGCTGTCGAGTTTGATCCAAAGAGATCACATCGGCCAAAACCTCTCCGGATCCATTCTGTGAACCAAGTTGACTCATGCTCCGAAGAAGACGAATATTTTATTCCGCGGAGCTTACATGCTATCACGCCGAGCCTGTTGCCTGCTGCTCAACAGGACAGGGGCAAGCTCAGCACTTTCTCTGCTGTGAACATAATCCTAGGTAAGACTATTGGAGTCGGCGTCTATTCTGTGCCATCGTCAATCTTCGCTGGCGTTGGATCGGTAGGCATGACCCTCCTTCTATGGATCGTTGGCTGTTGCATCTCCTTTTGTGGTCTGGCCGTTTATCTCGACCTTGGCTCTGCCCTACCTATCTCTGGAGGCGAACGTGTCTACCTCGAGCGCATTTACCGTCGCCCTCGAATGCTTGCTACCTGCATGTTCATGGCTTATGTTGTTCTGCTGGGATTTAGCACACCGAATTGCATACTGCTTGGAGAGTATGCTGCTCTTGTGGTTGGAATCACCCCGAATCCATGGAATGTACGTGCAACGGCAGTTGCTGTCATTACCATTGCATGCGTCATACACGCTCGCTATCCAAAAGCTGGGTTGCATCTCATCAATCTGTTGGGAACAGGAAAGATGGTAATTCTTGCCTTCGTCATACTCTCCGGAATAGCATCAATACTGCCTTCGGCCTCTTCTTTTCATACAGAAGCTGATCGCTTGTCCGTCGCGCAACAAAATTTCTCCAATATATGGTCAGGATCCAGCAGCCAACCTTACGACTATGCAACAGCGCTTCTAAAAATCCTATACTGCTTTCGTGGCTACAATACAGTCAATTCTATCCTCAGCGAAGTCAGAAACCCAATATCAACACTCAAACTTGCTGCCCCTCTAGCATTGGCCATCGTATCGGCTGGATATTTCCTTGTCAACATTGCATACTTCTGTGCGGTCGAAAAAGAAGACTTCCGCACAAGCGGTGTTGTCGTTGCAGGCCATTTCCTGACCAACATTTTTGGCAAAGTGGTTGGCGAGCGCATTCTACCATGGCTCATCATCCTATCAGCTTTCGGAAACATCGCTGCCACATCATTTGCGCAAGCACGCGTGAACCAAGAATTAGGTCGGAGTGGGCTATTGCCATGGTCGAACTTTTGGTCTTCGTCGTCACAGTGGAGTGGATCTCCAGCTGCAGGGTTATTACTACATTGGCTTGTGAGCGTTGCAGTGATCATATTACCTCCTCCAGGAGAGATCTACAACTTTCTCGTCGACATAGGAGGATACCCGGTGAGTGTCGTCTCCGTTGCAGTTGCGGCCGGGCTACTGTACCTGCAGTATCAACCTGAGGAGAAATGGCAATCTCCAATACCGGCACGGAAATGGTGTACGATGATTTTTCTGTGGAGCAATATACTCCTGCTGATTGTCCCATGGATCAAGCCGCAGGGAGGGAGAGGTAGTGGAAGTGAGGCTCGTTTCCCGTTCTATGCCTATCCAGTCACAGGGCTGGGTGTATTGCTTCTAGGAGCGTATTATTGGTTATGGCGTGCAAAGGTGAAGCCACTTTTGTTCCCTCCTCGGCGCCACCTGGTTGGATTTGACAAAAATGGGTTGGAGATCGTCTTGCCTGCGTGGGCGAAGGACAGCGTCCATGTAGACCAATACAGATGCTTGAGGCAGTAGCTTTCAAGCTCACGTACTCAATTGCATTTCTTCAAGTAAACATAAGTAACAATTTTCTTCGCCATTTCCAACTAATATCTCTAAGTGGGGATGTACCGCTTGCTCCCGAACCAAGGTTTCATGACAAAAGCAGTGAGACAATGTGACTGGTCCTTCGACAAAGATCTGTCTCATTGCTTTTGTCATCAGCCGTCGGTCCTCGGCCGCTCAAACCTTGTACCTGCCAGGTCCAGAATTGGCGCAACGCGATCTTAAGAAATAAGATCACATTTCTCTACTCTTCCGGCGGTGAATCACCGATGCATCGTGCGTCAAGGAGGATGCGTAATCTCCTGAGACCTCGACTGTTAAGTTCGAGGCCTCGGATACCACAGCTCAAGCGCCTCCAACATGGAGGCCCTCACAAAGAATACTTCCAGAATCCTGGTCGAATGCCACTACCAGAGTCCGGTACTCGATCAGGCCGACACGCTCCAGCGTCTGACTTCCCTCGCGAAATAACTCGGTGGAGGCGGTTGTGGAATACTGCTGGGCTCGGGCTATGGTCACTGCTGTTTGGCTTTGGTGCAGGAAGCAGTCTCATTACTTGGGCCTACTTGCAAGGACCTTTCGAGGCAGGAACTGAAGAAGAGAACGATATGCTGGAGGAAATCACGGAAATGATGAATGAGTATCCTATAATGGAAGGCCTTCTCAACGACCCGGAATGGGAGGAATGGTCGGCATCACCTCGCATGGTGTCTGGAGATTCTGGGAAAGGTCTGCAGTTTGTTACAGGAACACTTACAGGTTCGAAAGGCGTCATCCAGGTACCACATTCCCTTGTTATTCCTTCTTCTGCTTTCTGACTATGTTCTTACGACAGAGGATATTCTTCCATCGTACCCTCGGTCTTCTCACTATGATCGTGTACTTCGGAAATGGCATCGAAGGCTGGCCCGATGTCGTTCACGGTGGCATTTTGTCCACCATGCTCAAAGAAGCCATGGAAAAGGTTGCCGCTGAAATTTTCCCAACGGGAACTGGCGACTTGAGCAACATTAGTATACAATTCAAAAGAAAAGTCATTCCGGGGGAGGTTTACACTCTATCTGCTATGCCAGCAAGTAGGGTCGTCATTTCCGAAGGAGGATCAGTGGAGTCTCGGTACAAAATGCAGCCCGGTGAGCGCAGGGACGCTATCATCGCCTACATCGAACGGGCAGACACACCAGACGATGAACCAGCATTTGCCAAAAGGACTCTCGCTTTCGGCTATGGTGTGTTCAAGGTCCGACACCCATTTCAAATGGACGAGCATGGAAACATCACCTGAGTTATTGGGGACAAACTACAATATCGATCCATTTCGAGACCATTTTTGGAATCCACTTTGACTTTACAACCATCCAGACAGATTCCGCCATCCCAACCAAACACAAGAGCGGCCACACATGGTCTGCACAGCTTGACGGCGACAGATGGAGACACTGGCCGGAGAGAGAGTTTGCGGAAGCCAGGACGCCGGCCACAGTAAGCCATGTCATTCCTGCTCATGGAAAGGGGGACGAAAGAGGCAATGAGAAGAGCATTATCCCGGCGCAAGATATGATATGTGCCAAGTGGATATCAAAAAAAGAGGAGACATGTGGATAAAGGTGTTGCTGAAGAGGATAAGAGTCACCAGCAACGAAGATCCACAGCCTTTTGCTTCGGTGGAAAAACAGCGCATGCATCGGTGTCTCTTGTGGTCTCGGCTGTCTCTGCACTGCGCACGACACATTGACATCCACCAGAGGAGCCCAACGAGAGTGGCCCTTGCTACGCTTCCGTCGCACGACGCTTGCTCTTGTGGCCTCTACCATTCCAAGATCTTGAACGCGATCGAAAGACTTCCCGAGGCTATTGTGTTGGTAGCACATCCGGGATTGTATGCGAAGCTTAACCACCACCAAACCTTACCCTGCTGGGCTATTACCCAATTTAGCGCTTCCTCCACCCCCAACCCCCCGCATTTCCAGAATGAACGGCGTCTCCGGCAGCTCCAGAATACTCATTGCTTTTCGCCCTCTCTTCTCTACAGACCACCTTCAAAAAACGGCCTGTTCACTGTGTAGATTGCGGCCTGTTGTGATTGATACACTGCTCCAATATACACAAACGGAGTGATTCATGCGACCTACAGATCTACTACAAGTCACTCAGTCCAGCATCTCACGGGCCGCGGCCCAGCACCACCTCCCAACTTGGGTAAATGGTGGATCTCTGGCTGGCTACCTTTCTTCTTCAGAGATAGGTTAATGTATATTTCGGATAATGCACTTCTCTCAATCAGTCCACGTATTGTATTGCCCTTGACCCCGCCTCCACTCCACGTGGTCACGGACCATGGTTACTGAAAGGGGACTACATCCGTAACGAGTATCTCTAATGTTCTCGCAAAGCCGAGGCACTTTCCTATCTCAATGTTGCTGCTTCTTACAAAGTAAGCGTCGTTGCTGTCTGCGCCTTTTCCTCTTTATTAATACCTTCTTTCCTTGTTATCTTTTCGGGGTAAATACCCATTATATCTCTTCGTCCTACGTTTCTTCTCCTCCGTGAATCGTACCCACATTCCAAGCAAAATGATGGCGGGTAGTAAGCACTCCTCGGAGAACTCTGTTCGAAAAGAGAAGGACAATACACACAGGCATGTCGAAGTGCAAGCTACTGAGCGTAGAGGAGAGGATCGCCCTGAACTTTACGAAAAGAATGCACTACGAAGTTACGGCGATGATGAGGATCACGATCATGAGCCTCCTGTAAGATGCACACGGCGGCCTCCTATGCCTCTCTTGCAGCATTCAGGAGCTGACTTTTCCGTAGATGTCCCTCCACAGGATCATGAGCTTGGTAGCCATGGCTTTCCTCTGGACTGGCAGTCAAATTCCCGTTTACATCTTCGGTAGGCTTGTCTTCGTCGCATACCACCTCTATTCTCTGATAACGTTCTAGGCGGCATTCCTCCCTACATCTATAGCGACATTGGTGGTGTCGACCGCTGGATCTGGTTTGTTTTAGCCTATCTTCTCTCTCTCGCTGCCGTCTGTCCTTTTGTCGGATCTATTTCCGATCTGATTGGACGTCGATACGTGGCATTGATCGGATCACTTATGCTTGTGATCGCCATGATTGTTTGCAGCACCGCCAAAGTCATGAATACCTTCATTGGAGGCATGACTATCGCCGGTATCGGTGCTGGGATTTGTGAACTCACTGCCCTTGCTGCTACATCGGAGTTGGCACCGACTCGGAAGCGTGGGAAGTACGTCGCTGTCCTGGTCTTCACTATCCTTCCTTACTGCCCATCGGTTCTTTGGGGCCAACTGATTGCGGCAAATGCTGGTTGGAGGTATTGTGGCGCTCTCTGTGGGGCTTGGGCGGCCGTCGGTCTATTCGCGACACTCTTCTTCTACTTTCCACCTCCTCGAGTGAACTCCAGAGGCTTGACTCGAAAGCAAATTCTGGCTGAAATTGACTGGGTTGGTGGGTTCTTGAGCATCGTCGGCATGATCCTCTTCATGGCAGGTCTGCAATGGGGCGGCTATCAAGTAAGTCTCGCAAACCACATCTTCGAACCTGGCACTGACGCGCATCCAGTACAAGTGGACCTCAGCCCACACCCTAGTCCCCCTCCTCCTAGGTGCCTTCTTCCTAATCGCCTTCTGCATCTGGGAAGTCTACGGCGCGAAATACCCTATGTTTCCGGCGCGCCTCAAGCAAGAACCACGCATCCTCGCCCTCACCCTCGTCATCACTTTCATAAGTGGCGCCAACTTCTTCAGTGTGATTATGTTCTGGCCCACTCAAGCCTTCAACGTCTACGGCCACGACCCCGTCGGCGTCGGTATCCGCGGCATCCCCATTGGCTTTGCGATCCTCACAGGCGCGTGCGTAGTCCTCTGGCTCCTCAGCGTCTTCCGCGGCCACAATAAGGAACTCCTGATCGTCTCCTCGATCCTCATGACAGCCGGCTGCGGCAGCCTCGCCATGGCTACCCCTTACAACCTAGACAAGATGTGGGGTCTCCTCGTCCTGGCCGGTTTGGGTATTGGCGGAATCGTCGTTCCCGCCTCCATCATGTCCACCATTATCTGCCCGGACGACCTAATCGCCACCGTCGCGGCCCTCACCCTCTCCATCCGCGTCATCGGCGGGTCCATTGGATACACCGCCTACTACAACGTCTTCATCTCAAAGTTCGTTCCCAACGCCAAGCACTACATCGGCGGCGTGATGGTCAAGGAGCTCAATATCACCAACGTCACCTATATCACCGAAGCCATTCAACTTACCGGCGCGTCGCTCTTGGAGGGGATAAGGGAGATACCCGGGATTGCCGGGAACGAGACGGCGTATCAGATGGTCATTGGGGCTGGGAGAATGGCATTCGCGGAAAGCTACAAGTATATCTATCTGGCCAGCACCGCGTTCGGGGCCATCAGCATTATTGCGGCCTGCTTTTTGGGGAATATCGACAAGTATATGGATGATCATGTTGCGGTGGTGATGCATTGAGTCGGTAGTTCGGCTGATGAAATTTGACGGCGATTGTTTGGTAGGAAGAGAGAGAGAGGGAGGGATCGGAGAGGATGTATACATTCTATACGCCTCAATAGGAAATGATAAAAACAACATATTAATGAACAAAATGCACTGTCAGCTCGTCACAATTAGATGTCCTACCGCATTCATCACAAACATCGGCGTTGTGAATCAGCCACGCTAACTCCCCTCACCAATTGAGTACGAGATCTCTTCCCTACTAAATAACTAACGAACTAACCTCTTTCCTCCCAACCTCCGAGACATTCTCTCTCTCTCTCTCTCTCTCTCTGTGTGTGTGTGTGTGTGTGTGTGTGTGTGTCAGACGCCGGTCCCCAGACACACCTTGCCTTGACATAATATGATCTTCAAAGATGGCCGTTGTTCACTACCTGCGCAACCACCGCCCCGGGGGCCCTTCCCTACCATACCATACCATACCATATCATACCATATCATACCATACCATATCATACCATACCATACCATACCATACCATACCATACCCATCATCGTCATCACCGTGAAAGCAGTTCCAACGAGTATCATTTTTATAGACGTCTACCGGTCTGAGGCTCGTGTGCAGTCAAGCATGCAATGGTACCCGGGCTCGGGTCGGGTCTCGAGCGAGGACCTGTTGATGGATGAGGAGGGGAAAAGGGGCGAGATTGGATGAGGCTTCGCTCGGGTGGTGGGATGTCACTTTATATGTCGTGGAGATGTTGTAGGTGTAGCTCGAGTTCCAATGAACCAGTACGCAGCGACAAGGTGGAGGGAGGGAGTTTGATAGGCGATGTGTTTCATCTCAGGATGTCAGGAGGACTACGGCTCGGTCTGCTGGAAGGGAAGTGAATGATCTGTGCTCGAAAGGCCTCAATTCGCTTTGAGTACCGGCTGGTTATAGAGTGACTGTACAATCCTTTTCCCTCGGCACACCACTCCTCCTCTTATATGCCACTCATCATTTCTTCTCCTCAGGCGCCAACATCAACTCCGGCCTAACATACTTGTCAAAATCCTCCTCACTCAGCGCCTTCAACTCCATCGCGCTCTCCTTAAGCGTCAACCCCTTCTTATGCGCATTCTTCGCCACCTTACTCGCCATATCATACCCAATCACCGGATTCAGACACGTGACCAGCATCAGGCTCTCATGCAGCAGCGTCGCTATCCTCCTCTCGTCGGCCTTAATACCCACCACGAGATTCTTCTCGAAACTCCTCATCCCGTCAGCCAGCAAACGCACACTGTGCAGTAGACTGCGGATGATGAGCGGTTTGAAGACGTTTAGTTCGAATTGGCCGGACAGGCCGCCGACGGTGGCGGCCACGTGGTTGCCCATTACTTGGGCGGCTAGCATGGTTAGGGCTTCGCATTGGGTGGGATTGACTTTGCCGGGCATGATGGAGGATCCGGGTTCGTTCTCCGGGAGTTGCAGTTCTCCCAGTCCGCAGCGAGGGCCCGAGCCGAGGTAGCGGATGTCCTGAGCGATCTTGAAGAGTGAGCATGCGAGTGTGTTGAGAGTCCCGCTGGCTTCGACGACGGAGTCGTGAGCGGCGAGAACCTCGAATTTGTTGGGGGCGGTCACGAATTCTGTGCCCGTCGTCTTCGATACTTCTTCTGCGACGCCTTCAGCGAAACCGACGAAGGTGTTGAGACCTGTGCCCACAGCTGTACCGCCCTGGGCCAGCTGGCGGAGATGGGGCAGACAGGCTTCAAGACGCTCTACGTTACGGTCTAGCTGTGCGACGTAACCGCCAAATTCTTGGCCGAGAGTCAACGGCGTGGCGTCTTGGAGATGGGTTCGGCCGATTTTGATGATCTTCTCAAAGGAGTCGGCTTTGGCTTTCAGGGCATCGCGGAGGGATTTGAGAGCAGGGATGAGGTCGCCTTCGATCTCTAGGACGGCGGCGATGTGCATGACGGTTGGAAAGGAGTCATTGGATGAGGCAGACATGTTGACGTGGTCATTTGGATGCACTGGTTTCTTGGTTCCCATTGTTCCTCCTAAGATCTCGATTGCGCGATTGGAGATGACTTCGTTGGCGTTCATATTAGATTGTGTACCCGAGCCCGTCTGCCAGACCACGAGAGGAAAGTGATCAATCAGCTTGAGAGAAGCAACTTCAGACGCTGCTTGTTGAATGGCCTGCCCGATCTTCGGATCTTCCCAAATGAGCAATTGGTTCCAGATTGTGACTGACAAAAGAGTCCTTACCAAGCCCATATTTCATATTCACAGTTGCAGCAGCACCTTTTAAGATGCCAAATGCCTTAACCACACCGGGCGGCATGCGATCTTGGGGCTGATTGATCTTGAAGTTCTCTAGTGACCTGACGTTCGACCTCCGCATGAGCCATCCTGAACGCTCCATGTGACAAGAAGACGACCTTGTCGAGGACGAAGAGGACGAAGCTGCGAGCCTCAAATCTCTCACCTTTCAGTTTGTGCGCCCCAGTATCTGTCTGAAGGCACCTGTGACGTCTGTCACCCCGTGCTCTTTGGTGACCCAGCTCTGGAGGTTCTTACCTGTATCTCTCCAAAGGCATCGCTTTCGGTCCTTGCCGAGGCAGCCTGTACATAGTCCCAGTCAGCCTCAGGTCCCATAGCTGAGCATCTTCGATTTCGTCTTCCAAACATGCAGTCTGAAGCTCTTTCGCTGGGATCCGGTGGTTCGGGGAAAGGTTCTCTACCATTCTCGCGGCAGAAGCAAAAGCTCTGCTGGTGTTTTTCGTATTTACAGTGTCTCGTAGACGTGATCTCGTAGGCGAAGAAAGAGCTGGGGCTAGAGCGGAGACAGTATGTGTTGATCGCGATCTGTAGAAAATCACAGCAGCCTGTCGTGCGGAGGAGCTCGGTCTTTTCAAAGGGGAGACACGTGCCCCTACAGCAGTTCGTCGTACCGCGGAGGTTGACGTAGCTGGCTTCAACATTTGACACTTGTTCAATGTGGACTTGTGATGATGGCCCACACGAGGAAAAGCATCAAGATGAACAAAACGACGTTGGGATTTGCTGTGATGCCAGGAGTCAAGGAGCTCTGTTTCCGGGGAAGAGAGCTTGTGCGATCTGCGGGCAATTTCGGGCGAGTGCTCAGGCATCAGGGTTCAATTTCAGTTGCCTCAACGCTCGACACAGCATGGAGGTCGAATGGGACGACTACTTACATTGAGCCGCGTTGCATTCTAGACAGTCAACAGGAAGAAACAGCGTTTTGGGATCCCTTTCTATCTGTCTGCCTTTCAAAGGCGCTGCTTCGCAAAGCGCCACCAACCCCTTCTAACTGGTCCCTGCTGGCTTTCAAAACAATTCACGATGAAAAGACAAATTAGATATGCAGCAGTAAGGAAAACACGCAACACCTTTCGCTTCAGTATGTTCCAGCGACCACCTTCGGCGCGTCGCCGACCATGTAGTCCTTGCTCTTTGCCATGACGACCAAGAAGCTGGGCAATTTCCATCCAAAACCAACGCCCACACCTTGTTTGGCCCCAATAGGAACGAGTTGTATGTCGCTTTGAAACTTCTTATACAAGATCTTTCTTGTGCCGCTCTCTGCAGATCCGTACAATGGAATCCAACTGGTTAGCCAAGCAATCCACCCAGGTGCAGTCGGATCTAGAGACGCGATAGAAGATGAGGAAGTCTCACGTTTGCCCACAAGATCCAATCGTATGCTTTCCAGTAAGGCTTTCATGGCAAATTTGATGTCAAGCGCGCTGCCATCTGAGTAGCTGCCAACGGAACCAACGCAGTAGACATTCTGCAAGTCCGAGACATCGACGCGTAGGGTTTTGCCATCAGTCTTGACTGAACCTTTGGAGTTTAGCCATGCCTCTGGTATGAAACCGCTGTTTGGCCGGTCGCCAGTTGCTTCAATGTAGGCATCAACGATCCTTTCTGTTCCGTCGCTCAGTTTTAACGACGTTTTGCCGCCAGAAGCTTTGCTCCACGACGTCACTCGCACATTGTGGATGACTTTGACCCCTAGCTTGGTTAGGCGTGCTTCAGCATCTTTACCAATGTTCTTGTTGTTGAGTCTCGGGAGCAATTGGGCCGATCCAGACAGCAGAGTGAGTTCTTTCTTTCCGCCGTAGACTTCGCCAAGCTCGCCAGAAGTCTCACTGCCAACGGCGCCTCCACCAGCAACCAGAATTGAGGAGGCCGCAGGTAGCTTCTCGTGGAGTTCTGCCAGGTCCGCCCGGAGCGCATCTAGGCCGTTAGATGTGGTCCATGTCGAATTTGCGAACGTGGTGCCGGAAGCAATCACGAGGCTGTCAAAATGGATGTTCTCGTGGGTGGACGTGGACACTGTCTTCGTGGCTGGATCAATTGAGGTCGCATATGCATGGATGAATTCATACTGATCCTTTGGGTATTTCCTGAATCCCTCAGCTATCGGAAGGAGAGCCTTCTCGAGAGGAACCGTGGCGGGTTTGACGATCAGGCGGGGCGCGCCGATTTTCCAATAAAAATGGTCACTTGGAGAGATCATCACAACTTTGTATTTCTGTTTGAGGGAGGCGGATAAAGCTGGGAGGATGTCTTTGAGCAAGCCATGTGCTACTGGGAGACCTCCGAATGATGCGCCGACGATCACAATTTGGTGAATGCCATTCGGTTGCGACAAGTTTCCGGAAGCCATTATAGGATTCTGATTTGGATACACTCAAAGCACACTCAGGGTGAGAGAGACGCAGAGGGTTCGAGGGGGCAGATTGTTGCCTTTTACCATTTGCGGAATGTTGACGGGGACGATCGGAGTTTGCTGCCCGTGCTGCCTTCACCTGCAGCGGTAGTGAGACTTCCGTTGAGTTTGCCGTGGTCGGAAGAAGAGATGGTAGGAGTAGGGCTTCAGCAAATACTGGTACAGGTAAGAGGATTTGCACAGCATATATATCCGTCCGTAGGTTTTGAGCCCTCTCTTAGCTACCAGAGACCTATTCGTCGCGTTGGCTTACAAAACATTGTGGTTCGCAAGCCAGTGGAGGGAGAGAGCTTTCTCCTTGCCGACTATTGAGTCCAAAGTAGAGTTGAGACTACGGAAAGTCTACTTTCTTAGATGCCTGAACGATACAAGCCATCGGCTCATTGGTTGCGCGGCGTTCTTTTCCTAGACCTTGCAGCAACGGCACGGTGCATCCACTATGTCAGCGCGCGACAAGTGACCTAGAAAGTGAACAACAGGGGGGGGTTCGTAGTGAGACTGCTCACCAAGCATTACTAAACAAGCATTACTCACCAAGTAATCAATTACCAAGCATCCCGAGCCGCGCTGTGAAGCACAATCAATACTACCTAGTACTCAAGCTCGTACTAGGATATGTCGAGTCCATTGCTAGCTTGACATACTCGGGAGGGCACGCAAAAGGCAAAGGAAGACTCGGCCGGCAGGTAGTTGTGGTAGGGTTCCGGCATAGATACATTCTCCTCGAACTAGGAGGCCGAGGACGCCAGTCACGGACGGAGCGATTGGGGATTCGGTTGATGAAAGGCTGCGTATCTTCCAGTGGACGAAGAAAGACCACAAGTTGTGCCAGTATCATCCTGGCAGTCTTGAATAAGTTATGCGTTCGCAGCTAACATGGCATCTCTTCTTCCATTGCAAGCCACTCTTCCGCTCCCCTTGTAGTTCAGCGACTCTTTGCCGTTACCTTGCCTGGTGCACCCTTCGCCTGTTGCTTGCTTGCTATTCCACCTCGGATCTGCCCTCTAGCCGCACCAGCAGCACCCTTTGCCTTTTCTTGTTTCTTCTTGCTCTCTTGCGCCGTCTTCTTCTCCTTGCCCTCCTTGATGGCAGCTTGGCGAGCTGCGGCTCGTGCTTCTGGTCTCTGTGCGCGCCGCTCTTTGATAACGTCCAATGATGCACCGACAATAGCTCGCTGTGATTTGACCGTCCTCCGACTTCGCTTCTTGGCAACTTCCTGTAAGATAGTAGAGGGATCAGCCTTTGTTCCAGCCTGATAGACTTCTCCCAAATCTCTTGTAGTTTTGCGAACCGCTTCTTCAATCGCTGAAATTGCAAGACACGCAGTATGAATAGCGATCTACGACATAGGGAAATCTTCGCAAGATACTGACCTCAGAGATACCCTTCTTGTGCATTCTTCGGTACAGAGTAGTCCATGCTATCCGGCGGGGGTTTTTTCGCTGAAGAAATAGTGACTCGGTCTTGCCATTCTGGAATCGGAAAATCTTGCTGTCGCCACGCACGTAGAGCTTTCCCTGGAGGTATGAGAGAGTATCAGCCAGCAGCCCATAAATAATCCAATGGCGGACTTAGCCGACTTCGAAATCGCGCGGAATATTGTCTTTCGGAATCTGCACTGACCTTGCCAGGATAGATCTTGGTGCCACTGAAAGTATCGTCGTAGGTGCGCATTGTGGAAGACGGCGAAAGGAGTTCTTGAAGTTTATGGATTGAAGTTGCTCAAATAGCTTATGATGGTGTCCTGCCGAAAATGATTTCAAAGTGTGGGCCAGTTATGTGACCTTGCCCTAAGGACAACTTTGCCAAGAATATTCTTTTCACCTCTCCCTACTATCGTGCTAGGATTACTGAGTAAGTCGTTGTGCTCTGGACTTTTTTAAAGTCGCCTCTCACACCACTTTCACGACTGTCGGACAGATTGTTTGCATTGACTATTGGAGTTGCGTGACTTTTTGAGTTGTCTCTTTGCCATAGCTGCCATAAGTGGCTCTTTCTCGTCCTATCCTCGTTGATCCCATCGCCATAGCGCATTAGTGACCACCTTGACCTCATCCTACCACAGCTTGCAAGTCCTGATGCTCTGGTCCGCAACTGAGCAGCACTACAAAACTCCATCCTTGATTTCAATCCGGACGCGCTACCTTCTCGTCAGTGCGATGCTTCTTGCAGAGTTTTCCTGCGTTGTGCGGCGTCTTTCAATTTCGCATCACTGTCCGGGTGCCAATCACACTTGGCCCATGGATGTGTCTTGCATTTCTATTGCACATTAGTAAACAAAAAAGGCTTCAATTTCAAGTACATACTCTGCATTGGACATCTTGACAGCAGTCATCGGGGCACATTCCACAACAATCAGGACAAACCAATCTGCCACAGCCCGTTTCATGTGTGCACTGGATGAAGATCGGACTTTCTCTGCCCACTGGGAAACAACGGGCGATGGCAGCAACGTCGTTGAGCGCCGCTTGCTTGATGTCAGCTGGGGTTAGATCGTTCTCCGCTACCAGGACACAAGCTTTGAAAGAGCAACAGGCTCGACCACAACAAGGACACATGACGTCTGAACACGAGGTGCATCTCAGATTTCGTGAGTGCCATCCTCGTCCGGTAGTAGGGTGGCGAGGCTGTATATCTGCCAAGTCGTGGTCATAGCTGTGTGCGCTAAGTCTGATGCGTAATCTTTGAATCTGGGATCATGTGAGTGTTGGCATGGTGCAACCCAAAGAAAGATTGGCACCTGTTCCAGACGATCCTGTTCAGCACTCTGCTTTCTTCGGTTTCCGTCATCTGCCAGGGATCCACTACCTGCATCAGTCTTAGCTTTAGAGGAATATCGTTTATTGCTTGTGTTCTCACCTCTGCCAACGGTCTTGCTCGCTGACCGAGGTTTAAACAAATTCGAAAAGCCACGAGTGCGCTTTCCCTCAACGGCGTCATCAACGAAGGAGCCATTGGCAAGTCGTAATTCGGCTGTTGGCGGAGCGTCCCTGGAACTCGTCCTGCTCTTGTATCTAGAAAAGGAAGGAGAAAGGGGCAGGACACCATAATTCTTCTTCCCAAAGTTCCGGCGAGCCGGGGACTTAGGTGTTGAACCACGTCGATCTGCATCGCATGCTTGCGGTGAATCCTGTAAAGACGAATTTGGCTTACGAACGTGACAAGCAGTACCAATGCTAGGCGAACGAACCAGACCGGCTTCATCGACCGTCTTGGGAGAAACAGACGTTTGACTTGGTGTCATCTGGCGGTCTACCAACCCTAGAGCAACCATGATGTTGTCGACATCTTGGCTGTTCCTGCTCGAACACCGGCTTGCTATCACCGATTTCGAAGCAGATGAGGTTTGAGGTGCCAATGCAAGCTTCGAAGGGATCGTACACTGGAGTAGAGGCTCAGGATTTTGTACTGAAAATGGATCGGCTCTGAAAGCTGGATGGTCTTTGATATCCGGAGGAGCTGTCTTTTGTCAGCTGCAAGAACGTCTCAATCAGGGGCGCAGATGGCCTCACGCTTGGAGGTCAAAGTCGCAACAAAGTTTGCGTTGTATATGTGCGGATCTAGATTCTCAGACCAATTGACCTTTTTAGAAAGCTCGAGGCCTCTCCACAACTCGTCAGAATCGTCTTCAATCGAGTCTATAACTTTACTCTTGAGCTCAACAACGTCGGATTTGCTCTCCCTAGCGCTGAAAGGGCTGAATGCTTCCCCAATTCTGACCGAGAGCGGACGATAACCCCGCCGTTTTGAAATCGAGCCAGTGTTGCTTGCCGATGATAATTTGGTCGCGATGGTGTCTGCTGACGGATTGGGGGTGACCTCTTCTATGTCATGTAGATCTGTACCCCTTGCCTCACACTTTGATGTTCCGTCGAGAGCGAATCTTCGTTTTCGGATTGACGTGGTATCTCCGCGACTCGAAGGAGCCTCGGTGCCGTGCGACGACGACGATTCAGAAACCCTCGCACTGGTAGGAGAGTCCACTAATGTCGGTGATGTCTTTGGGGCTGTCAGAGACATTCTGCTAACCATATTCTTGATGATTCGAGGAGAAGACCAGCCTCGATCATCGCTGTTGCGTCTTGAAGTCGCAAATTGTGGAGCAGTCGGTGTGACAGGCAACGCAGACTTTGGACTGGAACAGTCGCTGTTGGTAAGTAGTCACTTGTAGCCGAAATGCAAATTTACTTACCTCTCGTGTCCAAGCCCAAGCAATCTTGCTGCCTTTTCAGTTACTCCGTGGAGAGCGGTCTGCGGCTTTAGCTGTCAATTCTCATATGAAGGGATGTAGCGCGGGTTCTCACTCTTCCGGCCTCAGAGATGTTCTCGAAGCTCCCACTGGCAAATTCAGAGCTTGTTTTGTACTGCTTTTCCTTCGTGATATTGACGGACCCACCACTGTGGCGTGTGCACAATGGGCTCGATTGTTTTGACTCGCTTGAGCTATCGTCAAGGAGGAACGTTTCAGGTTGATTTGCAAGTGAGGTCCGAGTGAGATTTATGCTTGTTGATTGAAATAGTTGCAATGGCCGTGGAGACAACACATCGGGTAGTTTGGGTGATCTGCGAGCCTCACCAGGATCGATGTCTTGTACCGCCGTGTCGTGTGCGGAAGCGGGTCTTGCGTCAATTGCAGATGGAGAGTTGGCCTGGGTTTCAGGACCAGAAGAGATCTCTTGGTTTCTTCCTCTGGTGCTAGGGGTAATTGTGCTAAGTTCAGAATAGACAGAGGAGGTACAATCAGAACCTTGGGATGATCGGCGATTGCGCTTTGCAATGGGACATCCTTGAGGTGATAAAGGCAAGATCCTAGCTTGCGACGCGTTCATCTCTAAGGAATTGGGGACTGACTGAGCGTTCCACCTCTTGACAGTCTGTGAGTGCAGATGCTTTCCTAGATGCACTGGGCTCGGTACAGCGCTTTGGTCTGACAGACTGACCATTGAACTTCGGTAGTCATGAGGGGCTTGAAGCATCGATGCCTCTTTTTGGCCCTCCATGTCACGGAGAAGTGAATCGAGTGCAGAAAATGGAGCATGAGCCTGGCCCACATCTGCCAATATGAGTGTTCCAAATTTCTTAGAAGCTCAGAGCCACACTCACCAATCTGTCCGGCCAGTGGAAGCGGAGGCGCTGATTTTACAGTCGGGCGGAAGAAAGTGCGACTCGGTGAGGAAGGTGGTGATAGGGATGTCGGCTTGGCATCCGAGACCGCATTTTCCCTGTGTGCAACTTCACCACTTACCGATTTCGCATCCATTTATAGTCAATCGTCCTCATGTGCAACGATGTTCTTGATAAAAGCTGGCAATATGAAGAAGGGAAAGTAGTCTTAGAAATGAAGCCGGGAAAGCGAAATTCGAATGGTAGAAGAGCGGCAATTGATGACAGATAGAGAGATCAGTAAAAGGAACACATATCTCAGATGTACCGTGTGAGAGACCAAAAGCGAAGCTCTCTGACGGCTGAGTGATTTTGCGCAAGTCACAGCGCCACCAAAGAGCGCAAAGGAGAGGTGTGAAAGCGCTTGGGTTATGGCAAGTCATAACTTCACTACTCCTTCAGCGCCGTGAAAAGCGTCCTTCGAGGGTCCGTATGATACCAACCCATACTGTCACCATTCGAGTTTGTCGTGATCCAAGCTAATGAACATGCTATGAGTCCGCTAACCAGACCGAGTAGACAACTTCCCACTTCGCTTGTCTCACAGGATCAGAGGTCTGCACTGACCTCCTCGTAGTGACAAGACGAGTATCGTGCCTTGTGATCGGACGGGGCTCTAACAGTCGGTGCTGCAGAGCATATGAGAACCTCGGGTGAAGCCAGCACTGAAGGATCACTGCAAGCCATGATAGCCAGGCGATGAAAGATGCTGTAAGACGATGCTCAATTTTCGCTTGATGTTCAACAGCGCTGAAACGATACCAGGTTGCGCGATCACTGATGGAAGGCCGACGTATTTGCCAACACCTCAGACGTCTAAGAATTGCCTGAAAACCAGATTGCACCTCCATTGCGCCATGGATCATGATCGGCCATAAATCATTGAAGAGCATCTTATCATACCATTGCATGTGTCCGAGTCCATTCTCTTGCCGTTTGTATAGCTGCCTGCTCATCCTCTTTCCAACGCTGTGCAACATCATTGGCCAAAGGATCGTCTGGATTCGGCGCTCCTAGGAGCGCTTGTATTGATAACAGAATGGTCCGAATCTGAAGAGCAGGGGACCAATTGCCTGCTCGTGTTAGCTTAATTCCAAGGAGTTTTGTATGTTGCATAGGTTACTCTTGAGAACGTCGAGGCAAATCCTGCCCAATTTGTCAATATTAGGGTGATAGATCTTCGTCAGGAAGCGGATCTTCGGAGGAGTCATCGGGTAGTCGTCAGGCAAGAAAAGTTCCAGCTTGAATATGCCTCCTGGAAAAGAGTCAGTCATATGAGGAAAAGATATCTTTCGAGGCACTAGTACCCTCGTAAGGGGACTGCGACGGTCCATGGATGGTGACATCAAAATACCGCAGATTGTCTTCATGGGGAACAGCATTGATTCCAGGCACGCTGTAACGAAGCACATTAACACTGTCTGCCATAGAGTTGGAGAAATGTGTGGGGCCACATACGGCTCTGCCATCAAACGCTCTGTCTCTTTCACTATTCTCTTTGGTAGGACAGCCATTGGAACTTCAAGCTTTCACAATTGAGCCAGCCGGCGGGTGGCTTTCTTGGGGCCACGGCGAAATTAAACTCTCAGAGTACTTTGAAAGAAGCTACTGGAAGGCACACACAGAGAGAGCGCAGTGCTTGCTGATGTTACCGTACTCAGTACAAGGCTGGCAAGGAAGGTGAACGAAGGAGCTTATTTAGGCAGACTGTGCGATGGGAGCAACGAAAAGTTCCGACAATGTCTACCTTTTGCGTGTTCTTCGGCGAGGTTTGAAGGTAAGAAAGGAGTAGTGGAATCAACAAACGAGAATATGGTTCAATTACTAAGTTTGCTGTATTAGTCAAGCAGTTGTAGAGAAAGGATGTTGGTAGCACCTTTGGTTCTCGTGCGCAGACGTATTTAATTGCCAAGCCGGGGTCCTCTTGGCGTTATTGGCCTCATCTTGAATTTGATCACTTCAACTTGTCCAGACCATGTTGAATACTGGATGCGCTTTCGTCGAAGTGGGACAAACACTTGCTTGATTCCGGTGACATGTCATAAGACTTGTCAATGCCACGAGGTAGAGGCGAGGGCTGCCATGGCGAGGAAAATACCTTTCAACCATGGTCAAAGCTACCACCTCAATGGATATCTATCTCAGCAACATCCCCTTAAAGAAGCTGGCTGATACTGAGTGAAAGACCGGTGCCTTGCTCTGTGACCATCCTGAACGACCCATTACCGCTCTCTAAAGCCGAAGAACCGGCAAACATTCATTTCTTATCGAGGAACCATGTATTCACATGGCCCAAATTCTGCGTTTGAAAGCGAGACCTTCGGCGAGGACCTCTCCTTCCATATTGAACAACCAGTTGGCTCAATGTCAATTTCTCCCTGTGGCCGGGATGTTGTATTAGCATCGTAAGTTGAGCAACATATATGTCATCCTCCCCACTCACCACCTTACAGGAAGGAGGGTTTACACATCATAGATCTCGACTCCCCTTACTCTCCACCTCGGTATCTGCCGCATCGTACATCGTGGGAGGTAGCCGATGTCCAGTGGTCGCCTTTTGCTGCTCGCGATTGTTGGGTCATCAGCACTTCTAATCAAAAGGCGCTCGTCTGGAATCTAAGCATCAAGTCCTGGCAAGACTCCGTAGAGTTCGTTCTACATGGGCACACTCGAGCAATTACAGACATTAATTTCTCAGCACATCATCCTGATGTTCTTGCCACATGTGCCGTCGATAGCTTTGTACATTGTTGGGACTTGAGAGTCCCTGCTCGACCGGTAATCTCCTTTTCGGATTGGTTCGCAGGCGCCACGCAGGTGAAATGGAGTAGGCAGGTATCTCATGTCATTGCAAGCTCCCACGACAGGTATCTACGCATCTGGGACGACCGCATGGGCGCATATCCCGTCAGATCAATCGAAGCACATGATACGAAGATATATGGTATTGATTGGAACAGACATGAGCAGAACCGCATCGTGACCTGCTCGCTTGACAAGTCCATCAAGTTTTGGGATTGTAACAACCTTGAGGATGTGCCGGAACGAATTATCAACATTCCTTTTCCGGCATGGCGAGCAAGGCACACTCCTTTCGGGCTCGGTTTATTGGCCATGCCACAACGGGGAAATGGTGACCTTCATCTGTACGACCGTCGATTTACCAATGGACAGTATGAAAGCGGTAGAGTGCCAGCAGTGGCACGCTTTGAGGGCCATAAAGGTCAAGTGAAGGAATTTCTATGGAGGCCAAGAGGCACGATCATCGATGGGGTTGATCATCGTGAATTCCAACTGGTAACTTGGGGCACCGACCAAGAACTCCGACTACACCGTATGGTCCCTGAAACACTGTCGGCAATAGGGTACGAGAAGGGTGTCACGCGAAGTTCAAGACTGAACTTTACGCGAAGGGGCGCTAGATACAGGACTTTCAGGGACGAACCATCTGAAGAGATGTTTAATGAGGTCTTCGATTCTCAGGCTGGATCTTCTCCCGCGGCTGGTCAGTCTTTCCATTCCAGACCTCGAGGAAGCACGAGTGTTGGCATGAGTAAGGTCGCAATACGTCATCCTCAAGGCTGGCTCCAAGGAAGCAATATCAGCGCTCGAATTGGCATGCATGGAAGAACAGGTGCACGTCAGATTATGAATCCTATTGATTGGATGAAAAATGTCAAGATCACATCTTGGAATCCCGAAACCTTAGGTGAAGAAATCTCTCAAGTTGGTGAAAAGTTTGCCAATGTGGCATTCGAGTCAGCCGATGTGCCTCAAAGAAAAGCCGTTATTTCAATGCACGCCCCGTGGGGTAATTCCAGTGCACCAATCTTTGTGAAGATTGATATCAAATTTCCACTATCGTATCCACGGGATGCTGCTGCTATCTTCAACGTGCAGAGGACAGCTGCAATGACAGACGAACTGGCTAGCATACTGTCCACTGAGCTTCGCACTATCGCGGAGACATATGTTGCCAGGAAGAGGGGCTGCCTTGAGGCTGTGCTTCGCTACCTGCTTCGGGAACAGGACATGGAGCAAATAGTGTCGTGGATTCTGGATGAATCACTGGAGGATTCAAAGATTGCTGATGAGATCGGGTTAGAAGGGGAGGTTTCCAGCGACGAAGACGATGTCGGGGTAAGCACCTTTCAAGGACCATCTGGGATTACCAATTCATCAGATGTGCTCAATGCCAACGTGCTGGTACCTGTAGCCAAAGGTTGCGGCGCACTCTGGGCTGATAACGGCAAGCTCGTATGCTTCTTCCCCTCTCATTCAAAAGAGCCAACGTCATTTCTGGAATTGTTTGGAACGCGAAATGTCGAGAGCGACAAGACCGACAAGATTTTCGAGGGCTTTGGAAGATTGAACACAGACTCACCTGGGGCAAGGACGACACTCAGAACAGTAACCTCTGGAGATGATCAAGCATCAGAGCTTTCCGACGACTCTTCTTTCTCCTCCTCCTCCTCCTCTTCTTCTTCTGGATCCTTGGACAACCTTGTCTCCTTGCCAACCCATTTCTTCCCCAGTAACGCTTGGCGAGCTGGGGGTGTAGCTCTGCAGCGATCCAGGTCGGCTGATCATTCTACTCAATCTGCTATTGCATTATCGAAGGCCAAGCTTGGAGCCGAGCTATCCAACAATGTGGTCTCGATCCATGACCTTAGTGAGCTCCTACCCTCGAAACAAGAATTGGCCATGGAGTACATTGCCTTTGGCAAAGGACCGGGCATGTGCGGCTATAACGCCGACGTGGCCCTGAGATACGGCTTCAGAGACATTGCTCATTTATGGCATTTGATGGAGTTGATCTTGCGGAATGAGGTTCCTTTGGAAAGTATTTCAAATTTACATGGATCATCCGATATTCTTGCTGTAGCGCGATCCGCCTTGGAAGTTTCGAAAGGAAGCGACAGTGGTGTCGATTTGAGCTATGACAAAGTGATCAAAAGATCAAAGGCTGAGACACCAGGTCGCATTCGTTGGGGCGAAAGCGCGCTTGGAGGGAAGTATCTGGTGCCTGCATTGGTCCACTACTTTGAAAGCTTGGGAGATGTGCAAATGCTGGCCATGGTCTCGTGCGTCTTCGCTGAACCAAGAGCCTCAAACTCATTGGCGATTCTCTCGCAACAGCACCATCACCATTTCTTCATGCAGCTCAAGGCTCCTGCGTTCTCTGTCGACTATCATCCTTCTCTCGAAGTCGCCCGATCGGTGATAGACAAAGCTTCTACCACCTCTTTTGCGTCAGCGAACACCACTACCAAAACTCCAGACCCCAACCAGGTGACCTTGACTGACAAGGCTGGCTATAGCAACCCTACAACTCCTTATGCCACGGGAAAAACCCCGCCTAACCTTACGCAGCAATCCTCTCATCAGCCAACCGACAGGCGGCGCTCCACACGCCTCTCCAACGCAGATGTCCCCGACCGTAACCTACGCTCTACAGCATCGACTACTTATTCAATACCAGTCTCGCTTTCCACTTCACCTGAAGACACGCGCTCGACACATCGCTCAAATCCGAATCTAGCCTTTTCGCTCTCTCGGGCTAGCCTGTCCGCGCTAACACCATCATTTTCCCAGTCGCCTCCAAAAGCCGGCATCGGAAGCGGCGGACACAAAAGGTCTAGTCCGGTGGGTAGTTTTATAGGACACCATGTGAATGCCGGCACATGGAGTGCTGCAAGCATATTTGGTGGAACGGGGTCTGGAAGAGGCAAGCCAGAAGTTGCTGGCCAGATGTTGCGACCTCAACGAGGTTCGGGCCACCTGGGTCCTTCTTCGTCAACAGTCGGGCACTCGCAATCGATTTCGTCCGATGGAGATGCCGTTGAGCAAGTTCGTGGTGGCAGCAATACTGTCTCCGTCCTCAGATCCAGTGGCATCGTTCGGAATCCTCCAAGGTCGGTGTTGCACAAAAGCACGAAGCGGAAGGTGAAGATCAAGTCCGCATTACACAACCAGAACATGTTTGATGGAGATGGGTATGCAAGCGTGGCCCTGCTTGATCCGAGCCTCGAATGGAAGTACAGAGCCTACAGAGTCAGCTACGCCCACTTGCTTGGTGTCTGGGGCCTTCACACTCAACGAGCGGAGGTCTTGAAATTTGATGGCTTACTAGGTTACTTCACGCCAGCACCTAAAGGAGCTACAGCCGACCGCTCCACGGAAGACGATGAACTCGCTCTCGGCCATCTGACCAGACGAAAGACCCTCAACATTACCAGGAACTATTTTGTAGAAAAGCGAGGCCTAGAAATTCGGAGAGTTTGCAATCGATGTGGCGAGATGCTAAAAGCAATCGAAAAAAACGGGATCCCAATCGGATGGCACTGCGCAGAATGCGCCCTTGCGCAAACCAGAAGCTCTACCAGAACGCTATGTGCCATTTGCACGAAGTCAGTCGCTGGATTGATGGTCCCATGCTTGAACTGCGGACACGTAACTTGTTTCGAATGTCACCGCAAGTGGTTAGCCAGAGACAGCAATATCAACACGACCGACGAGGCCAGTTTCGACTCTGTCGAGGCTGCGGAGAAAACCTGCCCCACGGGCTGCGACTGCGTCTGCTCTTCCCACCAGTTCGTCACCGTACCATACCCGCCTGCCTCCGAAGACGAAGACGAACAAGACAACCCTGTCTCTGGTTCCCCAGCCCGGACCCTCACGACCTCCGATGCCGCAGATATCAGATTCACCCCGGGCCCCGACAGCACGCTCTCCGCCTATCTCTCCCTGTCCCGTGCCCGCTCAGTTTCCTCTTCCAAAGCCGCTTCTGACAAGGGCAGAGGGAAAACATTCACCGAGGATCCTGCTGCTCATCACCAAGGGAGAGAAGAGCGAGCCAGCGGGAATGTTTACACCGATGCGTGGGCCAGGCACGCGAACATGGGCAAGGGACTTGGCGCCGGGTGACGAGGGCGAACACGACGACGTTGAGGGAGCGGGGGAGCGACGCGACGATCAGGAGGGAGAGTGAGGCGGAGGCGAGGTTGAGGAAGGCGGGGTGTATGTATGAACAAGAAATGTAACGGTAATGGTACGGCAATCGTGGCATAAGCGTGTTGGACTATACGGCAATTGGGGAGTTTGGGGTCGTCCGATTCGATTTAGCGAGGAGGTGGGCCGAGGACTCACACCTTCTTGTACCGAGGCCGAATCGAAAAACATGATAGCTAATATTAAACAACGCCATCTGACGGAGCTGTCACACGGAAACAAAAATCCATCTTACAGTATGTATTCCTCCTTATGATCAATCACTTCTCCGTAGCCGTACTGCTCCTAACTAGTTAGTTATACCACCACACGAATTCCATATCCAATCAGTACATAATTACAAAATCCACCCAAGTCAGGCTCTACACTTCTCAAGAAAGTAAC
>JAABUK010001157.1_pt1 | contig 51355 bp, 54 predicted proteins | sample 5559141 | NCBI WGS metagenome assembly JAABUK01 (sample SAMN10711869, study PRJNA513367) | rock metagenome | isolation source: Antarctica rocks | place: Antarctica: Victoria Land, Pudding Butte nord | collected 2016-01-03 | reverse complement strand
TAGCTGTATTGCACTGTTAGGAATTGATGTTGGATTTGGGGGTGCTTAGAGGGGGGGGGGTGGGATGGGGGTGTGGGGAGTGGAGAGTGGAAAGTGAGGAAGGGGAAAGGAATTCTAGTGTAGATGGGTGCTTGCAAGGAAAAAGGTGGAAAGGGTTGAGTTTTGTTTGAGGGGATTGTGAGAAATACAAGTATTCGGGAATGATTCAGGATAGGAGAATTAGGAAGAACTGCAATACACATTACACATTACACACCCCTACACGGTCCACACAACGAAGAGATAAAGAAAGCACCATTTTGCAAACCCCACACCCCCAAAGTGAAAAAGGTAACGAAAGCACAAACTCACGTAGCAGTAGCAGCCAACATCTCATGCCTCTTCGCCTTCGTACACACACTCAGCGCCGCGGCAAAAAGCAGCGTAAAAGCCATAATCAGACAAATCTTCAGCGTGCTCTGTCCCGGCACCAGAAACAGCACCGCCGACGGGCCGACCAGGAGCGCGACGGTCGTGAGCACGAGGACGAGACGCACGACTATGTCGATGCGGCGTTTGCTGCAGAGGTGGAGGTGGTCGGAGTCTGTGCGCTTGCGTTGTTCGGGGGAGGTGAAGATCTTCTGGAGAGGGTGTGAGTGAGTGGGTTTGGCGTGGGGGGTTGGAGAAGGAGACGGGATAAGGGAAGGGGATGGTGTACCTTCATTAATTTACTTGGGAGGCAAATGTTGAGGGTGTCTTCGACGACATCATCGAGCCAACCGCATTCCTGTCCGTCCGAGATAGCCACGAAGTCGTCTTTGTGTTCCATAAATGTCGATTCTTCCTGCGAAAGTGGTTTGTGGTCTTGGAACCAGTCCATGAAACTTTTCACATTCCTGCTTGTGGGCGCTTTGAGGGAGACATAGGTTTGTATCCTACTAATCAGTTCATCTAATGCGATTAGTAAACTTCATGCCACCACATTGGAGTATAGGGAGGAAGTCGGATCTACCTACCATACTCCCCGAGCTTGTCATCAATCTTCTTCATCAGAACTTTGCGGGAAAACACCGGGTCCTTGTCGGTCTGCTCATCAAACTTCCTCGATTGAAGTGCGATTGCTCGGTTCTTTTCGTCATCGTCATCTAAAGCAATCAAGTCTTTTTCTAGAACGGAGAGCTCGTCTTGGCGGTACAGAAGCAGCCTACTCCGCAGGAATCCGTATTTTCTGGCTATCAGGAAGTTCTCATCGCTATTGATGAACGCAGCTAATTGCGGGTAACCTCGAGGATGGTCGTCAACTGTATCGCAATCAGAACTCGCACGAGATGTTCGGGGCATAGACTAATGGTTGAGAAAAGTGATAGCTGGAGCAGCATACAGTCCCAGAGAGCGGAAGTTCATATTCTTCACGGCCATTTTGATAGATAGGAAAGCCAGCACGAGGAGTAACAAGAATCTTGACTCGAAGTCCTGGTATACTTACTTCGCTGGACCAATTTGGGTCTTCCGTCGGTCGATCGATGCTTCGATGGGATATTTGGCGATGTTCTTGTTGATGTGAGGCCTTGACAATAGTTGGAGAATCTCGATGCGAGGCTTATGTCTTTCGGACGTGCTGATAGTAAGATTTAGCAATTCCCTGGACGTCTTGGCGTTTTGGGATGCACTGACTTCCATGCACGCTATCCTGGTTCCGGTCCTCGCGTTTCTCAATACCATTGTCGATATTAGTGCCCTTCTCGCAATCAATAAGCCCACTCGCACTGCTGGGCGAGGTTGGACTTCTTGGACTTGTCGGCGCTGTTGATGGTGGTGTGGAGGGAGTCGACTCATTAGGCATAGCTGTAGCATTTGAGTAGAATAATATTCGCAATTGACAAACAGCACAGAAACAATCGAAACACAGCTGAGAATGTGCATAATCGAGGCCCTAATAGCAAACTCCTTCGTCGTGTCAGCCTCGGTGGGCACCCTATGCAAGGAAGGTCTAAGCCACCCCGCCCGCCGATTAGTTGCAGCATTAGGTGCGTAAATCTGCCTGGAACGAATGCGATGCCAAAGCTAGGTGCTGACTCCGCCGGCCACCCCTACGAGTGGCTCACCATAGTCGTATTTCAGCTCTCATGAAAGAAAGGGGCGAGACATTGTGTTTCTGAGAAGCTTGGTTGGCCAGTGCGAATTGTTCCCTATATCCTACGCCCGGTGTCATATCCTGACTAACAGGGCAATGTTATTCTTACAAAATACCCCTCATACCTCGCGCCCAGTGTCCAACCTTACCACTTAAGGCTCCTTTTGCAAATTCTCCTGTCGATACACCTTGCGATCCATTTTGCCATCTCGGGATAGGTAGTACTGCCCGTTACCAAGGAGTGTGTGAATGTCGTAGGGATTGGGATCAACTGCGCGGGCCAATTTCACGTAGACTGCTTCACCAACTTTGTAGGGTTCAGGTGTCTGTGAGCAGAGTGAGCAAACCGTGGAGATGCCGCCACAGAATTCGTAGATACCTACTTCAGTACTGAGATCCATTTTTTCATCCTTCTCATATCTGCTCCTGTAATCTGGACCTTGTGTTGGTGAATCAAAAGTCTTGGAGGAACCTCGCGCCTTGATTTTAGTTCAATTACCTTGGAACTCGAGACAGGGGCGAGGTTATTCACCTGATTGGCGTCGCTCATCATGTAGAGAGGTCCCTATGCAAGGTTTTTGAAGTTTCTGCTGCCGCTGTTGGCTTGCTGTAAGGCTTCAAACAAGGGTTTCAGAGCTGATCTTGGTCTCTTATAAAGCATGCGATGACTCAATTAACATGCGGGCTTGCCTCTTTTTGCCTTGTGGGGGGCTTTCAGCTGCATGACAGCCCCATGCAGCTCGCAGCCTCCCGTTATCTAGACTGTGCCGCTAAACCCCCAAAATCTCCAGCCTCGAGCCTCGAGACATCTCGGTCGGAGCCGAATGTTGGCCCAAAGCTAAGATGTCGCCATTGGAAACTTGTCCACAATCAAATGCTTCGACTTGTACCGATCTAGCCGCCTTCGATTGGATGTTACGTTGAACCACAATCTAAGTTGCCTAGCGGGAGACTTGTGCGCTAGGAACAGAATGCGATGACGTAGGGCACATCTCCAGTCGTTCGCCATGTTTTTGACTTGCGGGCGAACCAAATGTAATGATAGGCATCTTTCAGTGGCTGACCTTTCGTGTTTTCACAGTTGGAAAACCCCGATGAGGCGATATGCTTCTGGGCCGCTTGTGTCGACCTTTACCAGGAACCAGATTGATCTCGGTAGATGGCGCAGGCCCACCACTGGACAGAGACCCATTAATTAGCATTCCTTGAAAAGGGGGCCAAGTTCCGGACTTCTTCATTCGATCTTGACCTTGCTGAGATACAACAGGGTTGTAATCAAGATCAGGGGAGGCACTATCCCAATCGTAGGCTGAGTGACTGTTCTGTGCTAGATGTAGTTTGATCAGACTTGAAGGAGTCTCTTCGTGCTTCTGTCCCGCAATTTCGGCAACTTTGCGTAGCTGACGCCTGGCATGTATCTTTCGCATCAAGGGCTTGAGTTTCGAGGCCTGAATGACCATCTTCATAAAGTCTGCAATTTGCTCCTTGGGTGCGCACAGATCGTCAAATCGCACCTGGTCGACGTGCGGTAGATATTGAAGATTTAGGGCAAGTTCATTCATAACGGCGAGATCTGGTTTTTCGTTCAGACGAAACGTAAGCTTGAGATATCTTCCTTCATCTGCGGCCTTAGGCGGTCTGTCGGACTGCACCTGAGGTCGTAGCCAGATTCGGCCGAAGCTATGGCGCGCCTGATCGAATAAGAGGGGCTTGGGATTTGTAGTATCTGGTATTGTATGATAAACCTCGCGGTACAAGTGGGAGGTGCAAAACCCTTTCGGATTTTCTTCGAGTAGGCGTTTCATGGTATCGTGTAGTGCTCTTGTGAACGAGTGTGGGAGTTTCGGCGCGGGACTCCTCAAATTGTGGGCAGCCGAGGTCAACAGCTCGAATTTTCGCTTCCCAATATGCTCATGGGTGAAGGCTCTGGCGGAGTAACAGCAGTCAAGGATCACAAGCTGGTCGCACCTTGGGAGTCGCAAGCAAGTCCGAATGTCGCTGAAAAAGGCGGTGGGGTCCCCATTCCTGTCTCTTTGACACTTGCTATAGTGTAAGAGGTTAGCAATTGAAGGACACCGTTCGCATCGAGGCCTTGCACTATGCAGCCGAAATCCCGACTGGTTGCCGTGCACTTACGCTGCAAATTTGAACTCTTTCGTCTCCTGGCCTTCGTAGGCATGGCCGCCGTAATAGATGATCGCGAGATCATCTGGGCTATCGTATTTATGGCAAAAATCGGCCACTCTGTAGTGCAAGGCTGTCTCCCAACGTTCCGAGGGGATCTCGAGAAATTCAGTATCGAAGTGGAATTCGCTTTCGAAGAGCTTCCCCAACTTATCCACCTGAAGGCCTAGGTAAGCTTCTGCACCTCGATTAGACCTCCGAGTGAGCTAACCTCTCTTTGTTTACATCCCAGATCATCATCTTCCCACGTAATGAACAGTGCACCCACTTTCCTGTACCCAGTCTTTCCATGACGGTACTGTCCCTCAAGTGTCTTGTTGAAAACAAGCCGAGCTTCTTCACGTTCCTCGTCGCGTTCCTCGCGCTGTTTTTCGCTAGCAGATTTGGACCGAAAACAGTTCAATAGCGGAGATTTAGGACCAACTGGCACGTCGTTGGAGGGGTTTGGGCTCGGGGGAGGCATCATGAGTAGCCGGCGACCGCTATTGGTAGGAGATGTTGCGCATTGCCGGAAGATCGTGGGAGAGCTGCCAATGATATAGAAGACTGTTGGTCTCTCAGCCTCACCAGCCTTGCGCTATTTCAATCCTGCTGCAGCACATTATCCCAGGGCTGTGCCTGTCGAGAAGATAATTATTGCTTGTCACGTTAGAGGGCTGAAGAAGGGAACCCGCTCAGTCGCATCATGAGCTGAAGGGGAGTGTGATAGTTACGACAACACCGAAATGTTGGTTGGAAAGCACAAAGTGGAAGTAATAAGACGAAGTTGTCTGGCTTAAACACGGTGATCCTTTAGCTCCGCGATCTTATCGGATGGGTGCATAAGCCCCCACTCTTTTTCTCCTTACACCGGAGTACTCCTACGCGTACCAAGCAATGGGTGGTTATGTAGCTGGGTGAACATGATGAGTGTCAAATGATGCTCATTTTCACAATCGAGTGTTGTCGCTGTGGTTACACTTTCGGAAGATGTACGCTAATACGAAGAAAAGGCCTTCTATCATGGCCAAACAACTTATTTTATGACCCTCGCATATCCAGAGGGTAACTCGTGATGAGTCGCCTCAATCCATCTGCACCCGCTAAGTCCGTACAGTCATGCGCTTCATATCTTGCTGCGAATGTTTTCGATAAAACATTGTGTCACGAAAAGTAGTGTACATCCGACGATAAGTGGAGAAGCGAAAAAGTGGGTATATCGAATTACGCTATTGCGATTGGTACAGTGAGTGGGCTTGCCGGAGGGCTGTGGGAACGGTGTGATCAGTAAACGATGGCCTGCGTGATGGACAGGATGAAGAACTTACTTTGCAAGACGCTGGCCTGTCCCTGCAGATGCTCACAGGCGCATTGCAACGTACTGCCGTCTTTGAGATCAAGGACGACGCTGTTTGGTAATTCTTGACGATCTTGATCCGGTATATAAGGTGGTCGAAACTCTGAAAGGGGGTATCTTCTTGTAACAACCTTAGAATTCTATAGATTGTTCGTTAGTCAGAAATCACGTTGAGCTAGATTAACCAACTTACGTTGTCCGACGTCGACGCCGACAAAACCAAAAAGCCTTGTTCATCGACGACCATACGCCGTCGCTTCCAGAGCTAAAGCACAAATTAGCCCAAATCTCAAAAATGTACTTGAGGACCCTACCAAAGTATCGGGAAACTGAACATTCACATCCCCCACATCAATCGCTGTGGAAGGAGCTTCAACAGTCGGTTCTTGGCGCTCCATTATAGGAATTTCCTTTGGACTAGGACTTAGAGCATGGGCAATGCTCCGTCGGGACATTATCGAGATACTCGACATGCGCTTCATGAGCCGACTACGCTTCGAATCCTTCTTTTCTTCCTTGATATCGTCTAGACTAGAGAGTCCACTGATCAGTGAAGAATCGCTGAGGCTTCGAGGAGGCATTTCGACCTCGCTAGCGCGACTGGACTTTGACCGCATACTCACGAAGGAATCTCGCCTTGCGGTCTGAAGTACATCAAGCCTCTGCTCCGTGCTTGAGGTCGAGCCAGACCGTGCAGAGGCATAACGAGCATATCGAGGTCTGGGTGGCTTGAGGGGCGATAGAGGCGGAGGAGCCATTTTTTGGTGCTCCACCACCAAGGGACTTTGATGAAGTTCCATAGCACGCGGTTCAGACACGTTTACTGGAATCTCAGGTGACTTAGTCCTTGCATCTCGAACGATAGTTGCAGTCACTGAGACGGATTCTGGCCGTGAATAGTTGGGTTTGGCTAAATTGACGAAGGAGTTCGACTTTACTACCGCCTCAGGAGAGGGAGACGGGGATGGATACCCGGCCGTTGGGCGGCTTTTGCTGTGAAGGTTGTTACTTGGATCTGATGCCCCCGGAGGTGTACGGACGGAGATTTTGCGCAGAGTAACGAATTGAGACGTATTCGAAGGAGCAGGAGCGCCTGATTGGGGGCTTGTCGGCCGACTCGAAAGCTGCTCGAGTGCTTTAATCCGCTGTGAAATCCCTGAGGAGACACCAATTTTCTTGGGCATCGGCGGCACATGTTGATTCTCCGGACGCAGGGATTGGGAGGCTGAAACTGATCGAATTGATGAAGAATTGGGTGGGCGCGTCGAGAAGGAGACCTCATCTTTGCTTGGCGGATTGAGGGGACTTGAAACACTTCGACATGGTGTTATCGTATCGACCAATCTTTGTTCGCTTTCGGACCTCGAGAACGAAGGCTTGATGGGGGATCTAGACACTGAGATGGGCTTTGCCTCCTGTACCTTAGCGTACTTGAGCTCTTCCATGAAGGAGTCATCCGAGAGGAAATGCTCATCAGAATGTTCGGGACTTGAGAGCCGCTCTGGAGTGTTGAACACACTAGGTCTCGGCATTTGCCTATCTCCTTGCTGTCTGCTGTCAATATCGGATGTAAGAGGCCGTGTAGCTTCTACATCGCCAACCTGAGCCTGCAACATTCTTGAATGCCGTTGGTCTTCAGCATCAGGCTGCTGTGACACAGATTGAGATTGAACAGAGGCTCTATGAGAGTTGAGAATCATCCCTCCGTCTTCGCCCGTTGGCCGTAGTGGTACCTCCTGAGGAACGACATATTCGATAGGAGTGATCACGGCCTGATGAGAAACATCATGTCTTGGAAGAAGCGCATCGAGTTGGCCCTCTGCGCCGCGATCGGTAGCTGCGGCGTCAGAGCCCGGTAGCATCACCTCGAATGGAGGCGCTGATATCTCAAGGGGAGCTTTTTGTGGGGCTTCCTCTCCGTTGTGGTTGGGTTCTGCGTGGGGCGTTACCAAGTGTTGCATAGATGTTATCTCGGACACCTTTGCTTGTTTAGTCTCCTGAACTAGCCTTTCCCCATCCGTCGGTCTCGTGGAAATATTTTGCTCCTCTAGTAAGCTGAGGGAATTTGCAGCGGCTGGGGATGTTTCCAGGGAGGAAGGACGTGGGGCTGTTCCCTGGGCTTCAATGTTCTCGATGGGAGGCTCCTTCCTGGAATTGAGAGGTGTGATTGCTGCCGCACCTTGTGAACCATCTGTCGTTGCAGTATATTGCGTCTCCTGAGTGTTTCCCTGACCGATCAAAGCTTCGTATACCCCGCTAAGAGCCAATTGTGGTGGCTCATGAGTCTTCGCAGTGTTAGGTAATTCCTTGGGCGCAGAATCTTTGATTGGTTGATTGACTTCATGATCATCCAGTCCGGCAGCACTCCGTGGAGCCATAATTGACCGACAAAGGGTGTCCTCGCCAAGGTTATCTGGTCGTATGCCATCATTACCAGGCAGTACAGATTGCTCTGTCGCATTCTTCTCCTGCTCCTTTTGCGCCGCAATGTCTTCTCCGTCTGTAATTGAGGAGGCTTGCGTGGAGGGTCCTTCAGGCGTTTCCGGTAACGATATCGGAGAAGCCTCGACGTTGCGGGACTCTTCTTTGCTCAGGTCCTTGACTGCTACGTGCACGAGGTTGGAGTCCACTTCTGTATTCGACGTATCCACTATCGCGTTGAGAATCGAATCATCTACCCCGAATTTGGTATACTGCGGCTCGGCAGGTGCCTCTTCGGTTTGCAGATCATTTGCGGCCTGTTGTGCCGCCAATTGCTTTTGCCGGAGCTGAAGGGCCTTCATCAATCTTCTTTTCTCTGGGGTGAACTTGGGCGACTTTGCTTCTGCCGGCGTTTTAGCGGGTGTCAAAAGGCCATTCATGACTACAGAACAATTTCGATCGGGTATTTGTATAGGCGTCACAGGAGCCGCACGAAGGGTTTCTTGCGATGACAGATTCCCGGGAAAAGCGCGCTGCGTTTGTTGAGACTGTGGCCTTGCTTGGCCTTGCCCTGGTTGTGACGGTGGGGCGACTTTTCTGGTAGGCATGCGTAGACCAGCAGGCAATGTTGAAACTGGCCGAAACTGATTGGACCCGTCCATGTTGTCTGAGCGTCCAACAGATTCTATCGAGGGGCGTGGCCCATATTTCACCTTCTGTTTGTAGCCGGACGCGTCGTACAGATCTCTTGGACTTGGTCGGGCAGATTGAGAGGATTTGCGACCTTCAACACTAGGCCTGGTCTTGTAGTCCCCGTACTCAAGTACTGATCCCGGAGCATTCGTTTGGCTTTTCAGACATTCTATTTCTCCCGGTGTTGGTGGAAGTGCTTTGTCTATGTTGCTAGTGGTACGCGGTCGTCGCGGACTCCGTTGTGTATTGACTGAGGTTGATCTGCTCAGGGTCTGGTCCCCACTAGTGACTCCATTCACTTTTTCAGAACGCGTCTGAGAATCTCCAGATGCTTGACGAGGTAGACTGCCCCTCTCGAAATCCACGGCACCCCTCCTTTCTTTCTTGTCTTCAACTCGGTATTCAGACGCATCCTCTGTGATTTCAGCTAGGTTTCGTTGAGGAAGGGAATCGCTTGAAGACTTGATAGATGCCGTGGCCGTATGGAGAGAGCATGCCGAAGATAGGTTAGAATCCTGTAGCTCTGATGACTTAGAGAAAGCCAAGATGGTGTCATGAGGTGATAGTCTTTCAGTGACCGACTGAAATTGGACAGAGACTCGAGCTGGATCCATTTCTTAGCAACCGCATCTCAAGTCATGCATCTGACAATCACAGAGCCTTACCCTGTAGCAGCCGGGACGTTCCTTCCGGTACATATTTGAGTACCACCTTCCTCCTACGATACTGAATGAAGCCAAACAGTGGCGACTGCTCTTCATAGGCATTGACAGCCTCTTGGACCTCTCCGAGACCTCCAATTCCTCGTCCAAGCAGGCCCACTTCATCTCGACTTATGTATCTCAATAGGAACCTGCATACAGTGTCGTTAGCTCATTGTTTGTACATTCGCAGGCGCTGTCGTCTACGAACCAACCGCCACCTTCTCCTAGGGCCGATTGATAGGCCTCGATCACCTCCGTGGCCTCCAGGCCATTGAGAGACATTTTGCCACTTCATGGACTCTACTGGACGCCTCGTTGTCCTGTCTATCGCAGCAGATGCTTCAAAGGTGGTCGTACTAAAACTATCCCTAGACCCTCGGCGATCGTCAATCAGGGGCCGGAGCTAGCGTCTATATCGCAACTTCATTCAATCCTCAATGCTGAACAATTATAAAGTGAAGAGAGCAGGTATTACGGAGAATTTAGAGTCGGGCGGGGTGTGCGCATGAAAGGGGGGTTCCTCTGCTGCCGTCCTCTTTGGTGAGGCACAACACAAAGATAGTGAGAGCCTGTTCCTGCATTCTCTACCCGCTTCAACCCCCCCTCTATTCCGCACCAACCACAACCGCGCTATCAAGCCAAGTCATGACACCGCGAGAATCCGTCTACTTGATTGAGAGCTCCTTGAGACGGTCGGCGAGAGTTAGGCGAGCTTCTAGAGATCGCTTGTAATGGCTACTTATGCACTTCCACCCATCTCAACTCTACCCACCCTCTCTGCGCCCGCACTTGCTGCAATTCTCGATCACCTTTTCGAGCCGTGTGTGCCGCTTCATACACTCTCTGTTGGACTCCTGCGCGACCAAACATTCTCCTCATACGATGACTGTATCACCAGCATCGGCATTCAGCTTACGGACCTCGCGGAGTCGGCCTCTACAAGCGATGCACAGTGGCTGGAAAGCATACTTCGGGCTCATCCAAGATTAGGAGAGAAGAACGTAAAAAGCAAGCAGAGCCAGGGAGAACAGGCACGGCTGGCATCAGCGAACGAGGGCCGTCAAGATCAGCTGGCAGAGCTGAATGCTTCGTATGAACGTACATTTCCTGGGCTCAAATATGTGTAAGTTGATCGATGGAACTTCGTGCCCTGGTCTTATGCCACGATAGTGTCTTTGTCAATGGCAGGGACCGACCCACTATATTGGAGGATATGCGGGCACGCATTGATCGAAATGACGCTGGTTTAGAGCGGGCAGACACCATCAAAGCGATGTGCCAAATCGCCGCTGATCGAGCCCGGAAGCTTCAGTCCTGAGTTATGTGTGTGTGTAGTATCTGTGCAACACGTTTCCACCTTGGGCCTTTGCACCTATAACGCGCCGTCTATGCGCCCACGACCATTCTCCTCGTATGCAGCGAAGAATATATATCAGATTTAGCGGGCGCCACCGAAACTTCGTCCTGCTTCTCATTTTCCATAACAAGCTTGATCTCCATTCCACCGGGATCAACTTCCGGATCATCAGCTACTGCATCGACGAAGGACCAGGAAGTGTCAAAGAAGTCGGGGTCTGTATCCGAGGATTCCAGCCGACGAAAGTCGCTATGTATTGCTTGGCTTTCTGTGTCAGAGCTATCTTCTCCATCTTCTTCCTCATTCTCTTCCGACTCATCCTCGATTACATCGTCTTCGTAATCAAAAGCATCATAATCGGACGGCATTTGAAACGTCGCAGGGGGGGCGATAGCCCGTTGGGGCGACTTTCTCGCCGCTGGGGCAAGGAAAAGTCTGATACTATTAGCGTTTGAAGCTCTCCGGTGCTGAATGTGTCCATACGTGGAGGCAGCACGTCCAGCCGGGTATTTGCTCATCTCAACAGCACACGGTTGACCTCTTTTGCCCCTTATGGATATCCAATTCAAGATTGCAGCCTTTCGAAGCAGCTTGCCACCTGCTGATCTCTGCCTAGCCCAAGCCCCGCCCCGCCACGCTTTTGTGCCTATGATGTGGGTCGCAGGGGTAGCGTAGGGCCTGCTGAGTCTCGATGTTACGAGATCAAGCCGAAGTCGTCGTTTTTTTCTCTGTGTATGTTCCTCCTCGCCAGCGAAATCGTCTTGGGACCTCGACCTTTTGCGCAGTCTCCGAAAAGTTGTTTCTACCAAAGGAGAGGCAACTGGAAGATGGTCCACTGCATGGGTTTGAAAGCAGCTCACGGTGGACTCTTGCGGTTGTCGGTAAAGGACAGTGGACTTGCTGGTCTCAGCGCGACGGATGCCTACACATGGGCCATCGTTGAGCATATCAAAACGACATGGAGATGACTAGAATCAAGCAAGTGCTACCATATACATGGAATGTGAAGAAATCTGCTGGAATTTCGTCCTCGAGGCGGAGCGGGCAGTGAAGTAATGTATCAATTAGTCTGTTGTGGGAACGAATACCCCACAAGGCCCCAAATTGGGCAGATCCCAGGAGTATGGTGTTTTTGCAAGAACCCTGACAGCCAGGGCATACAACGAATAGGATCCCTACCGAAACGCCTTATGAGCTAGGGCCACTACTCTAGGAGGCCCCATGGATCAGCCGGAACCGTAGATATTCTCCTACAAGCTGCACTACTACTAGGTTATTATCCTCCTCTCCCTGGCCCAGGAGCTAGACGTTCCAGTGACGGGTGATTATGAATCTGATGCGTACGCTTTACCGTGTATACGCTTATTGCATGCCGTGAGCGGGGTTCTCTGCAGTCAGCATGAGAGTGCCTGGACCGGCATTGGCAAGCGAATCGGTTAGGATTTTGTTGTTATTTTCCCGAAATAAATTGAAGTGCAAAGAGGCACCCAGATAGGGCGATGACTCCTGGACCCAGCAAACCCAATATTGATACCCCAAGGCTTATTGCTCGGCTCGGGATGTCAAAGTACAAAGGGTGGTCGGCCATTAGTGCATAGGCTTTGTTACGGGCGACGGTAATACAAATCATTCGTAAAGATCGAATTCATCGGAAGGGCCGATCTGCAGTTGGGCGCCTCTCCAAATTGCGGAGAAGCGGAGATTTCCTGCAGCGCACGGGGCTCTGTGTCGCTCATTTCCCATGTGCTGTCTCGTGCACCACGGGGAGGCTGCCTCTCTTGCGCTTGCCTGTTCCAGCTGTCGGGGACCATTCAGCTCGCTTTCCGACATGTCAGCGCAATGTGGAGTGCAGTAATGAGTAGCCTCATCACGCTTGTGGTCGATCCTTGTCTACCGTGATCATGACTTGGTACGGAGTTAATTACTGTGCTACGATTGGATTCGGAACGACGTCTGTTAAAGAAAGCCATGTTTACCAACGGGATTGTGAATAAGTTGGTTGACCAAAGACAAGGTACGAGGTGGCATGATGAATTGTTGCCTTGTGGATAACCCAACCATCCACCATCCTGTATTTTCAGAGGGTCTGCCAACTTCGAATGCTGGTCGCGGCTTCTCCCATCAATGTTGTGCATACTTCTCCGCCAATTATAAGAGAATGCGCATTACAATACATGCGTACAACTGTACGGTGAAGGACTCGTCCACACGTGAAAAAGCAGGGAGCATAAGGATTGTGCACGTTTCATAAGGCCGCATAAAGCGGTTAGAACTAGGGCTAAACCAAGCTTCGCCGAAACTCCAAAGCGAAGATGCAAGTAATCAATGTCGTGCATAGCAGACGCATTCAGAATTTACGAACTTGCGAAGCACTTCAAAGCTGCATGAAGATGCAGTGAAATATCAGCAATGAGTATACCAGCCGGCTTGCATTTGCGATCAGACCATTGCCGGATTGAACCACTGGTAGCCGGCCCCGCAAGACAGCGGACACTTTACCACATATCAGAGTGAGAGCAGATATGCAGTCACCGGAAGGGATCTCGAGAGAGAATGCATTGGCACGCCTGAACTCAAAGGAGTCTTCTCACCGCAAGGGAGATGATAGAACAAAATCCGTTGACACCACCGAAGGTAGGGATTCAGCCCAGTCTGCAACATGGCGCAACCAAACGTTTCAACGCAAAGGGTGCTCACACTGAAATGGCAGCGCGACCAAACAGCAAAGCCTACCCAAGCAAATTCATTCCTTCACTCTCAGGGACTCAGGCAAATGCCCTATCCAAATCTGGCAATGCCGAAGAAAGGCGGGAGTCGAAGGCTATTGATCCTCTATCGCACGTATGTTTCACACCGCCCAACGCTTGATTGCATTTGGGCTGACAACGGATTGGCAATAGCATATCCTGAAGCGAACGAACACTGCCATACTACCGCCGAAGATGCGCACCGGCGCCCCATCTGAAGAAGATTCAGGAAAACCAGAATCAAGCCCAGCTGTCGCGTCAGGTCGAACGTCTTCGGACGCCGTTGCTGGAAGAAGCGAAAACGTTGTTTCAGGTGCAAAAGACAAAAGGTGGATATTCCAAATCCGGTCTTGTCAGCATTCCTGTGGCGATCACTGCGGCTAAGCCACCAACCCAACAGTCCGAGAACGTCTTATGCTGACGAGAGCCAATCTGCTGAGGTAGGAATCGAGCGAGCTTCTTTAGCCGCTTTGCGCCGAAAAGGAAGGATACGCTACCAGAGATCAACGACAATGAGTCCGAAGCGGGCGATCGTAGGACAGAGGGGATGGATGCCGAAATATTCTCACAGCCAATTGGTTACATACCGCAATTCCCTTTGCCACCAAAATACATCAAGGTGCGATCACATGGCAAGAAAGACAAGGATTTCAACAGGGTCTTTCTCGCGCAGGAGCTGAGGGGAAGGTCTGGCGTCGAGATCGCACAGTCTGGTGGAAGGCTGGTCAAGAACGGGGCCTACAAGCATGGAGAAAAGGATGGTAATGCTATATGGGCGATGGAATTCTCAAAAGATGGCAAGCACATGGCAGCTGGAGGGAAAGACTATGTTGTCAGGGTCTGGCAGGTTATATCAGCGAAGGAAGATCGACTTGCGCATGAGACAGAGGAAGTAAATCAAGGAAAGGGAAGCGAGAGCGTTCGCTTGAGCGCACCGGTCTTTAAACCAAAAACGGTACGGGAATACGGAGGCCATGAAGCAAGTGTCCTGGACTTGAGTTGGAGCAAAGTATGTCTATGGCAAGCCATCACTGGCAAAGACTAACATCTGCTAGAACAACTTTTTGATCTCATCTTCAATGGATAAGACGGTACGACTGTGGCACCTAAGCCGTCAAGAATGTCTGTGCGTATTCAAGCATAGCGATTTCGTGACTTCCATTCAGTTTCATCCCCGCGACGACCGCTTCTTCCTGGCTGGCTCGCTGGATTCCAAGCTTCGATTGTGGAGTATACCAGACAAAAGCGTTGCCTACTCTAATCAGGTACAAGACCTAATCACAGCCGTTACATTTACTCCAGACGGGAAAACAGCAATTGCAGGATGTCTGAGCGGGCTGTGTCTATTCTACGACACTGATGGCCTCAAGTATCAGACACAGCTACATGTACGCTCTGCTCACGGCAAGAATGCGAAAGGGAGCAAAATAACTGGCATACAAGCGATCAATTATCCACCCGAGCACCCGAATGCCGAGGTCAAGCTGCTCATCACAAGCAACGATTCCCGAGTGCGTGTCTACAATCTCAGGGACAAGGGTCTGGAGCTGAAGCTCAAAGGCAACGAGAATTCGTGCAGCCAAATACATGCATCTTTTAGCGACGATGCTAAATACATTATATGTGGTAGCGAAGACCGCAAAGCATACATCTGGTCTACTGGACAGCCTGAGACAGAAAAGGATAAGAGACCGATGGAAATGTTCGAGGCTCACTCGGCTATTGTCACGACTGCAATCATGGCTCCCACGAAAACGAGACAGCTTCTCAGCACGTCGGGCGACCCTCTCTACGATCTGTGTAATCCCCCACCTGTGACACTCATCAGCCGAACGCAGTCTCAAGTGTCCTCCTTGCCTGCAACTGAAGATGATCGGCAGGCGGACGCGAGCTTCCCAGCTACTCCTGCGACACCTGACTTCACCAAAGCTACGAAGCCAGAAGAGTCGCCGGCCTACCTGGCCCGATGTACCCATCCTGACGGCAATATCATTGTCACGGCCGATTTCCAAGGTCACATCAAGGTCTTTCGTCAGGATTGTGCCTACCAGAACCGCCTCAGAAACAACGATAGCAATGGTACCTTCTCCAAGAAAATGCTTGGCCAAACAAATCCAGCGAACACCAAGAATAGCAGTCGATCCCGCCGAGACTCTCTACAGACAGGCCACCCGTCATCCGAACGCATCCTATCATGGCGTCAATCAATCGCCAGCAACAACGGCAGCCTCGACAACTTCCGTCTGAAGCACCAAAGGAGCAGTTCGCCTCGCAAATCTATCCAAACTGCTGGCCGCCATCAGAGCCAGTCAACGACAAAATCAACCTCCCAACAACAGAGTCCGCAACGCTCGTTCGACGATGCCAAGAACCAGCCCTCACCATCGACAGATTCGTTGCGGCAAGATCACGCCGCGAGTCTCTCCTCGGACAAAGCTGCGGACATGGCTGCGAATCCGCTCATGCTACAGGGCAAACAAAGCTACATGTTCTGGAACCAGTCCGTGTACCAAGCTCAAGCGGCCGCTCAATCACACCTCGATCCCCTCAAGCGAAATGGCCGTTCCCAAGCCACAAGCACGACAGGCAGCAGTAACCTCAGCATAGACGGTCAACATGCACGTCTAGGCGTACCTCTCAACAAAGCGACGACTGCTGTCAGTCGACTCAGCAGCGAAGGGGAAAGCGATGCTAGTGCGAGCCCGCAGGAGGGCGAAGCGAAGGAGGTAATATGTAGGAGATGTGGGGGTAGGAGTTTCCAGGCAAAGACCGCGGGAGGGAAACCGATCTTGAAGTGTGAGGGTTGTGGAGAGGCTGTATAACTTGATTTCTTTGGCGAAACAAAGATACCTAGCGTCGTTAAGTGCGCGTGCAGGCCGACAGGCTTGGCACTTTCCACTGATAGTATTAGATCAATCGGCTAAAATGCGTCCAGCTATATAGCTCTTGATGGATAGATTGGACACCCTTCGAAGCAAGGAGTGTTGATCTTGTGGGCAGGTTTGAGCCTGGAACGCAGCTGTCGCTTACGAGAGGGTCCAGTCCGGCAGGCACAGGCCGCTAGGGTTTGCGCCAGCCTACTTTCATTCGCTGCTTCGTATATTGTATGTTACATCTTCCCCGCGCGCACGACGCATCGGATTCTTGACAAGATGAGAGCCGATCTCGTTCGATATATGTGTCTTGGAAGACATTCTCGATGAGTTCTTTCCCTAAAAGATGGTTGCCTACCTCGCGATCAAGTCAAGCGGGCAGCTGAGTTGCGACACATAGCCTGTTCGTGGCTCCGCTAGGCAACGAATTTTGGCTTAAATTTCTATATTTGCGTTCAAGAAAACATTTTCTTGCAAGTATCTTCTTTCGTTCTTACGAAAACTACGCTATTAAGGATTCATACTACGTCCCTTTTGTTCATCATGTTCCTAAATTACTATCCTCTTTCTCTCCTCCAGACCCTCACTATCGCCATTTGCCTCTACGGGCTGCACTATACGTACTGGCAACTCACAGTCGGCGCCCGCCGCCGCCGTCTCGCTGCCAGTAGAGGCTGCCAAACTGTCAGGCGGTGGCGCGCCTGGGACCCTGTCTTCGGCCTTGATTTTTTGTGGAACAGCTTCCGAGATCTGAGATCTCATACGAACCTTGAGTCGATGCAGCGACGGTTTGAGCGAGCTGGGGTGAATACGGCCAGTTTGAGACTGTTGGGATATACGTGAGTAAGCCTTTAGTAAGGGAGCTGGCAAGGGAACTTGCAGGATGAAGACCTCAGCTTTTGCTTGGGAGGATCTTTGTTACCGTTTTTGGTGTAGGCATTGTGACGTCTTTGCTGTTCAGGTAGTATTAACGCTGGTAGAAAGGGGCTTACCTTACTCGACATTGCCAGATTTATCTCAACCATTGAGCCTGAAAACGTCAAATCTGTCCTAGCCACAGATTTCAAGTCGTACGTTTTAGGTGAGGAGCGAAAGAAGGGCCTGAAACCTTTCCTTGGTGAAGGTATCTTCACCACTGATGGCGCAGCGTGGCAGCATTCGCGGGAGATGCTAAGACCTAATTTCATGAGGAGTCAGGTGGGTGATATCGAAATGTTTGAGAGGCATGTTCAAAATGTGTTTTACTCTGTTCCGAGGGATGGTTCAATGCTACAACTGCAGGACATTTTCTTGAGTATGACTTTGGACATTGCGACCGAGTTTCTGTTTGGGGAGAGCACGGGATGCTTGGAGCCGGGCGGTGGGAACAAGGCGGCAGAGGGCTTTGTTAAAGCATTCTCTTATGCCCAGTCTAGTTATGAAGGGCAGGAAGGGGGTTGGGGGATTATGAGTATGTTACTGCCGAACGCGAGGCTGGAAAGAGAGTATAAGGACATAAACTGTGAGTCTCAAGCAATTCATCTGATCCTCCTGTCACCGTAATAACCGCCACTCTAATGGCATCTCACAGCCTTCGTGGACTCTATCGTCGACAAAGCCATGCTAAATCAAACAAGATACGAGACCGAAAGGGAAAACGGACAACGCAACCGCTACGTTTTTCTGCACGAGCTCTGCTCTCAAACAACAGACAGAATCAAGATGCGCGCGGAACTTCTCAACATCCTCCTCGCAGGCCGCGACACCACAGCTTCTCTTCTGTCAAATGTCTGGTTCGAACTCTCTAGACGTCCTGCCATCTGGAGTCGACTCCGAAGGGAAGTCGACGCTCTCAATGGTGAGTTACCAACGTTCGAGATGCTAAAGGAGATGAAATACCTTCGTGCAATTCTCAATGAATCGCTGCGTCTATATCCCATTGTTCCAGAGAACGGTCGCCAAGCGGTGCAGGATACGATATTACCAGTTGGTGGCGGCGTAGATGGCCAATCTCCAATCCTTGTCAAGAAGGGGCAAATGGTACATTGGAGCTTGTGGACTATGCACCGACGAAAGGATATCTATGGCGAAGACGCTGAGGAGTTCAAGCCAGAGAGATGGTTGGATGAGGACGGGAGGAAGGGATTGAGAGTGGGTTGGGAGTATTTGCCGTTCAACGGCGGACCGAGGATTTGTATTGGTCGTGAGTATTGCTCGTCCCGAATCTTCAAGACGAGATTCTGTGGGATGGGTTGGCTGACGCAGGTAGAGCAATTCGCGCTTATGGAAACGTCGTATGTCACTGTGCGATTGATGCAGGAGTTTGAGGAGATTGAGAGTTGGGATCCGGAGCCTTGGAGGGAGAGATTGAGCTTGACTTGTACAGGATTGGGCGGGTGTAAAGTCGTGCTGACACCCAAGGCTTGACATCTGGGCCACTAGCGCGGTTCATGGAAGCCGATTTCTTGGTCTGTATGGTTGGACTATATCTCTTCTCATCGCGAGAATATTCTGATGCGATGAAAGGTTGATTTCTTTGAATATCAAAGGCGCTCTTATATCCTCTAAATAACCCCCATCTGCGACATTTTGGAGAGCACAACATGATCCCCTCAATCGTGGTGCTGAAGGAACTAATCTCAATGTGCTTACGGGCTCGGGATCGGTCCTAAGCTAACCAATAAAGAATAAAGCTTCACAAGAATTGCCCCGGGAGAACCTCGGTCTTTCTTTGTCGTAGATTGATGACTCCTCTTTGAATTGAGATTGACTCTAATCTGTTGACAGACAACGTAAACATGGCTAATGATGAGGCTCAAGTCATATCCAATGTCAATCAGGCAGAGATTCCGGAGGTGACAGAAATCGAAAGCCTCTGTATGAACTGCCACGAAGATGTGAGCATGGATGCCAACACCGTCGTAGATGTCACCTGATGATCGATCAGGGCATGACAAGACTTCTCTACTTCCACATTCCCCATTTCCGTGAAGTCCTCTTGAGCTCCTTTTCCTGCGAACACTGCGGTCATGAAGACAAATCCGTCCGTCCAGCCGGCAAGATCCAAGAAAAAGGCTCAAAGTACACCCTTCGCGTCGACAATGAAAAAGATCTTCAGCGACAGATCGTCCGCAATGATACCGCCGTATTACGTATCGAAGACCTCGACTTGGAGATGCCGACTGGTGGTAGCGAATTGACTAACATCGAAGGTACTCTACTCAGGATCTCCACCGAGCTCGAAACCGGCCAAGCATCGCGCAAGCAGCAGGACCTAGCTCTTTACAAAGCTCTTCAGCCAGTTGTCGAAAAGTTACAGAACATGATGCACGACCGCAGCACATCTTTCACCATCTCCCTCGATGACCCCTCGGGAAACTCCTTCATCGAACCCCTCCCTACAGACAAAGCTCCCAAATACACCCGCGAAGATTATCTCCGCTCCCCATCCCAAAACACCCAGCTCGGTCTCTCAGCCGCAGAAGACCCACCAGATGACCCAACCACCTCCGACCCCCCCATGGACAGCGAAATCGTAAACGACACCGTCTACACCCTCCACGACACCTGCCCCGCCTGCACCGCCCGCTGCCAAGTCCACGTCAAAAAGGTAGAAATCCCACACTTCAAAGAAGTAATGATCTTCGCCACCAACTGCGACAGCTGCGGCTATCGCACCAGCGACGTCAAAACCGGCGGCGCCGTGCCTGACCGGGGCAGGAAAATAACCCTCAAAGTGCTGACTATCGAAGATCTATCGAGGGACCTTTTGAAATCAGAGACGTGCGCGCTTTCGTGTCCGGAACTGGGCTTGCATGTTGAGCCTGGCACTTTGGGGGGACGGTTCACGACTGTGGAGGGCATTTTGGTGCAATTCCGCGATCAGCTGTGGGGTACTGTTTTTGATGCCGAGGGTAAAGGCGCACATGTAGGTATGGCGGGGGGTGATGCTATGGATACAGGTACGAAAAAGGAGTGGGACGCTTTCTTCCAAAAGCTGGCGTCGGCGTTGAAGCTTGAGATGGCGTTTACGATCGTCTTGGAGGATCCGATGGCGAATAGTTATGTGCAGAGTTTCGAGGATGAAGGATCCGATTCGCAGATTCAGATCGAGGACTATGAGCGGACGGAGAGTGAGAAGGAGGATTTGGGGCTGAATGATATGGTGCTTGAGGGGTATGAGCAAGCGTAGAATTGGTCTCTGTTTCGCACAGCGTCTAGAGACAATGTCCTATTCCTCGTCAAACCTAAGCTCCCAAACACCCAATTTCAACTCGTACAAATCTCCAAATTCCCAGCATTGCTAGGTAAACAACCCCAAAGCACCTAATCTCCACAAGACCCAAGCGCCTCAAAGCTACCCCTCCGCGAAATTCAAGCCTGATAACGTATCTTTCCCACCCATGTTGTAAATAAAAGGCGATACCGCTCTAGCTTCAGCCCTAAAAATACCTATTTCTTAAACTCCTAGCCTATCAATCGTCTTCGTTACGGCTCGTACAGCCGTGATGTTAATGATGATATGGAGTTTAGGGAGATAGGTATTGTCGAAAGGTTAGTAGCGTCTTGGCGTTTTGGTCTTTCCTACCTTCACGGTCCTAAATTCCTCTTGGATATTTGACACCACTTCATAAGCATCAGCACGTAACGTAACAAGGACGGGTACAGCATGCTGTCGACAGATTCGATGTGATGGGATCGAGCTTTACTATCATTCTGCGTCAGTGTATCTTGTAGCCAACGAGTGTGCTTGATCTTGAATCTTGGGTGAGGTGAGTTGTTATCCTTCGATTTCTTGTTCAACACTGTCTGATGTTCCGCTGCTGACTTATGTTAGATAATTAGGGAGGATAGATCAGACTTTCGTTTCGTTCTGGTCACTGTCAGCCCATTCGGACAGTACGACAAGTTCAACATTCTTGGATATGACTCCGCACACTTATGTTGGCTAACCAGTGAGGATAGAATCAAACCTCCATTTCCTTCTGGTCACTGTCCCCCCATTCGGACAATACGACAGGCATCTAAACTTGAATCAACTCACAGTCATAGACTAGCACTCACTCGGTTGTGGAGGTGGACTGTGAGATACCCTGATTCACCGAGCCTCGACACCTTACTCAGTCCAAGCTGAGCTTACTGTCAGCTCCAAGGTACGTGGGCCCTCATTCGCATGCAACTAGGCATATCTGACGCCCTCCAGAACGTCACCATGACAAACTTCCTTTCGTTACCGCTGGAACTCCGCCGCAAGATTTACGGCTATGTTGTTAGAGGAGCTTTCAGGGGCGGACATGGCCCACAGTAGTATGGCAGTATCCTGTAGCGTCAACAACAACGGCAGCGATGCACTAACGATTACCTTGGCGAACTACTTAAGAGCAAGTTGCTAGATCATGGGATGATGTACACTCGCCCCAGCATTCGCGATGAATTCCTCCACGTCCTATACGGGATGGTGACGATCCAGTTCCGAACTGTATCTGATCGGCGGGATACCGCAGACAGCAGCGCTAGCACCGAGAACTTTGGGACTTTCATACAGGAGAGCAGACACCGCCCCTTCGACCAGATTAAAATCCTCGAATTCACCTACAGTGACGAGAGCGCGACAGGCGAGGACTCTAGCCGTAACAGCCAATTGGTGGAAGCCCTCCAGCATTTTGCTGGTTTTGGCTGCCATCTGCGTTACTTCGTTCTCAAGCTTGGCTTAGCTGGCAAGGACGACAAGTTTCCAGATCTGGATTCCTGGCGTACAAAGCTCCTAGGCGGAACTGCGATAGTGGACGCTTTGTGTACGCTTCATGTCACGAAGAAAATCATTATTCTGGTGAGCGATGGCAAGCTTCAGAACAAAGGTGTGGAGCTCATTGCGAAGATGGCCGAGGAGGTTGCGACAAGAAAGAGATGGTACTCTTTTGGGGACAACTGGGCTGATGTGTCTGAGGACAGACATGGCTGTGACTGGTTTCTGCAGCCTTTCATGAATTGAATAAGACGGCCGCGAGAATGGTACTCCTGCAGGAAAATAAGGGATCACAATGGTGTTGTATATCTTACGAGCCCCAATATGTCACGAGAAAGACGAAACCATCCCTGACCATCTTCTTTCCTGAATCATGAATCTGTGCGGCTGGCATCAGGTACCTCGGATGGGCAAGCTTCGGGGGCTTCGGCTGGCTCCAGCACTCACGAAGTCTCAGTCGTGGAGGGAATCGACAAGGTATGTTCGATAATGACTCCGGACCTTCAAGCATTGCCAGATGAAGTGGGTTCGGGATTATCGCTGCCGAGCACACTCTTAAAAAGCTCACATACGGGAGCTACAATCTGTGCGAGTATATACAACACGGACTGAATCGGGCACGCTTTCGCCCGCATCAAAGCTGCCTACATTGTAAGTTTGGAATCTTTATAGTGTTGTCTTACAGCCTTCAAGGATGTCTACCGCTTGCGGTACAGATGTCTCGGGCGGAGACGCGACGGAGTTCTTGGGTGACTTGGTTGGAAGCACGCTTGTAAATTGCTTTTCGAAATCCTGAATCATGTCTGACTCACTCCTTGCCATTGAAGTTTGGAGACTTTTCTGGCCAAAAGTTGCAGGAAAGTGCGTTGTTGCTCGCCTCGTGGAGCATAGTAATGAGGCTTTGGAGACGCAACTCTGCCTACCGGACCGCGTTATGGCCGTTCAATGGTATAGTCAAGCGCGATTCACCGTTGTTTTTCGATTTTGTGAGGAATTTGTGGGCTGTGGCTGGCTGAAGAATTCAATCCATTTCTAGTATTCTAGCGAAAGCCAACACGCTGTTGGTGCCTAGAGATCCAGGCAGCAGGGATGAACGGTACCTCGCTCTGCGATTGTTATCCGATCTTCGAAGCGCACCTCTGAACAGCGTGAAGCCCATCGTGTCAACCGGAGAGAGACGGCACCTCAGCGAATACCATCAGTGCGATCTTCTTTCCCATTTGTGATTGTTTTCCTCAATCATTTCATCTTTTTAAAAGCTCATTCTTGACTATGACTTGAAGAATTACATGGACCTGGGTAAGCTTTGGCAGGAAGGGACGCCAGACGAAGGCTGTGGGGGCGATGTTGGCTCTAGATGAAGATTTCGAAACGTGCGCAGCCCGCCCGCATGGCGCAGGATGAATTCATCGTCGCCGTCCAACTTGAGATGAAGATTCTTTGCCAAGTTTCAGGTCGAGATCCTGGCACAATACTGATAGTCGTGGCTCTGTCGGAATATTTCCTACGTGGAAGGAAAGAGAGGGAAAGTGCAAGTGAATGATCTCGACTGGCTAATTCTACGGCTTGCGAGTGATTGTCAAGGCGAGCGGAGCACAATCCTTTATCGGTGCATTTGCTTTGCTAGGCACAACATAAATAGACACGATTATGAGATCCAGCCGTCCGACAAGCCCACCGCAGTCATACTCGTATTCCGAGCTAGGCGTCCCGATTGCCAAGACTTCGGGATTTACGGCCTGGGAGGGGCTGCACTGCCCACCAATAACAGCGACATGAAACAACACGATCCCTTGGGATCAGCCAGCCTTACTAGACTTTACTATAGTAGTCTGCACCTTGCTGATTTGAGTTCCCGGCACAGGAAGCATTAAGCAAGGGCGGAGTCTCTGAGCCTACTGGACGCTATGGCTGAGAAGTAACCACTAATGCATCCATTCTATAAAGACCGAGCATGACCGGGCCTCTGACAAAGGCACAATCGCCAATCAAAGCTACACGTAGCAAGCCATTTTCGATATCCCACTGACTGACCTTTTGCATCCCACCTTGCATTGACGCCAAGGAAGCCCCAATTCCACACGCACAAACTCGAAGTCTCGACCTTCTCGGTTTCGCCATCTATAACATCTCCTCTGCCCCCAAAGCGCAAAATAGACTTCATCCCACGAACACAGTCTGCATCACGGAAAACCCACCCATCCGCAAAATTACAACTTTCAACATGCCTGGACTAGAGTACGTTTATTCTCCCTCCACCCAAGATGCCATCTACTAATCCAATCTGCAGAATCTTCATCTTCGGCCTCACTGCCGCCTTCCTGGGCGGATTAGCTCCAAGCTCCCCCATCTTCGATCCTTTGGACCGACAAAACAGCAACACCAAGTCTGCGACCGACAATCTTTTTCTTGTGCATCGGCATAGTTTCTTCAATGACCCTTTCGGCATGAACGGAGCGAAGGGTTGTGCGTCAGAAGCTTTGATCAACCAGTCATTCGATGATGAAGTGGAGGACCTGATGGATAATCCGTGGTGATTTGTTTTGAGCAATGATGTGATGTGTGACACGAATGACGGAATACGGTCTTTACGATATGCATACACTCTTTAACGCTACTGCCCTTGGCCCTTATCGTTCCGACAAATCACGATCGGATACGAAGATGGAGTCAGCCAGCCACGAGCTGAACGAAGATGAACTCAGCCAGCCACGATCTGACTGTAACAAGCGCGCCCATCATGGAGTGCACGGCGCCCACTCAAGGAGCATCTTCGTCCACATCACTATCGGCCCCACGGTGTAGCGGCGACCGGAAGTGGAAGGCAACTGACTCAACTCAGCGATGGGCGGTCTATTGCATGCTGAAGATGCATGCGTTGTGCATGGAGGGGTGGATGGATGCTCATGCAGGGCAGCTCTAATAGTGCATCCGGATCGGGGATGCCAAGCGGGGCTTGCCCACTAGAGGCACACAAGCTGAATGTCGAAATTCTCCAAAAAGCCATAGAGGCATGCAAGGTGGAACACGTTTCCGCGCCATTATAGATCTCATTTCGAGCTAAGATCTGGTTGTACCGAATGAGATCAGAATGTGCACCATGATCTGAGACGTTGTGATTCTAGAACTTTATCCTACCACATACTTTTACACTCTTTTCGAGGGCTTGGTGGGGCCTCGTAACTCCGAGGCCATTCCGCTCGGAAATCCGACCACGCGTAACCACCACCGGGTCTGAGGTTCCTGAGACTACTTACTCTGGAACGGAGATGTCTTCCCATAATGACCAGAAACCCGGTACGTTTACAGCCATCACAACGCCCCATTTACAATCGGTCCTTCCACCGATCAGCGTTGGCTTTGTGTGGCGAACGGCAGTCCTTCCACTTCTGAACTCTACGTGATCTATTCCAACGGTAGAATGCCGCGATCAGCGATGCCCGTGAATGCAACTGTCTGATGCTCGCTGGAGTAGTAAAGAGACGGGTTGATGGAATGGATTGGAATTGTCGTAATACCTTCGACCAAATGAATAAATTCCTTGTACATTATGAAAGTAGTTCGTGTGAAATTGTGAATGCTAAGATAGACCACCGAGATACTGCTTATCCCACTCCATTGTAAAGCCTCTTGCCATCGACTCCAACCACATTATCTACTTTCCCTTCTCCCTGTCCTGTTCCTTTCCCCCACCCCTCCCTCGGCTGAATATGCCAGTACTTTAGTGTGCTATTAGCCTGTTCCACCGTAACAGCTCCTCCTCTTTTCCCACTCATCTCCATGTGAAGTTCTCACAACGAGACAGAGCCATATTGAGGGCCTTGAGGGCAAGTTTGCGCCAGAGTTGGAAGGGATGGGGGCTTGGAGGTTGGAAGGGAGAAATAGATGGAGTGGGAGGGGTAGGGATGGCGGCCTGGCATGAATATGGCTACGGCAATTCATACGTACATCACCAAACGCGCCTGGCGCGCGGAAGAATATCGTCCCTCGTCATCGTTGGGCAAATTTCCAGTTGTCTCTTTGAGTCGTTGCATCTGATCCTTTGCAGTATTCTTGCATTCGAAGCAATGGGAAGTCTGACCAAAAGCTGGTCCAATTCTATGATGGTCCTGAGAACTTGAAAACCTCTGCAATTCGCACACATGGCGCGCAAAGGGTTCATATCCAGTGTCTTAAATATTCAGTCCACTCTTTGTATATAAAAACCATCAATCATTCTATTACCAGCTTAATGATGGGTTTGGGGACCACCCGGTCAAAAGGCGTTCGATCTTTCCGCCTGGTCTCATTACAATTTTGTTCCCAGCGCTCATATGCGGCTCCAAGCTACAGTACGCCCGCTCCTGTTGGAATTTCAAAGGCAGAGGTCCAGTCTGCCAAGGAGTACTGCTCTGGTCTGCTTCAGTGTGTACTCATTGAATTCTATGAGAAGTAGCGCCTCTGATCTGACCTAGGAAGTTTGACTCTCCCTCTCACACCCTTCTGGCTTTCATCCCGCCCTCATCCCAGACCGCGTACCTCGCCCTTCGTGCGTTCAACATTGAAACATCTCGTATAGCCGACTCTGTTTCCACTCCCACAGTCGGTGCCATGCGATTCCAATTCTGGCGCGACAATGTCAATCGCGCCTTCGCTGGGACGCCTCCCAAACAGCCTGTGTCCATATTGCTTGCACACTGCCTGTCTGACCTGGACCAACGTAGTGGCGGGGCTGCGAAATTGAGCAAGAGCTGGTTCATGAGGATCATTGCAGAGCGGGAGAAGTACATCAACAATGCGCCATACCCTACATTGGAAGCATTAGAGAAATACGGAGAAAATACATATTCGACTTTGCTCTACCTGACACTACAAGCTTTGCCGATGGGAAGTGTAACCGCCGATCATATCGCAAGTCACGTTGGGAAAGCCGCTGGCATCACTGCTGTGTTGCGTGGGTTACCGCTCGTCGCATTTCCAGCCGCACCTAAGCATCATTCGAATTCTGCTCCTCTGGGTGGCACCTTGGCTGGCCAACGCACAACTCAAGGAAGCGTCACTTTACCACTGGACGTCATGGCCAAAGTAGGGGTGAGAGACGAAGACGTACTGAGAAAAGGAGCCGAGGCGGAGGGTTTACGGGACGCGGTCTTTGAGGTCGCCACAAGGGCGAGCGATCATTTGATCACAGCAAGGCAGATGCTGAAGAATGTATATGCTGGCGAAGAGGTGGGGCATGACTTTGAGCACGAGGGCGAGGAAGAGCATCTGAACAACAGCAGTCGGAAGAGCAAAGGGTTGCAACAGAAGGAGGAGGTGGAGAAGGCATTTGGAGTCTTCATGCCGGCAGTTTCGACAGAGCTATGGCTGAACAGGCTGCAGAAGCTTGATTTCGATATTTTCAGGGAAGAACTGAGGAGGCGCGAGTGGAAATTGCCTTTCAAGGCGTACTTTGCCTATAGGAAAAGGATGTTTTAAGGGCAATGGGACGAATTTGATGGATTGTGAAACTACTAGGAACCAGGCAATATTGGCGGTCATCGCGCCCCAGCTGCACAGCTTTGTGGCAAATTTCGCTCAAGTCGAAGCCCCGATGGCTGCTGGATCTCCTTTCGTCACTCCGGAAAGAAGGTCACTTGACGTCTCAAACGCCACCTCTTTTGCCATATCAGAGTCACATGGTTCAGAGGATGTTGAAATGAGAGCTTGAAGTCTCTACCCAATCCCGCACGAGAGACCTTCGAGACGCACCAAGATTACAACATGTTGTCTCAAAACACTCTCGGCTTTCATTCGACTCTGACCTAAGCGTTCACATGCAAGCGTACCAAGACCTCCTATCTAATATACCCGTAACCCGGCGCCTAACTCTATAGGGATCATGCCTAGCTCATGTCGTGACATAGCCAGACTCGCGTTCGATTCCGTATCGTTCGGGTAGGAAGCTGTTGAAGCCTTGGATTAGGTCTGGATGACTGGCAAATAGACGGGATACTCTATCGATTACTCCAGTGACACCTATAAAACTAGTCTGAAAGTTTGCAAACACAATCAGAAATTCCGTATACACTTCAGGTTGGTGTGCAAAGCGGCTTTTGACACAATTCGGGTATCGATAGACATCGGCGAGAGCCGTCGAATTTTCTTCTTGGAATTTCAGGCGCACTCGACGGAAACATTCTGGAGCGTCGTCTTGTTTGGCCCGTTCTGGACGTGGACCTCTCAGCGAGGGTTCAACCGTCGATACGATAGGCTCCCACATCGTATGACTGTCCTCGCCCGATTCTCGGAGTTCCACAACCCGTTGGTACCATATCTCACAGCGAGGACTGACATACGTGAGCAGGACGACTTGTACAACGGAATCACGCATTACCATTGTATCTGAGATTCAGCATCTGCTTCTGCCGTTGCAGCCTGGACAAGAGCTTTTTGGCCCACCTTCGAAAACCATGGTCATTTCAATGTGTCGACCTGGTAGGAAGTGACTGTTGAAAGAAACCGAACGTTCAATATCTGCGTTCATGTGAAGAGCACGCAGAGCATACTCCCTCCGTTTTATTTTTTGATGTCCAGGGACTTGGCGGAATCTGACCTCAAGGACTGCTTCGAGAGTCTGGACAATATTTAGCCCTGCACAAGGAATTGGGTCTGGGTACTAGGACATACCTCCCAGGACTCTATGAGCTCCAAAGGTATAGGCCACACGCGGTTATGGGCGTCTTTAAAAGTCACCGGTTCCTGTTTCCAGCAGCCTCCTAGTTGAGGAGGTATCCGAGTCTGCAAGGACAAAATGGCATTGTAAGTCAAGAGGTTGATGTTCCTGTGTAATATTTGGAGTCAGCTGTCCTAAGTATGATATGCTTAACATAGATCTTGTCTGGACTCACCATATATGCTGCACGATCGCGAAGACGTCACCCGCGAGCTTTTGTAGGATGTCACTAAAGCAAAAGTTCAGTTATCAGGCGTTTGATCTTAGTACATCCACCTTGCCTACGGATTGAATCGCAAAGCCAGGTTCTTGATGTTCGACACCGCGGCCGTCATGGACGCATTGTTCTCCTCCAGCTGATCCTTCATATCATTCATCATCGTGTTCTGTTTCCTTGAAATATGTTCATTGGCCTCCTCAATCTGCTTGAGACGAGATGTCACGTTTTCTTCGCTGATTTTGGTGACTTTCCTACTCTCATTTAGTACAAAAAAGGTACATGTGTACATATTAACCACTCACAATCCAGCTGTAGCCAACAACACATTAATCGATGCACAACTAGCACCAATCTTGGCCCTAAACCTTCCCAGGTCATCTTTCGCAGATATCTGCCATCTTATCTTCGAGAGAGCATCTCTACCAACGCTACCTGATCCAATGCCCAGGCCTTTATGGTACTTTTTCATTTGTTCCTGAAATCGTAAAGCACATTTACCGCACTCTTCAGCCCATCGGTTGGCAGCCTGGATAAAGGCTGTCAATCCAGGGGAGTGTTCGCAGGAATCACATAGTTCCTTGACGTGGGCGAGCGCATCGTCGAGACTAGATAGCTCTGAGACTACAGCCTGGTACTCCGCTGAGGATCCTATGAATATTTCGGAGTCAGCATTGCTTGAAGATACCCCGGAGAATACACACACCACGGCTGTCATTCAGACATATGACGAGGTCCTTGACGAGGAGGGAGAGCGAGATGATGTCGCCGATGGAGCCGAAGGTGATTGGCATTTTCTCCAAGACAGCCACCGGGTCATTGTCAAGATTATCATGGACGTTGTGGAGAAGATGTCGAAGGTCGAAAGTCTGCCTGTGGTCAAGTATCTCAGCGGGACCTTGTTCTAGGCTTATGCAGGGCTTCATGCACGATTGCGCCACAGCGCTGTCAGCCTCAGAGTGACTTGTTAGCTTTGATCGGCTCAATATAGCTGGGTATATGGAGGCTGCGCCGAAGATGAGGCAGAATTTGGACCGAGAGTCCTATTGGCTGAGACTTATCAGGAATTGTCATTTGATAATCTCAAGCCGTTGGTGACTGCACAGACTCTGACTGTTGTTCCGTGGTGGCTATGTGGAATCGGTTACCGCAGATCCAGCTGAGACCTTCGCCAGCTACACACGATAGGGGACCAGTTGATATGCCACGACTTCCTGGACACGCTTACCATTCTCTCCTCATGTGTTACTGCTATTCAGCAATGCCAATCAAAGCTCCTTCCTTACTAGTAAGGAACTCAAGCGTACTTCTAGCTGAGTTTCGCCGAACATCACATCACGTGTCCCCGCGGGAGCCATCTGGACCGCAAGCGGAAGAGGATTTTGAACGCTCTGAGATAGCACGGTAGACATTTGAACCTTATAAGTAGCTTCGACACAGGCGAATGCGTGCCCGTTACGGCGCCTTATTCTGTTAGTGTTGTAGATACTCGCATAGATTGTAGCTCCTAGTAGGCTCTTTAGGTAGGGGTTATAGTATACAGCGATGGTTTTAAACAACTTCGTCGGGTAATACTTGAAGGTGCGAAGCCAATCCCTACTTGATCTAGGATATATAAGTTCGAAGCGTAGCCAGCTTAGGCACAATCCACATCTCAATATCTATCTTGTTTACCTTTGGTCTACATTCACCTTCTAAGGTATACCAAACTTACTGCGCAAGAATGATTAGGCATTCATTCCGGACTTCGAATACTATCAGCTTATCCTAAGTATCTCGCTCAATTCCACTAGTATTCGTCACTTTCCACTCTCTAATCTCCAATTCACAAGTCTTCATCCTTTGCCAATTCACTAGATGTGATCTTGTATATCGATATTCAAATCAGAATTAGCGAAATACCATTCACAGTCCTTCATCTCTCCCCAATTCACGCGATTCGACCTCCGTCATTCTCCCTAAGTATCCGTCATTCTCCACCCTCTATTCACAGCACCTTCTCCCCTTGCCAACTCACCAGTTTTAGCCATGTACAACGACTTCCAAATCAGAACTTCACACATATCCATCACTCCCCAACTTCCGATTCACAGCCCTTTATCTCACGCCAATACACTAGCTATGACATTCCACCAAGCTCTTATGCCGAGTTCATACGTCCCCGTCATTCCCCACGCCCAACTCACAACTTCATCCCTCGCCAATTCACTAGCTATGACCTTCCCTAACGCTCCCATGCCGACTTCACTACGCAGAGATCGGCAACCGCATCTATAAAGTCTCCCTCCTTCCCACCACTCTCCTCCTTGCCCACCATTCAATATTCCTGACACACCTCCATTCAGCATCTGCACTTGTCCTTTTCACATATATATATATATATATATTCATGAATTCATATATGCACTGCCAGATCTCACATATATTCTTTAATCGAGGTATTAGATCTTTTCTAGTAAGAAGACAGAGTTGTTGGTCCTCAGCTTCTCCATAAAGCATCATCAGCCTTTGCCAATGAAATGTGATATTGGATAACGCACCTCCAAAGATTCCGGGAATGGGATGGACAGCTCGAGTCTATCCTGTTCTCGATCCCTTGGATATTAGTAATTTCTCTCATTGCTACAACATAGATGGGCGTATGTAGCTAAATCTCCCTGAAACTCAATGTCCACTCTGCAGTAACATATTGGTGCTTTTCGGCTAATCTTATATCCAGATATCAAGTACCGGCAATTATTCAAGAGGCAAGGAGTATCGAATGCGCAATCCGGCGAGCTTTGCGCCGGCGTCGCCACCCGAGTGTGCAACCTACCAGGCTCGCCGCCTCGCCCCTAGCCCGCAGCTCGACGACCAATCAAGGCGGGACCCTCATTTCAACCAATCCGGCCGGTCTTCCGGTGACACTTCGAAGCCGTTCACCGCCTGCTTGCCGGGCCTGGCTGGGAGTATACTTACCACACGCTGGGTCTTTCATAGCGAAGCACAGAAGACAGTAATAGACATTCTCGAGTTGGCAATCGTTATTCTGTTCAATGCCTTGGAGTGCGATCTGAAGACTCTCAATGTTTTCATAAAACTTCGCAATGTGAACGTCGTTCAATCTGTGGAACCACCAATCGATGCGGGATGGGAGCTGGTTCTATGCAACCAATGTCTTCCAATGAAAAAGGGTTCAAGTGTCGACTTCAAGTATACGGAAGAGGCTTACCGTTATTGCAAGAGATCTGGAGAGCCAGGGTTGTGGAAAGTCATCCAGACGCAGGGTACCGATGTGTAGCTGACCTTTGTTTGCTTCGATTGCGTCAGAAATACTAATCGACAATCTGATGATCTCACCGAGCTGTTGAAGAGAATCATCAGCATCAAGATGTTCTCCAGGTCGTTGAAAGACTACTGTGAATCATGTGGCACATCCAGAGACAACTTGATGGGAAGAACACAGCGGCATGGGCCGATTGGACTGACATTCTGCGCACGGGAAACTCGATACTACAATAAGCACGGTATTCTCACGCCGAAAGCGTCCACGGCTCGTTGCGAAAATTAAGATTGTGGCGCCATTTGGACCACCACCGGGATGCTCATAAGCAACGCTCAGTCGAGATTGTGCCAGTGTGATCGCAGTTTCGCTGATTTCATTGCTTTACGGCATTGAACAATACGCGAACTGGATTGGGGTGATGGACTCCCAGATGATAGCCGAAGAAACAACTGTGGATATTTATTACGGTGAATCTCACCAATCTATGAGAAGAGCCTTGGGGGCCTCGTGTCACAATTTCAATTGTAACCAAAACGACGCGGACCCACGAAAAAGAACAAGGTAACATTCGAAGACTCACACAATGCCGGAAACGATTCCATTGCAAACCTCCACGTAGCGAAAGCCATGATTCTTGACCCCGAAACTGACGATTATTACGACTATCCCGACGATCCTGACAACGAGATAATCCCGACAGGTGTAAGTATGGAAACTCGTCTCCAACGTCCATTCAAGCACATGGACACCAACGTCATTATACTGTGTCTCGATTCCGAAGGCGTTAAAGGTGTAACGTCGGAATGGGGATTCGCGTGGATTGACAACACTCAGATGGTAGATATTGCACCAGGCCCCCGGGACATCAACTGGTGGCCGTATATATTTATTCAACGTTGGCGATGTGTTATAACTCGGAAAGAGTCAATGGCTCTACCTTTGAGTGGGGTTCTACTTGGCTCGAGTTTGCAAGTGCGCAGCATTGCACCAGGCCCACAGGGCATCAACTGGTGGCCCTATATATGTGTTTCGACTGCGAATGGGTCAACGGCGTTACCACTGACTGGGGTCCCACTTAGTTTGACCTATGGCAAGTGTGTAATATTGCGCCAGGCTTCGGGGGCGAGGATTGGTGGGCCATATATATATATATTCGATATTACTGTTGTGTTTCGACGCCGAAGGCGTTAAAGGTGTAACGTCAGAATGGGGTTTCGCTTGGTCAGACAATGCTGAGTTGGTGGACATTGCGCCAGGGCGAAAGGGGGAGAACTGGCGGCCATATTTACAAGCTCCGCACTGGCTGCATGAGGATTACACATGGTTGACGCTGCAGGATGGGAGGAGAATACCACACCCCGGTGAGTACTTTCTGTTCTTTTACATCCCAACTCCAGTTCGTCCTGAGCCTTTGGATCCTGCTACACAGCAGATGAATGCTGACTTCCAATTGTGATTGAAGGGTGCCGATTCATGAACGGCGATCCTCAAGGTTTTTGGGCCAAGTATGGAAAGATGCAGAAATATTCTCCGGCTGATGGCGCCGCCCCGTTCGACAACCTGCTGGAAGAGATATGCAGGGTGAAGATACCAGCCGCCGCCGCCCTTAATGGCTAGCTCTAACAGCTAAATCCACGTACCATTCTACCTCATCTTCGTCGCTCAGCAGCCAATTCATCAAGCACTCCAGCCGCCGTCGGCCCCGGGCCAACCGTCGTGGAGTTGGCAGTGGCTCCGCCCTTGACGGCCAGCTCTAAGAGAATGGCAATCGAAGACCTAGGGCAACCACCTCTTTATTGCCATTTCGGCGGCAGTTCAGCACCAAACCCTCTATCGAGGACATGTACCTAAGGGTAATATTGGTCCATAGCAACTTTGATCCAGCGATGGTTACTCCCAACAGAATAACTTTGAACAGGATTCGAGACCCTCTGGGCAAAGTACGAGCGCCGATATTTTGGAACCCGTGGAGGAAAAAGCGGAAAAGGCGCAATGACCGCTCACTGTGTCTGAGGACATGGAGAACAACTAGAGTAGAAGCAGTCACAGTGGAGTCATAATTCGAGGGAGATTGCGAGAGAAGGTACGGCTCTCGGAGTGGAAGATTCGGTGTTCGGCTCGGAATGCCAAGGCGTGTCTCCGTAGCGGCAGCGCTTTCCCATTTAGCCTTAGTTCAGCACACATCTTTGCGGAGTAACGCTGACAAAGTGCGTGGAAGCCTGGATATCAACGTGAGCAATGCCGACTCAGGCTCTTCAGTAGTGACGAGGCAGCGCCTGACGCATTGACCTCTCGGAAGCCTTGTGAGTTATCTTGCGGTGAAGTCCCCATGTTCGGAGTAGCGGTTCAACTTCGGAATCATACGCAAGCGTTGTTGATGCCTTGAGTCATACCTGTGTACCCTATGTGACTATGTATATAAGATGCCCCAAGCTGCCAGATCCTTCCCCTCATTCCAATCAATCAGAAAAACAGTCAGGGTCAAACATCCTCATCAATCAAACCCAATCATCCAAGAATAAACTTCCACTTCACCAATCCCTCAACCCACCCTCCCCAACCCCTATCACAACCCTTCCACAATGCCTTCCGGATTCCCAGCCTTCCGCTACGATCCCACCGCCGCTCCTCGCTACATCCAGAAATCAAGCCCATCCACCTCAGACCAATCACAACGCTACCGTGACTCACCCTCAGAACCCAAAGAGGGCGCCAAGCTATCAAAGTACCAATATCCTACCGAAAGGGGTAAGCTCCACTACTCCCAACCGTCACTTGTTGCTCCAGTGCTAATATCGGACTCATTATAGAACCCAAGCCAAAGAAGCAATCGAATCCGAAAGTCAAGGGCGATTTCGAGAAACTGTGAAAGCTGGGACGAAAGAGGTCATACTATCCCACGAGAGGGGATTCTCGAGTGAAAGCCGTGACATAAATGATGGCGCTTTTAAGGCTTGGTGTTTCTGTTCTTAAGTATATGCTAGGCGGTTTTGATGGCGCAAGTCTTCGGACAATGGGTGTTTCAACAACTGAGGCTTCTTTTGGAGAGCTGGAGGTGTAGATAGTTACGAAACCCGTAATCGAACTTTCAGCTACACACTTTTTTCCTTCCATTCCATTTCAATCGCGCTTCGAGGGGATCATTTGCTTGCCTCCCGTTGATCAACTATGAAGAGAATTCTGCCAAAGAACGTAGGCTGTAGGGAAGCTAGGCGAACTTGGCGATTGAGATGACTCATTCGCTAATTCATCTGTCATAACCACACACAACAGCGCATATCATTCTCCAGTATGCGCCACGAAGAAAGTAGAAGCAATAGCGGATCCCCAGAATTTGGGCTGAGGAAAGAAGAACATTCAATAAAAACGAATGTGAGTAGCGTAAGAAGGATGCAGATAGTACAACATCACGCGATGAATAGGTAACGCTACGAGAACGACGTGTGCCAAAGACGACGACGTTGGTGAGTAAAGTTTCGAAAACGTGTATGAATTCAGTGGAAGAAAGACAAGGAGGAAAGCGGATCCTAGGTTCTAGTGCCTTGGGGTATACTTGAGGTCTTCCTGCGTCTACTGCAAGTAGTCTATTTTGATATTCGTACCCGCAGCTTCGATGTGCTACACCACTAAAAGAAAATCAATATCGAAGCCATTAGAGGGTTTAATTGGCTAGGACTGTGGAGAAGTTCGCTCGGTAAGCGTTACGCCTCAGGGTAGTACGACCTATGTTGTATTGCTGAGGCTACAATATCAGGTGCGATATTGGGAACAGGGTGTATATGGAGGGTAAGCTTGCGCTGGTGACTGGTCGCTACTTGACACACAAGCAGTAGAGCATGTGGAGATAACGGGGTCAGATTGAGCTCGGATGTTCTCAACAAGACCATGAAGAAATAGTCATTGTCTAAACCGCTCTATCGGTATCTCCGGGTAATAGCGGCGCTATCCAGAGCAAGTATCTGCGTCGAGGGTATATCCCACCACGCTCAAAGATCCGCCCAAGAAGAAGAAGAAGAAGAATACGAATCTTTATATACATCCACCAACAACCAAAGCCTATCCATGACCATAGCGAGCCGCCTGACCGAACTCGAAGCCGAAATCGTCGGCGGTACTGAGCGTCAAGGTCGACGTGGGACTCGGTACAGCAGCTCCAGCATCAGCAGCTGAAGTTATAGCTAGTTTTTCTTGAACCTGTACGACCGATATCGATGCCATGATCGCTGACGCTACTGACGCCTGCGATCGTCCGAGTGCACGCCGATCTGATGCCGCAGCTGCGGAGCTTGCGTAATCCGCGGACGCAGAGACTGCGGAGGCAGCCTGCGCTGATGCTGATACTGCGGCGGCCGCCGATGCTTTTCGTTCTTTGTACGCCTGATCGCCTGATCACTTGATAAGCATATTATTGAAGGCAGGTAGGTGAGAGTGTTCATACAACTACCAATGCCATGCGGTCCGATGAAGCAACCATCCCGGCGCAAGAGGTCTGGCCTAGCGACCGCGGCCGTGGCGAGCAGAAGGGAGGAAAGGATGACTCTCGAATGCATTGGAGGTGACTGCTGGATAGTTTGTGGATGTTGGTCGCTCAACGGGTTATTGTGGTGGGATACCGTAAAATTATGTTCCCCAGGTTTATCGGTTCTGTGGTAGGAGAAGAGGCCGATCGCTCTACTGGCTGTGTACTGGGAGTGATTGGTAGGGTAGATGGAGAAGAAGGAAGGTTGCGGATATTTGAACGCGAACACTTAGATTTCGTGGGGTTGTGGGGCTATGAAATCCTTATTGAATCATACTTTAGAAATTCAGGCTGCCCACCGCAGAGGGATCCTTCATCCACCTAGGACTGGCTTGAAACATGCCGAACGCCGACTTCACGCGAGTTGTCGCTCGCCACGAGCATATATTACCTGATCAAGACGGGTACGATGTGTGGACGTCAATTCGCAGGGGGCTACTGGATAGGCCTCGTATAGTTTTCTGGAGCCGCAGTGAAATGCGAAACGCCATTCGAACGGCAGATCGGAGACTGAAACGTTTGGCTCTCACGGTTGCATGACTCGCATGACGGCTTTTCACCAAAATTTCCGGTGCTTGACCAATGGTTGGGTGCTCGACTGGTGACTCGAGATGCATGAAGCTGTCTTTACAAGATGCGAGCGAGTTGCCTGGGAGCAAAGTGTACATGGCAACAATGCGGGGCGATGAATTGTCCGAGAGCACTTGGTTCTGCAATTTTCCGACAGAAACATTGTTACATTAGTTTTTGATAGCTGCAAGCCATATCGCATAATTGTAAGTGCATCTGTATGCAGGTCCTATCTGCCGCACGGGCACGGGTCCATTTCCGGGCTCTGTTACCGGCAGTTGGCAGCACAGGATGCTAGAAGACGACGAACATCCAGGACAATCCGAGGAAATGAGAGGTGTGGTTATATATAGCGCGTTTCGTTGAAGCGGGTGTCGCCTATACCCACTAGTGTCACTAGCTGCTCCAAAGTCTCCATATCAAGCGACCCTCAAACGCTGAACGTTTTGCAAATCGTTTCTTCCGCTCGCTCGCATTGACCAATGAGATCACCTCTTATGAAAGAGAAGAAGGATTGAGATGAGGGGTACACATCTCCACCAGCAGCTTGATGATGCTGTCTGCCTCCACCAGTCAACCCATGAGTGAGGGGCACCATATAGAGTGCATGCATCAGCAGAGACCGGTAGTATCTTGTTGACATTGGCGATGCGGATTGGACAATTTCTAGCCAGTATCCTTGCTTATCTCCATCCCGCGGTGTACCCGAAAAGTTTGGTTTCATCGCATCTGAAGTCTGTAAGCTAGAGAAGCGAAAACGATCAGAGGCCGTGATGTATTCAAATAGAAACAACACTAAGTAACTTGCTTCAATTGACCGTGAGCACCAGTGTCGCGACTCAAAAGACTGCCATCCTGTGTTTCAATTCCGATTGATGATCGATATCATTCCTATTTGAACTTGAGGTTGGTTCTACTGTGTTTCTCCATATTGTCCATCGATCAGTCTTCTCCAGTATCGCTGTTAGTATTGTCAACATGGCCGAATCACCGGGGAAAATGTATGCGATAGCCACAGTCATGACCTTGTTGGCCATGACTGCAATCGGGCTCCGATTCTATGCTAGGCGTATAAAGCAAACCAAATTGATGTTGGATGATTATATGATCCTACCAGCAATGGTACGTTATTCGTGTCTTCAACTGCCGGTCAATGCTCGAAAGCACTAAACCATCTATAGCTCTTCACTATAGGCACGGCGATCTGCATGTATGTGGGAGCGGCCAAGGGAGCCCTGGGACGACATACTGAATTCAATCCGGATACGGGACCAGTGTTTACCCATCGCATAACGGTTCTCGAACAAATCGTCTATGCTTCGCAACTTACCCAGACCTTGACGTTCGGTCTCACAAAGTTGACGGTACTGCTACTTTATAGGAGGATCTTCCCGGGTGAAACATTCAGGAAGGTTATCCTAGTTGGGTACGGTGTCGTCTTCGTCTGGACTTTTGGCTACTTCTTCTCCAATTTATTCCAATGCTGGCCGATAGCCACGAATTGGACATGGTGGGGGTTTTCAAAGGACCTCTGCATCAACACAAACATGATGATACTCTCCCAGTCATGGTCAGATGTTTTCACGGATTTGGCGATCCTCGCCATGCCCCTTCCCTGCATCTGGGCTTTGCAAATGAAGTTGAGGCACAAACTTGGGGTGAGCGCCATATTTCTGCTCGGACTGTTGACCGTTGGAGCGGGAATCGCAAAGCTCGTTTTCTTTATCAGGGTAGCGAGTAGCGCCAATGTCTCGTTGGACGTATCATACACTTTGACGCCCACTGTATACTGGCCAATGATTGAGTCATCTTTGGGTATCGTGGGCGCCTGTTTGCCGTTGTTACGACCAATCTTCTCGGGAGCTTCCTCCAAAGGCTTTATGAGAAAACTCCGCATGGTCGACATCCCCTCTGATTCTAGCTACCAGGATCCAGAGTCTTCGGGGGGAACCGGAAGCACGGCGGCGGAGACGTACACTTCCTCCAAGAAGCACGACTCAATGAAGGCGTTCAAGGAATTCAAAAATCACAGGTCTGGGATGGCGTACATCAATGAGGATGACAGCCGGTAAGCTCATCTTTCCCGCAGAAATCGAATTGAACTACGACTGACAAGAAATAGCGGCTTGGACCCACATGGACTTCTCGACGAAAAAGACGTTGTAACGGAGAGTATTCATTGCACTACCGAGGTCAAGGTCTCGAGTGAAAGGGCCCGTCGGACGGACGCAGATGACATGGTATGATCCTTGCCTGATCAACTGCCTACCCTTACATGATGGGCACCCACGGATGATTGCGGCCACAGTCCGGTTAGAATGGATGTCGCATGCCTAGACAGCTGGAATGTCTCACGGGGGACGCTGAACCAGGTTGGCTAGGCGAGAACGGCTACATAAACCGAACAGAGACACATCAGCGCCCTGAGAATCTACTTTCGTTGCAGTCGGGCACCATAGAAATTCCCCTGTCTCTCATAGTGCCCACCTGGTGCGGAAGTAGTCCGACCCTCAAGCTGGGCATCATCCCGCCGAGACGTGAATAGTAGAGGGGCAATGATGGAGGACGGGAAGGGTGAGCAGGGAGGCAAGGGATATTGGAGGAGAGATAGAGCGGGAAATTAACCATTTGAGAATCGATCTTGTTACATGGGTCGCATCAGGATGACGGATGAGAATGGCTGTTTGAGGTTGAAGGTTTTCCAAAAATAGAAATATGCCAAGGCTTTTGGTGCTTAGTAAATCAAACTCCAGGCATCTTTACCTGACTGACCCATCCAGGAACCTTCAGATATTGCAGATATGTGACAGACCCAGCCCGGCGGCCAGCCCGCACTCCACCTATCCACCATCACCATGAGCCACACCATGACCAGCCCCACCCTAACCAGCCTTCCTCCCGAAATCCACCTCACAATCCAACGCCACCTCCTCCGCAACGACGAGATCATCCTCGGTCTAACCTGCAGGCATCTCTACAACATCCACGCCCGCCATTGGAGCAGCCCCCTACGATCCTTTACCTCAACGAGCTTCTTCGCTATCGTCTTAGCCAACGGAGGGGAGTTCGATGAGATGGATCTAATGCATTGGAAGATTCGCAACGAGATTCTTCCCCGATTGCGAGAATGGGTTGGGCGCGTGGGTCGTGAGTGTAGGGAGGGAAGGGGAAAAGACGATGAGGTGGAGATATGTGTGGGCTGTGCGTGTTACAGGGGTTATGCGGAGGACTGGACGGAAGGTGAGGATGTTATGGATGTGGTGGATGTGGATTTTAGATCCGAGGATTCGCTTGAGGACGAGTGGCGGCATATTGTAAAATGGGGGAAGCTTTGCAAGTCTTGTTGTTCGGATTTGGAGAAGTTGAGGGTGGCTTGGAAGTGGATACTCTAAGCGTAGAGAGTAGGCACATCTCGAGAGTAGGAGAGTATATAGTCATGCCGAGAACAGCATTTTAGCCAAGAGAGGTTATAATTGTCCCATCCACAGCACTATTTGTGTATATACCATTTAGAACTTCAGCTAACAGAGGTCGTAATTGTCCCACTTATAACAATATTCATGTCTATTTCATTAAGTATTTTAGCCAATAAAGTCCTATTCACAGTACTATTCATATACATATCATTCAGCATTTCAGCCAGCAGAGGTTATGGTACTCCTATTCACAGCACCATTCGTGTACATGTCATTCAGCATTCCAGCCAACAGAGGTCATAATCATCCCATTCACAGCACTGTTCGGTAGCACTTCCAAAGCAATTGACGAGGAAACCTGATGATACCAGGTTTCCTTGGCGTCACTTCTGGATGAAACGTGCTATGGTGCGGGCGGCAGCCGACCAGCAATGAACGCACACTATATGTAGAATAATGCAAGATATATATAGCCACATTCATTAATGAGCTTTGTGGTCTCCTCTCCAGCACAAACAGGAGTCTGGCCCCACATACTGACGACCACCTACATCCACCGGAGACTGAATTGATGGACAGTAAACCCGAAAACCTGCCCCAGAGTCAGACTCGTGACGTTGAGATAGCTGGCCGGGTTGTATGGTGCGAAATACTCAACGCAAGCCCAGGCACTATTCGACTCCGGGAAATACAACTCAACCGTCGAATAGCCCCAACTGGACGCATCACTTGTGCATGCCAACGTCGCTCGGCAAGCGTCGAGGTACGAGTATCCGTCGTCAAGTGTGAACTGGCAATCTGGTGGGAACATGGTGGAATTGATGTTGGTTGCGAAACCCTCGAAGAATTGGGTGACCTAGTGGGGTCATCGGAAGTACAGGCGACGAAGGGGACATCACCGTTGGCGCCACTGAGATAGCCATGCGACTGCATTCCGTCCGGGTTTGGCAAGTCGTAGTACTTGGAAAGATCGTTGCTGTACCAGTAGGTTGTACACACCCAATAGTTTGCACTAATCGAAAAGTGGATATCAATTGTCATATATCCATATGGGTTTGCCTGTGCTTCGCAGTCCTGCAGTACATCGGCGAAGCGTGCTCCTTGTTGGTAATTCTTGATGATGCGTGGATGGGATCCATCATCGGTGCTTGGATTGGTGGGATCCAGACTTTACCCTGAGCCGGCATAGAATATTCAGAAGTTGTTTTTATCTTAAGGTGAACAATTTGTACTGGGTGCAGGTACCCAAGGGTCTGTTGCAAGTGGCTGGAGGACACTGGTTCCGAAATTGCCATTTAACTGGGTTCCATTCGGAAACGTGATTGTGGAGACCGATGCGCAAGAGCCTCCGCCGTTGGCATGGAGGAAGGTCGTAGGGACAAAGTCTCGGCTATTAATGAACACAGACGGTGAGCTAGTATTCACGCTTCCATCGTAATCACTGTTATTCCACTGGTTGAACGCCTTCTTCCCAACCCAGATGTAGCCGAAGTCATCGGATGTCGTCTAGAAAAGGTAACTTCCAGTAGCAGGGACTATAAAGTATCCTTAAAAGACAACAACAATAGTCTCTAAATCTGACTAACTGCTATTGGAGCCGAGTAGGCTTCCAAGGTAAGAAGACCCACCGCTTGCAAAGTTGATACTTTGCGATTGTCCGCATTTGATCAATTGATTGCTGACATTGTTGAAATATCCTGGATCAAACTCCTCTAACCACGACGGTTTGTAATTACATGGGGCATTGAGAATGTTGTTGTTATGGGGACGATACCGGCGGCTTGGTAGGGGGAGACCAGCGCAAGGTTGTTGCTGCGACATCCAATAAGGACCACAATTGGAATTATATTTCTGATGGACGCTGAAAATCATCACTAGCCGAAAATAGTAGAAGCCGACGTGCGCCTTCACGTTGAAAAGATAGTAAACGTAGTAATTGGGAGAGAGCCACACTCAAGGAGCCTATTTCGCGTATACCATCATTCTTCGACGATAATGGACACCATAGACGGCTCACTTTTGCTCTCCAGAAGGCTATGTGGACAAGGTCAATGGAGAGACAATGGGAATTCGGAGATGGCTTTAGGGAGCCGCATGTTCGAAGTCAACGTTCCCAAAAGCTTCTAGAGTACAAAAGAGGTCGAGGCTCTTTGCTGCACGCGTGCGAGCAACTTGCTTGTATAAACACCCCAGCCATGATCAATATCTGCACAGCCATGCTAGACCACGGTCCCTCAACATGGATAGAGGAAGCTTGGCTAGTACTATAAGTAGAGGCCAATCGAACGAAATAGACCATGAAGTAGAGCAAAAGGCACAACCGGCCTCTGAGGAGCCGAGATGGCGACTCTTTATGTGCTCACCACAATTTTCCGCAGGATCAGTCGTGGCGATTGTCACGTGACGTGATACCTGCTAACCAAAGATGCTCTAGTGCTCGGCCTTACACTATTAGTACGAGGAGAGACAAAACATGGATTTTCAAACTCATGGATTATACACAAGTGCATGGCCATCTATAAGGCGCATTGGAACGCTGAAGATTATCTCTCCGTAGATGATTATAGCGACAACCGCAAGAGATAGTCTCTGGTACAGCCGCATGAATCACCCATATGTTTCGCAAGATGCGCATTCCCTACTTGCGATTATCTTCCAATCAAGCATTGCATCTATTTTTGTAGGACACAATGTCTTCAAAATGCACCTGTCTTCCAGCGGATTTCACTCTCTTCTCCTCAGCCAGAATCCTATGCTGATCTCACGATCATGTATTCGTCTTTCTTCCTCATCACGTCTTTCCTCTCCCTCTGCAACGCCTTTCCTCACCTGCACAGCTCCTTTCCCCTCATCGCACGTCAAAATGTCCCCGCCAACTCCAGCATATCCACAAACTCCACAGTCCTCAATTGCCAAGACACCATCGATTTTGGACTGAACGCTACGTGCTGGGACGCCTTGAGCATGACTAGCTACATGAACAGCTGGAACATAACCAACGAGGCCAACAAGACGTGCAAGACCAATGAGTTGTGGGCCAACTGCTTCATGCGGGTGGCAGGTCTTACGGTGCCAGAGGGACTCGGATGCGCACAAGTTGGTCCGAATACGTGTCCGGAGCCCACGGCGGATGATTTGATACTGAATGATGCCGAGACTGCCTATGGTATCTACAGTATCTGGTGTAAGTGCTCCACGAGATGCTGATTTAGCCTCCATATTCTCCGAATGTCCAGCATGCCTTCAGAGAACTTGAATACTTATCTTATCTTCTTTGCCTACAGCACTACAAAACCTCTACACAGCCATCTACAACGATCTCTCAGGCGACGCGGGCCAAGCTTTGATCCAGTCCGCATGGAACAACCTCACCACCGCGCAGCAAGGCGGTCAAGATGGAAAGAGCTTCTTAGGTTCCATACTTTTCTCCGACAGCGATCCCAGGAGCCAGTTCCTGGGTTTGCAAGTTATAAGTTCGGTTCCCATGCCTTTCAGCAGCGATATCAGTATTCCGAACGTGAGTAAGGCGCAGAAGGTATTGGGCGATGTGATCGCTACCTATCTTGAGTCTGCGATGACAAATTATACTCTTGGAGGCTATTGGGGAATGGCGAAGGGTGGGAAGTTGATATAGGATCCGCTTGTAGCTTCTCGTGGCTATATCGTGATATCGATAGATAGAGTTACAATCTGATTACTGAGCTTTGATCGAATGTAGGGGAAGCGCCATCGAGTGCATCCCAATTATGTCCGATCTCGTCCCACGTTGCGAGTATGGGCTCTCTGATTCGACAGAATCAGCTTTCGATGCGTTGGCTGGGCATTGAGTATAGGCAAGACAATTAATTTGAAATGAATGCTGTAAAGACAATTGGCTCAAATGAATATGGGCGCTTCCGTCAATGACCGTCGTATCAGAAAGCAATATGAACATTGAACCAACCCTCGAAAATTCGCCTGGCCTAAACTCTCAAATATCTCATCACATTGAATTTACTTAATAATCCGAACACTAGACCTCGAATTACAGAGCCCACATAGAAAAAGAACATTATGGAACCAGCATCAATAGAATTCTAATCTGTTATGAATCATGATCCAATAAGAGAGCATCAACGACGGCAACACTAGCCAGGACAAGCGAGCTTACTGCTCCAGTAAACGTGGCTGGCGAAGAGACGTGCGCAACAGTGATATTGCATGATCAGCCTTCCCCTTGTAATACCCACCAGAGGACGGTGGGAAGGAAGACCACTCACGTAGCATTGCTGGGGCCCATACCGCTGGCCACCCCAGCGTACCACCCGAGCGTACCGCGGAGAATGGAGCGCCGGCGGCTGTAGAGGAAGGCACGGCGGAGGTTGTAGAGAAGGGCGTAGCGGCAGGTGCTGAAGACGGAGTCATAGTAGATACCAAGGGGTGCTGTTGAAGCAGTGCCTGGGAGGCGGATATGGAAGCGATGGGCTATGCCTTTGTTGATTGAAGTCGAAATATAAAAATCCCTGGTTCCGTCTGATTACCTATCGCTGCCGAACTTCTGCGCATCGACAACTCGGAATTTTCCCTCAGTACTTAATTCAGCAGCGGCTGTCGCAGCCAGAAGGTGGCGGTGCTTGGCGTAATATGACTCAAATTTATGCATCGAATGTTCAAAGTTAACGAGATTACGCATGCATCGCTAGGCAGCGTAGGGAGAAGTGATGCTCTGAACAGCTCTCTGAGCAACGTAGAAGCAGTTCAGTCACGCACGGGAGATATGTGGTTGGCCAGACTGTGATTCCACTGTATCCCGGCTGTATTCCGAAGGCGTATTTAACTTTTCCCACTGTAAGATCATGAAAGTGACTCATTGTTGTAGCAGGTCCTACATCAGATACTCTTTGATGAGCATTCCTTGTACATGAGACTGAGCGGTGTCTTGTATGAGCCACCATCGTCGGCCGTGCACAGCCAACGGTTCCCATTGCATTGTTGAATTGTGCGAAAATATGAGACAGAAATTATTCGCCCGCCAAGCCCAGCTCCAATGAACACAACTCGCTGTTCGCTCCCCCTTCAAGGCGCCAGTCTTGCTAGGAGTGAAGCTCCTCGTGCGATGACGGAGGTGTCGACCCTGGCGCTTGCGTAGGCTTTTTCTGCTTGGGCGGCAAATGTCAATGAAAGGTCCGGCCCAAGCAAATGGCATCAGTTATCATTTCTGCACAAAGGACCAAAATGGAAAAAGCTTCCAAAGGCAAAATCTAGCACTACGTAGACATACCTCACATGAGGATCCCATCAGCAGTTTCAAAACACAAATTGAATGGCTCAGCATTGATCAAATGTTAACATGTGTCCTCATCCTTCACCAGATGCGAATGGCTTGGACGTTTGCATCATTGCTTTCAGACGCTCAGTCTGCTCTTTCGAGCCCCAAGCACAGGTTCTTAAACGACGTTGATTGTCATCATGGTTATCCTCACGAATCTTTTGAGCATCTGTAAAAACAACATTCTCTACACCTCGAATCTCCGCAAAGCACCCGATAAACTTATCGAAATCACGCGACAGTCCGCGGCGAACGAGTCTTCCCGCTCTATACATGGGCGTCATTTCGATCAGCGTCAGACGCGTGCATTGCATCAAAGCTCTCGATGTCAATTTCAATCTTTGTTGAAGGTCATCTCGAGCTCTTAGAGCTTCCGGTTTACCTGCACTGCTGGGGATTGTAACTCTGTATAAAATACGAACGTGAATGCGTCTGAACAATGCTTTGGCATTCGCGGCTGCTGGTCCAGCGAGTCGTAGGATAAATAGCGGTAACAAGTCATGGGCATCCACGCGAAAGGTGTTGTTACGATAGAAGACCTGCTCAGCTTCCTCTTTCACCCTCGAATTTACTGTGAAGACTCGGGTGTCGACTGGTAACCACTGATAGTCTTTTGTGGGGTTGTTAACCGGCATCTGTACAATTTCTTTATCATGAGTGAGCAATATTTTGAAAACCTGCAGCCTTATCTCGGTGGGCAGATCCATGAACCGGAATGGCTGCCGAGGGACTGGCACCGCGCTCCCACCGCATGCACGGGTGTGGTCATTTCGATATCGGGCCCAGCACTGCGCTCCAATGCGTTGTTCGTTGCCCCTGACTCGCTCTACCTTCTTTGATCTTGTCTCCGAGACAGAAGCCTCTGACTCTCCTGAGGACGTATGTACGCTCGGTGAGAGTGGAACGCAGTATTTCCTGGCCTCCTCATGGGAGGTGAATATGGTCGTTCCCCACCAGTCGGCAAGTTTCTTTTGTCGTCGATTGTTCCTGAGGTATTGCCGTACCTCTCGCTTCTCTGACTCTGCTACCTCTTCGTAGCTCTTCCACGCCCAGGGCGCCCTCTCTTGTAGTCCTTGAAAGTGAGCAGTTGCTGCGGCTAGTTCATCCGCAGGGAAAATGAAACCAGAAGGCTTAGAGGGCGTAACGTCGATATCAGGTACGGTCGGGATCGGGATACCGTTCACGGCTGCATACTGCATTGCGTCCATAGCAATCGATTTCGAGTAAGAATGATATCTATCTATAGTACACGAGGATTGCCGTCGCATATTTCATCAAAATCAGATAGCTGTTGTCATTACATAGGGTACATCATGACGTTTCCATCAAGGGGCGTGGAAGTAGATGGCGCTAGGGTAAAGTGGGGTGCGCCTCATCACGTGAACGACGCGTTGAGATCGAAGTCGCACTTCACTCATCCCGAAATCTCCTGGAGGCCGCATCATGGACCTTCCCGACATCGATAACCGTCCAAGAAAGAAGAGACGGTTTTTCGTCGATGATCCGCCTGAAGCGGAAAGTAGCGTGTCCTCGAACGAGGCCTTGAGCAAAGATGCCGACGCGCTTTCATCAACATCACCGAACACCACCTCGGAAGGGACAATCTCTGAAGAAGCGCAACCCGCCTCGAGTCCGACTAGCATCAGTATCCACAACGATGTCAATGATTTACCCCAAGATGGCCCGACTGGATTCGATAAAGAGACATTTCAAGCCTTCATTGGCGACAAAGTGGCGACATCTACGTTCGAGAAGATACGGGCGGTGTCAGGCGATAACATGGAACGAGCAATCAATATGTACCTCGACGGATCATGGGCGAGAGAATCAAAAGCTCCTCGACCGCCGACGGGGTCGATAATGGGCGCCTTCGCCTCCAAGCTTCCAGAGCGGAATGCTCAAAAGCCAAATTCAGTGGGAAAGGAGTCATGTCACGCGATCAAGAGACAAGAAATATTGAAGGCGATGCCTGATTATAGATATGTTGGAGCTTTTGGAGTCGGGGCGTGGGCGACGAGAAGCGGTGCTGGGATGATCAAGATGGGAGAAACTGTCAAGATCGAACGGACAAAGATCAAACCACCAATGAAAATTGGCCGAGGAGGAAAGGTTGTACAGCCGCCCAAGCTCAGTGCTGCTAGAACGAGGGTTGATGTAATAGTAAGAATCACGAATGTCAGAGGGGAAGAGGTGGGGAGATTACCAAAGGAAAGTGCCGACTGGGTCTCTACGCTGATGGATCAGAAGATCTGTCGATTCGAGGGCGTCTGCTTCTTCGCTCCCGAAAGGATCAGGGTTAATGACACCATCGAGCTGCAGTTGAGGTGCTCTTTATTACGCGAAGCATTCGAGGCTGGTGGATTCAAAAAGCCGGAGGACAACAATCGTACTACGGGCATCTTTGAAGAGAAGGAGACCTCGGAGGAGAAGGATCTACGTCTGAGACAGGTGGCATTGATCAGGCTTTTTGATGAGATCAATCTCCATCCCTCGACCATCAATGATACAACAGCGAAGCACAAGCGGCAAGGCATATTACAAGCGGCTGACATCGCTGAGCAGTATGACAAGGAGAGTGAGAACAAGAAGCCCAAGAATGCACAGAACGGAGGCTCCACGCCACCGGATGAAGAAGCAGAAGATGGCAAAGAGCTTGAGCAAGACCAGCTCGACAGTCTTTACAAAAAAGCGCAGTCTTTCGATTTTGACACACCAACTCGAGAACCGGCAGACACCTTTATCATGGACCTGAGAAAGTACCAAAAGCAGGCCTTACATTGGATGGTAAGTAAAGAGAAGGATGAGAAATCTGACAATAAAGAAGTTTCCATGCACCCTCTTTGGGAAGAATATATTTGGCCCGTGAAGGACATGGAAGACCAAACCCTTGCTATCGTAGTGGACCAAGACAGTTTCTACGTCAATCCCTACTCAGGTGAATTGTCACTGGAGTTTCCAGTCCAAGAGCAGCACTGCCTCGGCGGGATTCTTGCTGATGAAATGGGTCTTGGGAAGACCATTGAGATGCTCAGTCTCATGCACTCCCACAGATCTGAGGTTCCAATGCAGGGACCACACGCAAGTCCGAACTCAGTCGCCAATCTACCAAGACTGCCAAAGAATTCGTCATCTGTCGAACGAGCACCGTGTACGACGCTCGTTGTGGCTCCCATGTCACTTCTGGCGCAATGGGAAAGCGAAGCAGCCAAGGCTTCAGCACCAGGAACTCTGAAATCGCTGGTTTACTATGGGAGCGACAAGGCTGCGAATTTGCAGAATCTTTGCTGTGAAGCTAACGCTGCATCTGCTCCCAGTCTGATCATCACCAGCTACGGCGTTGTTCTGTCGGAATTCAATCAGGTGGCTGCCCATGGCGGCGATCGTGGATCTCATGGCGGTCTTTTCTCCCTGGACTTTTTCCGTGTCATTCTTGACGAAGCTCATTTCATCAAGAATCGGCAGTCGAAAACGGCAAAAGCTTGCTACGAAATCAGTGCTCGGCACAGATGGGTTCTCACAGGAACACCGATAGTCAATCGATTAGAGGATCTCTTCAGCTTGGTGCATTTTCTACGTGTCGAACCATGGTCCAATTTCTCGTTCTGGAAGACTTTTATCACGGTACCATTTGAATCTAAGGATTTCATCCGTGCTCTCGATGTCGTACAGACGGTCCTAGAGCCCCTTGTCATGCGCCGTACCAAAGACATGAAGACCCCCGATGGTCAGGCTCTCGTCCCTCTGCCACCTCGCACCATCGAGATTGAGGAGCTTGAATTGTCGAAGCAGGAACGAGAGGTATATGACTACATTTTCACGCGTGCAAAGCGTACTTTCAACGCCACCATAGAAGCGGGAACCCTTCTGAAATCTTACACCACAATCTTCGCTCAGATCTTGCGCCTTCGGCAATCATGCTGTCATCCCGTACTAACACGTAACAAAGCTATTGCTGCAGAAGAAGAGGAAGCAGCCGCTGCCTCCGACGTAGCCAATGGTCTAGCAGATGACATGGACTTGCAAGAGCTCATACAACGCTTTACATCTGATGCCGACTCGTGTGAGCAAGACGTGGCCAACAAGTTCGGCGCGCACGTTTTGAAGGAAATACAATCACAAGCGAACAATGAGTGCCCAATTTGCTCAGAAGAGCCCATGATCGAGCCGGCGGTGACTGGTTGTTGGCATAGCGCATGCAAGAAGTGCCTCCTGGACTACATCGAGCATCAAAAGGAGAAACACACCTTACCCTTGTGCTTCAATTGCAGGGAACCTATCAATCAACGCGACATCTTCGAGGTAGTCCATCATCAAGACGAGGAAGAAGACCTCTACAGTGCTACCCAACCGGGCGAGAATACCACTCCTCCACGTATCACCCTCCGCCGCATTGGTACATCCTCCTCCGCTAAGATAGCAGCACTGATCACTCACCTCAAAGCCCTCCGCTTGACCAAGCCAGGCACAAAATCCGTCGTCTTCTCCCAATTCACCGCCTTCCTCGACCTCATCTCTCCTGCTCTGACCCAAGCAAACATCCCGTTCCTCCGCTTCGACGGTGCCATGTCCCAGAAAGCACGCGCAGCAGTGCTGATCGAATTCGCATCAGCCACTGCCAAAAAGAACGGCCATGGCGTGGTGCTTCTGCTGAGTCTGCGAGCTGGAGGTGTAGGTTTGAATTTGACGTCGGCGAAGAGAGTGTTTATGATGGATCCGTGGTGGAGCTTTGCTGTGGAGGCGCAGGCGATCGATCGTGTGCATAGGATGGGGCAGGATGAAGAGGTGAAGGTTATCAGGTTTGTGGTTTCGGGCAGTATCGAGGGGAGGATGTTGAAGATTCAGGATCGGAAGAAGTTCATGTAAGCCCTTTTTTGCATTTGCTGTGTGCTCTGCGTGGAAGATGCTGATGGTGGCTGTAGTGCGAGCTCATTGGGTATGATGAGTGAAGAGGAGAAGAAGATGCAACGGATTGAGGATATTAAGGAGTTGCTTACTTGAGTGTTTCAACGTAAATTGACGAGGGTTATGGTTGCATCGCATGGAGCCTTACAAGGCAGGGTATAAAACCTTTGCATTTGCATCTTAGCGTTTTGCATATTCATCTGATTCCCAAGTCCTTTTATTGTACAAATCCATAGCAGCATATTCGCCATATCACTACCACCATAATACCACCTCCCAACCCCTCTCCCCCAAGCTCATCGTTCATAACA
>JAABUK010001156.1_pt1 | contig 51370 bp, 40 predicted proteins | sample 5559141 | NCBI WGS metagenome assembly JAABUK01 (sample SAMN10711869, study PRJNA513367) | rock metagenome | isolation source: Antarctica rocks | place: Antarctica: Victoria Land, Pudding Butte nord | collected 2016-01-03 | reverse complement strand
GTAGTATATTAAAGCTTCTTTATTATTATCTTATATCCTATTCTTTAAGTCTATTCTTTATTATTATAATTATTTCATTTATTACTTCTTTATAACTTATATTTCTAGCTCTTTAATTTTATCTTTTAAGGTAATACAAGTTTCTAGCTTTATATATATAATTAAGGTAGAGCTTAAATACTTTATTAAGATATATTATATAATTTCTTTATTAATTAGCTTATTTATTAATTCTTTAAATATTTTAACCTTAGAGTTTATTCTCTTATACTTATATAAGTTATAAGTAGTACTCTCTTATATCCTTTATAGTATAATTATAATACTTTATTAATTATAATTATTAATAGTTAAGTTACTACCCCTAATAGGATTTAAAGTAATTAAAATATAAGGGTATTATATAATAATATAACTATTAAGTAGCTTAAATAATATATATATTAAATCCTCTATTTTATAAGTATTAAGATTAATTATTAGCCTCTTCTTCTTAAAGGATCCCCTTATTTATATATAAGGAAAAGGGGTAGCGTAGTACTACTATAATACTATAATATAATACCTAAGCTACGTTATTAGTTAGTCTTTATATATCCTAAAAACCTTAGTTATAATAACCTTTAAAGTATTATTAATATAGTATAAGAATAGATATTACTTAAATTTCTAAGTAATTTAGTAGATTCTATATAATTATATTATAAGATATTTATTTAAGCTAATAATATATATACGTAGTACTATTTATATTAAATATAAATTTTATTGGTATCTCTTAGCACGCTAACATTTAACTACCCAGATACATAGTAGCGCCCTAGGCGTGACCCTAGGCCTAGTACCCCTGGAAGACTACCCTGCTAAGCGGGCGCTAAGCCTAGCAAGGGAGGGGGTGTACGCCTACAGGGACAGGGTGTACGCGTACAAGGATAGGACCTATATCTAAGCTATTCTAGGGCTGAGCTCCCGAAGCTCAACTCTAGGTGTACTCTTCCAACCTAAGACTAAGATTCTCGACTGAACCATAGACCTGCAAACGGTTGCAACAAGACAGCCGTTTCATTGCAAGAGCTGCAAATCCCTAAATTGTTCCTAGCTTTATATATGGCTATGATGGCGAGTGCAACGGCAGGCAATCCATACGAGCACTACGATAATACCGAGATTGAGCAGGATCTAATAGATCCAGTCGATGGTATGTATAGTCCGATGGCTTGTGAAACATATATGCTAAGACTCACTCCATCAGCAGACATCAACGATTTAGGAGATCCATTGCAGTCAAACTCGGACCGGGCTCCATTGACAGGCAACATTCAATCCTCATCCTCGCGAAACCCTCTGCCCCAATCGTATCTCAATTCTTCTATTCCAGGCGAGGATCGACGTGCGCCTACAAACACTATCGATGAGTCGGTTTGGGAGACGCTATCACGAGATCTACTAGCGGTGTGGGAAAAGATGAGACAGGTACTCTGGCCCAAATACCTCCTCGGAGGCATGCTACAGCGAGGTGGGGGCATCGGAGGGACAGAAAGGAGCGAAGGCGACAGTCTCGCAGGAGGCTTCCGTGGGGTTGCTGGACGATGGCCAGACGCGAACGTAGTGCTTCAAGGCGGTATGAGTGAGGGTTTGAGGGACTGGGACCTTTGGTAAGATCTCGGAACCAAACGGTTCAGCAGCTTCTGATCAATTCTTGTTGACCTTGTGTGCTAGGGGTCCACTCATATTCTGTCTGCTTCTCAGTTTGCTGCTGTCCGTGACCGCGTCCGGAGCGCAAAAAACGGCTGTTTTTTCTGGGGTCTTTGCTCTTGTCTGGATCGGGGAGGCAGTCGTCACAATGCAAATCAAGCTATTGGGAGGAAACATGTGGGCCACTTTTGACGTATATTGCTGTTTCTCTGCTGACACTCTTGTCAAGCTCTTTCTTCCAGTCGATATGCATTATCGGTTACACCCTTTTTCCGCTCGTCATCGCCGCTATGCTCAGCGCTCTCCATCTCACAAGGATTGCCCGTGTTCCTGTCTACATGGTTCTGATCGCATGGTCGCTCGCTGCAGGCGTCAGTATTCTGGGTGGCTCAGGGGTGGTGAAGAATAGGGTTGGCATAGCTGTATACCCTTTATTCGTCTTTTATGTTGGGCTGGGCTGCCTATGTTTCATCAGCTAATATCCGTAGTCTTGCTTCAAACCACTTGGAAAGATAGACAGATTTCCGTCAAAGTGCAAAGACGTGCTCGTATGACCAGAACTCTGCAAAGCATAGTGCGCCAAAAAGAGGTTTCCGATTGCTCAGCTATAATGCCATGTAGACTCTCCAGGAATTCTTACATCAATCCTAGACAGTGATTGAGAGGCGGTATTGGGATTGAAGATTATTGTTGGACAATTTAGTGGGGTCAATGCGATCCATAAGTCTGGCAACGATCTGCCACCAGTAGATAACCGGCTATCCGCAACAAGACTCCCCATACATGTACGGACAAAACATGCTCCCTCTCCTCCACCAGCAACTCCTCCTATCTTAAATACCAACCAGCTAATACCTCGCATTGCTGCAGCATTCTACTGTCTGTAGCCGCCTCGATCGGAGCCAAAATTGATCGAACATCTCAGATTCAGCCTACAGATCAAACCTTTTCCGTTGCGGCGAGGTAGAATCCAGGCCCCCGTCAAGATACAAGCAAGCTTTTCAGCTACCTGCTGTAACTACATTAGCTGGAGTTGAATTCTGTCCACCCTTGCATGAAGATACATTGGCTGGTCATGACGACGGACGTTTACATAGCCGTCTTATGAGTGTAACCTAGATCATTCGAAGATATCCAGTCGAGTACTGCCCTTTCCCAGCCTTTCAGCTGTGGCCACCAATAGACACTCGAGCATATCGACCAATTCACTCACAATGACACAAAACCCCCCACGGCAAATGTCTACTCAGAACGAAGAGTCTATACGAATCGAGAACCCCTTGCACGATCCTTCGGCCTCCCTTCGCCCACTTCCAGAGGCTACAAGTACTATTGAAGCGAGCGAGAAACCAGTAAGGGAAAAGCTGAAGAAGACATCCATTGCCTCTATCTCACAGCATGCCACGAAACCTCAAGAGGTAGGACAAGAAGCCAACGCTAGTCATATGACCAATTTTGATGTCCCCAAGCCAGGACTATCACCAGCGAAAGCAATCAGCCAAGCGGAAATTGACCCTTCTCGTGGAAGACCGCTCAAGAAACGATCGTTCGATGGTCTGGAAATAACTGACATATGTGAAGAAACCAATGCCGACGACGGGACGCACAGTGAAAGGCCCAACGGCCATGTAAGAAAGAGATCGAGAGATGTTCGCACTGGCGAAGTCAAGGAAGATAGGTTACCGTGGGGCGTGGACTCGACCTTGCAAGAGGAGACTGAGTACGACTCGAGCCAGGTAGAGTCATCTAGGCCTTTAGGTCACGCCTCCAACAAAGCAGAAATAACCTCTGTGCAGAATCCGGAGGCCCCACAGCAGATTGGAGTTGAGCGAGATTCGAATACCAACGATTTGAGTACAGCCGAGGAGAAGTCCTCAATAGAGATGGTCAACGCCCCTTCAGATCAGGAGATGCGGGATCCGGCTCCTAGCCCTCGAAGGAAGCGGAGTAGGGATCAATTCGATACAGAAGCGGACCTAGAGCAAAAGCAAAAGATCCCAGCAACTGAAGGATTGAGGGCCCAACGCAAATCTGATGAGCTTGAACGAACACAGATTCAGCGAGCGAGTAGTGAAAATGAATATTCAAGAGAAGGCTCTGCACCGTTCGAGCAAGAGCCAGTCCCTACCGCAGACAGCTCTGAAGAGGCAGCGAAAGTATGCTCAAATATGCGAGGCTAGATGTGCCAAAGCTAATTCATTACTAGATAGCCTCCTCGGCTCCTTTTGGAAGCACCTCTATACTTTCTCCGTCCACCAGTAAACCCGGAAGCGTGTACCCTACGAATTTCTCTACCGACGCACAGTCTCAGACATCTGCAGCCGCCTTTGCAACTTCAGGCTTTGCCGCTCATGCAAGCTCAACAACTTCACCATTCGGTACTTTGGGCGCTCCATCTATATCTACTACGGCTCCCAGCCCCTTCGCTCCTGCGGCGACCTTTGGCACTAAAACGAGTGGATCTTCTGAGGGCGGTGAGACTAAGAGCACCCAGCCAGCAGTTAATGGCGGGTTCGGAGCGTTCGCAAAAGCTTCATCATTAGGATTTGGTGCTAATGAGCTATCTCCGTTCGGTACGACTGGTGCTGCAAAAAGCGGCGTTTTTGGAGGATCCGTCTTTGGTAGCGGATTTGGTGGTGGATTCAGCGGCGCGGGCAAATTGACCAACTTCGCAGCTCCAACAGGAGACGCAAAATTAGGCTCGGCTAACGGCGCCGTCAGGCCCATAGAACCGATCAATCATGCAGTCGATGAAGATGAGGACAGCGATGATGAGGGCGAAGGTCTGGGAGAGGATGAACAAGGTGGAGCCGATGAAGTTGATGCTAGATTTCAGCATCAGGATGGTAAGCCATTCTTTCCAGTCAGTGACCCAATTGCTCACCCGTTGCAGTTGAAACTGGTGAAATCGATGAAGTTACTGTTTTCTCTTCGCGGGCTAGTCTCTACACGTTCAAGGACCGGGCGTGGAAGGAGGGAGGAAAGGGAGGCTTCAAGCTGAACGTAAAATCGTCAGATGGAGACCAAAGCCCAAAGTCCGGACGTTTCATCATGCGTGCACACCAGACTTTCAGGGTTCTTTTGAACGCGCCGGTGTTGAAGGGCATGACTATCGGTGTTCGCGGGGAAGAACCCGTGGGCAAAAGCTTCCCGTTCGCTGTGATAGAAGATGGCAAAGTGGTGCCTCACCTTCTGAAGGTTGGTGGATCCATCTTTGTGAATATCCACGCTAACATCTAGCAGTTGGGCGAAGCAGAAAGCAAGGCCCTCTACCATGAGGTTAAAAAGCTGCAGCAGAGTATGTCAGAGGATTGAATACCTGACATCAGCGCCCCTTGGCCATATAGCCCCAGAAATTTGTGTTTGTCTTGAATTTGTCCAACCAAATGCCCAAGCTACTCCCACCATCTTTGAGGCAAGGTACATGGCGAACGAAGGCGAGCAACAGTGGCTGCTCATAAGGCCGGACTTGGGAGGAGCATGGTTGGAGACGAGTCCATTGATGCATTATGGGTTTTAGCGTTGATACCTGATAGAAGAGGGTGTACCTATTACAGGACAAGGAAGCAATAAACCCATAGTGTCAAGAATTGTCGTTCATGCTTTCGGGCCTAATTCAGAACCTCGACGATCTTGAGAATCTCGTATGCAAACACGATATGAATCAATCCTTCCATTGATTCCGAAGGGATATTTTATGCGTTTTAAAAGGCTATAAACATTGACGTGACTCTAGACAAACATCACTGAGCCGCATCGAAGCTGCTTTTGTTCAGCGCAACACGCTAGGTCAAAGCATTGTAAACAAAACGGACGTTCGAAAGGCAACCTAAGCCCTACGTCTTGGTCTACGTTTCTGGTTCCGCCTTGATCTCAACGACGACGTCATCTTCCTCATTATCTACGTGGTCAACAACAACTTGCCGCATCCCGCCATTTTCCCTCTTGATAAGTACTTCCTTCAGTACCTTTCCCCGTGCGGAATTCACCGGCTCCGCAAGTACAACGGTCTCGATTCCAGCGGGCGAGTGTTCATCATCAGGACCATAGGGTAAAGCATCGACATCTATGGAGCTTTCCTGGCCTAGCAAGCATTTCAAAATGACCTCCTAAGTCAACCCGATGTCAGCATTGTCCCGCCGACTTGGAGTCTGGTACATATTCACCGCGCCTGCCTTGCTCATCACCATGTTCTTTTCGTGACAGGCTTCACTGCAGCAGCATTCCAAGCACCCCTGTTCACAATGGCAAGCTATGACTCGATCACATGCTCGCACGAGTAACAGGTCTATGAATTCGAACGCTTTGGTCTAAATACAAAGTTGTCAGTACTCGTTACCGGAAGCAGGTAGCATGTGGACACTCACTGAAATGCCCGAACCTCCAGCACCCCCCTAAGGCCGACCTCGGAGTCAGTATCTCTTGTCCAACCCGATCATAGTCGATGAGATGTATTTACTTCGTATGGATAAAGTGGTAGCTTTCAGGGTGCGCAGATTACCTTTGCATCGTAGAACGTTAGCCTTGCAGGCCGCTTTCGGGATGTTTCTTTGGTTGCGAATTCTTTGATTGCGTTTTTGCATTCTGTCCGTACGTCTCCTGGCATACTGATAACAAATTCTGAAAGGCCTCCAAGTCAGCAATTCTAATGAGGCATGAAATCGAGGCATGAGACATATCTGGTGGGCATGCAGTAGGGAAAAAGTCTGAATTCTCACTAAGAGATGGAGGAGGTGAAAGGATCAATCCAAAAATATAGCTTACGTGGCATCAAGCTCAAAAGGGCGTGTTCAGCGGCATGGATTCCTGCTGCTACATTCAAACGTCTTGAATCTAGAATCTGAAGAGCACACTACTTCTTTGTTAGCATTCAGATGGACAACAAGGGCTTACGGGGTACGACATGCCTTTGGAAGGTCGAGCCACATCCCCTGGAATTTGATCTTAATACAATTTGGGTCAACTTGTGATTAGGAGAAGGGAAAGAATGACCTTGGAATAGATATCGATGGGTGGATCTATGTAATTCGTAAGCACGTCTCCTCTATCGGTTCTTTTCACAACCTACTGTCAACTTCCACCGCGTCAAGAATGCGGCGTTTCTTGTCGACTTTGAAGAAGCCAAAGACGGTCTGTCGGATCTTGATTGCCCCATAGAAAGCCCGTGAAAGGGAGTCTGGAATGCGGCGAATGGCTTCTGTCTCAATCGGGTCGATGTCTGTAAAATCACGCTGTTGCGTGGTCCAGTCGACATTAATTAGCATGACTTTTGCGTATTTCTCTTCCGGAGAGAATTGCTTGACGAGGTACTTGTGACCTTGATGCAAGAAGATACCTCCTTCGTAGATTGTGAAAAATGCACGCGATGGCTCGACTTCTTCTAAGACGATGTTGCGTCCATTAGTGACATCGATGACAGCGAAGTGTCCGTCCTCAGTATCTCGAATGGCAACGCATTTCGAAGGTTGCGGGCGAAATCGTTCGTTGCAATGATAGAATCCAAGAGGATCTTTGACCATGCGCTCCTCCGCAATTTCGGGTAATTGTTTACCAAAATACAATTTGTCTTCATCGGAACGGATCGGCATTTCAAAAGCCGCGCATTGGATATGGCCCTCAAGCACCAGCATGTTCTGTAGATCGACCTGCAATTCACAATTGGGTTTTGTGAAGATTTCGTCCGGGTTCTCCATGTAGTATTGGTCAGTTGGGAAACAATCGCCAACCAGAACGGAGAGGGAATCCTTGTTCCTACGGCCAGCCCGGCCACTCTGCTGTCGAAGGTTGGAAATCGTGTAAGGGAAGCCAACAGTGATGACCGCATCTAGTGATCCAATATCGACTCCGAGCTCCAAAGCGTTAGTGGCGACGATGCCCAACAATTTCCCATCGAACATTTCCCTTTCAATCTTCCGTCTATCCTGGGGGGCATAACCCCCACGATATCCCATGATTCGTGCAGCAAGGTCAGGTCTTTCGAGGTTTCCTGCCTCATTGCGCACTGCAGTAATAAGCACTTCGCACTGCTTTCTCACGCGGCAAAATGCGATGACTCTGATCCCGCGGAGGATGAGTTGACAAAAAAGTCTCGCAGTTTCAGCCATTGCATCTCCTCGGCCAGATGTTGGGTCCCCAGGGTCCTTGAACGGCGTATTCCAACACAAAAATTCTTTCCTTCCAGATGGCGACCCATCAAAATCAGTAAGCTTGATATTCTCCACGCCAAATATCGTTCTCATGTGTTCTTCAGGATTAGCGACTGTAGCAGAACAAGAGACAAACTTCACTCTGCGGTTCCCCACGGCCGCGCAAATTCTTCGCAGCCTTCGCATTATGAATGCCACATGGGAGCCGAAAAGGCCATTATAAACGTGAAGCTCGTCTACGACCACGAATCTTAGGTTCTGTAAGAAAGTTCGCCACTTATTCTCTTGAGGCAGAATGGTAATATGCAGCATATCGGGGTTGGTAAAGATAATGCGACCTTCGTCACGAATAAGATGCCGATCGCCCACGGCTGTATCTCCGTCGAATGTGTCAACAATCAGGTTCTCGAGACCGGGCATGAATGTGAGGAGTTCTTTCATACTGCGCTTTTGATCCTGAGCAAGTGCTTTGGTTGGAAAAATGTACATCCCACGAGCATTTGAATCTTGTTCGAGTTCATGCAACATGGGTATCTGGTAAATTAATGATTTACCAGAGCTTGTAGAGGTCGACACTATGACGTTAGATCCCTCGTACAGGTCATTGATGGCTTCAGCTTGATGAGAATAGAGCTGAGTAATACCCCTGGTGTTGTAAAGTGCATTGACAAGATTTTGTGACAATTGAAAATTGAGGTCACCGAAGACAGGCTCTTGAGGATCAAAGACGCGGTGCCCATCAGGGACGATCTGGCCCGTATACCAATCCATAGCTTTGACGTCCGCTATAATGTTCGCAACGCTGTCGCGCTCCGCAGGTATTGTTGGCGGAGGCTTGGCAGGTACTGGCGGTAGAGTGTTGCCAATGCTTTCGAAAGAAATCGGTATGTATTCTCCTTCCTTCTTCTGTATGGCTTCCATAGGATCCACATTGTCTGCAGCACAGAGGTTCAAGAAGGCGTTGACAGCTGACGTGAATTTGGTATTTCTCTTTTCTATCAATTTCATCATCTGCTTCTGGCTATACACTGGTATCTTCAGGTCTTCATCTCGAAGTTTTCGGAATGCCTTCGTAGGTTCCCCCGTTTTAGTATTAGTGACTTGCCGCTTCAGGTCACCGTCGATGAATTCGAACAGCAACAATTCCTTACTCTTCCCATCCTCCCCGGATTGGACGGCTCCTTCTACCCTGGAGAGCTCAAGAGACCTAAATTCTTTAGCCCTGCCACCCTTTATTCCATCCTCTTCCCCAAGTACCGCAACCTGCAGGCTGGATTCATCCACATACGCAAAGTTAATCGCTCGGGGAATGAGGGCCTTGATCCTAGCAACATCCGTGATGAGTAACTCTCGCTTGATGTGGCCCTCAACAGCCTTCTTGATGGTCTCGAATGTGGTGGCTAAATGCTTTCGAGTGCAACAGAATGTGTAAACCAGGTTGAGGGCACGATGTGTCTGAGCGAGCTTGGTAAGGCCTTCAGGCCAGCATATTGTAGTTACGACTACCGTTGAGGAATTTCGGCGCAATAGAGAAGGCTTCTCTCCTTTGCGAGGTCCATCATGTGCCTTGGTGGAGAGTGTTGTACTCGTTGATGAATTCGGGTCATCCAAAACTTCTTCGATTGGGACGTCTGGCGAGTCCAAAAGCGCCTTTCTTTTCCGCTTGCGTACTGTTTGATTTGAGACGGTGCTCGCTCGAAGCTTCGGCATCCCTGAGGATGTAAACGAAGGTATATCTATCGTTGGTGGAAGGACGCGGGTGGCGTTGATTGAGTAAAGTGGTTCTCGCGACATCACGTGACACTTCTGGGGGACCAATCTTATTCTACTTTTGACACCGATCCTCGGACATACAGAAATTGATGATGTCTACCTACGTAGCTACGCGCACTGGTTTTGAAGCTTAAACGTTATTTAATATATTGGGGACGAAGAACTTGCCATTAGGTACTGCGCGGGGATTCTTATCCTCTGATAGGGCGGCCAGCGGCTGTCTACCACGACGCCGCCCAACAAACACGAGGGTTAACCATGCTCTGCAGATCCTGGCAATGCTGAGGGAAGACACCGAGCTCCTCTACCAAAAATCTATTCGTAACTATCTTGTTGCATTTCCACATCTTCCTCAGTCAACAACCTTTCATGACTTTGACTCTGTATGGCTACTTCAGGTAGTGATGAGTTGCAAAGCGTCTTTGCTTGGTCAAGCACAGTCAATGTCGCTATACCCTCAAACCGGTCACTCTCTTCCTTTGGTTTAGGATCTTCATGCAAGCTCAATTTAGAGAAAATGCCCTTGATGTTTCTCTGATCCTCGCTCCGTGACTGTCCTTCCGCTTGGGGCAAACGGTCTTCCATGAAGGCTTGAAGGGTACGGATGACCGGTGGACATGCGTTCTCGTCTGGTAACCACCAGTCATTGACCTCTGGTACGCCCCACTCGTCGGCCATCTTGTGACGGAGCGTTGCAGGGTATATATGACTGTTTCCCAAATCAGCTAGTATTCACTCGTGTTGACACGTGGGTCAAAGTTTGGAAGGTAAGACACTTACCCAAAGCTCTCAACTTTAGCCAATTTTCGTCGACACCACATAATATGCTTCTCATCTCTTGGCAGAAACACGATCGCCAGACCAAGGCTACCGTGAGCTTTGACTACTGCGCCTGGTGGGCTTTCAGGCCAGTACTCAATGGCTTCGAACAGCCGGCATATCTGCAAAGCGAGTTCGCGAACCCCTGGTAGCGGTCGACGATGCAGCAACACGGCTGTTTTGTGTTTATGCATCAGATTGATGGCATGCCAATCCATGATCATGAAGTTGAATGTAAAGAGAGCCCCTTGGTAGAGGCCGCCCGGGAGGTAAGGGTCCACGATGTCTTCCGGATCTGGCTTCTTTCCTCCGAAAGACATGACGAGATGATTGTCATCTCGAAAGACTGAATCCAGTTTCTCCCTCCACTTCTCGATTTGCTCCGAGTACCTCTCACTTTCTCGTGCAAACTCTTCCATCGTAATATCTCCTCGTGGCAACTGGGCATATAGTAGAGCCAGGTCGCCCGCCAACAGCCGGTGACTCGCTATGGTAGCCTCGATCTTATAATCGATATTGGTTGGATAGGTCAAAGTCTGTTGGTGGTAATAGCTCTCGGTTTCAAGGAACCACTCTCGGCCCAAGACAGCGGAATGGCCAGCCATCAGACCTCCCATTACGTCAAATCTGAGGTACCAAGCCAATATTTTTCTGCGCAATTCGGTCTCCATTATGGAGTGGGTCGAGTATAGCTCCAGAAGCATCCCGTAAGCAGCTTTCTGGTGACCAAGAAGACTGACCCAGTCACCAAGGTAATCCTGCCGCCCCTTAGTTTTATTTAGACAGCTGTACGGCTTACGAACCTCAAATGTAGCAAGCTGTAAGATTGTCAACATCGTTGCATCCGTGTGCTTTTGATGGTCGCGCAGCGATTTTCGGAGAAGAGAAACGGATGTATTGTAATACCCTAGGAAATCCTGAATCTTGCCGTTGGACCGTTTGACAGTCGACTGAAAAGCGGCGAAGCCAGCAACGGCATAAAGAAGAGGATCATAATTTAGTGCTTGTTCAACTAAGACGTGATGATGAAAGTAATTGGCGTCGTGCATGAAGTTGTAATGATGGAATGTTAGATGTGTTTTGTGGTAGGTCATATAGAATTGGAGATCCTGAGGTAGGTGAGATAACGTTTGGTCCTCTTGCGAGGCGTCAGTCGATACGGACGAGAACTTATCCGGGTTTTCCAAACCCACTAGCGCAGGCGTGCTTGAGGCATCGGTCGAAGGCGAAAGGCTGCTTTCCAATTTCACCTGCTCAATCAATGACCGAGGCTGCTCCTCCAGACTAGTGGTACGGCGTTTGGTGGACACAAATTCAGGGAGCGAAGTTCTCGAACTTGTGCTGAGCTTCTGAGGTTCGCTTCTTTTCCGGCGGCGAAGTGCTAAAGCCGATTGTTCAGGAGAGCCGTCCTCATCAGATGACAGTTGACTGCCGTCGGCGGCCTTGCCAGATTGAACCCTTTTCGAAACCCCAGAAACTTTCGGGTTCTCGCGGGGCTCCGGGTAGGTGCACTCTCTTTTGCCTTTCGCACAGCCTATCGAGAAAGTCGACGATTAGCGGGCCTGTCGACTTACTGTACAAGGAAGGCAGAACGAACGTTGGCATATGGGCCGTATTTCGTCGCACTAATGTGAAGGTCACTGAATGAGTAAAAGACAGCGCACGGGACAGGGAGAGGGTAGTGTACCTTCACCCTCCGGCTTCGACAAGTAAAACAGCCATTTCTTGTTCTTCGGTGCTTGACAAGATCATTCCTAGACGGTCGGCGCCTTCGAGAGGCGGACTTTTGTTCTCCCATGGGATCATGCCCAGCAGGATTAGTCCAATGGCCAGCATTGGAAAATTGAGTCTCAAACAAGCGAGCGTCGCTTTGGGAATGAGGAGAAGACTCGGCGATGATATTGTTTGTATGGTCAGGAGAGTGCTGTAGGCTGGAGTGGTCGAAATGGCTCATGACAATGGCGACGCTGGCGGCCGGGCGACTGGGATCAGGCCAGCTTTGGTGTTGCCAAAGGCCGCCTTGAACGCATTGAGTTCTAGTTGTTAATTTTCTTAGCTGAAGAGGAAGGTCAATTCATTCATGAAGCCACCACCCAAAAATCGATGATGTTCTGTTTTGGGAAAAGTAACAACGGAACAAGCTGCAGATATAGGGATGAAGGATGGGGAGGGAGCATGGGACAGTGATATTGAGCTCCTGCATGTAGGCAAAGGAAAGTTATGGCTAGTGAATGTTATCATGCACCCACCTTGAGACTCTGTCGAGAGTCGATCACTTTGGTTGGAGGATCGTCATGGAAAGCTCTGCTTCTCACAGCACTGATCCAGAAGAAAAGAAAGGATGTGACAAGGCGTGACTAAGTAAATACCGACAATTCAAGATCGAGCGTTCCCATTTCCTGAAACCCGGAATCGGCGCTTGAGATGTTGCCAAGGCAGACTTTACTTGACCCTATCTCGGGCTACAACAAAGGATGTGACTTGATCTGCTTGGTGCATGTTAGATTGTTAGTGTTAACACTGAAGCACGAGCGCAACGACCCCGGCTCTTTCGCAAATGCCCCATTCGTTGGCCAGCACGTTGAACGAGGCCAGATGTAGAAACGTACTTGGTAGTACTTTTGCACCAACGACCATGCCTGTCACCCTAAAGTACTGTAGTCCTTGTGCCTAAAGACGAAAGGAGTTACGCGGACGCCGCGACGCACCAAGAACCCTGTCCATTCATCCCTACTTTACCCAAGTACTACTCTAGTACCAGGCTACTAGCCTTTGAACCCTGCCCCAAGCAGGATGGGCCCGCTGCCACGACCCTTGTTACCGGGCATGCTAAAATCCAATACCGTTGGTCGATCTGCTTTCCCACGATGTGGCTTTGTTGGCGTCAGAACTGTCAAATTTGCATGGCCGCGTGGGTAAAGGTGGAGATCAGGATCATGCCTCACCCATCCTTCATCCTTCATCTTTACTTTTCATCCTAACTTAGCACGGCGCTCGTTCCCGCTTGTATGCGCCGATCAGGCACTGCTAGCTCGGTGTGCTTGGCACGCTTGGTCCAAAGCGACTGCCCGTGCTGCGCTTGACCACCCTTTTACCTTTTATTCTCATCCCATGCCTTCTTGATTTCATCGAACTTCCAAAACCCTTTCGCCTTCTCTAGCCAGGTCTGTACCCCCTCTCACAACCCATTTCTTCAACAATCTGCTTCCAAGGAATAGGATGGGGTAGACAGCACGCACGTGTTACAATGATTCTTGATTCTTGATTCTTGATTCTTGTATCCTGGCATATTGATGCCACGGAGACACCCCTCGTAGGCCTCATGCATACCCTTCTTCCCCTCGAGGATGTGAAACGCGCAGCGACCGAACACGGGGTAATGCTGTGCTGTCTTTGTAGAAACAGGTTTTCAATGGGATTGGAGGTGACGATGGATCTGACCAATCTCCGGACCCCGAATGGACATCATCCAGGCAAAGAAAGTGACAGAGGTAAAGACGAGGTACTCTAGCGCACGGTCTCAGATAGCTTGCAGATCTTCGAGGTCGTGGTCATGCACCATGAAAACGTCGATATAGCTGCACGTAAAAGAGCTCTGCCTGTCAACGTCCTTGGGATCTGCCTTCTGAGAGTGGCATCAAGGTGAACTTGGCTCGGGAGTGGGCGTCGAGATGGTCTGAGGGAACAATGATCCTAGATCAGGCGACAGCGGATAGTCTACTCGGCAGTTGATGACAACGTAGAGCAAGTGACCTGTGGTGCTGCGCTCGTTATGATAAGCTAGCCGTTGCTTACCTTCCACTCAGCCCCCCGGACCCATCTTAGTATGACACTTGAAACACTCCGACCTTCTGGACATGCCTTAGACGTGCACATTCGAACTAGGCGTGTGGGAAGCCTTGTTCCTATTCGATGTCCCCATACTCGGGCTTGTCATTGACAGCTTCGTCTCCACCCGACATGCTCGAGCCTTCAGACATGGCATCTCCACCTTCGTCGTCGCTACCTGAACTGTTGAGCGCATTCGAAAGGTCCATGATCCATGAATGAATCATGCCTTGAAGCTCCCCATACTTGGGGTTATCAGAGTACAGCGGAGACATCAGTAACTCTCTAAGACGGGCAGCAATTACATCAGCACGTTGTAAAGTATCAATACAGACTCCTTTTCTTTGTCCATCTTGGCGCTGCTCCGTGTGTGGTACTGAGTCACTGCCGTCTTGATCAAGTGCCAATGCATCGGAACGTTCACCTGCAGCACCCGTTCCGATTTCAGCCAGCGCTAACGAATGCTGCTTTTCGACAGAGTAGATCCACAAACTGAACATGGCGACGTGAAAATCTTGGGGTCCTGTGGTGTTTGGGAAAGCTTTGCGATAAGGATACTGGAGCACAAGTCTTTCATAATAATCCTTGGCCTGCTCGAAAGCTTGGGAACTGAACAAGTCACTCGGCATGTGATGCTGATCGTCCGTGCCGTGGAGACTGAAGGGTTTTCCGGATCTATCTTTGTTGCACACCAGTTGAGCCTCACGTCGAAGAATGATCTCGGCTCCTAAACCCCAACGATCAGTGCTTCTAAGATCCAAAGAATGTCCATTGTGTTCTGCTCGAAGAAGCATGCCCCATGCCCTGCCTGCACGAATAAAGTCGCCTTCTAGCACGCATCTGTGCAAGATCGCTGTCAGAGCTATGAGATGTTGCTGTCTCAACCCAACCGCACGAGGCTTGACTTTCCCTACATTGCTTCCCGAGCCTGCGGCAACACACAATGGTGGGCGAAGGGTTGCAAGTCCGTCGCTGAGGTTTGACCCCGTTTGAAGCTGAGAAGAATGTGTTGGACGCTGTCGAAAAGCATGAGGAAAATTGCTCCGCGGCAACGTTTTGTCGATGGGGTGCCCAGAAGTTTCATACTGAATTGTAGCATCTTGACCGAGAGATTCCGGTTCTGACGTGACAGAACCACCGCTGGAATGCACCTCAGTCTCTTCACCACCGGCGTCGTCTCCTGAGGCCGCCAAGTCTCTCTTTCGCTTTCTGTTTGTCTCACAAGAGGATGAAGGTAGACTGTCCGTGGCTGAAGTTGTCTGAAAAGCCGAAGCAAAATACGTGGCAGAAGCCATCGTCTTCCGTTCGCATTAGATCAAGGGGCAAGTAACTTGAGGTTGGAAAGCGTGGTCTCTACAGAAGCGCTGGTTGGTCTTGATAAGGCTTAAAAGTAGCAACGATGCGGACATTGATAGTATCAAACTTCTGTGTACCTACCTGCTGACAACAATTTGGCGGCCACGCGTGCACAACCAAGTCTATGCACATGGATTGGTTTCAATGAGCAGAATGAGATAGAGTATTGTTTGCACTATCATGTAGAATTTTGACCAACAGTAACGTGGTAGGGTCTGAAGAACGCATCGGACAGGGGAAAGCCATCCTCTGGACCAAAACCAAGCCATCTCGCCGTCTCGAGCTTAGTCGATTTCCAACAGAGCTGAGCAACATCACTGCATTTCGATCTGAACACTTACCGCCCATAGCCGTCACAATTTCAGGAGCACGCACATCTCGTTCTCACATCTCTCGCATCTCTCACATCTCTCTTCCTTGACGACTGCCTCTCACCACCTTACTCCTACCTTAGTTCTACTTGCCAAGAGGAGAGCCAAGGCTGGAACTTAGTTCGTGTCTAGTAGAACACCATCGTCTACCACTTCAACCCACCAGCTTAAGAAGCAGCCTGAAACACAGAAGTGAAGTGAGCCTCCGACGTACACTCCAATCGTGTCTTCCAAGCAAGCTATACGCCTATCTAGTCTTCGAGCAAGGGCCCTACTGTCACAAGCAGCCTGCAATCATCCTCGTCAGAGGACGCCTCTGACTACCACCCCTCGTCTAAACCTATGATCTGCTTTACTGGGTACTTGATTATACCCTCGTAATGGTGTGACCAACAGTCTTCGAACTTTCTTTGTCGCTGTTCCTCTCTGAGGCAGGCCCTGCCCAAGATGGGTCAGAGCGCTTCCAGCCAACGTGAGCGAGAGGAGTTCCTCAGCCGCGACGCTCGGCGCCTCTCTCAAATTGTGCGGGACAGACAAGGCAGGCCTACTCCACCGTCGCATCCTCCTACTCAGGAAACGTCCCCTCACCCCGTCTCCACATTGTCCAACCCAGCCCCCCAAGTCTCGGAGTCTCATCCCTCACAGCCTATCGCAACGTTCAGCCGGCAGATATCGGCTCAGTCGATACCTGCCCTCAGAGGCGGCTCGGTTAGCAATAGGGATATCTTGACACGAGATGAGATATTCTACGAGCAGCATGAAGAGCGGCCTTTAGTCCATATGGAGGAGCTTGGTATGCGTGACGCCCCTATCACACACATTACGGCATCACCCATGCCAAGGCGGACCAGCAGATTTGCTAGACTGAGCTCGATGATGATACCGCGTTACGCTGCGATAGGTCCATCAGGTGAAGGTCAACAGGCTCAAGGAGAGGGTCGATCCGTACGCAGGAGATTGTCAAACACTCATCCGCCCAACGCTATGGACGAGGCCAATGGCCATCGAAATCGCCGACTGTCATGGTTTGGGTCGCTTGCTCCCAGCTCGTCAAATGCTCCGAGGGCAAGGCAGCGAAGAGAGCTTGCAACCATCTCTCGACCGTTCCCACTCAATCCCGATGCCTCCCTCCCTCCTTCTGGCTTTTCGACTGCTCCACTACGAGAAACATTTCCCACAAGAACACCTTCTATGGTGTCTAGAAGTTCGCCGTCGAGGTTCTGGTCGCTTCGCGATGGGTCACGTTTATCACGAGTTCGCCGATCTATATCGTCCCCATTCGAGGCCTTTCTTCCTGCAACGCAGGCCACGCCTGCTGAGGATCAAGGTATCCAAACACCACCACATCGCCCTTCGAGGCTGACGCCGACTCACGATCCCAACTTTTTACTCCCGCCGCTTAACGTCACAGATGCAAGCATCAGTCTGGATGGCCCAGGCCTTGATTCGTCATCACCTAGTAATATGGCACCGAGGCTTTCAGGGATTCCTATCCTTTCAGAAACACCTGAACGTATTCTTACGCGTGCTGATGGTCCAAGCTGGACGGAACGTTGGGCGGAACGTGGTTCTGCAGCAAGGCGAGAGAGTCGTCGGATGCCTAGCATGCTAAGGGGAAGGTCTAGTCGACTTATCAGACGTGATAACGAAGGTCCTCTGCCCCGGATCCTACACTTGGCTGCCACTGCAATTGCCGCGCAGCTTTCAGGCACACCCGAGCAGCCTGTGCCCGACATGCAAGCCATCGGTCCTGATGACCTCGATGGTAGTCTACAGAACCTATTTCGTACTCTACAGAACGCTTCGAATCTTACTGGAGAACCACGAAACCAGGATGGTGGCCATGATCCCTCTCGGCTGGGTGCAAGTCCACCTTTGAACTTTTTGCGGGTTTTTCGCTTTGTCAGTCCAGGTCCAAATAGTGAGAGGGTTGGAGGGAGAACAAGGCCGGCAGACCGTACAGCAATTGATGAGACCCCCGAAGACGCTGACGGAAGGACTGTCACGCTGGTTGTAGTTGGCGTTCGCTCTGTGCCATCTGACACCAGTGGCCAAGAAGATACAACGGCCACGGAACCCGACTTGGACACTCTGTTGAACCTTCCGCCCCACGCTCCCTCTCCGAATCTACTTAGACATGGAGCGAGTGCCTTGCTTCGGCATGCCAACGGAAGAGTGAGATTTCCAAATCGTCGGCGAGCGTCTGTTGGTGGACTGAATTCGTTTCCAGCGAATTACGATAGCCAACGGCATCAGCGTACTCTTAGCTCCTCAAGTGGCCAAGGTCCCGCGGATACAGCTTCTTCCTCTACTCCCTTGGTACTCTCCGACTCTCCTCCAGGTCCACATCCCCCACCATCTACCCCAGCCGAGCCAGGTTTGTCTGGGTATTCCTCTGCAGCCACGACTCCGAGTCGTCGACCGTCCTCCGCGTCTGCTATACAGCAACCGCCGATGCCGACTCGGGAGTTAGCGACCCAGCGTTTGAGAGAAGCTGGTATACCTACATCTGAAGATCAAGCGACCCGCGTGCAGCAGCGACGACGAAGTGACTCCGAATTTGCACGTCATAGAGATCTCGGAGCAGGCGCCGCTAGACGCAATGGCGTCGTAGAGCCCGACGATGTCGATACTGGTGACCCTCCAGCTTCGGGCAGCCGGAGCTGGTTAATTTACGTAGTTGGGACAAATCTGTCTGAGGATCACCCCGCCTTGACCACTCCGAGCCTCTTCACAGATGTAAGTCCGTTCTTGAATTCGAGGTGATCCGCGAACCTTGGCACTAATGCAATACTTAAAGAACCCTACATATGAGGACATGCTATTGCTATCTTCGCTCCTAGGCCCCGCCAAACCCCCAGTCGCCAGCCGTGAAGATGTCGCCTCAGCTTCGGGAACGTATTGTGTGCAAAGGAATGGGGAGACCCTATTTGCGATAGCGAAACAAGGCTTAGGCCAGATTCGAATTGCCCCCAGCGAGCGTTGCTTAGTTTGCCTCGAAGATTACGAAGTGGAGGAGGAAGTACGGCAATTGACCAAGTGTTCCCATTTGTTCCACCGCGAGTGTATTGATCAAGTATGTCTTGCACCCTGCTTCGATCCCTACTAGGTTCTATGCTGATGTAATTCTCTGCTAGTGGCTTACTACTGGCCGTAATTCATGCCCTCTCTGTAGAGGCCAGGGCGTTGACGAGAGGAGAGAGAGCCGGTCAGAAAGTCGGCAATCATCTTCGGCCAGCCGTTCTGGGTTGGCCTCGTGAGCAGGATCAAGGACGTCTTATCATTTCTCAGTACAGCATCAGCGAGGATCGGATGGCGTATGGCAATGGCTGAATGAGGCACGGATAACATATGAGTTTTTCTTGCTGCACATATCTTTATCTACAAGGGGAGCGAAGCAGGCTGGTGATGTAGATGGGTGTTTACTTGCCTTTTTTCCCATTCGTCATCCTGCATGGCAGGAGGTATCTAACGTCTGCATAACACTGCACAGTGTTTGATGTGGCACCAGGCCAGGAGGCTGTTATGCGTACATAGGTCACGAGTTACCATGACCAATCGTCGTAGAGCGTTCTATGATCTAACAACCTCTGAAAATTTCACTCAAGATTTGTGAGGTAGATTGTGAACTACCTTGCCTTCAGGATGAGCACTGTCATGGTGTGGTGCTACCTATAATCCATTCAATAGAAGACAGATTGTCGACTCTGGGGAGCGTGCTTCAATGCTACTACATCCATTGAAAGGGCGTTGGTACCAGTACAAATGCTGCGAACAAAAGCTCGGCTGACATTCCATTCGTGCCTCGCCATCAAGTGAATATTCCTAGTCCTAGTCCTCTCGGAACCTTGGTATCTCATTTTATACCCTACATTAATCAATCTGGCAGCCCCGACGCCCTTGTAAATGCTGCACATCGCAATGCGATATCTATACACCTCTTGGCAACACCCCGGTGCTCCTCGGGCCTTTCTCCAGGGAGGCTGCCTCCAATGTTCCTATGGTGCATGCTCCGGTCTCAAGCTTCCGTTGACCGGCACGATCAAAGGGTGCCATTGAGAGAGAAACGTTATCGCTATTACGTATCCGTCAGCGCCACTCTCGTCGCACCGTTTTCAGTTCGAGACGTACCCCACATTATGTAGCAACTTGCAAAGCTCAGGATGAGGGAACTGCGCCAGACTCTGCACACGAACCGTCAGCATATCGACGACTTATGAGAGGGAGGGTACCGCTAATAGAGTGTGTTTGCCGTACGTTTGGTTTTCGCCCTTGGGAGAGAAGAAATATGCTAAGAGTGAGGCAACGACAACGAAGACCAGCCCGATGATTATGCTCGCGCTGTTGGGGAGGTTCGAGTTAGATGACCGCTATTTCGGAGTTGGATTCTGCTATCGACGACATACCCGTTCGCCATATTGAGAACAGGACGCTCGTGATGGCGCGGCGAGAAGTCTCAACGTTACAACGACGAGCGGAGCTAAAGTACCTTAAAGTATGGGAGGATAGTCGGTCTCCGTCGGCATATCGAACTTTACCGGCTCGGTCTGTATCTATGGTTTAATACAGCACTAAAGATAGAAATCATCTCTCCAGGAGCAATAACACAGATTTCCTCGGAGCGTCATCTTAGACTAGTGGATAAATTTGTAACGATACGATGGATACGACACACTACTTCATAAAGTTTTACAATGTCTCTGCACGCAAAAGCCCAAATTGTGTTCACTCCTTTCAATCGTCTTTTGTCCAAAAGCTGTATCCCAGACTTACAGTGCTGCTTCCTACGCCTCACATTTTAGCACCCTTTCCGTCACCGATTAGCTCTGCCCCTGCCCCTGCAATACATGGCTTGCCCGTGTCAATGACAATGGTCTGGAAGATAACTTTCCCGCCCTCCTTCCACATCTCCGTCCTCAGCTTCTGTCCTGGAAGAACAGTGCCTGCAAACCTTACCTTGATGTTCTTGAAAGGACCGTAAGTTTGGTAGACGTGCTTTCCGCTGATGCCGAAGAAACACAAGCCATGCAGAATGGGAGTCTTGAAGCCGCCCATCCTGGAGAAATCCGGGTCGATGTGAAGCGGGTTCCTGTCACCGTTCAATCGGTACAAAGCGGCTTGCTCTTCAGTCGTTGCTTCCTCAACAATAGCGTCTGGTTTCCTTTTTGGCGGCTGGTATACAGTTGTCGAGGCCCCTCTATTCGATCCTTTGCTTGGTCCACCGAAACCCCCACTCCCGCGAATGAAAGCGGATGATTCGTTGTAGAAAACGTCTTCTCCCGTGGATGCATCTTTGGTCGTACTCCCGGATACCATGATAGCGGATTTGCCTTTATCAACCACTTCCACAAGCTTTGGATAGCTGACCAGTGTTGCAGCTGTGGGTATTGGGAATTTGCGGATCTCAAGGTACTGTTCGCCATGAAGTAGCATCGTGGGATTGAAGTTGGGAAGTATTTCATCTATGTTCCACGGAGACTCGGCTCCGAAAGAAGGAATCACACCAAAGGTGGGAAGGACTTGGAAAGAATCGGAGCTCTCATATACAAAGGGAAGTTCGGTTCGCTTCGCACCAATGCCGAGGTTGTAGAGAATAACGTCCCTGTCGTCATACTTGAACTGGCTTCCCTCGGATTGCATTCCTTTAGCTTTCTCAATGTTCTCCAGGATTTGAGGGTTCACGTTTTCCTCCAGTTTTGCTTTGCTTCCTCCATTCTTGTTCTGCATGTTGTTCATGATGCTCTTCAAGCCGTCTTGGCTATCTTCAGGGTGATCTGCTCTGCCATCATCGAAACTGATGATGGATGTCCAGGCTTTCAACACAGCCTCAGGGGTGAGCCTGACATCGATGGGGAAACCATGGCCCCCACTTCTCTGCCATCGGGTTCGCGCATGCCAGCCGCTACCAACTTCAAACAGGCCGCCCGTAGGAGGCTTCGGCACTTTGTCAGAGCACAGTGCTACGACGAGAGGCGCTACCTGCTCTGGTTTGAACGCTTGGACCATCTCTTCGGGCATGATGCTTCTTGTCATATTTGTGCCAGCGTTCGGTGCAATGGTATTGACGTTTATGTTGTATTTTGCGCCTTCTCGGGCCAGCGCGCGCGAAAAACCGAGTATACCCAGTTTGGCGGCTGCATAATTGGCCTGGCCGAAGTTCCCATAAATGCCGCTCGTACTCGTTGTATTGAGCACTCGTCCGTACTTCTGCTTCAGGAAGTACGGCCAGGCAGCCTTTGTTGTCTTGAAAGTACCACGGAGATGGACTGCAATCACTTGATCCCACATGTTATCTTCCATATTGGCAAAGGCTTTATCGCGTAGAATCCCGGCATTATTGACGAGGATATCGATACGACCGTACGCGTCAATGGCAGACTTCACCACTGCATCTCCGTCTTCAGCAGAGGCCTTGTTGCCTACTGCTTTTCCACCACTCTTTTGGATCTCTTGAACCACATCATTGGGGTTCACCAGGTCATTGACGACCACAGATGCACCGTGTTTAGCAAAAAGAAGAGCATATGAACGACCAAGGCCAGCTCCTCCGCCGGTGATCAACGCGACCTTGCCAGTAAAGTCAAGCTGCTCACCCGACTCGTTGTCGCCAAGCTTTTGCGCCTCTTCAAGTAGACTCATAAAATCAGCGACACCGCTAGGATAGCTCGGCTCCGAGAAATCATTTACATCATTCCACTTCTTAAGTATTGCTCCTGGCGTAAGACTTTGGCCAGTCTTCAGCAGAGCGCCCTTTGCACGCTCCCATCGCAGTTTGGCAATGTGACCGCCCCCTACTTCGAAGATCGACCCGGTCTCGTGTTTGTTCGTAGGGTGCACGAGTACAGCAACGAGTGGTACTACCCAATCTGGCTTAAGGTTCTCAAGGATATGTGATGGGATGACTGTTTGTGTCATCCGGCTGGCAGCGATCGGAGCAATGACGTTGCATATAATGTTATATTTGTAGCCCTCCTTTGCCAATGTCTCGGTGAATCCTACCTGCGACAGTTTTGCGGCTGATCAAAGGAGCAGTCAGTCCATGGTCTATTGAGGAGCCAGTGGTTCTAGACTTACCGGAGTAATTGCATTGCCCAAAGCTTCCAAATAGGCCTGCTGCAGATGCTGTATTGATTACTCGACCATACTTCTGTTTCCTAAAGTGCGGCCATGCAGCTCTTGCACACTAAGAGCCTCCTGTTAGCTGCAATGATTTGAGTACTCAGGTAGTTCGCCGCACTCACTTTGTATGCCCCTTTGACGTGAACCTTGATGATGAGGTCCCAGTCATCATCTGACATGTTTTTGAAGCTCACATCCCGTAGAATGCCCGCATTGTTTAGCAGAACGTCTATCCTGCCGAATTCTTTGATGGCTGTGTCGATAATCCGGTCGCCATTCTCGACACTGTCGTAATTGGCTGCAGCTTTGCCACCCGCTGCTCGTATCTCATTGACAACTACGTCGGCTGTCTGCAGAATGACTGTTAGTCTCGGCGTTTAGTCTGGGCATGTAGACAGGACGCATGCTTACCTTTGACGATTGCCCTTCCCCTTTGAATGAACCCCCCAAGTCATTGACAACGACACTGGCACCCCTCGAGGCGAAGAATGTAGCGTAGGCCTTTCCCAAACCTCCGCCAGCACCTGTGACGACTACGACCTGGTTGTCAAAGCGAAGGTCTGCCATGTTGTGTATTATCGTGCAGGGAAGACCGGTGCGATCAGTAATTAGCAGGCAACGAGTGCGAGAGGATGGCAAATGCAAGTGAGATTTGTGACAAACAAGCGAAATGTGTGAAGAAGTAACACATCGACAATCAAGAAGAAGCCGGAGTCTCAAGGGAAGGACATGGTCGACGTCTTTATGTTGCGAATGAGGGACTTAGACCTCGGCTTAGGGCTCAGCCCTATTCTATTCTACCGAGGACCGTCATCCACCATAACGACATCCGAGGATCCAACAAATACACTCTCAACATGCAAAATTTAGATGACGACAAATCAGAGCATTGTATACCATTCATACTTGAGCGACTTAGTGAGAAGAATAGGAACGGTGCTTCGCAAGGACCCTTGTTCGTGGGACTGAATGGAGCTCAAGGCTCGGGGAAGACGACTTTAGTAAGTCTGACAATACCTTGTGTATTCTTGAGGTCTTTGCTGCTCGAGCGGTTGGTGTGAGTTTGACACACTATGAAGTATAGCAGATTGAGGCAGCCCTCTATATTTGACTAAAGCTGTGTATCACATCTATTGTTTTGATTTCGGGAAAGCGCCTCCGCTTTTTCAATTCATGTCCATCTTCTCAAGCCTTCTTTCAGATCTTGTTTGCCCATGTCTGATTTTCTCCTTGCTGCTCCTAGGTATCAACTATTGCGGAAAAGCTCAGCCAGGCTCCCCATTCCGTCCCAATCACAGTGCTCTCTATTGATGATTTCTATCTACCGCATAATCTTCAAGCCAGGCTTGCTGCAGCTCACCCTGACAATCCTTTGGTCCAACACCGAGGGCAACCGTCAACCCATGATCTTCCGCTAGCCCTCTCCCTCTTCTCTGACCTCCTTGACGGGAAAGAGACCAAGATCCCTAGCTACGACAAGAGCGCCTACAACGGGCAAGGCGACCGCGTTCCTGAAGAGAAATGGAAAGTAGCAAATCAAAAGGGGCAGCCAATCCCAAAGGTCGTGATTTTTGATGGATGGTGCGTAGGTTTTCGCGCAGCGTCCTCGGCAGAATTGGAGAGAAAGTGGGCAAGCGCAGTGAGACAGCGAGAGCAAGGAGTGTACCACGGAAGACTAGGCTACAACAGGCAAATCGACGTGGAGTTTGTGAACGAGGCCCTGAAGGGTTATGATGAGTTGACGGATCAGCTCGACGCATTGATTCATCTTGATGCTGCAGATCCTCTGTTCGTGTATCAGTGGAGAGGGCAGCAAGAGAAAGCTTTGCGCGAGGCGAAGGGATCTGGGATGACAGATGAGCAAGTCAAGAAGTTTGTGGATGGCTACTACCCTGCGTATGAGCTTTTTACCGACCGCTTAAGAGCAGGCGCGTTTGAGGGAACGAATGGCAAACAGCTGAGGCTTGTTATTGGAGAAGATCGCGGCATCAAAGATGTTGTAATGTTGTGATCAGATTTAGTCTGGGTACTTCGGATCCCACTGCCAAGAGGCAAACGGGATGATGATCATACCTTACCCAAGTCTAGCTGTAGGAATCGGAAAGGAATAATGCCTTTGGTAGCGAATACTCGAAATGACTCCGATGAGGATAACGCCCCAGGAAAAGGTAGTCTGAATAATCGAGGCCCCAAGCATCATTGCCGGTAAGGTTGCCTTGGAAGCTTCTAATATTGTCCTATAGGAATAGCCATGTGGGTACAAGATTCATGACAGATGGGAATGTTAAGTCAGGAGGGACGATTGACAAGCTAAAAGCCTGGCAGGAATGGCATGCTTCAGCCTCCTTGCGCAATCGAAAGACACCGATGCACCAAGCCTCCTCTCTCTATTAGAAGCAATTGCTATCACAGAAAATGTAGGCTTTGGGCGACAACTAGCTGTTATTTGGGCTCGTGCTGCGGCTCCTACCGTGAGACCTATCGACGTCCATCTCTTTGATTATACGAACCTTGAGCCATGCAAGGGATTAAAGAGATAGAAAGTGCTGGCACAAGATTTATGTCTGCGAACGCATCATGCTTCCAAGCCTTGCTTCTGACCTTTCATATAGCATAAGCGTTGGTAATTCGGCCACAGATTACTGTCTACGCAGTACCACAGCGTCTGACGGCCGCCCAAGTGCACCCCGAGGGCGCCAGGCCTGGAGCAATATCGGCGGTAGTGGGCACTCGAAGGCACCATTTGCCATCGCTCTGAAGTGGATATAATAGAGCAAGCTTGTGGGGGCCGATAAAAGCCAATGGGGCAAAGATACAACAGGATGACTCTGTCTTCGCATTTGCCAATCAAAATCACTGTTGAAGTTGCATAAAGCCTGACCTCCCTGCTGGTCTGTCTTGGGAAGCCCTCCGAATCTTCGTCTTTCACATGTATGCCAATCTTGAAACCTTCAACTATCTCACGCCGGACCTTGGCTCCCGGTAGCAAAAGCCAGTGCTCGTCGAATGATCTGATGGATATCATTAGACTATCTGATAACCTTGTGTCTCCCTCATCTCTTCTATATGTGCGATTCTCTTCCATGTATCTCCGGTCTGTGCTGAAGACTTCCTTGTCTTTGCTGTGATTCTTTCGGGACCTTGTGAAGTCTACCATGTCCAAAGTCGTGGGATAAATGGTCCCCTCAAGTAATATCCAGGGTCGGGCGATTGAGGAATAGGAAGACAGTCCATCTTCTTTTAGCTCTGATGAGACCCAAATTGATGTCAAGAATATAGAAGCTGTCAGCCAGACTTGAACCGAATGGTCACCAATCGCAGCGAAGATTGGGTAAGTATCGCTTGACGAAACCCCTGATGGATACTGCTCGTCCAGGATGGATATGTCTGACGTTTTGCAGGATCTTCCAGGTGGCTTTCTCCAATCCTTTGGATTGATAAGCCACGCCAAATCTGATGGTATCTGCAACCAGCACCTTTGCCAAACATTCGCTAGTTGCAATTGTTCTCAAGGTCCCGGATTGCTAACAGCTTGCTGACTCACGCATGGCCATGAGGCTATGAAACCTGGGCGATTATTTTGCCAGTAGCCTTTATGCAGCTTGCGTTATAGCTGTGTTGAATATGAGAAAGATATGCAGATTACACCCTTTCCCACGATCCCCATGGAAAGGCTAAAACATGGTCAGCGGCTTCAAGAGCCTTTGGTATGAGCTCGGCATCATGGGACTTTTGCTGCTTTCAGCCGCCATAGCTTTGAATCTTACATCTCTGACCTTGGCCGCAACCGCGCAAAATGTTCATTGGCACAACGCAATCACTATTGCCATGATCGTCGTCAGCTGCGTTTGCCTCCTCGTAATACTCCTTCTGGGAACCAGCGCATAAGCTTGCTCGCCGACCATTTCTTTCTTTGAGCCTTCTAATCAACCGAAACGTCGTGGCCGGCTGTGCGGTTGCTTCCTCTCATTCCGCTGTCTTTTTCGCCTCGATTCAGCCATACTGCTTATCGTATTGGCAAATTGTGCAAGATGCCTGGGTCACTGCGGCCGGTCACGTCGTCCAAACATTCGCCTTCACATCTACTGTAAAAGCCATTTGCACATTCGTTCGCCATCAAATATACCCGCGCTTATCAGAGATACATCCACTGCTGGCACCTGCGTCTAATTGCTTGGTATTGTCCGTTGTCGAATTGAGGGCAGCTCCACTTCCCAAACAGTGGGTATGCAGATCGCTATTGGTATGGTGGCATGCTGAACATTCCTATCTTGGCGGTAATATTTCCTTCCGACCTCGTATGCCTTGAGACATGTCTTGAGGACCTATACTCCTGTTGTCTCATCAATCAGAACTTTGCCTTGATGAGGAGGGGCTGACAGCGAAATCATTTAGTACAAGCGGCCATCTCATACGAGGTATTACCACCACGACTGCCATTTATATCACCATTATGGAGGTTGGAGGTGCAGTGGGAGTGGCAAGGTACGGCGCCGTGAGGACAGCAAATATACCAATCGAATTGGCCCAGGGTTTGCCTCCAAGCAGACGCTACCTTGATCTTCGGCAATCTGAAAGTGGCCAAAGGCTAAAAGAAAGATATCTCTGGGAGAACAGCGATTAATCGCAGCTACCAAGCAATGAGAAACGTTTTGTGGATCATTGCGGAAGTTCTTGCTGCACCTCTTGTACCTTTGAGTCTGATGTTGAGGAATTATAGATTGGATACTATGGACCAGAAGGTCAAGAGGGTAGTGATTGGACGAAATCGGCATCCAGACTAGAACAGCGGAATTGGGAGGGGCAGGGGAGTAGCAGAGAAGAGGCTTCTCGGACGCTTCGGGAGATACGGCGACCTCCTTTTCAACAATTCTCGTTGTTTCACAAGTCAATTGTCAACGTCAATCCAGGCTTCTGCATGAATCAGATAATACCAGCATCTGTAGTGATCGACCTATTTTTCCATACACCGGCGACCTGGGTCCTTGATGCGGGAGTCCCTTGGCGAACATCAGACGGCATTATTTCTGGAGAATGCTCCCGTAGTCTCTGGGATTGATGAGAAGCAAGCTAAAAGTGGTTGTTTTTCATATCGCACACTTTCTCGGCTCACTTTCGGTGAATGGTCAGCCCAATCAGCAAGAGTCCCAGAGTTCTTGCTATTTAGGTACTCCAGTTTGATGAAAGTCGGATAGAAACCTCGCGTGTGATGTGAGGTATTATAGTTATTAGATTTGAGTACCGCTGGATCTAGCACTCAGCTATGATATGGGATACTCGCTAGGGGCTAAGAACGCAAGACTTTGAAAGTTGGTAGAGCTTGAGTTGCGTATGAGGATTGGAAAGAAGTGAATCGAGGAAGCAGCTGCCAGACTCCATCGGAGCACCCCCCATGCCGGCAGTATTTTCAAGAGGCTCAAAGCTTTGCGGAAATTGAGACTCCAATTGTCGCACGTCTTGGTAGCTAGCCTAACTTCTAAGAACCGAGAGCATCGAATAAAATCTAGATGTCGAGATGGAATGCAAAGGTTTTGGCCAATTCCACAACCAATACTAGGCATAAAGCTTTACCAGTCCCAGGAGGACTCCTGGTCGGCCGAGACCCACTTGATGGAGCAGTGAATGAGCATTGTAAGAGTAAATCACGATATAGCCTATCTCTTGCGAAACTATGTAGGTGGGATGGAGCAGCGTTGCGAAGCTTCTCCAGTATGATCACAGGCATCAAGTCGTGGGGCCAACTTCTTGCCGCTTGGCCTTTCGGCTACATGGCAATGCTCCTTTGCTGCGGATAACGTCTGCTGGACCTAGGACAAGAGAGCGTAAGGTAGTCGGCAAGGAAGACTGATGCGGAAATGGCTGTGCTGTTCCGCTCCGGATCCGACTTCCCAGAGTCGTCAGATAGCAGTGGCAGAAGCTTACCCCTCCAAAAGCGGAATAGTTTTTGTGATGAAGAAAGAAACTAGGTAGGCTTGAATTGAGTGACAAAGGCCGAGAGTCATGGGTGTAGAGCGAACACCATGCCTACCATAGCTACAGCCAGTCCATCGAGGGCGTCAAATGTTGCAGATAGAACTATGTTGTATGTTGTTGAGTCCATATGCAATTGGCATCTGCTCACACCGTGAGAAGCCGCCTCGGGTAGCAGTAGAAGACCCAAAGCGGAAGTCCAGAGGTGAGACTGTAGAAGTTTGAAGTTTGAGAGGATCGAGGACGATTGGAATTTGCATTCAGCGCCAAACCCAAGCTTGACTCGCTTGCAGGGGAGCAGGGGAGCAGGGCAGCAGGGGGGCTACCGACTCGACTCGACTACCAACGTCTTCCGAACCTCTTCGCCCCTCCACAAGACACCGATAAGATCAACCACCCTACACAGTACTGTGGCAACTGTCGAGGCTTCATTCACAGGCACAGGCACAGCCAAGGCACAGGCAGGTGTCGCGGAGGAGGGTGCCTTGCGGATCAGGATCCGAGTATGTACCTCGTCCCCATCAGTCTCGGCCACCAAGCAGCGGTGACACCTGTCACTTGCCCGCTCACCCTTCCAAGCCTTAATCCATTGCAAAAAGACAAAAGCCTGACATCTTTTGCAGCTCGAGTAGGGGCATCTCTTCGCTACCGCGGTAATAGGAGTCCGACCGCACAGCACCCAGTATCCCCTGGAGCCGCCGTGCAGATACGAAATATCTCTTCCAGCTACACACCTCCACAGTATTCTCGAGCTCTTTTTTGTGGCCCCAGATCCTTTGGCAGGTGTCCCGACTTCACGGCACATTAATACTTTTGCCTTTGCAACAGTCTTCCCCCTACCTCGGAAACAAAAGCCCCCACAACCAGGCTTTTACACCCAGAGAAGGCTTTCTCTCACTCCCTCAAAGCTTCAAGTTTCCCACGTAATCAGCAGAATCGCGAACATGGTCGTCGCTACTATTAAGTACGTTTTTCTCTACAATGTTAGGCCCCAGGGCGTCAACAATCCTCGGGCAATCCGCGGAGATCCGTCAGCTGACAGGAATACTCTTCACCTAGGTGCGTAGTCGTTGGGGACGGTGCCGTTGGCAAAACCTGCCTGTTGATCTCCTACACCACCAACAAGTTCCCCTCGGAATACGTGCCTACCGTGTTCGACAACTATGCCGTAACTGTCATGTAGGTCCAAGCATGCCCGATCCTTCCAATAGGGCCGTCTCGCGACATTATCAAAAGCCGTGGACCGTTGACAGGCTAGGCTGACGCAAATACTTGCCCTAGGATTGGTGACGAACCTTACACCCTCGGACTCTTTGATACCGCTGGACAAGAGGATTATGATCGCCTCCGCCCTCTCTCATACCCTCAAACAGATGTGTTTCTCGTCTGTTTCTCGGTCACATCACCCGCTTCTTTCGAAAACGTACGAGAAAAATGGTTTCCCGAGGTCCACCACCACTGCCCCGGAGTGCCCTGCCTGATTGTTGGCACCCAAACCGACCTTCGAGACGATCCCAACGTCCGTGACAAACTTGCTAAGCAGCGTATGCAGCCTGTCCGCAAAGAGGATGGCGAACGCATGGCAAAAGATTTGGGTGCGGTGAAGTATGTTGAGTGTTCAGCACTCACGCAGTATAAGTTAAAGGACGTGTTCGATGAGGTAGGAATCTGATCCCTTCTGCTTTTTCTTCCGTAGCCTCCCTACGGTGACTGACAAGACTTCTACACTTAGGCGATCGTGGCTGCTCTGGAACCGCCTCCAACGAAGGGCGGTAGGAGTGGCAAAGATGGGAAAAAACATCGCGCTTGCACAATTTTGTGAGGAGATGAAAGGCTGCACTTTCGTAGGCGTACAGGTATCTTTGGAGGCCCTTACTGCAGGGTAAGGTGTTTTTCCGCTCACGGCTGTGCAATGCTTTCAGCATGGTCATCAGAGGATCTCTGACATTTCAGCAATAGAAAGATGGTCATCTCTAGTCTTCCATCATCGATCTATTTTTCAGTTACAAGTCTTGTGCTGCTTAGTCTACTGCTTGCTCTACCCTAGCTTCCTTGCGAAAGCAGCCTTGGAGAGAGTTCTGTGTCCCATCCAAGCTGCTGTCCACAGGATGCGTTGGAGGGGCGCTTGAAGATGATAGATGCTCCCTCCCAGTCTGCTCTATGTGAACTCTGCGTTGTGATCATCTCTCGGCCTAAGAAAGCTATGTGGGCGGCGGGAGGCCAAAGGCCTGGCTTTATCACGATGGAATTGGGAATTAGCCGTAGGTCAAGCTAATAGCTCTAATTTGGGAGTCATTGCTAAATCTGTGCATGCTCGGGGAATTTTCGGACCTCGAACGCAGCCAGCTTCGCCCAGCTCCCAAGAGGTAGCCGAGACTACGAGGCAATGACCAGAGAGTTGTCAGGCATGACGTTATTCATCTCGTGAACTCTCATGCTCGTCACGAGATCCAAAGGTCAACTGCGACCGAAATCATCCATTGTCGGCTCTATGGCTCATGCTCCTTCTCAGATCGTTCTGTTGATAGAGCAGGCGAATCGCTGCGAGAGATCAGCAAGTGTGACCCAACTCTGTCAGAGAAGGAAACCCATGTACAAGGCCATCAAGCTTCTCAGGGTCGACTGCGGGGCCGTAAGATGACCGGTCACAGGACCTCAAAGAGTGTGTGTACCAGAGGGCAGAGATCGAGGATATGGCTGGTACCAGCACCAATCTTCTCAGGGCATACGCTAGCTCGGGATGGACCAGAGTTGAGAGCATGAGATTGGAGATTGATGCCGAACTTCAAACATCGAACTGACCGTTGAGTCAGATGAACTGCCGGGAATGATAAGTGGTATCGAATTGGATCTCTACTGGTGTCATCCAGCAATAAACCTCACGAGGCGGCTCAAAACAATCCACCTTTGTGACATGGTCTATGAAAGCTGGATGCAAGTATGACCTTTGTTCGACGAGCGGCTTACAGGGTCCAGGACTGTGACAAAATCATCTTTGTGGTAAAGCGACTGGGGGAAGAATGTGAAGGGAAGGCGCACAAGCAAGCGCATTGTATGCCGGCCAAACACCCGTGTCTGGTGTCTCGGCAGATGAATACAAATAAAAGCAGGAGATCACATGCATCGGTCTGATGATCAATAGTACAGATGTAGGGTTCACTGGTGTGGCTCAAGCATGGAAGAAGGGGAATTTTCGGACTTTTATGGAAGCTCAGTGGATAAGTGCTGCGGTAATATCTTCGGGAAGAGCTTTCGGTTTTCCCTTGTGCAGTCTGCAGTGCAACGACACACGACAATTCTGTAAGAAACAGAGTATTACACGGCAGGCCTACTAGTAAGAAGTCTTCTATGCTGGCTACTTTGCATCCATACTTTGCTTCGAGGGGTCTCTTTCTGGATGTCCAAAATATCGACGCTGGTAGAATGATATACCGAGTCATACACCACAAAGTCCACCATGTGTTCGCGCTTATGAAAGCTCTGAACTCGTACAAGGGACCATCAAACACACTCAGGTATCGGCCTGCTAGCGCAAAGTAGGCCTCCGTGGGCCTCAAGTTGGGTTACCTAAGCCAGAGAATGACATATCGCTATTTTCGTCTCTAGTCGAGCGTGTCGCCCGTCATAGCCAACAGAAAGCGGATTGCACCCAGCAACTCCAGCGAGTAGGATTTTGGTGGGACCAGCTGGACCAGACAGTCCACCTTGTAGAACAATCGTGGGTCTTGCCGTTGGTATGGGCGATTGAGATTAGTCGGTGCACCGACCGAGTTGACCATGATGCCGCGCCTCGGGAGGAAGTGCCTCAAGCCTCTCGCTGGATCCGAGTCTATCAAAGCAAGTACCTTTACGCTGCGTTAAATTGGCGCAGGATCATCAACGATAGCTCCTTCCAGCACATTAGGGGCAATTTCATGCAGACATGAAGGAGTAGGGAATCAAAGCCTGTTGACGGCCGAATAACTAGGCACGCAATCATGTAGCTGGTGATATTGATGAAGCACGGTGTTCGGAACGAGGATTTGGCTTGTGCAGAGATTGAAGAAACAGCAGCACTGGGTCCTCGATGACCTGTGTATCAATGGTGCAATTGCAGTCAGTATCTCACTCCTCTCCAGCTCGCCTCAATTCACCTTCCTACACCTTACAGCCAATGCCCAACCGTCTCCACCTTTGTTCTCGGTTCGTCCTCACTAATTACTAACCATATTCATACACGAACAGTCCAACATGTTTTCTCATCGCTCATCTCGGTACTCTATGAACCAAGTCCGACAACATGGTGCGTCTCGTATATGTTGTTTCGTAAAATGCAATGGCCACGAGGGAATGAAGCTGAATGCGTTCTAGATCTAGCTTAAGAGACTCATGGACATGCTACATGTTTTCCGACGAAGTAAGAAAAGCGTCCGCGCCCTACAACGACTGCATTCCTACAACGACTGCATTCCAGCATACAGCCCTCTTGATTGGATATGCAAGCAAAACAATTCGTCCTTCTCAAAGGTGAGGCCTTTGGCAGAAAAGGTCTAGGATGAGACATTATTGTCGTTGTTTCTGCAACTTCATCAAGCACAAATGGCGGAATAAATGGAAAGGCAGGGACGACGTCGACTAGCACTCAGCTTGCTCTTTCTCCCATTTCACAGTTCCCATACCCTTGAGCTTAGAGCCTTCATTTTCTCAGCATGCTCAACGTACATCCTACAACCTCAAGCCGTTTAGCGTCAGATGTTCTCATCGGAGCAATGAGTGTGACTGCATCAATATGTCGCGGAAGTGCTACATCGTCTTCAGTATGCATCGCGATAGACGAATCTTGTCCGCCTTTTTTGATGTCGAAAATTCAGATGTCTTCGAGAGTATTACTGATGGCAAAAATACGTTAGCCATTCAGCTAAGCGAGGTAGAGAACCGTTTGCGAGGAGGACAGGGAGACATATGCCCTGATGGATCAAGAGATATAATTATCGACTACGAAAGCACCGTGGGACAACGCTCTGTGCACCTCTGGTCTGCGAAAATAGCCACCAACCTACACCTGTACGTCTGGAGGCTACACGAGAGAAATTTGGAGGCCCCTAGTGACCGGGCCAGAATTGCAAATCGAGAATTTCGGCGCCCAGGCATGGTTCCAAGATCCAGAGGAAATCGGCCCCTGCTGATCGCTTTGTTCAAGTTCACGCCACAGGCTCCGGTCCCCCAGCCCAGGTCAACAGCTTCCACCTCCCAGCACCCACCCAGGTCAACGGCTTCCACCTCCCAGCACCCACCCAGGTTAACGGCTTCCATTCCCCAGACCCAGCTCAGGTCAACGGCCACCATCACGCAGCCCCGGCCCAGTCCAACGGCTTCCGTTATCCAGCCCCAGCCCAGGTTAACGGCTTCCGTCACTCAGCCCCAGCCCCAGCCCAGGCCAATGGCTTCGATGACCAAATTGCCGTCGATGACTTTACGTGACCTCCCTAAGCGACAATGCTCGGGTCTTCTGTTAGAATGGAAAAAATGACAGTATCTTTTGTCAGCTTATCACAGCTCGAGCAGGAGGGAGCCAGCGCATGCATAGACAAGGCCATCCACAAAGGCGTCAGTTTAAGGCAAGGTTCTAGGAAAATGTCCAGTATTCAGGGGGAAATTAGCCCTAGCGCATCTTGTTTTCGATTGGGATAGAGCACCCCTTCATTGCGTCTGGATCGCCTGTGCCCATAATATTCTAAGACTGATTCGTCAAGTATTGCATGCACACATCATCCTTTCCCAGTCTCACAGAAACAGTCACCTTCAGAACAGCCTTCATCTATGGGTTCAGCTTCCTCCACTTCGAACTTCGTCCCTAGCGCTTCCTTCCCCTCTTTGATCATTGCCTTAAGCTGAGAATTGAAACGCTTGAGGTTGGCGTCTTCCTCCAATTCTCGCCTTCTCATCCTTGCGACGTGACGCTGCATCTCAACACTGACCGGGCTCTCGTGCTTGGGTGAAGGGACTGGAGACCGCACGGACGCAAATGATGCTGGCCGGTCGGGACGCAGATCAGATGAACCAGCATGTGAGGTGAGTGACGGCCTGGAGGCAGGTAGGATTGGTCTCTTACCAAGCCTTGGGACGGATTTTCGTAACGACGTATTTGCTGACGGCACTTTTCGATGTGAGAGCCGTGATGGACTCGTCTCTCTGCTCCCCACCAATACCCAGCTCGCGCTCATTTCTCCTACACCTTTGTCTCGTTGAACCTTCTTCGTGGCTCGTGGCGGCGTGGTATGATCTTGTGACATGTAGTCTGGTATGTAGTCCTCTTCGGGAAATCGACCAGGTATGATTCCCTTTTCGTGCGTCTGGAACAAATCCTGCTTCCCGTCATCAAGCCAAACACTCTGGTCGCCGTTCACTGATGGTGTTGATGACTTAATCTCATACCCCCTGCCACCTCCGGCGTAGAATCCTCTGAAGGCCGTTGCTTTGCAGAATTCCAATACCCTACCAGCAACCTCCACGACACTGTAGACTGCCCTTCCCAATCCATCCCGTATTTGAGGCGGTGCTGGTACCCGCGGACGCCCGTTACCCTCTTTTGCCAGAGCCACCGAGGTGCGCGGAAAGTAACTGTCTGATATAGGGTCGAAGCCTCGGTACCGTCTGCCCCTACGCAAATGTACATCCGCAGATGCTCTGTAGTCTTCTTCGCCCAGATCCATATCAGACAAAGCGGCAGCCGTGGGTGTGTCCAATCCGCCAGCAAGCGCATACCGCGTATTCACGAAGGGCTGGGGGCTTATTGCGCCGGAAGCATCTAGGGTGGATAGGGTGTCAGAAGCCATCGACCAAGCATGTGACGGTGCTGAGTATGGCGTAGTCTGGTCGACAAATGAACCATGGCGTGTCCGTTTCCGGCTTGGGCCACTGCCGACATCTTGAGAAGAGGAAGCTGTAGATCGGTGAAGTGCGCTGAAAGCGGAGGGCGTCTTGGGCGGTTGAAAGAAATGGGACTTGTCGCCTACGTTGATATCAAGCTTGGGGGGGAGGGTGGTGTCGAAGCCGAGAAGGCCAGGCATGACGCTATCTAATGCGGAACGAGGCCAATCCGGAATGCACGCGGTTGAAAGATCGGTGGCCAGACGGCTAAGCGTGAGAATGCTGAAGCCTGTGCTTTGTTTATTGTCAGTTGTTGGGCGCGGCAGCGAGCCGAATTTAGCTCGATATCTTATGTAAGGTAGTCAGTCCCGCGTACGGGGTTTACCCTACCTTCGGCATTGTTGCCTTGTGAACAACGAGTATTCATCAACAAAGATCCGACTCACTCAAGATAGAATATACTGGAGTCAAAGTGCTCACCGGCCATTGTTACGGACCTACATATGAAGCAAGACTAGGTACATTGGATTTGGCGCTCTCACGCTCCTCGCGTAGGCCCATGTCACAAACGCCCGTATGTGAAACCCACATTTCCCTTTCGATATCCATTTGAAGAATCTTTACAGCCAGTATAGTCCCCAAGCAATCATCGTCTCAGCCTGGCATATTTAACCATACGTGGATCCAGAGGCGTGCCAGCACCCTCGAAAGATGGAGGTATTCGTCAAACGCCCGGATAAATAAACATGTTAAGATGGAACCAATATATCAAGCCATGAGTGACGGTGGGAACTTGGCCCTTTGTGGTCTGGTAGAGAACTCGGAGACAGAGGTTTGCTTCTAGACTCAACGCTGTCGAGAGATTAGCTTAGGATTACTCGGTTGCCAATGAACTTCATACCCTTCCGCGTCTTCCCCCATCCTGTCCCGGCATCACATGCTGCTGCTGGGGATAATATTGCATGGGGTACTGATATCCGCCAGCCATTCCATTACCGCCCATCAGGGGAGTGAAGCCAGGCGGAGCAAACGCAGATTGCTGGAGCATGGGATTCGGGCTCATGCGCATGGGTTGCTGGGGAAGCTGGCCCATCGCGGAAGGAGGCGAAGCGTATCCACCAAGGCCCATTCCAGGGTAGTAGTCTGCTGGCGAGGCACCGCGTGGGAGGAGTGATGGCTGGTATTGTTGGTTTAACGGATTCAGGGCGTTCGGTACGAAATTGGTTCCGAGCGGATCGTAAGCTAGGACGCCCGTGGGATTCACAGGGGTTGTTCCGGGGAATCCGGTCTGCATCTGATACTGCTGTTGAGACGCCGGTGGGTAAAATTGCCCATTGTACTGCCCGTCGTTGTCCATCTGATGGTTTCTTCTTTCTCTTGATCCATGTTGCGGCGTTCGATTGCGTTCCTGGTGAGAGGCACGGCCATTTGGAGTTTGCTCTCGCTCGGCTTTGCTTCCTTTGGCAGAAAGGCCTACCTCGTCCATAAGTCTTTTGTAGCCTTGCGATGCCGATACCTTCAGTTTTACAAGTACATTGCGAACCTTTTGTAGAACGTCGTTACGCTGATTCTCATCGAAACAAGGAGTGGTGAGAACCTTAAAAATCAGAGTGGCACCAGATACTTGGTCACCCAAGATATCTTCCAAAGTTTTGTCATCATCGGAAAAGAAAAGTGCCTGGAGGACCGTGTCCCTAGCTTCGAGCTCAGTCCGCTGATTGATCACCTTGAGGACTGTAAGATAGGCGACCTTGTGCGTGCAAAGATGTACCAAATGGGGAACAAGCCTGGGAGCAAGAGCAGCCCGTCGGTGTGGGAACGTGCAAGTGTCTAAGAACCACGTGAGTAATAGGGCCCCGTTGGTGTTCGTCGCCAGCTGTACGCTGTGCAGTACAATGGCTGCAGCGAGCATTCGCTTCTGACCACTGGTCGCATGGTGGCTCTCCAAACAAGCTCGTATAGCCCTTGCTCCAAACCGCCCTTGGGCAATCTCCCACATGCGGCTGAGCATCGTCTCGAAAATGAAATTGTTGTGTGGCCAACCAAACCGCAGACAGCCCTGCAGTACGTAGTTTCCGTACTGGTCAAGGAACAGAGCCACGGTATATGGGTGAACACTATTCACAATTTTGTCCTTCTGAGCTGGGTCATGGGTTACATCGATAATCTTCTGCGCAGCCCAAGTACCATTCTTGTGAACCCCAATTTCGGCCAAATGGGGGGCAACTTGGAGGAGCATTTGGTCCTTAACAGGCTCGGAACAGTATTCGAACAGCTTTTGTACTACGGTGTTTCCAAGGTAATCGGAAGCCAATTCAGATATCTCGGGTATCATGCCCATTGCTGTTTCCTCAATTTCGCTTTGGGTCATAGCATTATTATCAATCCTCTTCCGAATCTCGCGAAGCTTGGGAGCATCATGGAGTCTGGCGTGACTCGGTTCGGAAATTGCCGAAATTTCCTTCTCGAAGCTTTGAAAGTCTATAGCAGCAACGATGCTATCTTCGATGTTGTAGCGTTCGTCCGCACTGGCTCCGAATTCGTGAGCCATCTGCAACATTTCGGACTTTGAATCTGATAATAGTGGGACTTCAAGTGCAGCAGCAGAACTTTGAGCGTGAGCTTCGTTGACTGGTCGACTTCCATTTGTGGTATCTGTTGCTTGAGAGACTTCGTTGTTGGTTTGCCCGTTACTGTATGGTTCAGGACTCCGAGAGTGTAGATTGTTCCCAGGAGTACCACCCATTGATGCAGGCGCCTTGGCATAGCCGATCCGCACAGGCCCAGCGCCGGGGAAGATTTCCTTGCCATTGAAGGCGGCCTTTGCTTGAAATGCGCTTTCGGTGATTTCAAAGTTGACAAAACCACAATTTTTGTGGGAAAGCACTCTGGCAGACTCGATCTTTCCATAGGCAGCAAATATGGCCTCTAGAGAGGACTCCGTTGTCGAGGTAGGAATATTGCCAAGCCACAATGCACGAGTCGGTACATCCTGACTTGTATCGTCAGAGCTCTCGAAAGTCGATGGTCGTCCTATTTGACCTAGATTCATACTCTGAACGGCCTCTGGCAGTCCCTCGTAGTCGTCGGCCCAATTTGTGGAAAGAGCGGAGCTGGTGAGCTGTTGAGGACGTGCAAGAAACCGCACTGGTCCTCCCGATGTCCTCAACGGAGCGTCAAGAACACCTGCCGTACGAGCCCTCGGCCTATTGGCGGAGGCCTGACTGGCAAAGGCTTGGACAGCGAGGTTATGATGAATGATCTGAGCGTTAGTCTGGGCTATTGCAGCGTCCATAGGCGTCATTACACCACTCTGTTGTCCCGAATAACCTCCGTTGGGGAGGTAATCGTCCTCATCGTCTGCTGCGTACTTTTCCTTTGCATTCACGGAGTAAGACCTGAATCGATTTAAGTTCTTATTCATGCTGGCCATGTCAGTCATGAAAGGCTGCATGGACATCCTTTGCATAGCCGGCTGTACCAGACCGATTTGCCCCTGGCGAGGTGTTTCTGCCAAGCCGAGGTAGTCAAGTGTCTTCACGCCGGTTTCGATCAACCCATCTTTGGAGAAAGAAGATTGTGCAGGTGATGCTGGTACATCTGCGGAGTGGATACTGGCCAAGGTTGAAGACCGATTCCGCGGATTACTCCAGCTGGTCGAGAACAAGGACGAGCCAAAAGGATTGGAACCATCAGGATAGCTTGCTTGCTGTGGCATAGAGCCTGCCCTTAGGCGTGATAGGAGTGCCGATGTAGTGTTGCCCAGTGCTGCAGTTGCATTTGCGACATCGGTACCCATCATAGACGACGATCTGAAAGGACTGGCTGATGGTGTAGGTCTTGAAGTCTTGGGCAAGGACGACTGGTTAACACTCTGGCCTGGGGGAGCAGCAGGGGAGAACCTCGAGGGAACAGTACCCGCTCGAACTCTACGAGCAGGACTTTGGGTAGTAGCTTCGGAGGGCGGCATAAAGTCCGGAAAGCCATCTTGACTTGGTGATTCAGGTATAGTTTCTCGCAAAGGGGTCGAGCCCCCGCTAGCTGGAGGTCCTGGCAGTCCCCAAAGACTTGGGGTCAGGCCCTCCTGAGCTTGTATCTCACGGGCTCTATAGAAAATATCCATTAGCAGTGTGGTAGCAATACATCTATTCCAACTGACCTCTTCGCATAGAGCCTGCCCGCTCCTCCAAGTTCATGCGATGGGGAGCCAGTCCCTGACCTCGCATTTCCCGTTGCGGTAGTCATACCACTTTTATTCCCCGAATTTCCAAATGGAGACCGCACAGCAGTGCCAGCTGGTGGTTCAATCGGTGATGTATTGGCGGTAGAAGACCCAGACCGTGGCTGGGCTGCAGAGAGTTGAGGAAGATGATTCAGATTTAGATGATGGTCTGGTCTTGGCGAAGGACCCATTATGTATTAAAAAGCGTATTCCCTTGCAGTTATATGCAAGGATGGGCACGTTGTGCCACGTCCGAATGGTGATAGATCTATTCCTCAACAAAGTGAGCACCTATATCTGGCTATTGTGCCTCAGGGAGTGTACGGTCGTCGAGACTTTTTAAACAGATCTCCTGGCCGGTTCGCTAGGAGGATCGGTGGATATCGATCGGTGACACAAGGTACTTCGAGGGCGGGTAAGGACAGTCTCGGATGATAGCCTTGTGGACGAACCCAGCCTGTGCCCGCAGCTGACGAGTGTTGTATAGTATAGAATGCGGAAAGATGATATACAGCTTTGTTCGCAACCCTTGCAGGGCAATATCGAGATGTGCGCTGGACTTTTTAAGAGCGCTGTAAGTGGCCACTGATACAGAGGACGAATGCCGTAATATTGGTCCTTGAGGCGAGATAGTCGGGGTCGTTGATGTGATGGTTTGATAGAGAATGAAACGCTGGCGGACTATGGCGTGAGAAGAGCAAGAGGACGAATTGAAGTGAAGCTGTGAGGGAAAGAGAATGGAAGTATTAGTCAATTAGAGGTGTTGATGGCTAATGGATCACGAAGGTGGGCGGGTAGCTGGCTTGCAAGGAGAAGGTAGAATGGAAGAAGATGAAGATGAAGATGAAGATTGTTGGTCTCTTGCCTTGGTGAGCTCCGTGAAGGCGTGAGAGCATTGGGGAAAGGCAAATTCAGCCGAAGCGATCCCCTGATTTTGTACTCTGAAACAGCAATCCTTGAAAGGTGTTTAAGCCATCCTGCACCTAGTAAGTATTTTAATGGCACTCGTCAACATTCTGTTGTTCGTCACTCTACAATTTGATTTACAGTCCAGGAACACCCTTCTATCCGTTTATTCTCGTGCCTTTGGCTCCAGCTCTGGACATCTTCATGGAGTCGGCAAGTTTGTCGCATATACTACAAGGTGACAGATGCCTGAGCGAAGCGTTGTTGCTCGTATGGCTAGCAGCAAGACCAATCAAGCGTATACAATGAGCCCAAGAATAGACCGGATAGTAGAGAGCCTCTCCTCGTTCACTGAGTGACAAGAAAACGCCTTGCATGAGCTTGTTTTGAGGCAAACCGTGCTGAGTAAGCGTTGTACCTCGGGCATCTTTCATCACTCCGTATCGCAACTACTACTTGATCTTTCCGAGCTTTGCTCACTCCGATACTGGTGCAACGTTTAAGTTTAAAATCTGAGACTTCTGGAACTCCACCTGATGCCCTCCCAACCATCGAACCGTCTCCGACCGTAAGATTCATTGTTGCCCGCTGGACATGTAGCTTCCCTGTCTCGCAGAGGGCACTCAGGTAACCGAGTAGCTTCTCTTAAAGTTGCTTCTCCCGGCTTGGCTCATATTCCTTATCTACCTTTCACGCGTGATCATGTCTGGAGACGCGTCCCCTGCGCCGTTCGGTGACCGTGATGATGAGACGTCTGCAGATGACGAAAGTGACGATCAGCCAGCTGTGGAATCGCTTGTGACTGGGAGAGAAAGGCGCGCCACAGCGGGGAACAGGCTTTCCTCATTACTAGAGAAAGAAGGCGACGACGAGCTTGAGCTACTGTTCGCGGAGAACGAAGAAGATGAGGATGTGGAGTTCGAGGATGAAGATGAAGGAGCATCAGATGCCGAGCTTGACTCTTCGACTGATGAGGAGGACCAGGACGCTGCTCAGGGTGACGATGAGCTAGTAGGAGAAAAGGACTTACAGAGGCAGGGCAGATTGGAACGGCAAAAGAAACGCAAGGCCCAGGATGTGTTCAAGACACCCGGAGCGCTACGGAAAAAGGTTAAGATAGATCCATCCGCTGCCATCTCAACACCTGTCTCTAAACCCAAGAAGAAGTCCGAGAGGGTGTCATGGGTGCATACAGAGGCGGATGCGCCGATACGGGCTTCGTCTCGAAAACAGACTGTTCGAAACAGAGAGGTTGTACATAAGCGGCTGGTGGACAGCGAGCAAACGCGACTTAAGGTCATGCATCAGATGGAGGAGGCTCAAAAGCGAAAAGACGCCTTGAAACCCAAAGCTCTGACTCAAGCCGATCGAATGGAGGAAGCTGCTCGGACAGAGAGGAAGAACGCCAAGAGTTTGAGTAGATGGGAGGAGTCGGAAAAGAAGCGCGCAGAGGACCAACGAGCTAAGCTAGAAGCTCTGCACAACCGCCAGCTTAGTGGACCTGTCATCACTTGGTGGAGTGGCTTGTCACGTTGGGTCAACGGCAAGATTGAACAGCTCGGCGTCAAAGCGATTAGACAGGCAGGCCATGTTGAAGCTCCAACAATCGAAGAAGCCCAATACCTTGATACAGCAATCGAGAAGCCGTTTGATAGCTTTTCGAACGGGTTTGAAGACCAAGAGGCAGCCATACCTGATGTCCTACATCCTCATCATCTGACCGAGCCCTCAACCCAAATGATTGTACCATGCGGACACCAATCATCAACGCCACAACACATTGCATTTGCACCCCCACAAGGACCCTACGGATTCCTTGACGGTATCCACGCTTACGCAGCATTGCCTATGCAACAACAGCAAGCAGAGTTTACGGGGACTGCGGACGGCGATTTGCGCCTACAAAGCCGTTCTGGCCCTATCTCGAGAGGGCAATACGACGCTAGACCACCGACACTTGTGCCAGCACGAACTCAGGCCCCTCAGGTCGAAATTGCAAGTCGTACTTTGGTGGCACTAAAAGACATCGATTCCGATGCGGTTAGGCTGCCCGAACTCCAGAGTAGCGTCCTCCTGAAGAGGCCACGCGCAAAGCTACTGAGTAAGTCATTCGCATCCGCTGTATCATTTTTCGTGAAGCTGACCAATTCTGTAGGGTCAGCTCCGGAGATGTGCGCAATCACAATGCAGCCAGCCCGATTTCGTGATCCGACGACTAGTCTAGCCTACGCGAATTCATATGCGTACAAAGAAATCCAAAGGCTTCGGTGTGGAGGATCTCGGTGGAGCAATCTTTTGGACTGCTACGTGGGTCCGGTCAACAGCGCCGCTCAAGGAGTGCCAGAAAGGTTTTGGAAAGGGGCATGAAGATGCAGGTTAGCCAAGATGGTTGCATCTAATGCTATGGAGACTGAGGCCAGCACGACAGCATGGTTTGGTCTTATCACCTGTAGGATGGTGCTAGACAATTACTTTTATACCCGATCGGGTGGTGCGTTGTTCTGTGTACTTTCCCAACATGTCGAGAATGGGCCATTCCAATTCTGGCAGAGCAGTTGGGGCTTGGACTGGGCTGGGACCAGTGCGTGCGAGAGGTTGAGGAACGACTTAAGGCAACTGCAGAAGTATGAAGCGTCAGTGCATTCATTGGATGAACGGAGCACCGTGGGGGCCGATATCGAGTCGCGATCACGTCGGGTACATGCCAAATCCCACCCTATCGGGAGGCCATCTTCCGACAGCGTGAGGAGAACGAGTGGATCCTTTTCGTAACGACTTCCACGAGTGCGAGGGATCGAGCATGTGTACCGCCAGGTAGAGTATGTACTCTTGTGAGGCGAGGTGGGGTGATGCGTGCTTGAGTGAGGTGATTGGGAGAGCGTCAGACGTGATGAAATCCAAGTAGAGCAGTATAGGAGGTCCTTGTGGCTATTAAACTTGATTTGGTGAATTTGGCGTATTAGAGTCATTCATTGTCCTCGAAGTTTTGGAGATAAGAGTAGCGGCAAGAACAAAGGATGGAAATGCAGCGGTGCCTCCGGTTCACCAGGCACGCCAGGAATAGTTCTGTCCGAGGGGTCCTTCTAACGTACTCCGTAAGGTATGCTTATCAGTCTAGGACTAGCGGTCGATCAATCAACAAAGGCCCCAGCCGAGCCAGCATCAAAGACTCAAGACACCACTCAAACAACGCCTGCCCCCCGTCTTTCGGCGCATTGCATAATCCAGGTAGAAAAAGAAGAAGTCCATTTCCATTCATTTCCTCACCGAACATTTCCTCATCCTACACAACACTGCAGATATCCGTCGAGCCCGTCATTCCTACTCTAGGACTAGAACGAAGCCGCATCCGCTCGGCCTCCTCTACTTTAGGGTGCACACCTCGGCCTCATTAATCCACCAGCACGACGCATTTGCGCATTTGATCAAGTCGCGTCAATACCCCAACCAGGCCGCCATTGGAATATCAAGGCAGCATCGACCTTGTCTCAAGTAGTCGCTCGTTCCCTCAATGTCTGGTATCCACAATGCTCACGCGCACACTCGTCACTCTCCCCCTTATGTTAGGAAGACTGCTGCCAAAGCTGCCCGTTCTGCCCCGACCTTCAAAGGCATAACACCACCCAGACTTACCATCAAGGGTGCCAAGGCCACCAAGAAGGCCAAGGCAGAGGAAGAGGACGTTTTCGACGAGGACGACGACGGTACGGGATCGAGCTTTCTACAATTCTGGTGAGCTACTCGTATTACATGTCCTTGTCTATGATGCTGACTAGACCAGTGCAATGTGTGAGAAGCAAATCGTGGTCCCCGACTCCTCCATTCTGTACTGCTCCGAGAGGTGCTTCCCACGAACCCACTACCGCTCCATGTTACTGATTCGTTACCGCAGCTGCCGTCGTCGCGACGCCGCCATTCCCACTGCTAATCCATACCTATCACTCCTCAGTCGTCCAACAAAGATGGGAACCTTCACTGTCGGGAATGACATGGACGACCGATTTGGCTCCAAGATCCCCACATACGTTCCCCGCCTGCAACCGACTCCTCGCACAGCTCCAGATGGTCGGATACCTGCGAAATTTCATGATGGCAAATCGGATCTTGACCCCACCGAGTGGAAGCCTGCTGAATCAGGCATGACGCAAGAAGGATCACCTACAAAATCTGGCGAATGGAGGCCAAAATTGACTCATCGCCCCAGTAGCGAGGCAACATCATACCTCGGCAAGTTCCACCGCCCCAGTGACTCGCTCACATCAAAGCGTCGTCCTCTTATCGGCCATAGCCGCACGACTATCTCGAGCCGCTCTACTCCTGGCCTCTCTCATACTCCGACCGCAAGCACTTCGAGTGAGGAGAGCCTGGCTGGAACGCCATACGAGTTTGTGGCTCGACCTGCTCTCAGCATGCCAGCTACACCTGCCACTAAAACCTCTCTGGCCAGCAAGGACGGTAATGATCTCACCTATGAGAAGAAGCACATTGGGACGAGCATGGGCTCTGCTACTGGGAGCTTGAAGAAGCTGTTGGGTACTGCTGCTGGAGCGACGTAGGTGGTATTGCTGGGGCAGGGTTGCTGGAAGAATGCGTGCCTTGGCAAGCACTGGGGCCTCGCAGGTATACACGCTCTAGGGCTGTTTACTATCCATTATTCCTTCCCTTCCCAAGCCACATCCACATCCTCGTACGAACCGCCGGTGGCTCTCATGAGGTGCATGGGGAAATTAATATTTGAACGCTGGAATTTCTTTCTCTCTAGTGCGGCCTGGCTCAGTCATGTACTGCGACGACCTCTGAACAATCTTGGCTGGATGTCAGCTCCATAAGTAGCGAGACCCGAATGTAACACCCACGTCCTCTTTGTCAAGTCTTGATTGAGTCTTCAAGAAGCTACGGACTGCAGAATGATGCGTTCACGGCAAATGTAGATGAATCTCTAGAAGGCTTTTCGAAAAGGTAGCTTTGATTTCCCAACCACCTTGCAGCTCCATCCCATGCGACCCTCTATTGCTATCCTAACCAGTAAGATAAAAGCTTTGCTCTCATATTCCCCAACATCTTAAACTCGATGGTGGAACAGTGTTCTCTATATCGATCCAAGGGCCTTGCGATTCGCTCTCCAAATGGTTTGCCTCTTAGCCGCATGCATCCAGAAAGGGGGATTAAAGATTACGATAAAACATTTGCACGAAGTGAAAGTGTTGTGCTTTGGCGACGCTGCTAAACCGTCAAACGCCTGTGATATCCAACCAATGAACCAGCTGATCGAGTACTGGTATCAGAACAAGCAGAAAGTTGTGTGACCAGAGTGTTAGTCGTACATTAATTGTACATCGAATGATCAATTGTTAGAGGATCTCACTGGGTACTTTCTTCTGCCCACCCGTTAAGACCCCAGGTGCTGCCACCGAAATTGCCGAACCCGCTCATGCTGGCTTGCTGATGTCTGTGGCTTGGCTGTTGGGGTGCTAGCTGCTGCTGTTGCGGTTGATGGCTTTGACTCACGCCGTTCGTCAGCGGCTCTTGGGTGAAGACGGGCAAGCTGACAGCGCGAGAATGCTGCTGGTTACGCGCAGGCGCAAGCAGTCCGCCAATGGTCGGAGCAACACTGGACAAGCTGATGCCGTTAATGCCTTGGCTGAGGCTGCTGCTATGGCCTCCGTGCTGCTGTGGAGCATCGAGCATGCCATTGGTGAAGACGTCATTGTTCGAGTTCCCGTAAATGGCGGCTTGTTGATTTGCAAGCACTTGCTGCTGGTGCTGCTGGAGTGTCGCGACAGAGTAGGGATCTGCTTGCGGCTGCTGCGAATCTTGGGGGATATCCTGAAGAGACATCTGGTTGAGATACATGGCCAGAGGATTGCTGCTGCCGGCATTGAGGATTGCAGAAGGCGTAGGGGCATGGTTAGCATGGTGACCAAATAGGATACCGTTCTGTGAGCTAGAGCCAGTGGATCCTGGAGCTGGTGAAAGAGCAGCTCGTGTTGGGCTGACCGAAGAGCCATTGTGGCTCATAGATGGACGTAGGTTTCCGTTCATCGGCGAGGGCGAACCCAAACCGTCCCTTCCCTGCATACCAAGTTGCTGCTGCTGCACATGCTGGTTATTCTGGTTGTTCTGTCGAGGTGCGTTTCCGCAGCGATCTTTGCCAAAATTCACCTTGAAGCGTTGGTAATCCTCCCGACTTCGTATTGCTTCAATGGCTTTGATGGCATTGGAAATGTTTGTGAAGTTGACAAAAGCACAGCTCTTCTCTCGAAGAGCATTGACAAGCTCAATTTCACCATAGTCCGAAAAATCCTGACGCAGCCGTTCCTCTGTCCAAGACTCGTCTAAATTACCAATGTACACATTTCGAGAGGCACCACCACCGACCGCCAGTGCGATAGCCGGCGGAAGTGCACCAGAATGCTTGCCCCATCCAATTTTCAGACGCCTGTTATGGATCATCAGACCTTGGATATTGCTCAACGCATAGAACGATGCCGCTGATGTAGGGTCAATGAATGTAACGAAGCAGATATGCTTGTCAGGAATGTAGCGGATGTGATGCAAAAGACCGCCGCGAACAACGTTACATATCTCTTCGACGGTCGTCTCAGGATGGATGTTTCCTAAGTACACTGTGCGATTGCCAAGGTTGTTCACGCCTCCTGCTTGTGTCGCCACAGCGGCTGCTGCAACAGACTGTTGAGCTAGGACGTTGGAGATCAGGTCACGGTCAGCGCCGTTAAGCATATGTGAGTATCCCGGAGCAATACCCAAGTACTGAGCGGCATTTTGTTGCTGTGTCTTTGAGATATATGCACACCGATCTTTGCCATAGTAAACGCGGCGAGGTGCTTGCCATTTTGGCTCTTGAGGCAGCTGTGAGACTGCCTTGATGGCATTGCTAATCGAGAGAAAGTGAACGAAGCCAATCGCTTTCTCACGTACAATTTTGACAGTGTCGATAGGGCCAAATTTGCCAAGATCTTCACGCAACTCCGCCTCGGTCACCGTCTCTGGAAGGTTGCCCAAATAAACGTTTCTAGAAGCTCCCGATTGTTGCACAGCAACTTGCACAGAAGTTGGAACTTGAGCTGGCTTTCCCCAACCGACCTTGATGTCCTGACCACGGATCGCGAGCTTCTTCAAGATAGCATCCGAATGAAAGTGCGTAGCTGAGCTTCCATCAAGGAAAGAAATGAATGCGCAATTTTTGTCCGGAAGCAATCTCACAGATTCAATCTGTCCACTACGGACATGGCCAAGTACCTCTTCCGCTGAAGTCTCTGGGGGAATGTTCCCCAAATACACTGTCCGGCTGCCTGCATTGCCCACGGTTGGTGCCATTTGCATCTGAGGCGCTCCCCCAAAGTTTTGGTTTCCGGTGTTGCCAAACGAGCCGGTAGGTGACTGCGGTCCACTGAGGAATTGTGATACTCCGTAATTGGTAGGCGAGACGATGCCTTGATACAGCTGGGGAGAAAACCCCGAATGCTGGTTATTCACGGGGCTGCCAGCTTGCGGTTGGTGGTTGTGCTGATGTGCCGTGATATTGTGTTGCTGAAAACCACCAAAATTGTTGAATTGTGGTGTACCAGGCTGGAATGGACTGCCCAACAGCAGCTGAGACGGCAGAAGGGGAGTAAAATTCATATCCATCGCTGTGCCAGGTGCAGTCATATCGCTTGGGCTCTGGATATTCGTTTGCCCGTAAGCAGCAGTGTTGATAGACATGTTTCCACGACGAGGATGCCTCTGAGCATAGCCTCCAACAGGATGTTGATTCGAATTGTATGCGCCATGAGAAAAGCCAGTGTCATTGTTATTGACATTCGACGGTTTCGAGGAGGAGATTGGAAAGCGACCATGCGAAGCATTTTCCATCGACGATTCCTGGTGCTGCATTCCGAGCAAGTGCGGCGGCAGGACGAAGCTGTCCTGCTGATCAGATAATACAGCAGCCGTGATGATGGATTAGGGTGTTCGGATTGAAGAGTTCCGAACGTAGGGTTTCGACGTGTTCTGAAGATGAAAAGGCGTATGTTACAGCCTAAGGTACAAAATGATGGTACAAGCAAGTAGGGGCTTCGACCGAGAGGGAATGTCTGCCTTTCTGTTAGTGGCCATACGAACGCCGGGTCCCAGGGTTTTGGGCTAGCATGACCCATTCAGATAAAAGCTGCACACCTGCTGAAGGAAAAGCACCAGCAAGCTATTTGCACATTGAACGGTATGAAGAGAGGATAACCAGGACTAAGCTTCGGAGCTCTCGGACTCTCCCAACTCTTTCGTTTGCCTAGTAATAAGTGCAGATGGTGGTTTGATGATCGAGTGCCTTGATGGATTACGGGTTGCAGCGTGTGTTGATGTCTTGGAGTGCCGGATTGGCGAATGGTGTAGAAGAAGCAAAGTGCAGAGGTAGCTGTTAAGTATTAGAATTTAGTGAATGTGTGAAGGAATGCTGCACGTATTAGAAGAGCGTAGATGAAGAAAAGAATGTAGTGGGAGTAGGAGAGCGGGTGGAAGTGGTAAAAGAGCGTGAAAAATGCAGAGAGACAAATCCACGAGATCCAAATATGAGAACGCCCAGCCAAATAGGGGCGCAGGGATCTGCTGTCACAGCACCACGGCTAAGTCACTGCACAATATTAATGACAAACCAATGCGGCCAGCCCTACTTTCCAAGCTGATCACTCTTGCAAGGGGCTTCTATTTGTACTGGGACTTATATATATGGAGCGTTCCTCTAACAACACTGGCAGTAATGTCGCCGTCTACTTGGACGCTGGACCGCTAGGGTTAGAACTACTTGTGCTCGTGCCTGGCATATTCTAACGTACGGGGAATTGATGCTTATTGCTTAATCTCGCAGTCTCTAAATAGAAACGTTGAGCCACGGAAGCCACGTGAGCTAAGTCACGCCTTGCCTGATTCACTGCTCCCAAATTGCTCCGGTTCTGCTTTAGTTTACAACATACAGCCAATGACTGTCATAGCGCGTGATGCAGATATATTTACCCTCTCCATTTTATTCTATGCATTGTGAAGCGTCCTACTCATGCACACATTCTGAGTTTGTATATAGTCTAGCCTGACTGGCAAATGGATGGCCCTATTTCCTACTACGCCCGACCAGCTTGCTGACCTTGCCAGTAGCTTTCCCCACTGGATGGTAAAGTAGTGGATTGACATCAACGCTTCCGCTCGCATGATAAGATTTGCGCCTTTCATGAGCTCCGCCGTACTTTGCGTTCCCCAGAAGTGTTCCCACACCGTCGCAAGCACACGCTTAGCCTCAGGCTGTGCCGACTGCAATCGTTGGCCAAGTTCATTGTTTGAGACGTCACTGCGAGTCTCTCCGAGTCGCGAAGGAGTAACGAGCCGCTGTACTGCTGCTGTACCGACCGAAGCGCTGTTCGCCCAGAGGAACATGGTCCCCTGGTAGGCTACGCGGGGCTCCAGCCATTGATAAGAGGCCCGATGGAAGGCCATCAAGCAGAAATTTAAAGACTTGATCTTCGCTCACTTAGCTGAGAATCTCTGTCCTTGAACTGTCGATTCGCCGTTCTTCGATGTGCTCTTGTTCTGGCTCTTTCCACACACGGCACAGGCTGTCAACGCGTCAGCGATAATCATTTGCACACCTTCCACGGCCGATGCAGATACCGTTCTCAGCGTAAGCACATTTATGACAATATTTATGTCCTTGATCAACCTTGGCCTTGCAAGTAGTACAGCTGCTGGAGTATGCCACGTATGGATTCCTCGCGCTTTTGTTCAGGAGTTTACTCTGGTAGGGTAGCCCACGAAAATGTGGTTGCCCTCCGAGTCAGGTTAGTCAGCTCCCGCTGCTTTCCTTACCTACTATATACCTTCGCGTTATCCTCGATATACTCTTACTTACCTTCGCGTACCTATTATATAGGTATTACTCCCTTTTACTCTTTAAACGTCCTATTCTTAAAACTCTTAATATATCCTACTAGCTTAAATTTATTAACTTTAAATAATAGAATCTTAGTAAGATAAAAAGGAGCTAGAGCTAACTTTATAAGTTATAAAATTAAATATAAAGTTTATATTATATCTTCCCCCTATTTTTTTATATAAAATATAACTTATTATCTTTATTCTTTTTATTTCTTCCTTTTTATTTATTTATTATACTTTAATTATTATATTAATTATTTAGTAATACGCTTTCTTTACTTCTTATAAATTATTACTTTATAATACTTAAATATATTCTCTTTATATCTCTTTTTTTTTTATAATCTTATACTTATATTTTTCCCTTTATTAAAATTACTTTATTTATTATTAAT
>JAABUK010001155.1_pt1 | contig 51401 bp, 71 predicted proteins | sample 5559141 | NCBI WGS metagenome assembly JAABUK01 (sample SAMN10711869, study PRJNA513367) | rock metagenome | isolation source: Antarctica rocks | place: Antarctica: Victoria Land, Pudding Butte nord | collected 2016-01-03 | reverse complement strand
CAGCTGAAAATGCTTAGCCGGTTAAAGCCAAGGTCTCATAATCTGTTGTAGTTTATGATGAATGCATAAAAAAGGACGAGCGAAGTGAAAACTTTCACATGAACGAACGCGTCGCGCGCGAGCTTATCCGAGCCTTCCAACAGGTTAAATGGAATGACTCACCGGCTAGGTTCGTGGTAGGCTCCGGAGCGACCCTAAAGTCCCGGCTATGAGCAGTGTCGACAGATGACTGATGCCCAGGTGAATCTGGCGTATGCAAGTTTGAACCTTGACTTGTCATGATCAGTTGTGAGTTGAAAGGGTTGATTAATTGTTGGAGTAATCATCCGGTGAGTGGCGAATCCTTGGAATTTGTATCCAGTAGTCTGCTCCTTCGGAGTTCGGTCCTATTTTCATGGTCTCAAATGTGATGTGTTTCCATAATGTGACGTCACACGATGATTCAATGACACCAAGGGAGAAATCTGTGTAGCTGCTTCCATCGTCCGAACCAAGCAAGTCAGAAGGAAGGAGACACCATGGAGTTTTTCACGACTGCCACATTGCCAATCGCAACAGCAACCGCCACCTCCGAAACCTCCACCTCCGACGTCCATCTCCGGTGTTGGGTGTATAGCGCTCTCTGGGATGTCTCACCTTCGGGTGTTTAGTGCAATGGTTAGCACGCCTATAGGAAATCCAGGTCCAATCCCCGGGATACAAAGCTTTTGATAAGGTCTTCCGTTCGAATCCCAACATGGTGGATCGCACCGGTGTCGATGAGGAAGCTCGAGTCGTCTGCGTCTCGAGTAGCGAGCACGTCGAATGAGACGTGCGCAATGAAGGCTTGGGGCGTCGAGAGGTAGCCGTCGACGTTGTTGGTAAATCCCCTAGACTTCTCCTGCTTTGAGTGCTCCATGACACGCTTGAAGTCCGCATGCGATGGTTCCCCCGCAGCCTTCTTTCTGCATTCGCCGATGGAGTGACCCTTGAGGTGAAGTTGCAATAGTCACAGCGGGCTACGTCGTCGCCGGACTCCTTGTGGCGCCTCCCTTGCCCTTGCCGCCACCCTTTCCCTTGCCGCTACCGCCGCCGCCGCCGCCCTTCCCTTTCCCCTTCCTTGACTGGGAGTTATCCATCTTCGGGCCCTTTGGGGCGTCTTTGGTAAGGAACGAGACTTGAGCAGGGGTCGTGCGGTTGAGCTCAAGGCCGCGACGAACGGCTAGCGACTTGTACATGCGTACGAGCTCCGTCCAAACTTGGCGGTCTTCGGGTAACACCGCCCATTGGATCTTGAGGGACTCGAGATCGTCGCCGAGGGACATGAGGAGACGCTCCGACTTCTCCCAGTCGTCGATGCGTACGCCCGAGCTGATCGCTTCAGCACTCAGGCTTGAATAGGACTCGTAGTGCTCGAGCATCTGTTCGGGCGACGCTTTGAATGGAAGTCGCAGTAGTGAGATGCGTGCAGAGAGGTCGGCGCGACGGGAGGTGGTGTCCACCTTGCGTGTGGAGCTGATGTGTCGATATATGTCGTTCGCGGACCACATGTACTCGATCTCCGCTTGGATACCATGGGAAACCGTCAATATCACCGTGGATCGCGCCTTCGCCTCCCTAGTCGCCCAGAATCCCATTGCGTCTCCTGCGCAGCCGTAAGGACGTTGCCAGTTGTCGTCTGGGTTGCGTCGGGCTTTTCGTCGCCGGCGACTTCGCCTAGAGGACCAACTGCAGCCGCATCCCTGAAGGGTTCCGTCTCCCTTCCCTCAAGCACTCGGTCTGCGCCTTTCTCAAGCAGATAGGCCGTGATCGCCCTCCGCCAATTGGTGAAGGACTCGGTATCTTGAAGAGTAGGGACTGTTTTGAGAGAGAGGAGAGTCGGCCATGACGAGATATGAAGGATTTTGGTGGGAGTTGAATGACGTTGATGGGGACGTCTAGAGCGACGAGGAGAAAGACTGTCGGTCTGAAAAGGACGTGGAGTGTAGGTGGGGATAGTTCCCGCCACCGTACAAAGTTTCGTCGCGATCGGATCAGCGGATCTCGATGTGAATAGGTAGCGAGCCGGTCGCTACCAATCGAGTCGTCTTCGCCGTCGTCGTGGCTCGCGAGCGATGTCCGTCATAGGCTGCGGCTTTGTAAGCGGACGTGCAGAAGCAATGGAGAGATCCGACTGTTATCCTGTTGAGTTTCCTCAACCACCTTTAGGTAGGTGTAGTTGAGACGTTGTGGAAGTATGACGCATAGTAGCTAGTTGAATGTGATGGGGAAGCTACCAACTAGGCCTGTTGACTAGCTAGATAGGCGGTGAAATTTCCACGCCTTTCAACATCCGGTACCCCTGGACCTCGACTTGATCTTTGGGCGCTCACTCGTCCTGTTTCATCTACCCTTCGCTTTTCTCAAAGACGCGACTCGTCCTCATAGCCACCACGCACAGCCATGATCTCGACTTCAATCAGAGGTACGAGCCGGAATGCCGATATGATGAGTCGACCGGGTGCCGGGTTCCCCTCTCACTCAATTCGACTGCGCCGCGTCACATTTGAATATTGCCACCTTGTGTTGCCCCGTCTTGGAGTATTGCGTCATTGCCTGGGCTGAGCTGTGATTCCAGCCGAGCGAAAGCGTGCGGAATCGATCTGGGCTCCGCATCGTAAGCGGTGTACCATTCTCCTGTCATCATCCCTTACACTCGAGTTAGATTGAGACCGATCAATTTACGAAGGGGTATTGAGATGAGGTCAGTACATCTTCTCTGGCTGGCTCCGCCGTCCATGTTGATGTGATGACAGGCAGTAACGTAATGATGAGGGGCTGACGCTTTGGTCGCCGCTCGGTTCACCGTCTTGATGCTGGTCATAGGGGGCCGAGCTTTATGCCTAGATATACATCTCACTACTCGTCAACATCCCCGGAGCGGCACGTTTACCTAGTATGCATGGACATCTTCACAGATCAGGAGCGATTGAGAAAGGAGCTGATACAACGATGATATCTGGGCGTTATGTAGTCTGACTCGTACGACTTATTGAAGTGATGCACCTCTAGAAAGCAGCCAACACAAGAATCCCGAGCGGATAGGTGTGCCCATTCATTGATGTTGATTGAGCTCATTACCATCCGCAGGCAATCCCCTCACCCGATCATACCCTGTATCCGAGCTCTATCTCTTCGATGCTCGTTCACCAACAACCGCAGCCTCCTCACCTTCTCAGCCCCCAGTCATTCTCCGTCCTACCCATCGGGAATCATAACGGCATGAGCGCCGTACCGCAGTCCAGAGGATCGCGCGGTTTCAAGGGCTTCTTTCTGCGCACAAAATACTTCTCGTCGGATCTCCTGCACAAAGGGGGAACGAGCTCGAAGCTTGGACGCCTCGCTGGACCATCGGCTTCGAAAGCTTCATCAGCAGAGCGATTGGAGACACGGCCAAACGAGCAAAGACGACCGTCCGATCAAGTCATACCTCATCGACGACAGCTACGAGAAGGACAACCGGACGATATTCAAGCATCCCCACATCACATTCGCGGACATCCCCATCTCGACCCGTCTGATCTGCCGGCGATCCAGCGGGGCGAGGATGGCAGATGGAAGCCACCATCCTTGTGTCGTGGATCGGCATCGACATCAGCCCTCGCGCTTTACGCCCAAGATGAAGAAGTCGTATCTGCCAATATACCGTCAGGCGAGCCGCAAGCGGTGAAGCGGCGGAAGGGACACAAGCATTCCTTCTCGGTGCGCTTCAATCCCGGTCGCTTTGGACAGAAGAAGCCTTCAGCGTCAATGAAGATGGATTTCACCGAGACAGCGATTCAACTGGGGACTTTCGGAGCTGGCGACGGCGAGGATAATCTGCCGTCCGAGGATCCTGCTGCTTCGAGACCGGTCATGCCGCAATCACCCGTCTTTCCATCTGGAAGGGATCCACTCGGGGCTCGTCTAAAAGTGACGGAGGAGTTGCAAAGCCCAATATCGCCAAGTCAGCAGCTTTTCGACTCACACACCGGATCGCCAAAGAGGAAATCAATTGGCCGAGAAACCGAGGCGGCAGACTCTTGTGCCTCGGCGTCAGCCCATGCGGCCCAGCCAGAAAACTTGTCTGCCGCTTCACTCTCGCCGGATCATACACTCCTCCTCCGACTGTCTACTTCCTACATGATCAAAATGTTCGGATCCGTCATCTGCGATCCAGGCTTCCCACTAAACGACCGGGATGGCATCAGTCGTCTTGCGGATGAGCGGCTCCGCGCCTTGTCAAGGCTGGAGAAGGAATGGGGCAGAGATCGGGTCTTGGCTTCAGGACAGGAGCTGGATGTGTCGGACCGTCCAATTTCGGGATCGCTGGAAGCAAATCTACCGTCTGGCATGATCGATACGGTGACCAAGGAGAAGGATCGGGAAGCATGGGTCAACGCACTGAAAGATGGGATACTTCTCTGCTCGTAAGTATCTTGGTCGAATACTATAAATCATACTGACAAATCGTAGCCTGCTCAACCACCTATTTCCCTCCCAACCACCTCAAATTGCTCGCATCAGCATTTTGGAGGCCGATATGCCCCTCGCGACAAACATCACTCGCTTTATCACCGCTTGCCAAAGGGTAGGTATGCCACATCAAGACGTCTTCGATCTGCATGACCTGCATGAAGCGTCGGAATCCAGTCTTCGGCGGGTCGCGAGGACCGTACTTGCGCTTGCGGCATTGGCACAAAAATCTGCCGTTACCGCGGAACGGGACCCTTCCTCTTCCTCTTCCTTTACTGTCAGCTCGCCCCGCATTCAAGCACGCAGAGCGGTCCGAGATGGCACAGTGTCTCCGCCTCTTGTCCTTCCCGGATCGACTGGCATGTACCGCCAGCGATCCTCTGACAGCGCGAAGGATCCTGGCCGCAAATTCCCGCCAACCCAGAGTCGTAGAATTGTGGATATTGATGCCACTTTGGCATACTATACTCCGACTAGTCCGCAATCTGGACTGCCAGCCCAGGATCCCATGTCGAACGAATCAGGCGGTTCCCGAGGTCAGACGATGATACGAGCTAGGTCTCAGCCCGGTGCTTCTCCCGGTCTCCGTCCGAGGCACGACCCTACGACCGCCTCACCCGTTCGGTCAACTACGCCCGTCAACCGGCCATCAAGTCTGGCTGTTCCTCACGCACTACGACCACGATATACTACCGGCTCAAAGATTCAGGTGTCTTTCGCAGACCAGGACAAGCTCCAATCACCTCCCGGGAAGGGCATGATCGATAGAAGCACTCTGTGGGGGAACGCTGTAACCGATACGCACTGGCGAGAGCGTACACCCAGTCTCATCAGCTCTGGATCAAGAATTGCTTCACGTCACACCATGTCTAGTGCTGCCCTCTCCGAAGCGGCATTCACCGTCGACGATGAAGCGACAGCTGGTGACACGATCGAGAGCGATATTGCTCATACGCCAACGAAGTATCTCCGAGAACGACGGATGAGCGAAAAGACCCTCCAAGATGCGCGTCAGAAGATACTAGGAAAGCTGCTCAGCAGCGAAGATCCTACGCGAGACTTGCGTGAAGCTCTCGGCGAAACCGAGGACTCCTCGTCAAATTTGGACGAGTCGCGTGGTCTTGCCCACTCGCAGACCTTGGCAGCGCTCGAAGGCTGGCGAGTATCACCCCGTCCAGGTCCATTCGAAGTCAGTCCTCGTCATCGTCCCTCGGTGAGGCGAGGACAAAGACTCGATGTCTCACATCAGGGGGTCGATCGGCTGCTCGAGGAGGACGAACAGGTCAGTGCCGCCAGCTCAACATTTTCCAGTGTCGGCGCACGACCGTCCGCAATCCGAAGATACAGTGCGAATGGCAAGGTCTATGTGCCGAAGCGTTCGATATCGCCTGCTCCATACGGCATCAGCCCGTCCACGGCGGGTTTTCCTTTCCATGGTTCGATTTCGGCCCAGGGCTCATCAGAACATCTACTTCGTCCTCAGTCTGCTGGACATGCTCCGAATGTCTCGTCTGACGCCTCGTATCACATGATGAATTGGAAGAACCGCAGCATAGTGAACCTCTCCACGCCTAGTGCTGCGCCCTCACTCGTTCGTGGTCATTCAGCGAATGCTGTAGCTACGCCTCTTCCGTTTCAAGTGTTGGAATTTAACGAGCCTGGCTTCCCACCGGTCAGATACGTGCGTCAACTTTGAATCATGGCGAGATGAGGCTGATTCAGGTCAGCAATTGGGTAATTGCATCGGTCGAGGTCAGTTCGGGTCCGTCTACCGCTCACTCAATCTCGGTACCGGTCAAATGGTCGCAATCAAACGGATTGTGCTCGCCGGAATGCAGGAGGACGAAGTCCGCGACGTGATGCGTGAAGTGGAACTGCTCAAGAGGCTGACGCACCCGGGTATCGTCAAGTACGAGGGGATGTCCAGGGACGAGAAATCTCTCAACATCGTACTTGAGTAAGCAGACGACGCCACGTGTCAGCTCGGACTGAATATAAATAGATTCGTTGAGAATGGCTCGCTGGGCCAGACTTTGAAGGCTTTCGGACGATTCAATGAGAAGCTCGTCTCCTCATACGTCACCAAAATCCTCGAAGGGCTCGACTATCTGCATTCACAAGGCGTATGTCCTTGACACTCCGTCCGGCTGGTTGATCATCGCGTCAGGTGGTGCATTGTGACCTCAAAGCTGCAAACATCCTGTCCACCAAGAATGGCAACGTAAAACTTTCCGATTTCGGTGTCTCGCTCAACATGAAAGCCGTGGAGAGCATCAAGCAGGTCACGTTAACGGCGTTGAAAGCGAAGGCACCGATGATCAAGTCTGCTTCTGATGTAGCAGGAACTCCGAATTGGAGTGAGTCCGCACGCTAGGAAGCGGTGTCGTATGCTGACAGGGCTTCAGTGGCACCTGAGGTGATTTCACTGAATGGAGCCTCCCCTGCATCGGATATGTGGTAAATCCGGGATATGAGAGACGACGGAGTCTGATCCAGCCAGGTCGCTGGGATGTACGATCATCGAGCTGCTCACAGGCAAACCGCCTTACGCTGACCTTCCCAACAGCATGAGTGGTATGTCGATCCCAGACCCTCTTGAGATAGTATCGCTGATCCCGTGGAATAGTCCTCTTTCGAATAGTGGAGGACGCAATACCTCCGCTACCTGAAGACATCTCGGATGACCTGAACGATTTCTTGAGGTTGTGCTTCATCAAAGACCCCAACTCGCGGCCTGAGGCGAAAGTGATGTCCGAGCATCCCTGGGTGAAGAAGATGAATCCTGAGATTGTCTGTATAGGTTTCTCTGGAGCGAATATCAGCTGACTAGTGGGCAGGCTTTGCGACCCCGGGACAGCGTACCGTTCCTCCGCCGCGTCAGCATGGACCTTGGACGCGTCGACAGCAGCTCTCTCTTCTCTCCTGAAAATTCTGGTCCTGGCTGTCCTGGCCTAGGTACTTCTTCCGACATGATGTCGCAGAAGCGGCATAGCTTGGCGAGCTCCCATGCCCGGGATCGGTCGGTTGGTGGATTCAAGCATCACGCATTGATCCGAACAACCTTTTCAAAATGTCAGTTCGCAAGAGGACAATAAGCTCGACAAGCTAACGCATCTAGCTATCATTTGCCGAATATGCCACTCTAGCTTCGAGAAGGCAGGGCTACTGTGCCAGGATTGTGGTCTTATCTACCATACCGCCTGCGCCAGCCACGCTTCGCCTCGATGCGACATCACCGAGCAATTCGCCTTTCTCTCTCAACAACAGAAGCTCTCTCAAGCCGTTGCCCCGCCTTTAGAGCCAGCTGCAAGATGCAGTCTCGACAGCGAGAGATCCGAGACAGCGCTCCCAAGCAAGATCCGGAACGGATGGAGACGGTCCAAGTCGGGTGTTACGACACGTCAGTCCTCGTTGGTCAATTTGCTTGAGTGACGTTCATCTTTAATTATCCCACGTCCGGTATCGGTAAATGGTTTCGGGCGTCCTAGCGTTGACACCAATCCGAGCTCGATGAGTGAGAAGTCGATGTACAGCGAAGCCTCTGCATTGGAGGGAGACAGTCGGACCCGGAGTGCGATTCGGTTCGAAGTGCGCGATGCAACGCAATCGAGATCTCCAAGTAGAGGCGGTGAGGTGGTCGCGAACGGGAAGCCACTGTCGCGGATAAGAAAGGGACATGCGAAGGCGAAGGACGGCAAGAGCGAGTGTATCATTATGTAGCGAGACTCCTTGCGCCTCCTTCGGCGTTTCTCCCTCGCATCGCGTTTTGTTTGATTTGACCCCGAGGTTTCGCTTCACACCCGTTCTCGTCATTTTCTTGCAAATCAGAATCTATGCATTCTGATCCCGTTTGTTTGCGTCCCCAAAATCTGAAACGTGTGGTGACGTACCTCGTCTACAGAGACCCTGAATGCGATCGAAGCTAAATCCGGCCGCGTGTGATTTCCCGCACCAAACAAACGAAGACCATCCCAAAGAGTGTGTGTATGCAAAGATCCCAGGAAAGCCTCACCGTCATGAATCATGGGTGTCTTGTGCCCACACTGCGTCAGATCCGTTCGGTTGTGAAAATGAACACTCGGATCACCCAAAGGGATATTTTGCCTCTGTTTGTGACCGGATTAGTCGAACGGGACCAAATGAGAAGATTCTCTGCATCCGTCTATTGTGATTTATTGTCGTGCCTCGATCTCCTTTGGTCTTTGGTCGGAATGGCACAATGCACGTTGCTAAGGACGCTTTGGTTTGTTTACACGATTGGACGGGCGACCGATGCCGGCAAGGACGGAGCGATGGATGTGAAACCGATGAGCCCATCGGATGCGTCAAACCACACCCGGTCCGAAGGCTAATGATTGTGCAGCCGCCACGCGTGTCTTGATGGAAAGGACAATGATGGATTGGGTCGTACGAGTGGTACGAGCGTTTGGAGACTGAGACTGAATGGACGGGGAACGCCTCTGATAGATGGCACGGTTCCCGGTGTGTCCCAATCAACGGGGCCGGACAGTATCGACTTGTTTACTCCCAAACATACCGCACGACGTATATAAAGACTGATCAAATCGACTGGAAATTCTCATCCACTACTACTCCTCACTCTCACTTCCCGACCTTTATAATAAAACTCAACAAACTTACGCTCTTTACGACCTTCCATCATCTCAACAACTTCAACTACCTACCAACCCAAAACCGACCACATCAATCAAAATGAAGTTCGCTGCCGCCGCCACCCTTCTCGCTGCCTGCGCCGTCTCTGCCGCCCCTATGGCAAAGCGTGCCGTCTCCGACACGTGAGTCGTCTCCTTCACCTTCCTCTTGGTCACTCGCTGACATCTACCAGTGACATCCTGCAGTACGCGCTCACCCTCGAGCACCTCGAGAACTACTTCTACAGCCACTTCGTATGCTGCCCCCCACATCTTCAGAGAGGATCCCCGCTGACCCCGCACAGCTTGGCCAGTTCTCCCAGGCCGATTTCATGAAGGCCGGTTATCCCGACTGGGTCCGCAATCGTGTCGCCAACATCGCCGAGCACGAGGCCCAGCACGTCGCTCTCCTCTCCGGCGCCCTTGGCAACGCTGCCACCCAGCCATGCACCTACTCGTTCCCCTCGGTCGTTGACCCGGTCTCCTTCATGGGCCTCGCCACCGCGATCGAGAACGTCGGTGTCTCTGCCTACCTCGGTGCCGCATCCTCCATCACCGAGGCCGCGTACGTGACCGTCGCCGGCTCGATCCTCACTACCGAGGCTCGTCACCAAGGATGGTTGAGCTCTTCTGTCGACCATGGACCCGGATGGTCCGGCCCCGAGGACACCCCTCTCGACTTCAACGAGGTTTACTCGATCGCTTCCGGCTTCATCACCTCGTGCCCATCCACCAACCCGGCACTCCCCTTCAAGGCGTTCCCCACCCTCGCCGTCGGGACCGATGGTACCATCACCACCTCCGCTAGCACCGACAACACCTACATCCAGCTCATCGCAGGTCTCGACACAAACACCTTCCCCGTCGTCAACGGCAAGGTCGCGAACCTGCCCCAACCCCAGGGTATCTCGTACGCCGTGCTCACCACCGAGAAGAACAGCACCATGGTGGATGACAGCAACATCGTCGCCGGTGTCGCCATGTTTGACTACCCCTTCCTCTCCAAATTCTCCAACCCCGCCCCCAGCTTCTGAGCGGTGGGTCCGGATCGGAGTGGCAGTGAGGGGGAGGACGAGGAGAGGAGAGTATAATGGACAGTTACTGTAGTGTATGCCTCGGAAGACCAGCTAACCCCTTTGTCTTTCGTATTCGCTCATCTCATTTACTGTACTTGACTGGACTGTATGGACATTGTGCCGTGGCTGGATCTGAACATCGCTGCATGACCGCCTCCAACATGTAACTGACTACGGAAGTCGTCGCAATCTATCTCCTGTCCTTGGTCTCATTACTCCACGGTCTTATGCGCTCACCGCTGGTAATCATCAGAGGAATCATCTGAACATCACTTCCTCAGGCTTTGTCACTCTTGAGGAGGATCGAGATGCCGATGATATCCAGCTTGTACTCACGGCACTTCGCCAATCGCTCGCTCGTCAACTCCTCACCTTCCCTCCCCAATCACTAGGGTAATGTCGACTATTGCTCGAGAAGGCCAAAACGCATACATCCCACTACGACAACAAAATGAAGCCACCGTTCACTCCCTTGCCACTCCCTTGCCACAGTGTCATCACGGTCCATGCCAGCTGCTTCTCTCTCAAGATGTGGCGGAACGGTGGACGCCCTCACGATCACCAGTACAAATTTGGACTGAGACGATTTATGAGTTGTTCTCTCTGCCTCGCTGATCATGACAGCCTAAGTCACACGCTTAGCAGCCTCTCGCGTTTGAACCTTCGGCATCAGCGTACGCTCCTGAGATACCTGATCACGAAACCCTGGACCTCCTCCCGGAACCGCTCCTCCTGATGCCTCACCCCCTCCTTCACCACCACTTGATGCACCAGTCCATGTGCCTCATAATTCGCGCTCAAATCCCGCATGACCTGTAAACGTGATACCATACCACGCCGACCATCCGTCGCGACTCCCTCGACCATATCGTCCCCCGCGGACGATCAGTTGTATGGCGGGCTTCGCGGAAGCCAGGCGAGCGGGATCGACGGTGGTACCGAAGAGAGTGGACGTGTCTGCGGTGTCTTTTGGCCATGGGAGGGGGAGAGGAGGGTCGCCGTGCCTGGAGCGCCGTTGGAGATGGTGGTGGGACGTTCGGGGTGGAGGGACCAGAATCGATGGACGAACTGTGGGCAAGCTCACGTCAGGTCGTGGTTCTGCTTGTGTGAGAGAGGGAGATGCGGAAAGTGAGATTGACTCACCTGAGCCCCGCCAGAGAAACCGACCATCGAGAATCGGGGTTTCGACGGAACCCGGTATCGATCATGAGCAGTAGGAGCTCGTCGTATTCCAATGGGCGTGTGCAAGAGACGTAGTGGATCTGCTTGTGATTGTGCATTCCATCCGGGAACTGCGCCGGTTTCAGCGAAAACCTAAAACAGTGATTTCCGAGCATATGGGAGAAGGTGAGGACCTTTGAACCACAAGAAGAGTACGACGAACCCCTCGTTTCGGCGATATTGGTCCACCGATCCCGCAAGACCTCCGGATTCCGATGTGACCCGTGCACCAGGACCTCGAGCGGAAAACCGTTTCATGCCCTCCCCGACAGTGTCCTCACCAGTGGCACGACGCGAGATGGGGTGAGGGCGAAACATCCGGAATGGTGGCGGTAGAGGTGACTCGACATCTCGGGTCATCCGTGCCTCGATGTGAGGGGGTTCAGGCTTCACAAACCAAAGGTGAGGTCTGTCAATAACATCCAGGAGACCCGCTTAAGGGAGCTGTATCAGGTACGCAAGGCCTCGACGACAGTGAGAATCGCCGACAGCGCTTTCTCATGTTTTCGTGAGACTTAGAAAGCCATCTGTCACGCGCCTATGCCTGGTTACAGACAGACCTATATGACCTCCTACTGAGGTCCTTCGTAAGATGCGTTTCACTAGCTTTAGTCGCCCGACTGCTTTGCGCGCCTGGTGATGATGTGGGTCCCATACAACGGACAGCGGTGGAGATGCAAGGTATAAAGCTGAACTCCGGCCTCGCCCCGCTCAATCGCCTTCCTCCGCTTCCTGCTCCTCGACACCCACCCCAAACATCCCTCTGACCCCTTCCCAAACTCTCTCATCCCCCTGCTCGACTAAGCGCCCCTCGACCTCCCCAGCTGTCAACCAGGCCCATCCGCTCCATGGGGCTGCCGGTGCCAGCTCCGGTTCGCCCGCGAGGACATGTGATCGCAAGAAGAATGTCTACAATACCCATCAGTTTCTCCTTCCATGTTACTGAGAAGTGACTAACCCGAGCATCCCCATCACGAACCATTCCCATAGGTTTACGCGCGACCAACCAAGTATCCATCCCCCTCCCTCCCAATCCACCATCAACCCCTACCAACCCCCGTTCGACCGCCTCATGCAATCCCTCGCCAGCCACTACCTCTACTCCTGGAAACTCCCATCTCCCGTCCTTCCGTCGTACGAGGCAAAAAACCTCCTCCTCCGCCATCCTCTCCAGACCCTTCTCTCCCCGTCCGCCATCCTCCTTCTCCCACTTATCCCTCGGCACCTCATCCACCCCCAGCTCAGCAAGTAGGTCCCCGACATCAGGTAACGGACCAGCTAGGTCCGGCCCGTATGTGGAAGTATCGAAGGAATGTTGTGAGATGAGGAATCGTCGCAGCGGGAGTGAGTCGGGGCGGAAGTAGAAATCCGTCGGTGTAGGATTTGAGAGGGCGTGTCGGAGGGAGATGGAGTGGGCGTGATAGGCTGATACGAGTGCGTCTGGGGTGCGGAGAAGAAGGGCGGGGCGGGAGAGGAGGAGAGAGGCGCGGAGTGGTGGGTGGGGAGAGAAGGCGGATGGGGTGGCTAGGCGACGGGAGAGGGGTTTGAGAGGGTGAGAGGTGCTTGTGCTCGCGCGGGGAAGGTAACGGGGACTAAAGGACATGTCGATCTCGCTGGATCACCCGCGACCGAGGAACAACGACGAGATTGACAAAAAAATCATAACAGTCAGGCAGAGACTAATATTGTGAAATCTATAGGCTCACCCCAGATAGCCGCGTGCCGTAAGTTATATATTTCGATCCTTACATTTCGACGTCCACTCTGCTCATTGACTTTTTTGCTCTTTAAAGACACCGCGACAGTCCTAGTCTTGTGAGGCACCAAGCCCACTACGAGCCGTCACCATTTCGTCTGGATCTGGCTTGAAGAGAGCCCTACTCCATCCTTCTTACACTGAACCCCTCATTCGAACACGGCTTCCTACACTCGCTTCTCGGTATCCCCCTCTACCGGAGCGAGTCTTGACAACTCCACAGACCGAGTCCCTAGATCTACCTCTCCCGCAGCATGATAGCAGCCCGACAAATCCTCCATCTCCTTTAGACAATCTCGACTCAGCGACGAGCTCGTTCCCCTCATCCCCACGGATCATTCTCTCGGCTTCTCAATTCCCCCCGGCTGCCAACCGGCCTACCTCAACCGCCTTCTCAAACCGTTCCACTCGTAAAGTTACCGCTCCCGAGGTAGTCCGTGCAAAGCAAGCCCAAGCCCTCAACTTTTTTCGAGCGGTAACTCTATCGCAATACAACCTTTCTCGTTCCCTCACGTCGTACCTGCACAACATGCAGAATGACGGTCCTTCTTCTTCAACACCTTCACCTGCCACACCCTCGACAGACTTTCCTGCTTATCTGACCAGCGTGACATCTGCTCTAGATGCGCTGACGACCCATGCTGCGAGTCTTCCGGTAGGCAGTGATCTGAGATTACACAGCACACTAGATCGGGGCTTCGCAAGGGAGCTACGTCAGGCGAGCCGAAAAGTATTGCGAATGACGCAGGAGCTGCTGGAGCGTGTGGATCCGGGGAAGGGCAGGCAGAAGCTGGAACAAGAGGAGGACGTGGTTGACGGGTATCGACGAGGGGTAGTGGGTGCAGTGGAAGGGTTGTTGGAAGATGCGGTACGTGGAGGCTGACTTCTCTAGACGGGAGTAAGCTTATTCAAGTAGGACTCAAACCTGGACGAGCTGAGTGGCCAGAAAAAGAAAGCCGCAATACATGTGCCGTTATCCATCGCTGGTACTGCAAGTCAAAGTGTACGTCCAGACCTAGGTCTTCCAACAACACTGAACATCGCCAGATTGCAGGCCCATTCTCAGCAGCAAACTCCACGACCTCCTTCCCAGTGTTGAAAAGGAGCCCTCGCACTCCTATACCGACAATCTTCGCTACAGCCAATATCCCGAAGCCGCAGCTCACCTTTCCCGACGCCGTTGACAATTCGCTGACTCGTCCACGATCAAATCCTCCGCCTGCCTTCAAGCACCACGCGATGGTCCCGAGCGGATTCGAGGTGCCTCTGGATTATGAGGTGACTGAGGTGGAGACCTTGTACCTAGGGTCTGCGTCATGGCGGAACGACCGGGAGGTAGCTCTCCGGCGACATCCCTACTTCTACGAGACGCGACATCTGCCATATCCTACCAGTATGCTCACCTCATCCCCGCCCATCGTTGCTCGACCGATAGAGGAGACGGAGGTCGAAGTGGTGGACACACCGGAGCAGCTCGAACGGATGGTGGAAGTTTTGAAGCAGGCTAAGGAGATTGCGGTCGATCTCGAGCATCACGATACTCGGAGCTATTACGGCTTCACGTGTCTGATTCAAATCAGTACAAGGGAGAGGGATTGGCTGGTTGACCCTCTCGCACTCAGAGGGGAGTTGAGGGAAGGGAAGCTTGGTGGTGTCTTGGCGGATCCTTCTGTCGTCAAGGTGAGAAAAGGGTCTAGGCCTGATGAAGCTGACAACACGCAGATATTCCATGGCTCGGACAGCGATATCGTCTGGTTGCAGAAGGACTTTGACATGTTTGTCGTGAATCTCTTCGATACCTACCATGCGACCAAAGTCCTCGGTGAGTGACTCGACCGGTCCTTTTGCTGGGGGCTTATGCATGATAGACTACCCTGCGCATTCACTCGCCAGCCTGCTCCAGCTATTCTGCGGTTATATAACAGATAAGCAGCACCAGATGGCGGATTGGCGCATCCGGCCCCTGCCTGAGCCATTGTCAGTCTACGCAAGATCAGACACCCATTTCCTGCTTTCCATCTACGACCAACTTCGCAATGCCCTGTTGGAAACATCGAAAGACGAGGCGAACCCCCAAAGGGCAATGCGAGAGGTCTTGGATCTCTCCGCACAGACAGCTTTGAAGTACTATGAGCGGGAAGGGTATGACGAGGTCACAGGGAAGGGTCGAATGGGGTGGTCGGGGACCGCACGAAAATACCTGTCAAAATCGTCGATGGAATTGAAGCCTGGTCTCGTATTCCGAAGATTGCATGCTTGGCGAGATCGGGTTGCGCGGGAGGAAGATGAAAATCCCCAGTACGTCGTGATTGTTAATGAAAGATATCAATCAAGCTTACGACAAGATAGATATATTCTTCCAGCCGACATTGTGAAGAACCTCTCGATGCGTTTGCCGACGGGCTTGCAGGCGGTCCGAAATATGATAGGGTCAAGAGCCCCGATCGCTTTCAGTAAAGTCGACCAAATCCTCAAGGTGGTCAACGCCGCTCGGTCCGAGTGGAGGAGAGAAGGGAGAGCATCGTCGCCGCCTTCCGATGTTGTGGAGGCGATGTATTCAAAGACCAAGCAAACAACCGAGCCGGCCACTGAGAGCAACACGGATGTCTGGGACGCTGTCCAGTCCTCAGCCCCGTCAATGACAGGGACGTCGTCGCTCTTCGGCCATACGCTCAAACCCGCGAAAGCGATCTCGGCCCCGGCAAAGAAGCAGATATCTTCGTTGTTTGGAAATATAGTCAGCAAGCGAGAGTCCGAAGCAGCTTGGGCTTCGTTCGCGACCGTTCAGCGTGAGGTCCACACCGAGCTCGAACCCGCACTCATCATTCCCTTGAATTCCTCTGACCCTGCCGGCACGACTTCTGTCCAGCAGGAGTCAGCCTTCGAACCGGAGACAGTGCCCTTCATTCTTCCGGGTTCGCGGACGACCCTCCCTCCGATCCTTCACGAGCCAGTCCTCAGCATTGAGGACGACGGGGTCGTTCCCGTCAAGCGGAAGCAGGCAAAGAAGCGGAAGGAAGTGGTTACGCATGAGATCGCGGATCTCACGACTTCGGTCATCCCGCCTGCATTCAATACCGAAGAAGTCACCGCTAGCGGGAGCATAGACGATCTCCCGCCGATGCCAGACGAAGGTCCGCCGATATCGGGAAAGAGCAAGAAGCAGAGCCGGCCGGCCCCTGATCAAAATACAAAGCGCGAGACTGTGGTGACTACGGACTTCGCTAGTCTCGTCACAAACCCGCTTGAACCGGCTGCCAATTCGAAAGCGTCGACCAGCACCGATGTCGTCCCTGAGGTGGTCGAAAGTCTCGTTCCTCTAGCGGACCAAGCGCCGCCAACGCGAAATCTAGCGATCAAGGTGTTGCGGAAGATGCAGAGCCGTATGCTAGAGGTTCAGGCGTCGCCCAACATGCCCGCCGAGCCGGTCGTCAGAGAGAACAAGAAGAGAAAAGCGAAGGTCACTCCGCAGATTTCGAGCCTGATCTCCTCAGCCGGCCCGAGCAGTCTCCCTGGAGATGAGACCGACGACGCTGACGACAGCCACGAAGGCGTTCCGACCGCGCCAGCGACCGAGCAGGTGGGCGATGATTTGCCTGCCGTGCAGGATGCAAGTCCGCCATCTCTGCCTAAGGTAAGGAGAAAGCGCAAGGAGAAGATCAACACGGAGGATATTCCCGAGTTTGACTATGCGGATGAGCCGAACTTGCTTGATCATCCGGGGAAATTCCAGAAACAGGGGAAGGGGCAGGGCAGGGAGAAGAAGAAGGCGAAGGCAAAGCCTGGTCAGTTGCGCCTCTTACATCTGGAATGGGCTCAAAATGCTGACAGGCATTTCATCAGATGGGCTGGATGGTGGATTGGGGAGAGCGCCTGTAGACCGAAGTCAGCCGAGGGAAGGCAATAGGTCGGGTACTTTCGCATGATCGTTCTGGACCGCTGGAGCGACTCAGCACATATGTAGCTTATAATCATCCGAAATCGCATTGATGGGGCATACAGCACTTTCGCTTGCCGTTGAGAAGACAAAGCGCGGAATCGCCGAGGTTTAGCCGAACATCACTTTCCCCCAGCTTTCAATCATCATCTCCCTTGCTCACAAAAGAAGATCACCGGTGTTGACCGAGTTCTAGCTCGGTTGGGATTCAAGAGATCCTGCCGCGTACCAAAGCTTTCCGCAAAAACCGCCCGAGTGGCTTCCAGGATCTCCTCTTTTCAGGGACCTCCGAGTAGTCATCCCGTAGCAACCTCGGATAAACCGTTTTTTCACGACAGTCATCCGAACCCAACCACACATGGATGACCCAAACATCGATCCCACACTCGTCTACCCTGACTCCTCGGACCACGCTTACGACCTTCCATACCGTCACTCGCCGACCTTCGCTTCTGCGCTGCTTGTCACTCCCGATAGGGATGGGACAAGGGGTGGTGGGAATGGGAGTTCTGGGAAGAGGGCGAGGGGGGAGATTACGGACGGGGAGGCGGGGAGGGTGAAGAAGACTCGTCAGAGCCGTATGTCTCGTACCAAGCATCGTCATCGAGCCTGTAGCTGATCTCGCGATGGGTCAGAATCATGTGATGGTGCGCTCAGCTCGTCGTTGGCAAGGTTCAGGCTGATTTTGCTGGCATCTAGCTTGTCGAGCACGAAAGTGGGTTGAGCGATCTCCAGCTTGAATTCATCCTGATCAGGAGAGTACAGGGTCAGATGCGATCCTCCACCACCCGGGACGGCCGACCCGGACCTCCCGACGAAAGATGAGTGCTCGCATTGCAAGCACCTTGGCTTGGCTTGTGGGTGTATCTCTCCCGGAGAGGGCATGACTGATGCAGTATCATCAATATAGGTACTTTCGATTATAAGCCGAAGAAGAGGGGTCCGCCGAACTTGTACGATTACCAAACCAGCTGACTCCAAGACTGATGGATATGCTCTCGCAGGTACCTCCGCCGGTTACAAGAAGGGGGCTCACCCTTTGCGGACCGCTCCTCATCGCACCAATCTCCAACTCTTCCAGCCCCCATACCATCTCGCTCACCCCGCACATATCCGCCCAATCCTACGGTCCAAGAAGTCAGCCAGCCCTACATCACCTCGTCGAGCTACTACCGCTCCGGCCGCCCTAGCGACCAAGGTGGACCTGGGCCCGGTACTCTCGCTGAGCAACAGGCTATGCGCGCGAGCTCGTTCAATCAACAGGGCCAGGGCATGGCGGGACCGAATGGGAGGGATGTGGAGAAGGATTGGGAGCCGGCGTTATTGATGACTATGGAAGCGACTCGTCCGCCGCCAGAATCGGACCACGAACTCAGTCCCATCTCGTCACGCCAACATCAATCGCCATTACGCAAATCGGACAACCCCTTCGATGCGGTCTTAGCCCGTCATCTGCTTCATCATATTATCGACTTGTACTTTGACAACATCTACTGCCTCATCCCCTGCCTCCATCGCCCGACGTTCATCCACGATCTCCATTCGAGCCGGGAGGAGCATGCTGGGGATCACGAGTGGACGGCACTGGTGTTCAGCGTGGTGGCGGTCACCTTGGTTCAGCTACCGCGGGCGTTTGTGGCGATGCCGAGGAAGGAGGTGAAGGCGCTTGTGTTGAGGTGTTATGGCCTCGCGAGGGAGTATCTGAACCGGGATTTCAAGGAGGTGACGGTGACCAGATGTGCGTGTCTCTCAACCGATTTATGATCAACAGAGCTGACCAGAGCGATGCCAGGTATCATGCTCTATCTGTGAGGCCGTGCGACGAGAATGGAGGATCAGGGTTGACAATGTCGCAGGACCGGTGTCACCGCGCACATCCTTGACCTACCATATACCGCGAGTGCAATCTTCGCGATGAATTGGGCAGTCATGCTCCAACTACGTCTACACGAGGAATCGGTGGGCTGGTCTTCAGCTCACACAACCTGAGCTGATGAGATACCGTCAGAGCTATTCAGGCTTGAACCCGATTGATCAGCAATTGCGCCGCCGCATCTTCTGGTTGCAATATGGTGCCGATCGATCTTTTAGCGCCATTGATGGCGGAGCGACGCTGATGAACGAGGACGACTGCCCCGATGTCGCCTTGCCGTCTGAGGTGTGAGTGGACGATCTCCTTCCGTGCGATGCTGTAGTAAGAGATAACGAGGTAATAGGGATGATGACTATATCACTGAAGAAGGGTACCTCGACCAGCCAGAAAATCGAACACCTATCCTCAGCGGGTTCTACTACATTAGCAAGCTCTTCCGCAGTATGGTCATCCCTTCATGAACAAAAGGCGGTGTTCTGACTTCTGGCAGTCTCTGGACAAGTCCAGCAGAAGCGTCGAAAGGACAAGCGGCAACCCCCTTCCGGCATCATGCTTCAGATGCGGGTCAACGAGGTCAACGAGCTCTTTGCGCAGGTCATGGGACTCATGGAGGATTGTCCGCCGGCGTTGCGGATCGATATGGACTCGGATGGCAAGTCGCTCGGGTGAGTCCCACCATTCAGACGATGAGCAACGCTGAGACGAAGCAGGAGTTTGCCCGACGACTGGGATATGCAAGCTTCCAAGGATATACGGAAACTCTTCCTCGATCCCAAAGCGAGTCATGCGGTCGTGAAAGATGCGTATCTCGTCCAACAGGCCAATATCTACGTCACCCAGGTAAAGCCCCACCTCATCCGATTCCGCCGGTCACTGATGCTCGCATCCGATACGATAGCAAATGGTGCGATACATGGTGCTACTGTACCGAGACGAACTCCTCACCATCCAACAAGAACACCTCGCCGCTCAGCCACGCAACGGCCCATTGCGTAGACAGTCAGTGACAAGGCGAAACGAGTGGAGGAGTCTCTTCTCGGAGGAGGAAAAGGATGAGGTGGCCAGTGATCTTTTGATCATACTCCAGAAAATCCCAATCCAGGTCATCGGTCTGTCGACTCCCTAAACATGCTGCTAAAAACAGCTGATGAGGGGTCAGCGGTGAATAGTATGCCTTTGGTCACGAAAGTCCGCTTCGTTGCTTCGACGCTACTCGACGCGCTCACCAGTCCGAACAACACCGGTGATGAGTCCGCACCAGCTTCACAGCGGACTCGGAGGGCGCAGACGTACCTTTGTAAGCCTAGCCATGAGGGTCCTGGTGCATATGCTGATGTGGTGCCCAGGGGACTTCTTGAGGATCTTGAGCGAGATTGAGGCGTTATATTCTATGACAGACGAGGAGCCGAAGTCAACTTGATGAGTGGTCTGGGAGGTGAATGCGGATAAAGTGCAACACATGCATATCTTGTGCCAAGGGGGACTCGCATACATAGGACGTGGGACCTGTCGTTCTCTTCGGCTCCAAGCAGTCTCAGCCGTTCGCGTACCTCAGCCATCTTTACGGAGGCCGTCCCTTCAGCTATCACACTTTCTCAAGACACCGAGCTATAAAATGATGTGCATCATGAGCAGTACAAATGGTATGGCTGGCCCCAATCCACGAGCTAGAACTGGGAGTAGCTCTCAAAAAATAACATGAATTTCGTTCACACATGATGATCAAGGATCTTACAAACAAATATACACGAAGGGTACAACCTATTGGTCAAACCGGACTTCTCCATCGAGGATTATAGAACAAAGGCGACGACACCCTTCGATAGGTCAGCTCATCGTTGAAGACATGACCCTGTAGACCCACATGGTGAACCATGTCCCAAAACCTTCTGCTCCTTGAGGGTGTCTCAGGAGGAGGAAGCGTTCTCTTGATACATCTTTCCGCCCGCCTAGAATGACGCTGACGTGGTTGCAGTCGGGAGGATACAAGTCGGGATGTTCGCGCGAAAGGCGCTCGACCTGCGCGTCTGTGCATTCTGGTGAAGGGCATCGGTCCCTCCTTGCCGACGTCGGTCCGACCGACTTTCTCCTCCCCCGGATCGCCCTTCAACTTCTTCGCTTCCGCGATGAGCTTGTTCAAGCCTTGTTTCGCCCGTCTCAAGGACTTGATGCCCTTCTCTTGGATGACGATTGCTTGATCTTCTACAAAGTCGGATAGAGCAGCCGCATGGTCCTCCATGTAATCTGACAACGCTTCGACGCTGTCACGGGCGATTACCACCGCATCCCAGATAGCGGTATGGTTGCTCATAATACGCGATGCCTCGGTCATGGAATTCGAAGGAGATGCGTATTTAGGCAGCCGTGAGGTGGCTGAATGAAGTGCTTGACGCGAGATGGAGAAACCTCGCGCAGCGCGATTGATGACTAGTTGAGAGAGCGTCGAGGTCGTCTCAGCAATCGCGTGAGCAAGTGCGAGAAGCTCGGCTAATTCCTTCTGCAACTCAGCGAGAGCCGGCGCGTAGACATGATTGAGGTATCGACTAGCGGAGATAGCGAATGTCATTGCCGGAGCGGAGATCGCCGTAAATTGGGCCATCATCTCGGACCGGACATGCTGTGATAAAGTGCATTGGCGCGCTGGCGCTGGGGCAGTGACATTGACGATTGCTATGCTGGTCGGCTCGCGCATGATCTTCTTTCGCCAGGTCTTCGACCAAGAGCCGTCCGTGGTCGATAAAGCAGTCGTTACCGTCGTAAGAGCGACCTGAGAATCTCGAATAGACAGGGAGCAGCACGACATTGACGCCATAACATCTCGACGCTTGCGATGAGGAACCGAGGCCGAGTCGGAATGAGCACAGGGCTCAACGTTTCCCGCTTTGACTGGGTTCGTGGTGAGCGCGTTGTCCCTGATCGCACTCCCAAGGACTGGCGCATTCGGTGACAGCGTTTTGATCGAAGCCGGGGAGGAAACCGCTGCAACGGGACCAGTCGGCCCAAGCTGGGACACGGGTAAGTGGTGCCAGAGGGAGAAAGGTTCGCCGGTATTGGACGGCACATTGGTCTTCAGCTCCGACAGATCTGGCGAGTCTTCATCGGTCCTGTCGGACGGAAGGATCGCTGCGCTGGGGCCGAAAGAGCGGAAGAGAGCTAAGGATAAGACCGAGGCAAGAGCCAAGACCGACATCCTAAGGGACTGTTAGGAATGCAAGCCAAGGCCGCAGGAATGTTTACCATCTCTTTGTCTTGCCGCTCAAACCCACCATGTCGGCAGAAAACAGCGCTCTGCGTAGCTGCTGGTCGACAGCTTCAACGTAGCCTCGTGGCTTCTCGGCTTGCGTCAGGCTCGCTTGTAGGTGAGACTCCGACATTGCCTCCTTCGGTTCCTCGGTCATCTGCTTGGGCTTGCGATCAGTGCTGGCGAGCAACCAGTACTCGCCGCCTTCGCCCAGTATATTCCCTAGCTCTGGCGAAACATTCCACAGCCTGCTGCTCGCTTCGAGCCACGAAGGCTCCACGCCCCTTCCGCTCGGGCTCGTTGCTCGTCGACGTTGGGTACTGCACGCCGGCGTCGAAGACCGCTGTACATGTGGGATATTCAGAAGGTTGGCCAGTGACTCGTTCGGAGTGCTGCCGTCGCTGGTGAGACCTGACGCTTCCAGCGCCGGCATGATCAGTTTAACCTGAGAGGAAAACGTCGATTCGTGGAGCTGGTTCGCAGACGACGAGTCCTCGGTCGCAGTCGCCTCAGCATCGATGAAGGAGCTTCCCCCAAGCCAGGGATTGGGCGGATGGTCAACATCACCGCCGTCCGTACTCCCTTCCCAAGCTTCGCGGCCTGCAGGCTCCTCGCTGGTGTCACTGAGCAGATCACCGATGAGAGAATCCCGGAGTGACGAGCCGACGTTGGAAGAAATCTCGTCGTCTTCGCCGCAGACAGCTTCGGTGTTGTTTACTCCGCCGCTGACGAGCAGGAATGACCCGTCAAGATGATCGTCGACGGAAGTGGAGGCGGCGAGGTTCGGGGACGAAGGGGGAGAAGTCCTTGATTGAGAAGAAGGGGCAGATGGTCGATGGAGCTTGGCTCGCGGTGGCCTTGGGGAGCGTGGCATCATGCTGCGGGGGAATGTCAGCTACTCCTTATCGATCAAGCAGGAGTTCATGAAGGACGGGAGCAAGGGTCAAGGTGTGACCCGTTTGACGGATTGGAAGAATGAAGACAATGCTCAAACCCAAGAGTAGTTCATTTTCTCTGGAGATGGACGGGTACAGAGGAGGAGAGACACCCTATAATAAAGAGCGTTGATAGAATGCTCACGGAGTTTAGGCGTTCCTATGACGGCAGCGGTATTGCTCGGCTGTCACCTGACCGCTGCAATGTACTGCGATAGGGAGCTGCAAGTGGTCTGGGGAAGATATCGCTGCGACGTCATCAGCTGCTGCTCAACAGAAAGCGTAGAGAATAAGATGTTCAGCTGGACGAGGGTAGACGAATGAGACCTGCTCACCGACGAGTCGGTGGAGGTAAAACTTACGACGAAATGGAGGGCGATGATCGGACCCGTCGGCGGATGGGAGCGCAGTAAGAACAACCTTAACGCCTATGCAAGGTGAGCATCAGAAGCATGCTCAAGCAAGAACATGAATGTGTTGAAGTGAAACGAATGACTGACCAAGTCTCGCGTTCAGCCGGCGCAGCCTAGGTCTTGGCCACCACTCTAAAGTGAGAGAGCGGTATACTGCAGTCTACAATGTTCATAGAAAAGGGAGGGAAATCTCCTGGGGTGAATGGCCGATGGAAAAGCGCATATGAATCCCACTCTGCTTTACGGGTTGAATGAGGGTTACAAGGAAGATGACGGTATTAGGTGGACTGGATGGGAGGGGTTAGCGGACATTGAAGAATGTCCGTCAGACGGTGGCACCTGATCAAATGCCTGATGCTGTCTTTGGCAGTGGCGTCACTGCGTAAAGGGGCTCAGTATGCATCCTTGCCAAGTGTTGACGGCCGATATACGTGCACAAGTTGGCTTCGTGAAGGCTTTCTCAGCTGAAGATATAAGTCGCCGACCCCTCGCCATGACTCCCTCGGAGTCGATGAAGGGATGGCTGAAAATGTCGTGGCGACTTCCGCTCATATATGTACGACCTATTGACATCTCCGCCAGAGCTACGGAATCATAGTGTTCGCCAGCGGACCAAGCGTCGGTCTCGCGTCTCCGACAGACAGTCCCGCTGACATGCGTATCGTACGCTCGTCTTGTATCGGAGGTGCCGCGACGTCGTAAAGTCTCGTCCCGTCCTGAGCGGGTCAGCTTGGGCAAAGGGTGATAAAGTGCAACTTACGGTCTCGAACACCGCCCATCTTCCTCCGGCCTTGCAGTACAGATCAGCTGCGTCATATTCTGCCGCAGATATATTCGCTCACCGATACCCGACTTTTCAGAACCTCCACGACCCCTCTCAATCCCGGCTGCTTTCTGATCCTCTCCCTCTCCTCCTCATCAATCATGCCAAATAGTCTCCCAGACTCCTGGACAAGTAAGGAAATATCGGAGCAGAACGTGAAGGCGGTTCCAAGAGCGGGTTTGACGGTCGTTGTGGAGAAGGTGGAGAGGGGATTAGTCGGGAGGGAGGAGGCAGTAGCATTGATCACCTGCGAGTAGGAGTGTCAACAGTCGTTCGACAATATGTAATGGCCGGGCGGGGTCGCCAAGCCGAGTGGCCACTGACAATGGTGCAGATACCATGAGAATAAGTGAGCTCAGCGATCTCTTCCATGACTGTGATCATCGCCGCGTGACCTATGACATTCGGGAACCTCAAGTTCGCCAAGCTTACGAATTGAGCATGGAGATTTACCTTGAGCCGATGTATTCATGAGCATGTCTTTGAATAGATTGGTGATCGGATCGACCACAAGCACCTGCGTCCGCCGTCTGCCGGTGGACGGTCCAGCTTCTTGGCCCTGAATACAGGCTGTCAAGTTCAGGAGAACATTCCGGTTTTGAGGATTCCTTACCTCTTCCAGCTCGCGGGACATAGAGGCAAGAGCGTCGTACAAGTCCGGGTCCAGCCTGAAGCAAGGCGTGACTACCAGCCGGTCTAGGATAAATCTGACATCCTATGATCGTTACGTCAGCTTACAACGACGGGACCGCAGCACTCACGCCGCGGGACATCGGAAGGACAAAAACTCACCTCGATAGCCATAGAGTCAAGTATCGCCCTGGCTCTAGTCGGGCTGAACGAGCCATCCGTATCGAGCCATCTACAAGTCGCCGTCTCATCGGACACTAGCCGTCGTAGGCAAGCGTGCAATGCTAGCAGCTACACAAAATATCAGCCTTGAGCGTTTCCAGCTGTGACCCTGAGTCCCATCAGTGAAGCTGGTGGGCATAGCTTCCCGAGGCCCCCTCACAACGGACTCACGGACTTTCCGACCCTCCTCATCCCCGCGATCTCGATGATCCCAGCCCCATCCCAACCATCCCAGAAGATCCCATCCAGCCCGTCGATCCCGAAGCCAGACCAAGTCCCGCTCTTCTCGTTCTTCAGTACCTCGTCCCCCGAGACGACCCCAGCCGCAGTCAGGTGGAGACAATGGGCTACCAGATCCTCCAGACTTGCCTCACTGATGGCTGGTACCAATTCGAGGAGGGTGGAGGAAGGGGTAAAGAGGAGAGATTCGGTGGTGCGGATGTTGGCTTCTTCTGCTCGTGGGTCAGACTTGATGTCAGGGGGAAGAGAGGTCAAGTACCAAGGCTAAGGACTAGTGACGCAAGCTCTTGAGGTAGGAGTGGAGCGACTCGTTTCAGCAACATGGTCTCGTTAGATCTTCGGTGGGCAGGAATGTCAGAGCTACATTGACATGGATTGGAGGGGAAAAGAGTGATGGATACGAGTAGTAGGTTGCAAAGTCAAGCGCGACCTCCACCTTTCAACCTTCTCCGGGGTCCCCAGCTCTGAACTCCTCATTCCTCTCAACCTCGCGAAACAAGAGCATTGCCTGCTTCCCGCGAGGCCAGTTTGACCACCTTGAGCTGCCATGGCGAACGGCACTCCACCCCAGCCCTTCCGGACCGACGCCCTCAATCCCTCCTCCCTGCCCACCGCCTCCCTCGGTCATCTCCGGCCCCTCAGCTCCCGTCCCATTCAGTCCTCCTCAACCCAACCCGATGTCAGCCACGAAGAATGGAATCTGCGGATCGACCGGGAGGTGAAGGCCGTTGTCGGAGGTCTTGAAGACCTCATTGACCGCTCGGACGTCAGTCCACACCATTCCCTCCACTTGACCTCCCCTCGTTCTAACTTTCTGATATTGATATGCGTAGTAGATTGGGACAGACCCGAGTCCACATGGGTACGCAGTACAAGGCCTCCACCTCAAGATCCGGACGGCGAGTCTGATCAAATCTACCCAGAATCTGAGGGATCTCGCACACGAGTTGAGGTTGATGTTGGTTCTTTCGGATGAGGTGGATACGGTGCGGCGGCGGGATAATGAGGTTGAGGGTGTTAGGGAGGAGGTTAGGAGGGGTAGGGAGGAAGTCGCGAGGGAGGTGGTCAAGCTCCTAGGCGGGAGGGTGGAGCCTGAACAGCGGTCACAGGCGGGTGATGGGGATGGGGAAGGTGAGACGGAGGAGATAATCGCTTCACGAGGACAATCATGACTATGACTACCCAGCATTCATTATACCTAGACATACTCATGCATGATGCCATATAAGATCGTGATCAAATCATGATTGCTACTGCTTGTTATCCATTCGTGTCTCATAATCATCTCAATCTTCTCCCTCATGGAATGGCCAGGCCACCGTCAATCTTGGCGGTGCTCCGTCCATCCGTCCGACTCCACCGTCAGACCACCATTCGTCGTACTGCTCATTCATCAGCACCGTGTACGTCTTGCAAGCTAGGTTCTCACCTCTTTCTGTGCGTCTTCCAGCTCCGCCAGCATGCGGATCGCATACGCATGCAATTTTTGATCGTATCCCTCTTCGTGTACCGGCTTCAATGGCGACTGGACTTTCGGCGAGACGGCCGCTTCGAGTGCCGAAGCGGTGGGCGGAGGGAGAAGACTCGATCGTTTAGAGAATGATCGAGACATATGAGGTGAGGTAGGCTGTCTCGGAGAAGGGGGTTGCGAATTGCGTCGAGGACTGCTGGGTGTGGGCGTAGGATCAAATGTATCGCTTCGTGGTGAAACCGTAGGCAGTTCGAATTCGAACTTGAAGCTGCCCGCAGACGCAGGAGCCGGAATGCCCGGCGAGCTTGTCACGATGTCCGGAGGCCTCGTCTTCCTAGCATCCGTAGATGGGAGACTGCCGTTGGACCACTCGTTGGAAGACCTCGAAGCCGGCCAAAGCAGCGCAGGGGAAGATAGCGGTTTCGGGCTCTGCTGCAGCGCTGGAGAATCATAAGGGATCACAGGCGAGGTATGTGACAACACCGGTGACGCGCCATCAATCGACGGAGACCGACTTCCCCCGATCTCCGGGGTGACCGGTAGAGAACCGCTGTTCCGCTTCTTCTTCGTCCCAAAGCTCTTCTTCAACCAACTCGCAGCCTTGCCGATCCTCTTCCCGCCATCTTCCACGTCTTGCCCGAGTCCAAGGCCGAGCAGGCGCTCAGCCTTGGCGACTGAGCCTGTTTGAGGGGAGTCGGTGACCATGGTGATGGTTGAGCGAGAACGGGCAATTCCGCCTTCCGCGGGAGTGAGGCCGGCGGCATCGATCTCCCCGGTCTCCATAGTGGTACGAGGCTCCAGCTCGTCGTGACGCTTCTTGATCCGGTCCAAACGAGTCTGAAGCAGCCTGACACTCTCCATTTCTACCTCGTGTCCTGTCCCGTCCTCGGCTTTCGTGTGCAGATGACCTAAGCGGAACACCTGGGTCCATCAGACTTGATCGTAATCAACCAGACCGCACTCACCACTAGACGCAGTACATAGCTCCGGACCGATTGTGACCAAAAGAGCAGCAATCTTTCGAATATCTTCCGCTCCAATAGCAATTCGAGGCACAGCTCCTTCCGGTCCTCCGGTTGCGCAGTAAGCACCTCCCAGTGCGTGAAGACGAACGCGATGACCTTGACGAGGGTGAGCGCATGCTCGCCTTCCGTCAAAATCAGGCGTATGACGTAGATGAGATGCGGCACATCAAGTAACGATTGCGCCGTCAAGCATCTCTGCCCAGAGATGGGGTCCAGAGGAGGATCGGCGATCCCGTCAAGCAGGTCGAACAGGCTAAAGATCCCTTTCGGAGCATAGAGACTGGTCTTTCCGATGAGATTCTTGGTCCAGTGATCGAGCATGTCCGCCCAGAGCTGGCCACCGTCGCACTCCATGACTCGCCCTTTCGTATCAGGGACCATGACGTGCAGATTCGCAAACATCGAGAGCGTTTCAACCAGTCGACGATTGGCGGTCTCGAGCACCGCAGGCTTCTGGCTGCCTCTGAACCCGGCTGTTTCGGTCGCTTCGAAGCTCTGTGCGGAGCTGGAAGTGGTAACAGCATTGACCGATCCTAGGATGTATGAGTGGCACTTCTTCGCGAAGATGGTTGCCAGATGCGCATAACCTGGCGCCTGCAGCAGGACTTTTGTCGGGATGGCTTGAGTCTGCGCCTCGTAATACTCCACGGCCGGAGCGAGGTATTGCGCGAGTTGACGATGGTAAGCCCGATAGAAAGCGGGAAAGAGCTCGGAGTCGTCGGATTGCCATCGACGAAGCCAATTGCCGGGTTGAAACAGGAAAGCATCGCGTTCCTGTTCGGTGCTGAAATCAGGCGCAAGCGTGGTGAGGCGAGTGGTGTAGCTTCTTGAGTCATCGAAGCAGAGGGGCAAGAGGTGTTTGGGATACTGTGGTCGAGCGGTCGATCTTGGGAACATGAGTGACGATCTGTGGGTTTGAGTGGTAACATACGGGATCGGCGGACCCTGTAAGGCGTCGCGAGTGAAGCGCATAAGTGCCCCGCGCGGCGGCTGAAGCACAGTTACGAGCTGTTCTCCTACATGCGGCACGCGGAAGAAAGCAAACGCCTGCGCTTGGTCAGCCTGGCATTGCCATTCCGAGAAGAACTCACCAAGAATCTCCCGCTGAACAGCAAGGTGTTATGGAACACGCCTTTCGCCCCAAGCTTCCCCATGACGAAACTCATTCCCCTCATCATCAACTTGATGAATTTCTCGCGATGAACAGCCGCATGCAAGAGAGCGCGCTCAGACAAGCAAGAGCTGAAATCATCAGCTCAAATCGGTTGGTTCTCGCTCACCTTTCCAATACACCCGCTAAACCTTCGAGGCAAGCACCGCGTTCATTAGCAGCCTGCTCAGCGCGCAGCTCTTGCAAGAGAGCATCCGCCCAGTTGAAGCAAGCCTCGCGAGGAGTAGCGTTCCCCGGCTGTTCAGACGGATTGAAAGGGCGCTTCTCGATCTCCAGCAAGAGAGGTAGAAGGTCATTGCGGATAAGGTTCGCTCGATCGGCAGCAGTGGAAGATCCCGATGGGTAACGAAACCTAGCATACCATCAGCTTCATCCGCAGGAGGTCTGCACCAGGCTCACGAGTACAGCAACAACTCCAGCTCCCGGCCAAGTGTCTTACTGCTTACAGTAGTCTCCGCCGTCACGAGCTTCGACCTGCTCAGCAAGACCCGCTTGTTCTTCCTGGGCCCCTTAATGACATTTTGCTCGGGCTCGACAGGCTCGACCAACTCGATCACCGCAAAAGGGGCGAGAGCAGGCGACCACACTGGGACCGGTGCCGCCGGCAGCGGAATCGAGGGAGGCTTGCTGAAGACAAAAGGCTTTCGGGCGGCGAGACTGTGCTCCGGACCGTCAGGCGCGGAAGCAGTCGGGGTAGGCAGTCTGGAAGGTGACTCGAAATCTCCGATACTAAGCCCCACAGGAGACTTCTCTTCGCGAGGCGTATGCGGTGGCGAAGGAGACGACGTTTCATTAGTGGAGGAGGTGTTTGACGGAGTCCGTGCATGATCGGACGACGATGGCGCCGACGGCTGCGAGGATACTGAGTGATTGTGTATGTGTTGCGGCACAGTCATGAGAAGCGGCACGGGCGGCGGGACTTCTTCCGTAGCGGCAGGTGCGTTTGAGTTTGACAGCATTGGCGCAGACGTCGAAGTAGCAGATGCAAACAGCTTGACGGCGTCGACTCGCCACAAATCCGCGTGACTAGGCGGACCATCGAAACTCTGTGATCTGCGTCGCTCAGAGCCGGTTCGGCTAATCGTCGGAGGGGATGCTGTAGGAGACAGCCTCGTGGTGAGTGATCGTTGAGGGGTTGGACTTTTGGGACTGGCTTTAGCTTGCGGTGATCTCCGAGGTGAAAGCTTGCGAGGTGTGGCGGGAGACATGCCAATCTTGTCGAAGGCGTCGGCCAGATCGAGGTCGAAGTCTGGCAGCTGTAGAAGGTGAAGGGACCGAGAGGGCTTGATGGGAGAAATTTCCTCCGACGCGTTTTCGGTGGGGCGGGCGGTGGATGCGGAGGATGATACTGACGAAAACCTGTCCGCCGAAGTCGACAAGCGGTTCGGATCGTTTGTTTCGAGGAGGAAGGAAGCGCGCATGGGGCTCAGATATGGCAATGATGACGCCGGAAGCGCTTCCGCAAGAGTTGACTGAGTCGACCGATGTTCGAAGGGCGGGACCGGAGATGGTGCTGGTAAAGGAGGGAGGTCCCGCTGCGGTGATCTGGCTCGCACTGGGAGACTCATTACGGGCTGGCTGCCTTGCGATGCCGCGCGTGACAATGGTGGCGCGGGATACACCGTCCTCTCGATAGACAGCGAGGATCGTCCTGGTCCGACAGACGGTGACTCCTGACCGACACTCGCCACCCGGGTGGGCAATACGGAACCAGGCGTCCTGGGCTGTCCAAACGACGGATGAGGTCGAGAATCGTCAGACGTCGGAGCTGTCGACGGTCGACCTCGCACTTTCGCTCTGTCTTCCGCCAACGGCATTGGAGGGGTCTCCATCCGATCCTTCCCCTTGCCACTGACGCCACGGCTAAACAGATTTCTGAGAGCGCCCGAGCTTTTCTTGAGCGATAACCCAGAAGACTTCCTGTCCGGCTCCGCACCGGAGGAGCTGTTGACGACCGTGCTCGCAACGCCAAGGCCTTGCTGTTGTTCCTTTTGCTTTGCCTTAATATGCTTCTTTGTCATCCCGGCTCGAGTAGAGTCCATCGAAGGGCGGAGTACATCCTCGGACGATCGTGTACGAAGCGGGCTTACATTCCGAGTCGTTCCGTCATGGAAGACGTGTAATCGATTCCCGGTCGACGCGATCGCCATATCGAGCATGGCCGCAGGAGGGGTGCTGCGCGAGTTTTGCCTACTGGTCGTACGGGTAGGACTAGTGTTCCTCATGTGATCTAAGGAGACGCGACCCTCCGTCTGCTTTCGTTCTGTAATGGCGATCGGTGGTGCAATCTGAGCTCGCTCAAAACTTGGTCGCTTCGGAGACTCCTTGACCGGAACCATGGTTGCTGCTGGCCATTTCGCTCGATGATGCTGACTGAGAACCGGTTCCGGATGAGGTGAGGTGCTTTTCGGCCGCATCTGATCCGGACTTGACGGTCCAGAGACATGGACCGGTATCCAGTGTTTGCTGAGACGGTTTTCGTTCCTCATGTCCAATGGTGCTGGCGGGTGTTGGCGGGACCGTCTGGGAGCATCGGACAGACGCCTGGCGGTGTTTTCCTCGTGCATCGAAGTCGCTGCGAAGCCTACCGGTGTAAGCGGCAGTGGAGTATGCGTCAATGGCGGTGGGGGCAAGCGTTCCCGAAGAACTCGCTCGCTTGGGTTTTGGCCTTCAGATGACAAGCGAGGTTGCGTTGGCGTAGGGCTCCTCGGTTCCGCGATCTCCTTTGCCCTCCTGACAGCCATCGCAGCAACTGGACTCGCGTGATCATCCGATGAGCCGGAACCCGAAGCGATAACAGGGGATCGCGAGTAGTCCACCTTGGAGTGCGGGGTTTTCAGTGTATGCGACGAGGTGGAAGCCGTGGTCGACAGTGAGTTGGCGGAGCGACTGTCGGCACTGGCGGTTGGCATCGGTGGAACGGATCGCTTCGAGCTGCTGACAAATGGTGGAGAGTCACGTCGCTGATTGACAGATGGAAGATTTGCTGGAGTTGAGCTGTCCAAGGCGGGAAAGGTAGGAGAGGGGAAATGGACCGGAAAGGTGGGGGACGGAGTCTGCTTGGGTCTGCCGTAGAATATGGGTCGTAGCTGATTATGCTTCCGTTAGCATCCTACCTATATCAAAGCATCCTCGCTATGTCAAGCACGCCGAGGTGTAAGGAGAATATTATAACGGAAATAAAAAAACACCGAGAGACCTGGTTCAAGCTTGAAACCATTCCGGTAGCACCCATCTCGAAGCCTCCTTTCATCCCTCTCTCCACACTGCTGCAATTATGGCACGAATTGAACCTGGCTCACCTCTTGACTGGCTCCATCATTGACCCGTCCGGGCCCACCTACCAGACCGGCGCCGCCGCCAAGTACCACCTGAGGGCCCGTACTGCTGACTTTCCGTCTTGAGCTTCGCGAGCTTTCCCTCGGCCGGCCAGACGCCGGCACCGTCCTGATTGGCACATTGACCGGGTCTCGTTGTGCGAACATGGTGATGTGGAGTGATACGAATCAATGTATGCGATGGAGATGAATAGAGCAGGGTTCAGAAGCTGAATGAGCACAAGATTAGGACGCGTCAACCAATCTCTCCAATATTGAAGAGTTTACGAGATCCAGGAAGGCTGCGACCCACTTTAAAGGAAGATCTCGGTAAGCGCTCATCGACCAAGCCCCATCAATCGTAAAAGCCGAAAGGGGGTGCGCAAAGGGGCGATGGATCCGGAGCTGTCGTCGATCACCCATCAATTGGAGAGAGCACTCCGTAGATCGTTTCGAGTCGCTTAGATCCCAAAATCAAACGCTTCGTGCGTGTCGCGAGTCCGGTGATGAGTCGCCAAATGAGGTCGTCTCCCTCACACTGCAATGTCTTACGTCCTGCTTTGCGTTCCAGACGTGCTTCGCCTCTCGTCCGTACACATCGAAAGTCGTTCTGATGAAGCCAATCACAAGATGTCAAGTATGCCTGAGCGGGAAGCGAAGAGAGGTAATGATGAAACGAGGGACAAAGCATAGTTAGATCTTGTACGATCCGCACAAATTGCTACTTGGGGCGAAATCAAAAAGTCAGGGACGTGTGTTCGACGCGTCCCATACCGCGCGAATTGTCGTTCCGAGTGTCCCAGCGAGACGCCCTCGGTTTCGGTTGAACGGCACCAGACTCGTATGAGGTTAGGCACCTACCAATCTTTGTTATACTTCCACAAAATGATTCCGAGTGAACTTTGGTTCCCGCAACCACGGTGTGACCCCTCTCAACCGTCTCTTTATTTGTTCACAGTATGTATCAGTGAGAAAATTGCGCACTCGGCATCCGGGGGAGAGGACATTATCACCCTGACAAATGGGGAAGCGAGGCTTAAACTTGACATTTATCATCTCATCCGGTGGAGGTCTTCCATTCTCCTACCACCTCCTTCAGCTCCTGTTACATCCCGGAGACGCCGGATAGGCCGTCACAGGCATTTGTCGACTGGTGTAGAAGACAGAGTCTATACCCTATCGCCAGAGCGGAAATCCTTTAGACTCACCCGGAGATGAAGTATGAGTATGATCACCTCGAGGAGCTCTTCACCCCTTCAACATGGGAAGCCGATGTGAGTCCTGCTTGGTCCACCTGTCTTATGCAATGCCCGGTTCAGTTCGAAGACTCTTTCGGACTCCATTCTCCTCCTGGTGATTGGAGCGCTTTCAACACCCGCATCACCGGTAGATCTCTTCACCGTCCCATGCGGGTCCACACTCATACTTCCCAGAGCGAAAGAGCGATGTCCTCCGCGGCGCACGATCAAGGTGGTTTACGCAGCTCGACACGGTGAAGGGGAGCACAATGTCTTGGCAGATCAGCCTGAGGAGACCGTCAGCCATATCGCCCATCCGACGCCAATGACTGTGGCCATAGCATGCTGAGGATCGCAAACGCCATTCACGACGCTGTACTCACCGATCGCGGTCGACAGCAAGCTAAACGCCTCGCATCCGCCTTTTCACGTGAAGCGCGCGAAGGAATTCCGTTGCCCGAGGTGTGGTTTACCTGTCCTCTGAAGAGGACGGAGGAGACCTGCGGGATCGAGTGGGGATAGCTGTTTCCTCAGTCTGCGCAAGGTCCCGGAGATAAGGGCCAAGGAGTACCAGCTATCGTCAATCGAGGTGAAATAATCTCACCTATAGCCTTGCCATGCTGAGAGTTCGGGGTCGGGGTAGAACATCCGAGCACGTCTCCATGTACATCTGTGCGACGAGCGATCGAGCCTAGCCGAAGTCCGACCGTTCTTCCCGTCATTCGCGTAACGAGAAGAGATGCCTGAAGAGGACGTACTCTGGCAGCCAGGAAATGTGCGAGGGAGAGAGACGGAGGAGGAACTTGTCGCCAGAGCAGGAAGGGGATCGCCAAGGTACTGCAAAGGGAGTGAGGAGGCAACATGTATGTATCTCTTCTGCCAATTTTCAGAATCCGTTAAAGTCGAGGGTGAACTGATCATTTTGAGCAGACATCAGTGTCACGTCGCATTCTGGCTGCCTTCGAGGCGTTTTTGCCTCCTGAGGGGTACCTCCGCGCAGACTGGAAGTAGGAGAGATGAACGTCCTCGTCATGCGTGTGCGCGACGTCAAAGAATATGGGAATGGATCAGCGAATCAAGACCCGACCTCGGGCATGTGCCTCTCCGATGATACCTTATTCGATCCTAATGCAGCTCGTGTCGTCCGGCTATCTCCCTCGACTGCTATCGATGGATGTCCGACTTGCGGATATCCGCGTTCGATGTCCGGCCCGATTGTTGCGCAAGGTCAGGCGACATCCATGCGTCATCTATTTCCACAATACGGCGATCCTGTCCCACGGCGTACTGGTTGTCTCAGGAGTCCGCCATGCCGCATTCGCGAATGATTGCACTGCGCTGCGAGGACTCCCATCGCCACCTTCGGAGTATGAGCTCGATTGTTAAACTGTCTCAGCCAAAGGACGCGGTCCTTTCGATACGCGAAGATGAATCAGCTTGCGTCCGTTTCGGATCTACAACAATTCCTCACCACCGCTCGGCTTCCGCTTCTCCCTGACTGACCCACTCACATTTTTCCGATCGCCTGCATCATCGATATCCAGGATCCATTCGACGCTGAATCCCTGACTCACGTACAGACATCTCGTCATGTCTTTCATATCTAATCATACGACTGATCGCGCAGTTGATTCAGCGGTTGGCTATAGCCTCGAGGTCATCGACTGGGAATTCAGCGATCCTCGGGAGTCCAATTGGGTGTGTTGAGCTTTCTTGGAGAGGGATATTACAAGCTGATATTTCAATATTTTTCAATTAGGTAAGGGCATCGGTCGGCCTGACATCAGGAAATGGGCCAGCTTAAGGGAAAGGATTCGTTGTCCGTGTGATCTCCATGAGATTCGTCGCAGAATGCCCTGACTAGGTGTTCCAGACGAAGAGTCGAAGTGTACCGCTTATGAGAAGGTCAAGCTACTTTATATCGGGCGGCATGGTCAGTACACATACCACTGACTTGTACTCTGATCGTTGACCCTACAGCTCAACATAACGTGCAGGAGCTGAGAAACTTCTGAGAGATGCTTCCTGCGCTGTGGGAGAAATGGGAGCGCAATCACTGGTCATGGGGTATAGCGGAGTTGGGACGGCTAGTATTGAGGGAAACGCCGACCCGAACTCACTGAGAAACGGACGGAGCAGATCTCGGTCTTGACGCGTGCCATCGAGCGAGAGTCAACCCAGGACATGATATTGTCAGAACGACATTACGTCAGTCCTCTGACCCGGACTAGGCAGTCAAGCATAGATACATGGAATACGACCTGCAAGGAGATCCATACGGTGATGGAGGTGAGCAATGTGTCCTGCTTCATGCTCGATAGTCAATTAACCGATGATCGACTAGGGCCGCAAAGAAGAGATGCACACCCACATCTGCGATCGAAGATCTACGTCCGTGCTCAAGGAAGAGTTTGGTAGATGGGTCGACCTCTCCCGACCGTCTTTTAAATAGGACCAACATTGACAATCGATTGATGGACGGCACGAAGCGGGCTTACCCCTACGAGAGACCCACAAGGAACTCACCTTGAGAGCAACGGACACCATGAACCAGATGGTCAAAGACCTGGGAGAAGCTACCTGTGAGTACAGGTCGCCCCTGCGATGCCTCGAGATGAATACTGAGGGAGTTCGTATGAACAGGTGCGTCCATCATGTCTCATAATGGCATGATCAAGGCGACATGGACCGAAGTTCTCGGCTTAACCTGGAAGTGTATGGAAGCGGGTGAGATGCGGGCTGTCCTCGTCAAGGTACGGAAGACAGATGCGACTTCGATTTAAGAGCGGTATCCGGATGGACTAATGCATCGTGTTTGATGTTTTGTGGGGCTATCACTGAAATTTGGATGTAGTTCAAAATCGGAAGACTGCGTGGCTTCCGCAAGCTTGCGCTGACTGGTACTCATTCTAGGTGTCATCTCCGGAAGCTTCAGGAGATAGTCAAAATGAACACCGTCGGTGGCTACGGATGACACCTGTTGTCTGCCTCCGAAACCGGGGATTGGTGGCACAGGTCCTTTCCGTCTCCGCGCTCAAGTTGAGTCGTACAGGTCGCATGCTTGCTGGCGTCCGTTTAACAATGGCCACCTGACATCGCGGCGATCCGATCCAGGTCAAGCATCATTGGTCCTCGGGTCATGCCCTATCTGCCACATCCGTGGCGGTCTAATTTTTTTCGGATGGAAAGCTCGTCCTTTTTACCATTTTGCACGCAGCAAATGCTAGAGAAGGAAGTGTCAATATCCTCCTTTCACAGACGTAAAGCTCTACCGACCGTCTTCACATTCTCTACAGGACCTGTTCTTCTCCCCACCTCCATATCACCTATTCACTACTTATGCGGACCCCGGGTCCGTGGACCATTCCTAATGAAGTCACATGCAATGGATGGCAAAGTCTCAAACGCCACACTTGTCTTCGAGGTTCTCGAGCCGTTTTTCAGCCGCTTCCCAGCCCCGATCGATAAGGATGACGCCGAAGGGAGAAAGCGTCTTCATGGAAGTGTCACAGAACGTGTATGTTTCTCTTTGAACTGGAATAGGAGGAGATTTAATGGGAATTGATAAAGCGCGACAGCTGTTTCGGTCTTCTTGATGAGGACGGAAAGCCCAGCCGGGACTGGTCAAGGTTCTTGGAGCGAGTCAACGGTGCTGTCTTTAGCCTCATTCTGAGAGCGAATCTCACATTGTCTCCGATCCGCAGATCTTCGAAGCGGATGCAGTGTTGAAGAGCAGATCAGTATCGTCTTCGTCGGCCGGCACGCAGAAGGTCCGTTGACCGAATGACTCTCTCTCACGCTCACTGCTGACGTTTGAGTAGCTTGGCACAACGTCACTAACAAAGAGAAGAGCTCTGCAACCTGGAAACAGTATCTGCCGGGTTTGGTAAGTCCTACGAGAAGTAGATACCGCTTACTAAGTACAGTACAACATCGTTAACTCACTGCCTGATCCTGGGCTGACCGACGTGGGCAGAAGAGACGTGGAGTCCCTTGGCAAGTTGATCAAGCAAGAGATAAAGCAAATGATGCCTAGACCGACAGGCTTTTGGGTCAGCCCTTCTATGCGCGGCATCGAGAGCGTCGAAGGGACGTGGTCCCCAAGTGTGACAGATTTGAATGCCAACCTCACCGAGGTGAGTCCATCCCACGTCGAAATGATCCCTCATCGACTCAGACTACTTATCACAGGGTCTACGCGAGATGTTGCACTCACAGCGTTGCAACAAGCGAAACAGTATCACCGCATTGCGCAGAATGCTTCCCAAAGTGACATTGACAGTCTCGGAAGGCATGTCCGACGAAGATGACAAGTGGAAATCGTCCGAAGAGCGGAGTGACATCTCCGAGGAAAAGTTGAGGCAACTCATCTGCGATCTTGATCGGCCAGATTTGGTCGACGAATTACTACGACGCGCCAAGAACCCTCTGATGGAGACGGTCGACGAGATGGAGGAACGGCTCTCAGAGGTCATGACCGAGATTTTTGGACGTCCCGATGTCCCAGCTTGTATGTCTTAGCCGAATCTAGGACAACATATGCTGACTGCTCCATAGGCCTCAGTATCACGTCTCATGGTACCTTCTTGGACGTGTTCTTCGACAGCCTTCTAGGATATCCCAGCGTACGCCAGGAACACAATGAGGTCCGAATGATGGTCCTCAAGACGACAACAAGACTATCTAGTAATGTGGAAGCCGTTGAAGGAAATCGATCGAGGGACGGTTAGTCCGCGCGACTCCGTCCAGCGGTAGTATGATGCTATACTGCGTGGACAGATATCAGACTAATGTATCTCAATTCTGATAGCTGTAATTCATACCGAAAGGAGGGGTTCATGCTTTTGGCTCAAGCAAGGGAAGCGATTAAGCACAATCCATGACAGAAGCGATGACGGCTCCTTAGGACTCCTGCAAGTGGCAGTTATGCAGGTTCTCGACTGACGCACTGAGGACCCATACGTATCATGTGTTAGTAGATTGGCACCCTATACCGCCAGCAGTGAACTCAATGACTTTGCATGGTCGCCAAAAAGTATTTGAAGCAGTTGAAGAGATCAAATCTTCATTGTCACAGAGTCAGAAAACTTGATTGACTATTGTTTCTCCTTCTTTCACCTTGACTTCGTCTTACACGACCATCCAAGCCGTCTCATCGAGACGGTTGCGACTTATGTCCTTTTGAATGACAAAAACATGCTGCATGCGTGGTAATCATATGACGAGAATATATTCTGCAGGGTATGAAGCTGAGTGAGATGCTAACAATACAGGCGATCGGTCACATCTTGCTCTTTGTGATCTTCTCAAATACAAACATAACCCGTCCTCCCTGACCCCTCTCGGCGATCTCCTTGAGGTCATGCTTCTTCTGCATATCCTTTGGTAGGACGGACGTCGATCGAGACCTCGATTCATCCGGCGGCGATGCGATGCGAGTGGCCTTGCGTTTCGAAGGCACGGGAATAGCCAGCGCTTCGTCATCACTGTCACTTTTCTCCCCTAGACTTCCTGCGGAATCGGACTCCGCCTTCGACCAAAGCATGCTCGTGACTTGTTTGTCGTCCCCATCCTCGTCCTCTGCATCGGAAGCAAAGAGTTGATCGGCCAGTCCCTCCAATTCCCAATCATCGACTACTCGTGCCTTCTTGGTCTCCCGTCCATCAGTCGTGCTGGCCCTAGACATGCTTGCTGAGGCGGCTGCGGAAGGATTCTTCGTCGACGCTGCTCCGTTGTGACCGACCTCGTCCCAGTCCGTCCAGAGCATGTCGTAGAGGACATTGTCGTGGAGACCTTCGAATGATTGTTTGTCGAAGCCGTCAATATGGTGCCACTTCTTGAGCACGGCAAGCTTCTGCTTGTTCTCTTCTGCGGTCTAAGAGATACGAAATCAGCCATACAAGCTTTCAAGCATATGATACACACTTTCTTCATCATCTTAGGCGTCTTTCATGGTGCTTCAGTTCATGCAAATCCATCCACTGAGAGAATGCTCACGGGTGCGGGATCATATTGGGATGCGGCAACGAAATTTGGCCGCTCGTCGTCGCTATCGCTATCGTCAAGCGAAAGGTTGGACACCTTCTCCGAAGGGTTGGAGTTGCTCGACGTAGCCGACTCCTTCGCCTTTAAGCACTCGCAGCCGAGTAGATCATCTTTCACGAAGTCAATCAAACGGCAGATACTTCAGCTTAACATACGGGTCTGACATCCATCTGTCCTCACACTCAGGGTGAAAATGTCCCTAAGCTCGGCCGCGGAAAAGGCTGATATCATCAATGACCATATATGGAGTTGTCGGAACGACCAACAGTCCTTTGCCGAATCCTTGTTTGATTGGGTATGGTCCAGCATCTGATCCGACAGACCTGTCTTAGTGATTTGCCGCTGTGGTTGCCAGTCAGCTTAAGGTGGCCACGAGCGAGGCAAATGAAGCTCTGCTGACCTGGTAGATCTTCTCATCGATGGTGTTTGTAAGGAGGAACCGGTAGATGAAGACAGGTTTTTTCTGCCCATCACTGCTTCACGTCAGTCCGTTTCAGAGATCAGGGCGGGGAAATTACCGATGGATCCGCGCCATGGCTTGAGCATCCGTTGATGGATTCCTGGCGTTGTTAGCCGGTTGAATCGGTATGGACGTAGCAACCCAACCAGTCGCTATCGAAAAGGATCAAGCGAGATGCACTTCCCAGTCTGTCAGTACTGGCCTATCAGCCAAGACGCGACTCACCCAATCAGGTTGAGACCCATGCCGCCTGCCTTTGCGCTCAACAAGAAGATGAAGCTCTGCGACCGATCTTCGCGATTAAAGCGATCTACAGATTCTTGCCTCTGCTTTTGAGGCGTGCTCCCATCCAAGCGAAGATAAGGGTACTTCTTCATCTTGCATAACTCTTGGATAAGGTTGAGGGTTGTCGTCCAGTTGGATACTACGACTACCTTCTCCTTGTCGGTGTCGGCGTGGAAGTTGTGGAGCAGTCGGTCGAGAACCTGCATCTTGCCTATGTAGAGTAAGCACACCCCTATACCGTTACTACAGACTCACCGGACGCGGTGACATCGTTGGTATTGACATCCTTGGGGATCGCTCGCATGGCCGTTTCGCGAGAGTTCGCAATGTCCTCGGATTTCGACTCGTCATCGTCTCTGTCCTTCTGGATGCGAAGGATCTTCAAGATGGTGCATTTAGAGGAACTGAGAGCACCGCGAAGGACTGACCATGGGCGAATTGCAGACCTTCCGCAAAAGATCGACTGATCACAATCAGCATTCTTTCCTCTCGCTGTGCTATCGACACTCACTGAGACCCAAGGGTTGCATTGCGCCTCGAATGAAAGCATTCAGCATTGTCGGATTTAGTACGGCCTCGAGCACATCCATTTGTATCTTTGTAGGAGCGATAAAGACGACATACTCCGCTGCCATCGATCAGCATGAGTATAAGACCTTGATACAGGAACTCTTACTCTTGGACGGCAGGTAGTTGGTCAAAACGCTTGTGTCCCTTCGTAGTACGAACTCCTTAGACAGTTTCGCCAACTATTCCCATATCAGCTTCGGATGGTCATCGAGCCTAGGACCAACCTCCTCCGCCCGCATCTGACCCTCTTCCATTGCCTCCTTCGAGCATCCAACCGACCGTCCCTTGAGAATAGCCTTTTCGAAACGTTTGTTGAAAGCCGAGTACTTGCCCAGAATACCGGGACACGTGAACTCTACCATAGCCCAGTATTCGCTGAGATCGTTCTGAAGTGGTGTACCTGACAAAACTGCGGGTTGTCAAGTCACAGTCAGCTACGGTATCAAGTTTTGCACCACATCTGCTGACTGATCCTTCGCCTGGTACGCAATTGTTCGAACATCTTTGTGGTCTTATTGTCCTTCGACTTCAAGCGGTGACCTTCATCGCAGACTACGAGGCCGATCGGAGGTACACATGCCACAAGGTCCTTGCTGAGATAATCATCAGCTGATGAGGCAGTATCACATGCACCTAGCCTTACATCACCTTGCGCAGCTGTCGATCCGGATTAGCGGTCTGTTGTCATCGTTCGCAAGGCAACTGACTCTCTCATATCCGATTACCAGGACGTGCTGAGACTTGTTGTGAACCTGCCCCCAATCAGCGAATGCCATGGGAACAGACAGGTCAATTCACGAAGTTCTGCACCACGGCCGAGGCGTTGCTATCGGCCTTCACGACGACCAAGCGCTTATCCGCCCTACAGAATCAGAGTGGGGACAACCGAGACTTACTCACCACTTCTTGAACTCCTTACTCCAGTTCGCAACCAGCGTCACGGGACAGACAATTAGGGCCTTGCCGATTCTGCATCTCCCGTCAGAACGGAACCGGAGCGACGGTATACATTACTCACACAGAAGTGTCGTTAGGATACGGTGATTGCTCTGGCTAAGTGTCATCGGTGTCTTAACAGAACGAGAATGAACCCACTCAGCAAGGTATAGATCAACGCAATCGTCTGCAGCGTCTTTCCCAAACCCATTTCGTCCGCAAGAATGCAGCCTTCTGCTTCGGCAGTTGTGAACCCCATGACGTTTGCGTACATGAACTGTGAGGGTCAAATAATTTAGCCTAGATGAGCATTTGGGCGGTGCAGACTTACCTTGACGCCTTCTCTCTGGTGGTTACGGAGTGTACTAGCTAGATGCGGGTCAACCACAACGTCAACCAGGTCGATGCTCCTGATGATTCACGTCAGCGCCCGTGTCTGTAACAGTTTCTGAGCTGTTCAGATGATTTTCCACTCACTTCTTCTTGATTTCCTTGCCGATACGCGAGTCCGCTTTTGGTCGGGGCATGACCAGCGCGCCTTCCGCGTACGGATTGTGAAGCGCTCCACCCCATTCCAGCCTTTCCTTGTTGCTCTTCGCCCCGAGCACGATTCTCTCTCTCTTCGGCTTCGGAGCAGCGTAGAAGGAGGACTGCTTGACTGTTTTGCCGATTGCTGACAAAAGGTTGCGTTCGGGCATTGAAGATAAACCTGGAGAGGAGAGTCTCGAAGGACGGGCGTCATATTCGGTGGCTGGGATGTACCCTCCTGATTGCTTAGGTGTGTGGACCGCGACAGGAGCCTTGAACGGCTTGGCGAAAGTCGATGGAGCGTATGCTAGGGGAAGGGCACGGCACGTAAGGGGTTTGTTGAGGATGCAGGTCGCCGTTCTGAACCTTGGTATCGGTTAGTCATCTTCCGCTATCATTATCACTGATGTACGTAAAGCTTACTCCTCTTCTGGGACCATACGGTCGAACTCGACTTCCATCTGTCCGATCCTCATGGGAATACCAGCGGAAGGAAGACCACCAATCAAAGCGGAGGTCGCCATGCTGAAAGGCAATCAGAGAGTTGGTTTAAAACAACAACCTACGGTTTGCCCTCTTCGTCCACCATAGAAATCGTGCCACCTTCAATTTTGACATAAGCATCGCCGTCCCATGTTTCTATGGGGCATTATCAGCTTGTCGGCAAAGAGTGGGCTTGAGTGGCCACTCACTATGCTGTAAAAGCAAGCAAGGAGGAAGGTCAGTTCAGTACAGTGAACAATATCGGTTCAGATGCAGACGGAGAGCTGCAAGTGACAGACTGGTGGGATCACGGGAAGGGTAGAAGGCTTCAAAGACCGTCAAAGAGAAAGTCAGACAGATGAGGTAGCAGATGTATTCAAGTGAGAGCATTAGGGAGCTAGGAAGGGGAAGGAACGATTCAGAAAGACGGGGACAGACCTTCTTCGTCTGAGGCTTCCTCCTTTATCGTTTGAATAAGTACTCAGTCTCTGAGAAGAGCTTGAAGGTACTCACCACTGTACCATGTAGTAGTAGGCTTGTTGTGTTGGCCTCGATACCTGGTACTTCGTCCTTCCACCCCAAGTGGTCGTCTTCTCCACCTTTGTCTCCCTCGAGCTGGGTCCAGCTGGGTAGGTGTTGGTGTTCATCTTTGTGTACCCGAGTGGGTTTGGCGTCTCCGGTATACACTTGGGCTCATCGTCATCCGAGGAGTTGGAGCATGAGTCGGCGACGGTATCTGGGTTGGTGGCGGGGACCGTGTCGATGATGTCCCGGAGGGTGCGTCCCTCCCTGTCCGCCCGATCCATTGCGAGAAAGGTTACGGGGCTTCCCAAGTACTACTTAGAGCTTCCACGCAGCGTCTGTCGATGCTGGAAAGGCTCTAGCTGATTCCACGGTGCTATGAGGAGGAAAGAGGGGAGAAGGAAGAAAGTCAGCGAGAAATCAAACTGGATTCTCGCGCAGCACTAATGATCAGTGCATGAGGCCTGATATTACGTAAGGCTAGCTGTCTAAAATCAGAGAAGGAATCGAGTGGATCTCGAACGAAGTAGCTGTATCGAGATCACCTCTCCATCCTGCCAAAAGCTCCGAGCCCCATCACGGATTTCCATCGGTCCATGACGGCGTTGTATTCGTTGTCGATGTATCCACCCGTCGAAAGTATTAGGGGGAAGAGGGGTATGGGGTTCTGGGTAATCGGTAGCCTCCTGCGCTTCTCGTCCGCCACTTGCTTAAGAACGCCTTTCACAAGGTCCTCGGGCGAGTGGGAGTCGTCTATTGACGCATTACGAAGCTGGTAGTAGCGTTTGGCTCCGAGCGCGGTGATGCTGATATCGTAAGATTCCCTGGCGATGCGGGAGGACGCGTTGCCGGTGATCCTGATATCGTTCCGATGGGCGGCACCCGGGATGTTGGGCTCGCGTTCGACCTCCAGCTTCTCTGACGTCCTCAACGCCGAGATCATTGCGTCGCGGACTCTGTGCCGGTACTGACCCAAAACTGATTGGCTGTGCAGCCTTCATGATGTCCCAGGAAGGGTGCTTCGGCGCAACGTGGGGCACGGGTCGGGGAAGCCGAGGTGGGGGGTGAGGAAATGCAGCCCGCAAGCGACCTCGTGGTCGGATAGGCACAGCATTGGGAAGCATGGAATGGTCGAGAGCCAGAGGCGACCGAGGTGGGGCGCGGATTCGAGGACATGGGCCTAATCTAGAGGGCTGAGGGAGAGCAGCAATTGCTTCTTGGTCGCCTCGAACACTTCGGCGCAGCGGGCTCGTTGGGATTTATTGTCGTCCGGGACATCGATCTCCGGAAGCGCCGCGGCGGGCGTTGCGCGAGAAGCCTCGCCTGCGGCTGCATAGGCCGATGTCGCGCATTGCAAGTAGGATAGAAGGCCTACGCCTCGAAGACGGACAGGCAGGGACGAAAGATTTGCTTGATATGAGATCCCTGTCAGCGGTCTGAGGGCGGGCGGCTAAAATGTCGGTTGTGTGCGGTCAGGATGGCGTTGTCAAGTACAGTCCAGAGGTGTGGTAGGTCGTGGGAGCGGAGTGACCTTTGGAGGTGGCGGAGGTTCTGCTGCAGACTGAGGCGGAGGATAAGAAGGGCGTGTTGATGGTGAAGCTGGTCCAGCTTTTGCAGATTGGTTTTCTCGACTTCGATCTTGGCTGTGAGGAATGAGTGACGGATGGGGCGAGGACCGACACAGGTTCCCAAGAGCTCATAGCCTGTGCGCCGTATGTCGTCAAAGGTGGTCGACCGGCACTTGGCCCGGTTTAGCGCAATTGGGGATGCTCGACCATTGAAGAAGGCGTTGACCTCCGCCAGGGCCGTGCCGTCCATGCTGAGGATGAAGATGTCGTCGAGGTATGCAAAGAGAGAGTGCTCGGAGCCGATGCATTTGGAAAGATCCTCGAGGAAGGGGCGGATGGCGAGCGAGAACAGCAGGGGGCCCAGCGGGTCTCCCTGGCGGACGCCCTGGGATGAATCAATACGTGTGGCTTGGCCGTTGGGACCGGCGAAACGACGTCGGACTCTTCGTTGTACGCCCACTTGGCCGCCGAGTAGATCGAGGGCAGGAAGTTGTGGATGCCTGCTTCGACGTCCCACGGTCGACTGAGTTGAAGGCATTGCTGAAATCACGAGGAGTTAGGTGCGTGCATTTCTTCTGCAGGCGGTCTTCCAGGGCAAATTCGACGGCGTGGACGACCGGTTCGACTCCGCCTCTGGAGTCTACCCCGTATTGAAAGGGTAGCAGACACTCCGCTTTGAAATGCAGGCGGAGGATGCACATCATGTACATCCGGTAGATGAGTTCTCCGATCGCGATGGGACGTAGGCTGCCGTCAGCCTTCGGCAAAGCCACTCCCCTGGACGAGCACAAGAAAGACCTTCCAGGAGCCGTACCAGCGTCGCTGAGGGAGGTGAGCTTGAAGAGAAACAAGCCGACCTTTGGGGACTTGTTCACCAATTTGAATAGTTGCGGGGTCAAGCCGCTGGGTCCGGGCGCGGAGTCGGACGGGAAGGCTTTAACGATGTTCTGCAGGCTTTCTTCGTTTGGGGGCGAGCTTCGGCGTCCCATGCGTGGCGGATTCTGGAAGGGCTGGTTTGCTCCTCGAGGGTGTTTGGCACGCAAATGTTCATTTGTGCCATCGTCGAGGTCCAGCGGGGAAGAGGGTTCGACAAGACATCGAGTTGCGCCGCGGATGCGGCCTTGTTCTACCAGGACTTTCGCGACGCCTCCGGGATTGCGTGGTTGAGTCGGGCGAGTTCCCGGCGGGGTGGGCCATGACACGTTTGGGTAGTGGCCAAGCTGAGCGACGGTGTACGCTTTGCCTCTGGCCAGTCCACTTTTGAGTCCCACTTTGGGAAGGGCAAGGAAGTCGAAGACCGACTTGTCGTTAGGCTGATTTAGGAATGCGTCGGCAAGCCTCTCGGCTCATGCAACAACGCCTTCGCGACAGAATTGAACAGAGGTTTGTCGGAAGATGGCAGGGCATACAGCGATCTGAAAGAGGTGTCGAGAAGCTGTTCGGTCGTCCTCGTGCGACGTTCCGGCGGTGGGAGCAGCGCCCTTCCAGAGTCCGTAATCGAGAATCGGGGAGTGGGAGGGGAAGGCCCGGGTTGGGGCTAAAACTTGCTGGGAGGCTGATGTCGTCATTTTTTTGGGTTGTGGCGAAGCGTCCAGGGTCGAAGCAAGGTGCCGTACACTTCGCTGACCTCTTGTGTGGAAGGATGCTGGCCTCACTGCGCAGGACATGGCTACAACCGCATGCCCACAAGCCGGTGTACGTGAGTTTCGAGCAGAGAGACCATATGTTTATGGGGGCCCAGGTGGATGAAGAAGGAGTCTTTGCGGTAGAGCTTCTGGAAAGCTGGGCATGGGAGAAGAGGGTTCCCCTCTGGCGAGGGGGAGGAGCGGGAGGTTGGGTCCAGCCGAGAATCAAGCGTCGAGTCTTGATGTGGGGATAGGGGTTCGCTCGTTGCAGGGGGTGGCGGGTCAACGTCGATCGCGTCTTGTAGAGGCTAGTGATGACGCTTGAAGAACCAACGAGTATTGTAGGGCTACTCCCGAGTCAGTGGAGTAGAGAAAGGAGGAGTAGACGTCCGGAGATGAGTCAGCGCAGGCTAGGCGCGTTTGCTATTCCAGCAGGCTGGGAAGCAGTGACACGCCACTTGTGGGGATGCCAGATTCTTCTTACCACCCGGAACGGATGGCACCTGAGCCGGTGGACTCCGCGGAATTATGGTTGGTGAGAGTGAGGACACTTGGAGGAGTAGCAGCGAAGATTAATGACAAGGTCGGAGGCGGGTGGTAGGTGATGCGGGGGAGCTGTGGTTATGCAGTCCGGAGCGGAGGACTGACGGTCGACTCAGGTATTGGGATGCCGGTCAGGGGTTGGAGGCGCCTCTGTTGGCGAGCTTGAAAGGAGAAGGCGACTTGGGTGGTAGGTAGGGCGGGAGCGGGGCTGCCGATAGGAATGGCCAAGTGGAGGGACGCGACTGTTTTTTGGCGCGAGCAGGGGTAGGTGTGTAGCGGGTACAACAGGGGTTGGCGGGATGAAGTTTCGGCGTTGTTGTATGAGTTCGGCGAGGAGTAAGACAATAGGACTCGACAGCGGGTCTTCAGGGGCTGATGTTACAGCAGGTGGTCGATGGCGAGGGTTGAATCAAGCGCTGGCGAGGCGGGCGTTGGGCGGGGGGGTTTGTCGGTGAGAAGGCGTGAGATCTGGTTGGTGAGACTCTCCGATCGTCGGGTGTATGATGGGGATGGATAGGCGGCTTGGGTGCTGAAGAGATCTGCCCGGTATGTGTGCGGCGGTTGGAGCGAGTTTAGCGATCTGCCGAGGGGAGCATGTTTTTGACGGACGGCGACCCCCTTGCTGGCGTAGGGCGCAGGAAACGTAAATGTGAAAGGCGTCGAAGGGCCGCCGGGAGAGCCGGAGGCCATGCCGGATGGCCTAGAGTCCGAGACGTATAGGATGATCCTCGGTACCGGGGACGGTCGCGAATGCGTTCGCGAGTTGCAGAGGGGGATGAAGAGGGGGATGAAGAGGGGGATGAAGAGGGGGATGAAGAGGGGGGATGCAGAGTGGGGCGCGTGCACTTTCCGTATACTTCTTTGGTCCCTCCGTATAAGAGATCCCTCGTGCCTTACGATTGATCCGTCAGAGATCGATCGGGGTTTCCGAGGGTGTTCTTACAGGTGCTCTACTTCTCCGCATTGGAAACTAACAAGCAATACAATGATTCCCTGCCCAGACAGCGAAAAACCCCATCGAAAGATGTCCATCCCAATGCTCACCCCGCCCGACTCGGTTCCCCTTTCACCCTCCAGCTCCAAATTCCCCTCCTCGCCATCTCCCGTTCCCAGCAGCATAAATAAATCCTACATCAACTCCCTCCTCTCCCTCACCGACGCCCTCACCAGCTCCATCTCCACCCTCTCCTTTCCGCCACTCGTCGCAGCAGCTCGTATGGCCATCATCTCCATGATGTCCCACTCGATCACCTATGGTCGATTACGGGTCCTTACAGCCAACTCCGGGATTTACGTCTTCCCGAGCGATGAGAAGCGGAAAGAGCTGGGGCTGTCAGAAGCCGGGGAGGCTCAGACGGTGGACATCCGGGTGATCAGGGATACGTTCTGGCTGAAACTCGTCACGCTGGGAGACCTTGGATTTGCCGAGGCTTACATGGCGGGAGACTGTGAAGTATCCGACCTCGTCCAGGTATTCAAGGTAAGTCAAACCCTCAAGCGGTATGATATAATGAAGCTGACGCTCCCATCAGATCTTCATCCGATCGAGCCCAAAACTCGCTCCCAGAAGAACAGTCTCCGGCGTCTCCACCATCCCCTCTCGAATCTTCTCCCTGATCACATCCCTCACCAACTCGCGCTTCGCAAACACCCTCTCCAACTCCATCTGCAACATCCGAGCCCACTACGACCTTTCCAACGGCATGTTCCGGAGCTTCCTCAGTGCCGATATGACGTATAGCTGCGCCATCTTTCCTGAGCTGGACAATGATCTGCGGGCGGGTGGGGAGGTTGGGGGAGTCAATGGTGGGGGCGGGCTGAAGAGGTTTGGAGGGCCAAAGAATGAGGTGGAGATCAATGGGGATGAAGAGGAGATCAGGGATGAGCTGGAGGAGGCTCAGCTTGCTAAGCTTCGGTAGGCGACCTATACACAACGGGATAACAATGTTGATGAGGCCGCAGACACATCTTACGCAAAGCCGATATTCGTGCAGGACACCGTGTTCTCGAGATCGGCTCCGGTTGGGGATCTCTGGCTGTCGAGGTGAGTCCAGCATTAATATCTCTCTCGTGTCAATCCCGCTGAAATCCATAGGCTGTTCGGACAACCGGCTGCACCGTTGATACAATCACCCTTTCTTCCCAACAAAAGGCGCTGGCCGAGGAGCGAGTCAAAGCTGCCGGTCTCACGGGTCGGATACGCGTCTGGCTGATGGACTACCGAGCGTACGTATTCCAGCATTCCACCTGATCTATGCTGACGGTTTCCTGTAGGCTGCCGGAATCATGGAAAGGTGCCTTCGACCGAGTGGTCTCCATCGAGATGCTAGAAGCTGTCGGGTATGTGTGCGCAGCGCTTGTTGAGGCGTGGGGCTGATGTCCAGTGCAGGAAGGAGTTCATCCCCGGATACTTCGGAGTGATTGATTCAGTCCTCAACGAGAAAGGCCTTGCTTGTGTGCAGGTAATCACCATCCCCGAGTCCCGCTTCGAAAAGTGTCAGTCAGCTTTCCTCTCCACTGGTAAGTCTGGTTGATGCCCGTACAGACCAGAAAGAAGTCGACTTCATCCGGAAATGGATTTTCCCCGGCGGTTTCCTCCCAACCATATCCCTCGTTGTGGACGGGATCCGTACAGGCGGGGAAAACCGCCTCGTCGTGGACAGTATCGCCAACATCGGCGTGAGCCTCCTCCATCCTCCAGGAGCCCTCCTCCATCCTCCAGGAATCCTCGCTGACAACGCAATAGCCGCACTATGCCCGGACGCTACGGGAGTGGAGACGCCGCTTCCACGCTTCATTCAATCCACGCATCATCCCCGCTCTCCTGAGTGAACACCCCGAGATGACCGAGGCGGACGTGGAGGTGTTTAAGCGGAAATGGATCTGTCCGTGATGCTTCTGTTATACGCTCAAAGCTGACAGCGGGGCAGATTACTTCTGTTATTGCGAAGTCGGGTTTTCGGAGCGGGTATTGGGGGATCATATCGTTACTATGGTGAGTGAGATCTGCACGTCGCCATATTGTTCTGACGGGATACAGGTGCGGGAAGGGAACGAGGAGTATGGATGTACGACCTTTGATTGAACAATTGATTCATGGCGTTTCGGATCAGCAAATAGCAAAAGATGTCTTGGGTCGTTGGTAATTGAGGAAGCGCACTACACAGCGTTTCACAAATACATGCTTACAACAATGAATGAATCCCCTATCCTACAACGAAAGCCAGGTCACCGCCTGAAGAGCGGTTTCCTCCCCCTCAATCCCCCACCCCCAATTCCACCAAGCATCCCCATCTCCTCCAACCTTATCCTCGCGAGCTTGAGGTGATACGGTCGTAATGGTCCATTCGGATACGCAGAATGCGGCTGCATGTCCTTCGCTGCTCCCCCTGTCAGCCAAGATGACGCGAGGAATGGGGAAAACGATGAAGAGGGAGAAAGAGGGAGAACGCACCGAGCTCGACGACATCGGCGACAAAGATCTTGGCCATGCCTGCTATGACCGCTGCGAGGTTTGGATTGACGTGCTGGTCGTAAAGGTCGCGGTTTAGCTGCGCAGTTCAGCTCGACAGCCGGTTTGACTTTTGTGGGGGATCTAAGATTAGGAAGTGCAAGGCGGAGAACGGGGTGGGGCGGGAGGGAGTTTCGAGGCCCAGACGTAGGAGCTAAGACAGAAGGAAACAATATCCAAACAGGAGGAAGTCGTCGAGACGAGGGAAGAAGATGGGTAGGACAGTAGAGAAGTGTACAGAGATTGAAGCAGGGAGAGGGACGAGAGACGAGACCCACCCTCGTCATCGTCTGCTTCGGGACAACAGCCGTACTGAACGCGTCGAACCTCCTCGCCTGCTCCTGATCCAAGACGTTCCTCAACAACCTAGCCAACCCCAGCCATCAGCCTCCCTCTCTCCTCTCTCCTCTCTCCTCTCTCCTCTCTCCTCTCTCCTCTCTCCTCTCTCCTCCCCCGTCTCCTCCCCTCCTTCTCCCACTCAACACATCGCGAGTCTCGGAAGAGGGACGTACAAAGTCTCTCCTCGTCTCTTCTTCGCCCGCCCAGCGACCCCCTCCTCGTTCTTCCCCCTCCTCCCACCTCCTCCCCCACCTCCTCCCTCGCCCTCGCCC
>JAABUK010001154.1_pt1 | contig 51405 bp, 61 predicted proteins | sample 5559141 | NCBI WGS metagenome assembly JAABUK01 (sample SAMN10711869, study PRJNA513367) | rock metagenome | isolation source: Antarctica rocks | place: Antarctica: Victoria Land, Pudding Butte nord | collected 2016-01-03 | reverse complement strand
TCCTCTATCTGGACTTAGAAGGCATCAATTTATGCAGACACGGGTCTATCGCCATCATGCAAGTGTATCAGAGCGAAGAGGACCATGTATATCTGGTAGACGTGCACACCTTGGGAGCTGCTGCGTTCAGCACAACAGCAACGGATGGTGTCACAACGCTGAAGAGCGTCTTAGAGAATTCATCCATTCCCAAAGCCTTCTTCGATGTCCGCAACGATTCTGATGCGCTTTACAACCTCTACAGCGTATACCTACGTGGGGTGGTGGATGTGCAACTGATGGAGCTGCGGACACGAACAGGATCCAGAAGGCTGCTCAATGGCCTTGCTCGCTGCTTGGAGAGGTACTTCACATCAGCACGCATGGTCGTGGAGGCTTCAGAGTGGAATGAAGCCAAGCAGGCTGGTTTGCGGCTGTTTGCTCCTGAACGAGGTGGCTCCTACCAGGTTTTCAATGCAAGGCCTATGAGACAAGCGATTGTGGACTACTGCATTCAGGACGTCACATTTTTGCCAGATTTGTATGATCTGTATGCTCAGGGCCTTACCCCTTCTTGGAAAAGGAGACTCGATGCAGAAGCCCTGAGAAGGGTGGCAATGTGTCAACAGCAAAGCTATTTGCCACAGGGTAGGCACAAGGTGCTGGCACCATCTTTCATGTGAATTCGAACAAGGACGCCTTCTGCATACCATTGTGCAGACTGTCATCACAGCTTTTGTAAACTGATGGTCACAAGCTTTTCCATAAGACACATCACTACATGACCAAGTGCAAGGACATCAATTCAACAATGGTATTGAAATTTTGTACATTTACTTTTAACGCTTTTGCATTTACAAAGCCCAGGTTGTCCTTGCCTAGAAGACTGATGTGGGCTGTGAGCACTGTCTTTACTAGGCATATAGGCCTTGCTAGGCTTGGCAGCACAATGAACATGTGCTTGCTGTGTCATTATACATTTAGAGACTGCTTGTTCAGCTGGAGTGCTAAATTTCAAGTCATACTTGTGGACCTGTGAGGGACAAAGTGGTTTAACGAAGTGCCTCAAGAAAGCTGTGAAGCGGTAATGATAAGGCACTGCTGAATGTTGACAAATGGCATATGAATAATGTCTTGGCAAATGTGCGTTGGGGCATTGGGGTTATCCCAATATATATTTAGGGTTCAAATCAAATCCCAGTATATATTCAGGGTTTAAACCTAAACCCAGCCATAAGCTAGACTCATAATTGAAGCAGGGCTTGACCTGTGGCTTGACGTTGTGAAGTGGTTGACAGCAGCTCACCTTTGTACCTTATCATCCAGCGTCACATGAATGTTATACTTCTCTTTAAAAGCAAGGTGGCTGTCTGATGGAATGTTCGGAAGCTTCCTCAAGGCTGGCCGTGTACCCTGTAAGTGCTTGTAGCATGTGCAGCCTTCATTTGTAAGCTCTAGAGATCTGGGTACCAACCTTGATCGAGTCTGCAAAGTGCTACAATAATTCTGTACAAGCAAAGTTACATTGCTTGCCTGCTTTAGTACTGTCTGTCACTCCCCATGCATATGATATAGGCAGAAAGCATTTGGTCTTGCTGTTGAGCTTGACACCAGCTGCAAATATGACCAAACCCAGTGCTCCACAAGAGATACACAGTGCAGGAACCACGCATGATGGAGAACAGAACGCTTTTCAACACTCATGACGGGAGTCTCATAGGGCGGCAGCCCAGAGCAAATGTGCTGCCTCAAGCACAGCGTCTCTCAGCCCTGATCTGCTATGAAGTTGCATGGCCAGAAGCCAATGTCTTCCATGTGTGACCCTGCACTATAAATCTCAGCACTGTGACTGTGGCATGCATTGCAGCAGGACATCCCAAAACTTCTGCCAAATGCAGAAACCTCGCCATATCAACCTCACCGTCAACCTCTCCATATCAATGAATGTGTCTTGCATGTCTGGCTCAGACTGTGACAGTGTGGCAAGTGAGCTCCGGCAGATTGTCCAGGGCGGCACAGAATGTGCAGTTAGCACACTCAGTGAAACACTAGTGTGTCTCCTCAGCAGTGTGTATCTTATGGTGTGAACCTCCACAGCAGGCATGGTTCATCCTTATGCACACACTGATCCCAGGCATGCACAAAGGTATGCCATACCATTCTTAGCACAATGTTTGCCATCAAGCTCAAGCTCTAGCGCATGAGTCTTACACACTCTTTCCAAATGTTATACAAAGGGCAAAGGCTGAGACCTCTGGACAGATGCCTTTGGCAGTTGCAACATCACAATGTACCGTGAGGGCACAGATGTGATACAGCAAGTGCACCAGCATGCCTCAGAACCACAACTACTGCTGCTTTGTGACACGCTGATGACAAATTGCCAAGGGGCTGGACTGTAGCTGTATGTAGAAACATTTTCCCCCTACAATGCTGTGCTGTAGGCTCAGCATCTAGTGTCAGATGGTTGTGTAGCAGGGTGCAATGAGTTGAGGGGCATCTAATGCACAATGACTTAAGGGGCATCTTATGCGCAATGTGAGGTGTTGCCCCACAACAGGCTGTCACGCACTTTGTAGGACTCGAGATGGCAGTGCCAGGGCTGGACCTGGCGACAAATGAACAACCCAGCCTGAAGGGCAAGCCAGACCTTGAAGTACTTCAGTTGGGGACACTGCCTTCTCTACCTCACACACTGAGCGCTGTATCATAACAACACAGTGAGCAATGATTCACAACAGTATACATGTGCACAGCCCTGCGCTTGTTACATTAGGTAATGCCAACAGTAACTTATGCTCATAACCCAGATGTGCTTCCTCCACTGATGGCTTTACTCTGCAGCTGCTAAGGTAGCAGCCTAGCATTGCAGTCCTCAGGGTTCGAGATGCGGTTGTCGTTTTTCTAGCTAGCTATGAGGTATAGCTAGCATTTCATAATACAACAGAGCGTGAGTAATAACAGCAGCTACTTTTGCAGCAGCTGCTGCCAACAGTAGTCATGCCATTTTTGCTGATGTTGCAGTGCTGCATGATTGTTGTCACAATTGCGTTCAGACGGGACGTGATTGATACTAGTGCACTGTTATGTGGGCCCATAGCCTGCAACGGTTTCTGCAAGATCCATGTTGCCCCAACTAGGGTACAAAGCAGGCAGAGTTCTCAAAAAGCCTTTGAAAGCAAGGAGCACAGATGCATCCACGAAATGGTTCTCTACTTGCACAAGTAATGCAAGGCTGAGTAGTTACAACCTCAAATCTGAAGGGCAGTTTGATACACTAAGGACACATGAAAACCAATGTGTGGCATGTGACAAAATCTGAAGCTTGTAGCTGCATAGCAAACACTGAAGCAGTAAGCCTCAAAGCACTGGTGTAAAGCAGTATGAAGGTGTGTAAATGTCCTGAGCATCTCCACAGGTAAGTGCAAATGACACTGTGCTTCAAATGAAGGATGATTTGCTAGTAAACTGTCAAGGCAAAGTGAACTTTGTCAAATCACTTATGGCAGCAGCTGCTGATCCTCTGCAGTTACTGGCAAGAGCTCAACTTGATCATTGCAGTTGTACAAAATGACCTGGAACACGTATTGAGCCTGCAAGCTGGCTGGCACCCTCAATGACATGGTCAGAGGGGTGCTGACATGTGTGCTGACCATGGACAGTTTTCTGGCAGGAAAATCAGCCTTGACCAAGACCCAATCACCATTGGCCCATTTGACTGGAGCATCCGAAAACATGCCCCGTGTGCATTGCTGACCAGCCTTTGCCCAGCCATAAACGGTTGTATCAGAGCAATTGTCAGCATCAAGTGCAAGGTCTGCCCCAACTCCCACAAACATCCAGTGGTTCACATGGCAAATCTTGCACTTGAAGTAGCATACACTGGCAAGTGACGAGCCAGTGATTGTGGTCCTGAAGCCTTTATGAGCTGCGGTGACTTTTGCCTGTTGTCCATTGTTCCTGATGTGCACCCCTGAGCCTGCTTGCTCAAACTTAACACACTGTAAAGAGGCACCACCAAAATAGCCCATGTACTCCTCTAACACCAGAAACTTGACCAAGTCCATGTAGGCACTCCTGCATGACTCAACCTCTGGAAGTGCAGCATTAGCTTCTGCACTGCTGAGAAGGGCTCTGGACCGCAGGTAGAACAAGATCTGCTGGAAGCAGTAGGGATCAAAGTCCAGGAAGATGCGGCCCTGCTCATCACGATCAAGGCACTGCTCCCAGTGTCCATTGAATCTTGCAGCTAGGGCTGAGCCTCCAGCCTGAATGCATACAAGTCTGCTTTGTGTGTTGTTGTGGTCATGCTTACTTCAAGTTACAACCTGATTGTACAGCATTGCCAAAACAAAGGAAACAGCAAGCAAGTATCGAAATATCTGGACAATACACATGCATGGTACTACATGCACACACAAGGGATCCTCTGAGCGCTTGGTGATACATACTGAACTGACCAGACTACTTCCCAAACATTTGGTTTACATGCCAGACATTGATAGAATACAATTCCACGCCTATAGTACTTTGAATACAGCAGACCATACACGGCTGGCACAGCCGTGAATCAGCTATTGTACTACCTACTGTGCTAGCTGGTGTGCAACACAATGCATGACAGCATAGTGCAGGAAAACCAGTGCAAACATTTATGGCGCAGGACGAGCATTTGCCGACATGATAAAATTTTGCAGTTTCAGCAGGCATGAGTGCATACCTGTGTCAGTGTTGATCTTTTGGTTGTCAGAAGGGTCCCGCCAACATTGAGACTCAGAACATCATTGTCTGCTACAGCCACTGTTGCCATCAACTCCTTCTCCCGCTCAAAAAGTTCAATTTGATGCTTGAGCTTTGCTTGAGCCTGCAGGCAGTGTGGCCACCTCAAGTTTTGCAACGGCAGCTGTTGAAGGCTCTGCGTCGCGCAGCCTTCACAGACATGGCCAGAGTCGGCACGCAATCACGTTGGGTAAACACGCTCATTTGCGAGACGCGTGTACTGAGTCCCGGACGTCAGGAAAAAGGTAGTGGCGTCTGAGGCGTAACTGCAGCGTCAAAGCCGACGACACAGACCATTGAATGATGCGATATGGATTTGGCCACGCGAAAGCTAGATAAGCAAGGTACGTTGTAAGTTGCGTAGGCTCAACAGCCAAGGTGTCTGCGAGATCTGACCTCCTCGAGCTGCTTTTCTCTGTCTTCGAATAGGCTGTTCACCTGGCTGAGCAATAGAGATGCTTGCTCCAGCATCGCAGAAGTTGCGGTCAAGACGCAGCTGGCTCACGTCGAAATGCGGGTTCTGTGATCTAACGCCTTTTTGACGTCGAGCTTCCATGTCACGGGCACGCTTGGCTCATGATGACTAATTAAACACTGTAGTCATATTGTTATGCTGCTGCGCAGCGCGGTCGAACCGGCACTAGTAGCGAGTGCAGCAAACTAGGCCTCGCCCCCACCGCATCTGGTACGCATCTGTCCTGGTGACATGATCGGCGCCGTTAAGGGATTTCTCCACAACCAGTCTCTGCAGCATGTCTGACGCACCACTGAACATCGCTTATTATGTTACTGGGCACGGCCTTGGACATGCCACGCGAGTTGTTGAGGTCTGCAGACAACTGGTGGCATCAGGTCACAATGTGTTCGTGGTCACAGCGGCCGTGGCGGGCGTGTTCACACGGGAAATCCCGTCACAGCAGCTAAGCGTCAGGCGAGCTGTGCTCGACTGTGGCAGCAAGCAGCAAGATGCCTTTTCTGTCGATATGAAAGGCTCCCTAGAGCTGTATCAGGAGATTGCGGTTGACTGTCGCGACTCGATTCTGGCCACAGAGATCACATGGCTGAAGACCAGCAAAATAGACTTAGTGGCTGTGGACATAGTCCCAATCGCTTTTGCTGCTGCAGCTGCAGCTGGCTTACCTGCAGTAGGAGTGTCTAACTTCAGTTGGGGTATGACATCCGTCTGGGTCCTTTTCAGCCTGAGGTACACGCTTTGCTGCCTGGTATCAACGCCTGACCCTCACTGCACTACCTGCAGACTTCATCTACTCAGAGTATGCCAGTACACTAGGCAACGTAGGCAACAGCTATCGCAAGATGGTCTGGCAGATTGCTGAAGACTATGCATGTGCAAGTGTGCTTCTGAGGCTGCCTGGATACTCCCCTATGCCTGCATTTGGAGAAGTCATTGATGTGCCTTTGGTGGTCAGGCATGCCCAGAAAAGCAAAGCACTGGTAAGCACAAGCTACCTGGATATGAGTTGCAGTGAGTCTACTGCAAGATACTCATGTCAGAACAATGATTGCATCCTTAGTCAGATCATGAGCTTTGCACATGATGTACGCTGTAGACTTTTGCTTTGTGATGACTTACTCCTTGATCTCTTGCCAAAGAAATACACCAACATTGACTTGATGCCTTGCCAAATGATGTAACGAGTTGCACATCCCCACAGGTATATATTGACTTAGGTCTGCAAGAAGATACACACTTGTGCGTCTTCATATATGGTGGACAGCCACCTGGAGAATGGGAACTTAGGGAAGAGAACTTGCCAGAAGGGTGGATTTGTGTGGTGTGCAGCGGTGGCAAGCCCATTGTCAGCGACAACAAGTTGCCCAGCAACTTCCGCCTGGCTAAGCCTGATGACTTCATCCCTGACTTGGTGCGTCCAGGCTCTGACTCAGGTGCTTGACCCACTTTGTGAAGATAACAGCTTTGATCCTTTGCTGCCTGCAGCAACATATAGCCTTGGTGTAAGGCACACGCAGACAGCCGAAAAAAAACAGCCAAGCTGCATACATTTGGGGCTTGTTCTGTCAGTCTAGTACAGCCGTTTTGCAGATCCTCATGCCTGCATCAACAGCTCAGTTTACTGGCACGCACACATACTGTGATGCCTGCATTGCAAAAGAGGGCTGACATAACTGCAGGTCAATGCTGCCAACTGTGTCCTGGGCAAGATTGGTTATGGCACGACATCAGAGTGCCTTGGCCATGGCACACCCTTCATCTTCATCAGGCGTGACTACTTCAATGAGGAGCCCTTTCTGAGGAAGCAGCTGGAGGTGCATGGCTTGGGAGTGGAGATGAAGCGCAGGGACTTCCTGTCTGGCAACTGGGCTCCCTTCCTGTCAAAAACGCTGACCATGGAGTCAAACTTCAAGTAATCATGCATACATTGACCTGCACTGCACTGCATCACAGCCAAATGACGCAGATGTCACAGGCACATGACGCACATGTCGCAGGCACATGACGCACATGTCACAGATGACAAACATGTGATAATTGGCCTGAGCAGTTTGTGCATGTTGTGCAATCAGTGCCATATGTGTCTCACTGTTTTAAAAAACTTGCACAGACTGCATTGTTTCTTTACAATATGCCGTAAAAGGACAATGCATTATTTGTGCAAGTGTCAGCTGTCCTGTGGCGATCACAATTATCAGCTGGCAGGTCATGCTTACTCGTTATGCATGTACATGTGTGTTGTGCTGCAGTGAAGCAACAAATGGTGCTGAAGTGGTAGCTCGCATGCTGGAGCACATTGCGCGGCATAAAGGCTACATCCCAATCCCTGAACCACCAGAAGGGGACATTGGAACAGCCAATGGGTACAATGCCAGTGGCCCTCCCAGGGGCAGGGCAGTTGCCAGGGCTGGTGCAGGGAGACTGAGGGATGCCATTGTGTTTGGCTACATGATGCAGCGGCACAGGGCCAGAGGGAAGGTATGTAATGTGTTTACATGCAAAAAAACAAAAGAAAAGAAAAGAAAGAAAAGAAAAAGCAAAGGAGAAAGAGAGACAGAGTCAGAGACAGGGACAAAAGACAAAGATTACTCTATGCCAAAGAGTCACAGGCATTTCTGGGATGCAAGAAGGCTTTCCACTGATTGGAGTATGACTAACAGAACAACATAGCTGAGAATACCTTGCAGCTTACCTGATGCTTTTGTTGACCCTTATTGTGCAGATCATTGCGCACCACATTCTGCTGAGCTACATGACACAGCAAGATACACAGCGAAGGCCAGACTCCATCTATCCTCACATCTCGTCTTTGCTCAAGTGCCATCATTACAAAAGTCATTTTGACTGCTGACACAGATGCAGAGAGCCATCGCTGATGTCACTGTCTCAGTGACATCCCAGTGAGTGCATGGCTTGTGCATGTGTCAGGTGGAGGTGCCAGAGTGGTATGTGCCAGGTGCAGTGAGGGCAACATCCCCAGAGACGCCCAGGGTGAGCGCTGCAGTGCAAGCCTCTTCAGCAGCCACACAGGAAGCCCTGGCGGCCTTCGACATCACCCATGGTCAGCGCTCTGCTTACACGCATCACACAGAATCATCTGGCACCTTGTTAAGCATAAATGTCGAACGTAAAGCAGGTTAATTGACAAGGAACTCTCAATCATATGCACTTGCAAGTAGACTGTAGGAAAGGAAATGTCCTACCAGACTTCAAGTAATCTCAACTGCAGCTCAATATGTTACGGTCTGGCCTGACTGATGTTGAGTATGCAAGCATAACTAGCAAATGCCTGAGTGGCGGTTGCTTTTGTTGCCTGCTGATTGTACTTATGCTGGCTTTGTGCGAGCAGCAATGACCGGCCTGGTTGATGTTACACTCAATAACATCATTTTTCACCCTAATCTTGTTTCCTTGCAGACAACTCAAGCATGCTCCAAGAGGTCTGCTGCAAGGCACAAGGAGGCAATCTATGCCCTTCCACGTGCACCAATTCTTTACCACCTATCTGATGACAGAAATTGTCACAAGGGTCTGACACTGAGCTGCATGCAGGCAAGGAGAACTTGGACAGATGTGCCGATACTGCAGCCTTCCTGAGCATGCTGCATCATCTGGATGACCCTGTGGATGAGGAAGCTGACCCTCCTGAGCTGCCAGAGCGATTAGCTGCCAAAAGCCTGTTCCGCTGGGAGGTCAGTTCTTTTTAGGTTAAATTACAGCAATGCAATGCATTTTTAGTTTATAAAATACTAATATAAATAAAAAAAGTGCATGCTGCTCTTGCTGCAAGCATGCTCTGCAGACTGCAGTCTTAGAGTGATCCTGTCTTAGAAGGATCCAGCCTTTTGAGAGTTTGGTCAGATGCATCATTGTTTGCATCAGGGATGGCTGTCACTTATGTATGTCAGGCGATAGCAGCAAAGTATGTTTCTTTGTCCCATAGTCTTATACTAGGGCTCACCTGAACAGTGATGACATGACTCTCATGTCTGTGGCTTCTTGAGTGACACCACAACAAGGGTGTGGCACCACAATCAAGATTGTGGGGACCGTATAGCACAGGCAGTGTGAGCAACGCAGCCGGTGACATCAGCGGCTTGTTGTACTGGTACTCGCCTCAATTTGTTGTCAGGTGCTGCTGACCCACATGTCTCGCCTCTAAGGCTTTCACCATGCCTGACCTACAATTTGCAACGTGACACTTACATGTCATTGTACATGCAGCATGGGGTGCATGAATTGTCTGTTACACCTGCCCTCACCTGCATACACAGAGCTGTCTGGTAAACCAGCGCTGCCTTGCATACATGCATCTATACAAAGTGGCTGTGTGCACAGGATGAGGTGATAGTGACGCGTGCTCCTGGACGACTTGATGTGATGGGCGGCATCGGGGACTACAGCGGCTGCCTGGTGCTGCAGAAGCCCACAGCAGAGGCGTGTCATGTGGCCTGTCAGCGACACCCCCTGGCCAAGCAGAAGGTGTGGAAGCACATCCAGAACCGACACAAGGGCCACAGTAAGCTGGCTCACTCCATTGCCCCTCTTGTGAGCAAAAGGCTTGCCATTGATAGTGTTCTTGAGGCTTTCACCATGCATGCACAGTGTGTTTTCGTCCACAGCATTCTCACAGCTTCATCCATATCAGGCCAATATGTGTAGACCAAGTCTTGAGTCAATGCTGAGAGGCCACTGCATGCTGATGATACCAACAAGCTCTGACTAAAGACCCCTTTTAAATCTTGCGTGCCACTCTGTTGTGGGTTCAAGGCTCTACCTCTTTACGTTTTTTCGCTGAGCAGTCATGCTGTTTCCAACACCTCCAGTGTTACATGATACACACTATCCTAGAATGTACATTGTGATACATATCGTATGTGTCGTGACCTGTGTGTGTCTGCAGGCCCCAAGCCTGTGCTGAGGGTGGTGTCTTTCCATGCTGATGACACCAACAGGTCCCCCACCTTTGACATGGACCTCACCGAGCTGCTGCGAGACGGGCAGCCCATCACCTACTCAGAGGCCAGAACCTATTTCAAAAGCGATCCTGCCACCAGGTCTGTCATCCTGCTTGCGCTGCTTGCATCTGTGATTCATGTCATGCATGATGATGTAAGTCCATTCCAATCCAACGCAATCTATATTCCTAAGCTCCTACTTTAGCAGAGGCTTGTCCAATTCTGTGCTGGTGTGGGGTGCATGGAGATTGAAGGTCGGGCACATGGTGCAGCTGGTCCCCAGTTGGAGGTCGTGGACAGGCTGGGACTAGCCTATCCACAGAGCTCCTGTTGACTATTATTGAGTTAGCTGCCAACATCACAAGAAACTTCAGCATATTTGCAGCTGGGCAGCTTTTGTAGCACTCGGTGCACAAGCTAAATTTTGCTGCCTAAGAACACTTCCATACTGATTCACGCCACTCTTGACGTGATACAAACGACAATCTTCACCTACACTGTCAAATGTGTTACTGTTACATGTGTTACTTAGCAGTAATTGACTTGATGTGCAGCTGGGCAGCTTATGTAGCCGGTCCCCTAGTGGTGCTCATGCACGAGCTGGGACTGCGCTATCCCCAAGGCATATCCCTGCTACTCAGCAGTGCAGTGCCAGAAGGCAAGGGAGTGTCATCATCAGCAGCTGTGGAGGTGGCTGTCATGCAGGCTCTGTGTGCTGCCCATGATGTGCACATCGATGGCCGTCACTTGGCCCTGCTTTGCCAGAAGGTACAAGCCAGATCCCTCAATAGTGTTGTGACCGTACGGTTGCAGTTTATGGTTGCCCATAGTGCTTGTTGTACCATACTGTTGAAGTTTATGGTTGCCAATAATGCTTGATGTGCCACCAGTCAAAGATAGAAGAGTTTTGAAACTATTTTGGAGGAAGAGGGCATCAGCGTTTGTCCTCCCAAGAGGCTTTCATGCACACCTTTGGTTGGCACCTCTCTGATGCCGGCGTACTGTTCTGAATTGTCGCACATGACTTGTCTTACATGTTGCTGTATGCAAAGCAATCTGTCCATGCAAAAGCTGTTGGCACTGAGTGTTACATGGCAACACAGGGCAAGTATGTGGGCTGACTAATCACAGTACTCCTGTTCCAGCACATCTATTCCCAATCTGATTACTTTGACTTTCAAAAGATGTGTACAGTGTAGCTATGTGATTATCATTACATAGACCTTGTGTATTGTCATTACAAAGACTGTGTGGAATAGTCCAGATACAAGGTGTGCCTGTTGCCCTTTGTCATGAGGCCATGTTCACATGGTGTGATGATGACTGATCTTGTCTGTATCAATTTACTGAACTGAATTTCTTGTCTGTTGGGTCCCATGTGCCCCCCAGGACATTAAACACATATTGATCGATTTATTTATATATTTATTGATGACTATGGGTGTGCAGGTGGAGAACTATGTGGTGGGGGCCCCATGTGGGGTGATGGATCAGATGGCTTCCTCCCTGGGGGACCAGCAGGCCCTCATGGCCATGTCCTGCCAGCCTGCCGAGGTGGAGCCTGAGGTACCCATCCCCTCCCACCTCAAGTTCTGGGGCCTTGACTCAGGTGAGTCATGCTATGCATTTCTGTCTGTCTGTGTGTCCGGCCATCCGATCATCTGCCTGCCTATCTGCCTGCCTGCCTGTCTGTCTGTCTGCCTTAATCAGATGCTGAGGGTGTCATTTACCAAAGTCTGCCGTCAAGTACTAGGGTCTGACCTTCAGTGATGTCCCAAAAGTATGGTTGTGAGTCTGAGGCTATGCATGCTAAAATGCCACATGGGGACTATGGCAGCATTTAGTCCCGCTATCTTGCAGAAGGCCCTGTTTGAGCCCAGTTGTCTGTGCCATCTCTGTGGCCATCCCAGAAAGAAGAGAAAACCTTTACACCAAGATTTCAATGCAGTGCTGCTGCCTTGCCCCGTTGAACACTGATCAACAAGTGGTTTTCCTCTTGGTGCAGGTGTGCGGCACAGTATAGGTGGGGCAGACTACGCATCAGTGCGAGCAGGAGCCTTCATGGGCCTGAGCATCATGACCCAACAGAAAGCAGCAGAAGGGCCAGAGCCGCTAGGTCCACCCCATACCTGCCTTCTCTTGCTTGTATAACACGTCACACATCTGCCATACACTTTGCTTGTATAACATGTCAGACATCTGCCTTTCCCTGCTTGCACTATACATCGGATGTCTGCCATACAATCTGCTACAGAGCAATAGTAAATCAGCTCACACTTGCTTGATGGGCACATCACATGTGCATCAAGGACAGTCCTTATCTGGCGCCAAGGCTTTGCAGATGTCGCATTTTGTTATCCACGTGGCCACTCATTGACTTGTCAAGACCTGTGGTGCTGAGACGTGAGACATGAGACTTTGTACTGACTGCATAACAGTCAGCAGTCAGTCTGATGCATCACCATTTGCAACCATCTGTTCACTTCCATGAGTGTCTGTGTGATGCAGAGCCCAAACTGCTCCAAGTCAACATATTGCACCACACACCATGCAGCATGCATCATTCACTGTACACCATGCACAAGTCTTCAGTTCTCGCTAAACATGCACCATTCACGTGTTACCATCAACTGCTTGCCACTGATTGTGCAGGCAATGGGTACTTATGCAGCATCAGGCCCAGCGTGTATGCACAGCACTTCGAGGAGAATCTGCCTGACAGCATGACAGGCGCTGACTTCCTGGCCAAGTACCACCATCACTACGATCATGAAACCCAGGTTGGCACGGCTCCCCTCACTTTCTTGCTACGCACGCATGAAAGCCATTGTGGCTTGTGACTATTAGTGTCACCTGTCAGATGTGGGCAATCATTTTGGATCCGAGCATGGCCCCTAGTGGGTTCTAGAATCAGTGAGCATGAGCATTACCAGATCCAAGGATCAGTCAGCATGAGCTCTGCTAGATCCAGGGATCAGTGAGCGTAAGCACCGCTGGATCTAAGGATCAATGAGCATGACACATGCCCAACGCTGTCATGTGCCATGCTCACAGACTGACGCATGGTTGCTTGAGGTGCAGATCAGTGAGGACAGGAGCTATGCAGTGCGGCAGCCAACAGCCCACGCCATCAATGAGAACCATCGAGTGAGGTGCTTCAGGCAAATGCTTTTGGGGCCACTGGAGTCCCCAGAGCAGCTGATGAACCTGGGCGACCTCATGTATCAGGTACTTACCTTACCTCATGTATTGAATGCTTACCTCATGTATCAGGTGCTTACCTCGTTTAATGGGTGGTTACCTCATGTATCAGGTGCTAATCTCATGTATCAGCTAATTGCATCATGCCTCAACATGGTAGTGCGTAACCTGGCCGGACTGTACCATGTGCATTTCTCCCAGTATGTGATGTGAGACAACCTAAACTTGCAGCATGGTGATATTGCCCGTGCAAGCCTACATCACAAGCACGATGCTATGAGCCATCAGCAGTAGGGGTGGTTGCGTCAGGGCACTGCTTGGTGACAAGTGTGAAACGTCGTGTTGGGCCGATTTGCTTATGGGCCTCAAGCTGGGTCAAGGGTCCCAAAGTCCAGCTTGTGTAACAGGCTCTACAGTAATGACTCTGTGCTGAGACCAACATCTGCTCAAGATGGGATGCTCAGTCTCTCTGACTGAATTGAGCCTACTGATCTTGATATCCCCATATCAGGGTTGAGCTGTTTCGGAAGGTGTAGGCTCAAGACACGGGCTGCAAAATTAGGATGCCTGGCAAAGCAATCATCAGCAGTGTCATGATCCTGAATAATGCGCACAGGATCAGCCGATGAAATGCACGTTGGCAAACTCATGCTCTGCTGGGTTTTGAGGGGCCAGAGTGCCTGTTTTTGAATTAACACAGTACTCTCTGGAAGCCATCAACGTATTCCTCCTGAGTCGTGCTTTTCAATCAAGAGCATATGCTGCCTAAGGTTGACCCCATGTGATGCAGAGTCATGCTGGGTACAGCAGGTGTGGTCTAGGCAGTGACGGGACAGACCGCCTAGTGGCTCTTGTAAGGCAAGAGCAAGCGATGGCCAGACTGCATCAGGAGCCACCCGTTCTGTATGGGGCCAAAATCACTGGCGGTGGCTCAGGAGGTCACCACTCTACTGTTACATTCTTGTTTTGTCCAGTCAGCAATGCTTTCATGTGTACAATGTGTGTCATGTCATGTTGCTGATTACAATGCATGTCATGTTGCTGATGTGTGACTTCGTTTGGGGGCCTCAGGATGCTCAGATGATTCTGATCAGCTCAGATGTGTTGTTGCCTCTGTCATTGCACCTGGCATTGTCGTTTTCAATGCTGGATGCTATGCATGCAACATGAGGCAGGAAGTCTGGCTTTTTTGTGTGACTGCTGCAAGCAGTGTTGTGTGCTCAGCTGGCAGTGATACATCTTCTGGTGATATAACAGGTTCTGTGTGCATTCTGGGCGCGGCCACAGCTGAGGCTGAGGCAGCAGTGCAGCGCATCATCAGCAAGTATGCAGAGGAGACTGGCTTCAACCCATATGAGTTCAGGGGAACCAGCATAGGCGCAAGCAGATTTGGCCACATCAGATTGATGCGGCGATGATTGCTGTATCTCAGCTTTGCCACAATGCATGTTGCCGACAAGACAGGAAAGCTGTTCGGTTTGAGACATACGACATGTTCACATGAGAGTTTCGCGAAATGAATCTTGCTGAAATGTGACCTCTGACAACGAATGACATGTGACTAGACAGACCAAGTTTTCGAACTTCAGTTTTGATTCACAGACATGTTGAGCACAGCTAGAGCATACGCACAGACCTTTGCATTTGGTGTCGCTTCATGTTTCAGACGTACTACAGTGCATACTGCAAAATAATGCTGACTTGCTCCATGTCTCACAGAGCCGAGTTTTTTACAAGTAGACCAGCAAGTAAGATTGGCTTCCCAATTAAGGATGCCAGTATACAGTACAGTATCAGTGAAAAGTAGCAACAAGACATACCTAAACACAGTAGGGCAAACTGTGTGATATATGCAAGGCAACAGCCAATGTGATGCAAATTCCTTCCTGCAATGTCAGCAGCCATTGCTGCAAGTATGAAGGGAGCAGCTCATTGTTGAGATTGCAGCAAATGATGTTCAGTATCACAAAAACCTGGCATGTAAAATGCTGCATGCTGCTGGCACTGCTGGCTGACATGCCTTGCACAACCATGCGGCAATGCTTGTCAAGCAAAACATATGGTAGAATCTGGTTGGCAATTGGCAGCTCGTTTTCAGTGGCGGTGGGCACTTCGTGCTGGCAGACACGTCAGCACATTGTTCAGCGCTGCAAACGCTTCTTTCAGTTCTTCTGCCAGCTGCTGCATGTTGAACTGGAAACTGTACCACCGCACCTGAACAAGCAGCAGGACGATTGAGTCATTCACGCATTCCAGTGATTCAACATTAACCCAGGATTTGATAGTGCTGCGTTGACTGTGACAATTGCTGTGCAGGCCAGGTAAGCTGATGACATGGCAACAGGCGTCATCTAGTTTCACTACATGCAGGCGTTACGATTCTGGGTCAAGGTGTTCTCTTGACTGCATGCATCTAAGAACAGCTTACATGGCCAGTTGGTGGACACTTGTTTTAAGGACGCTGCTAAGGTGCACATGAATTGAGGTGCAAACATCTGTCGGCAGAGCTATAGTGCATGTGTTGGGACTGCCAACTTAACCCCAACCACACAGATCACATAAGTCCAGCAGCACTAAGCTGAGAGCCATGTCTCATGCATAACTGTAAGCAAACACAGTGCACTGGCACCACGTGGTAGCCAACATACATGCCAGTATGCTATGCAGCAAGCAAGTCAGCAGGCCAGACAAACATGACCTTGTTGTAATCCTGTATGACCTCTTGCAATCTGTTGTAAAAATGTATCTTTGGCTGCTGCCTGTAGCAAGCTGTCTTCTGTTGTACTCTGTCACGACCTGTTGTCACCTGTTGTAACCTGTTATCACCTGTTCTAACCTGTTGTCAAACGGCGCAACCTGTAATACAGGCTGGTGGTCATACTGGGACCCACCTTAGCAATGTAGCCAGTCTGGTCAGCAGGGAAGAAAGCCAAGGAGGGCTGGTTGTCAAGGCCCTCCTGACCCTGAGTGGCCCCATCCAGGGTCCTCTTATCCCCCCGGCTGGCGGCATCTGGATTGCTGTCGTCCTCCTCTTGCTTTGAGGCCTTGGCTTGCGTGTCAGACTCTGCCTCGTTGGCCTCTTGGGACAGGTTTGTGTACTCGCCTCTGCAAGCAGTGAGGGCCAGAGTCAACCAGAAATCCAGCATTTGACGTGTGGATCAGGTTTTCACTTCTCTGGACTCAAGGGGCAGATTTGTGTACTCGTCTCTGAGAGGATTTGCAGAAGAAGAAGAAGAAGAAGAAGAAGAAGAAGAACGTGAATGAGAAGAAAGAAGAAGCAGCAGCAGCAGACAGAGACATAATCAAAGACAGGAGGGGAAGGGGCAGCGAGGGAGCAAAAGCAGCAGCCACAGCACAAGAAAGAAGAAACACAAGAAGAGGAGGGGCGAGAAGCAGAAGAGCGACCTCTGGGAGGCGGAGAGGCTATTGAGGAGGCGCTGCTTGGTGCTACGTCGCTCACTGGCAATCTTGGTCAGCTCCGCCACCGTCTGCGTCCACCACCATCCCCTCCATGTCAGTCACACTCCAGTTGACACAGACACAAACAATACACTCATTTGAGAACAAATAGAAAAGGAAAGGAAAGGAAAGGAAAGACTGCGCCTTTCGGCGTCAATTTAATGAGAAGCCAAGTATTATACCAGGCTGCCCAGGCACTCATTTGACAGTCAGCCTGCATGTCTGGTGAATTAGGCAAGCCCTGAACCAGTGGGTATGGATCACATCGCAGGCAAAGCCTAAGAGACCACTACAACTGAGTAGCAAGTCTGGACTGAGATCTGTGCTGCTGGACTCATATATGTGCTGTAATGCCACCGCATGCTGCAATGCAATGGAGAGCTTTTGCAAGTATGAGCTTGCGTCACAGCAGTTGCATGCGAAAAGATAACATGTCATGCAGGCAGCCAAGCCTGAGCCTGCAGTGTGACATGCCTATATTTATGGTGAAGCACATGCATTAGCATGAGTGGCGTCAATATTCGCTAGCACACACAATTGCAACACTGACTACTGCAGCCTGCCTATATCACCCATTTTCTTCAAAAGCCATGTCAACACTGCCTCTTGCCTAGAGCATGATCCTCCTTGAGCAATAGCTCTTTTCAATCCCCAAACACCTAATTTAAATCAGGAACGTCATCCCTGAACTAAAAATATAAACTCAGAAAAGCCTGGGGGACAACAAACACCTCGTTTCTACACTACGGAGATAATTTAGACATACACAGACCATGGGTTTGATGCACAGTAGGGGTCGAGTCACCTCAAGGAAGCTGTTGAGGTTGGAGTGGTCGAGTGAGGGGCCCTGGGGGAAGGCGCGAGTCATGTCATGCATGGCTGCCTGGCTGTAGCGCTGCAGGTTGGGCATGATGTGGGGCGGGTAGTGCCTCCTCAGTAAGTTTAGAACCTGCAACCAATGTCACAAACAATGAACGACCAGTACAATGGGTAGTGCCTCCTCAGTAAGTTCAGCACCTGCAACCAATGTCACAAACAATGAACGACCAGTGTCACAAACAATGAACGACCAGTGCAATGGGTAGTGCCTCCTCAGTAAGTTCAGCACCTGCAAACAATGTCACAAACAATGAACGACCAGTGCAATGGGTAGTGCCTCCTCAGTAAGTTCAGCACCTGCAACCAATGTCACAAGCAATGAACAACAAGTACCATGAATAGACATACCAACACATGAGTAAACGTCGAGCAAACCACAGAAACACATATTGACATATTTCAGGCATATCATGTGTTGAAGAAATGATGATCTGCGGTTTTGATATCCTCCACTTATACAGTCGTTTGAGGGTCTTGAAACAAGGGTCAGGTATGCCATGATCTGTGTACATGGCCACAGCAAAAGACTTGACAATCTCAGTGGACATGGACGCTGTTCTTTGTCATGACGCAATGAAAGCCTCCTGCCAGCAGATCTGTGCAGTATGTGACGGTGCTGGAGCAGGCATGCCTAGGCAAGGGTACTTCAAAGCTCCAGACACACATGTGTTTCGATCTCATGATCTCATGATTCTGTGTGTGTTTACTCAAACTGTCAACTTGCACGTCACAGTGAAACGCCATATGTTCCCTGTCACAGCCCCTATAGAGTAATACATGCTGAGAAGACTGACATGCTTGACGACTGACAAGCCAGGGCATATATGACTCAAGAATGCTTGTACTCTGATTCAGGTTAGCCAAGCAAGTGGTCGAGTGAGCACAGCATGGAAAGCTACAGCAATGACAAGTCCAGGAACAGCCGCATGCTTGAGCATGCAAATGGGTTGCAGCACTAATGTGCAGCTATGTGCGTGTGATGTAGGGCTTGCCTCTTGCTCAAAGCCCATCTGGAGGGTGACATGGATCCCCCACAGCATACGCGCCACCTGTCGCAAGGCTGTCGCCAACTGATCCATCTCCTCATTGGGAAAGATGCGGCTGCAGTCACAAAATGTGGTAAAAGGGTTTCTCCACAATGTAGAAACCCTAAAACAGGCGTTTTTGACTTTCGGTTTCCAGTGTAGGGATGACGTCTCTGAACTAAAATGGACGTTTTGGGATTGAAGAGAGCCTTGTGTATACTCTGATCATTAACCTTTTTGTTGCAAAGGCAAAGATGCACACACAGGTATATGGTTGCAGGCAGGATGTCATCTAACCAAGCAGGCCAAAGTTTGATGCCAGATGATTGTCACTGATTCGGCGATGCCTGGTTTGGCTTGTGCACAGCAAAATCAGTCTTACAATTTGGACAGTTACATCACCTCCACGATGTAATCTGGTGCATGTGGGTTGAAATTTCATGCGATGAGAACACTCGATGCCATTTAGGCTGTTGTTGACAGCTTGAAACGGACTTGCACCATCCTACCGAATTGATAGTGTACTACCTCACTTGCACATTTCCCTTTCTTTCCTATTTTCTTCCTTTTCTACAACCTCACTTACATGAAGCTCACAAGAGGTTGCACCTCCACATATGCAACTGCGCAGCAAACAGTGTCACACAGCGGCTGTTTCACGCATGCATGCTGTGCCTGCGTTGTCTGGAACCTATGTGCTCCTGCTATGCATTTGTGGAGGTACATACATTCCACACACTGCAGGCACAGCATGCATGCGTGAAACAGGTGCTGTGTGATACTGTTTGCTGCGCACACCTGAGGCAGGCAGCACAAGAACCAACTTTCAGGGTTTGACCCCTAAGCCCTAAAACATAAGCCCTAACCCATACCTCTTGCTACGCAGACCGGAGATGGCGGGGAGGAAGAACCACTGGCCCCACAGCGTGCAGACATACACCTCATTGCGCGCCAGAGGCAGGTTGTCCTGACAATGTGAGAACTTGCTGTACACGTCATTCATCACCTGCAGCAACACTCACTCATCAATGCTGCCATCAACACTGCTCACGCTATTGCTATCATCATGATCACTTCAAACATTCCAATGGAAAACACAGATAAGATCTGCATCGCCTACATCTTCAAATTGTCCAGCTCAAACCCCAGCAGCGCTGCTGTCTGCTGGTAAAGCACTATGTTACTATCAGAAGCTATCGGCAGCAGTATTGTAGTGAGAAGGGTGGTAAGTATGTGGTGATGGTGACCTGCTCACGCCAGGCCTCCAGATCTGCTTGACTGGAGGCCGGACCTTTGCCCTGCTCCTCATCACTCTCAGGCAGAGTCAGGTACCCATTGTGCTCCTCACTGCACACATCAGCACACAAATGAATTGCTCAGCTCAGCTCAGCACAGCACAGCACAGCACAGCACAGCACAGCACAGCACAGCACAGCACAGCACAGCACAGCACAGCACAGCACAGCACAGCACAGCACAGCACAGCACAGCACAGCAACTAGCTTTACCTTGCATAAGGACGTTTCACAATCCTGAGGTGAAAATGAGCAAGGTCCTCAATGAAGACAACGAGATCACGAGCTGCAACTTTGTAGAAGTACTGTTGATGCATTACACGGCTGAACAGCGCTGCATCACACTCAAAGCTGCTTGAAGACCAATGAGCTTGCGTGTTTGTGTGCTTGGCAGGCCTTGCAGCCCTGTGAGGAAGCTTGTAATGAATGATGGATGAAGCAGAACCTGGAGTTGGCGGAAAAGGCCTGTGCTGACTTGCCCTCCTGCCCCCAAGCCATTCGGCTGAGGGAGGTGAGGGCCTCCAGGCCTTCTGAAAGGCCATTGGTTGCCTTCTGAGATGCGCTAGTGGGAAACACCAGCACTGACAGAAACAAGGAGATCAGGCACCCTCCCAGAATGCCACAGATACGGGACACCATCACTGCAAAAGCATCTGCGTCCACGCAAAGGTTGTTCAGTACTGAAGTTGTCAACAGCAACAGCGTGGAGATGGTCCATTTGCCGGCAGAGCTGTTGCAGCAAGGCGCGCAGCAATGCATCAACTTGCGTGTATTGCTGGCACAGCTCTGCAGGCATGTAGGATCAAGTTTTCACATGTTACGTAAGCTCTCGACTCTTGATGATCAGTAGGGCAAGCGCAGCGCTCCAAGGGAAACAACCTGTTCAAAGTAGAAGGAACATAGCACTAAGCAGAGTGTTATGAGCCGACCCATGCTACAATGACAGTAGCGCCACAAAAGTTCTGAGGGCCAGAATGCAACCACAGACATCTGAACAGGGGGCTGCAAGAATTTCCTGGTGCATTGTTCTGTGCCTGATTGCCTTTGCACAGAAGCATGTCTGACGTCCAGGCAATCTTATAACAGTAAAAAGCTCTACAGAGTATGGGTGACCATCAGCATTGCTGGTCAATAACACCCAAGCATGTCATGCATCATCGACAGCTCAACGGAATAGGGGTGACCGGCAAACATGCTGGCCAAAAGCAACAGTATACCAAGATGATACATGGTTGCCTTACTTGGAGCATCCTTGGAGCCCAGAAGCACAAGAAGGAAGGTGATGGTGGACAATTTGGCTGCATATGCTGACCCTGCACGCTGCCCCACTAGCTGAGCACCGCTGGCTGCTAAAAGTGTGGCAATGGTACACACTATCTCATCTGACAAGGGTATGACGTCACGCCCGAAGCGCGCTGCGCCGTATGCCAGAATGCCACCTGCACAGCAACAGCGCACTTGCGCAGGTGCTGTCATGTAATGGTGCATCTTTGTGACCTAGGAAAGATACTAGAGAAAGGTATGCTTTGTAGCCACTTGTTGTGGAGTTGTGTGGAGTTAGTGGCATGGCTCCACAAGCTGCAAGATGACATAGTGTTGGCAATGGTTGGGACAAGGACAAAATGGCAACAAAAACTCTTTGCAGCCAACCTTCCATGCAGCAATCAGCAGGTGCATTTATGGCCATTGAGACTGTATGCATGCAGCCAGCAGAGGTTGGAAGGAAAGCAGGCAACACCAAGACAACAGCAATGCCAATTATGAGGGCATTTTGACAGATGCAGCGCAGCTGATGCGAGGATCACATGCTGCGCTCACTGGCAGTGAAGCATTACTAGGCAAACTGGGTGTTACACAAGACTGATGAAGGCTAGTAGCAGCTTGGAGTGATGCACCTCAAGGACATAAGGAGACAATCAAGCACTGGCTGCAATACGGTGTTGCCAATACCTGCTATTGTGCCAGCAAAGCGCTCGGCGGAAACTTTAGCAACTTTGCCAATGACTGGGGAGGTGACCACAGCAACAGTGATGGCCGCCCACTTCCAGCTCTGCAGCCATGCCTTTGCCACCACAGGAGGCAAACCTGCAGCAGTCAAGACAGAGGTTGTTCATGACAGCAAGAAGATGGGTGTTGCGCTAACTGCCGTCAGGAACTAGGCACACATGAGTGAACCGTCACAATCAGCAGGCTACAATGAGGTGTTCCAGATTGCCTGGCATATGCATGACAGGACTGACATGCAGTACGGTGTGCAAGACAGGGCACCTACTTGGGTCATGCTTGGGCACTATGTATCCCAGAAGCACGGCAGCAGAGACCCCCAGGCCCTGACGCATTGCCTCTTTGGCACATTCGCCAGGGGCGGTAGACATTTTCACGTAGAATGCCATCCCTGCTGATCCTTTCCTTTGATGCACAGAAAACCAGGGCCAGCAGTCCCAGAAGCGATCGTGAGGTCCTGCAAGTAAGTTCCGATATGTGCAACGAGCAGTCGACAAGCATGCAGCTCGAGGAGCAGACACGCTGCAATCAATGCAAGCGTAAACAGCTGACCTGCCACCGTGCTGACAAGGTGCTGGTCAGACCGAGTGTGCTTTAAGCGTGAAGTGACGTTGTTGACACCGGACGCCGGCGCGAGCTACACAGCAGTTCCCTCCTCGTTCCAAGCGAGTTTTCAACAGCTATTTCAGCAAGTTGCAGCGCTCATGCATCGCTCCGCTTCCACAGGTCTTGCATCGTAGTCAACTGTTAGGTCAAGGGCACTTTCTTCGCCTTTGCCCTTTGAAGCTGAATAATATAAATTGGGCAACTTGGACTCTGTTCAAAAATTGGGGTAGCCTTTGCTCACCCTTGGGGCAAGCCACAATGATGCACTTGCTATGTGGCAAGGTGTGTTAATGCATGATGACAGAGTGGATGTTGCTTGAGTCAATAGCACAAGCAAGCTGGCAACAACGTTTCTCAGTGTGACCTTTTTTTAAAGATTGATGTAACGATACATGTTCTTTTTGCTAGCAACCTTATATGCAACCTTGTGGTTGACTTTGCTTTGATCTTCAAGGCGAAATGCAGCTCTTAAGGCACATCATGGTTTGTTGCAGATTTTGGACGAAGCCATGACAGCTGAATTTAGGCTGACTGCATGAATTTCAAATTGGCGGGAACTCCAGCTTTTGAAAAACGGCTAGAGCGTGAGCAGCTGAGCCTCTGAGCGCCTATCTGCAGCGCAAGCGTTCCTGTGAGACTGCACGATATAGCGGTTGCATGACATCTCCACGCCCAGCGTCAGCAGAAGCAACCCTGCCCTTGCGCACAACGGTCTAGCGTAGTGGTTCTAGCGTAGTGTAAATAGTGCATGCGTGCAGCTCTTGCCCAATATGTGACCTGGTTGTCACACAGCCGCTTGCTGACCGCACTCCGTGCATGAGATCTCATGGCTTTGCTGATCGCTTGCACTAGTGTGGCAATGTAGTGTCTCATTCACAAGCAGCAGTCACCTCAGCTGTTGTGATCCCGGCTACTTCTTTCATTCGGCACCTGCTACGGATCAAGCGTGTATCTGATGCCTCAAGTATTGTCCGGAAGCATCACCATGATAGGACAACGACGAACGCTTCAGCCACTCCACCACGCCAGCAGCTAGCACTAGCGTGTGATGCCTGCAGCAGGCATTGCACTTCTCCTGCCCACCAAACACAAACTGCACTTGTGATACTGCCACTCAGCAGCTCATGGACACACCTAGTCCAGTGTCTTGGATATTCAAGCCTGAAAGTGCTGGCACCAGCCTGGCTCAGCATACATATCTAAGCCCTAGCAGCCTCAACAGATCACCACACAGTTCTACCCAAGCACAGTCTCCCTTAACATCTCAGAGACACACTAGCCCCATGACGCCAAGGGCTTCCACCATGCAGCAGCTGGGGTCTCCATACAGGGCAGCCACAGCCAGCCCTCAAAGCAGTGCCAGCACAGCTAGAGCTCAGTCAGCAACTCAGTCGCAAGATCTGCTGCTGCCAATGATGCCCAGCACAGAAGACAGCAAGTTGCATGCTACTGTATCAGGCCTGAGGTTTGCCTTGCAAGAAACACAGCTTCAGCTAGGCCATGCACAGCATCAGGCAAGAACCTCCAGTACAATTAGCTGCTCTGCAATGCTTTGTCTTATCTTCCAATATATGCTCTGCACTCTGATTTCCCATACTAGCAGCGTACCTGCAGCTTGTGACAATTTGGCACTAATGCATTCTCTTGGGACATGCTGTCTGCTACACTTGCAGAGGTCAAAGATGGCAGTAACCAATGGCAGAATACGCTTGCACTGCGCAGACCACCGTTGTGCTGCTACATATGCTATGTATCTGATCTTTGCCACGGCATGCTCAGCAGCATGGCCCAAAAGATGCAGGATGTACCACAAGAGCATGCTTGCAAGGCGAGCTTGGTATGTGTGTGTCATGCAGGTGGACACGCTACAGCAGAGGTGCACAGCTACAGATGCTCAGGCCGTGCAGCTGCAGCAGCAGCTGACTAACCTTCATGCTGACAAAGCCTTGCTTGGCGCCAGATTACATGATGGCTCACTGGACATGGTCAAAGGGCAGCTCATCCAGCAGCTGGAGCAGCAGCTGGCTGAGTCAACCCAGGCAGCTGCAGCAACAGGTGCTGCAAGCCAGCATACTTCTTCACAAGTGCAGAGCCTGCAGGATCAGCTGGCTCTGCAGCAACAGGCTCAGGCTAGCGAGAGGGAGAGGCTGAGTATGGAAGCAGCTCAGAGCAGGCTGCTGTGCAAGGCCAGGGCTCGTCAAGTCAACACACTTGAGTTGCAGTACAAGGCTCAGGTAAGCAAAATGACTCTGGCAATATACAAGTGAAGCTGTGAAACAGCTGCCTGACTGGATCCAAAAGAGCTTTGAGAGCATGCTGCTCGATGTTTGTCAAATCTCTTTTGCCTTTGGCTGCATTCAGATGTGATTGATGCATACAGAACCATCAGCACAGTTGGGGGACATCAGACGTACTTTCCCTTCATGCCAAGCAGGCTGGTGACAGCTTTGAAGCATTCTCGTCTCACCTGCAACTCTGCCTGCAGCAATGGCTGCGTAAAAGGACTTATCATTTACACCTGTGACCTCAATTCCTTCGCTTGATCTAATCTTCTAGCCCTTGTGCTGCATCAAAGCAGTGCTTCAAATACGACGGTCTGACTTCTGCATTGCAGGTTGAAAGGGCAGACTCTGCAACAGAGGAGATGCAAAGCGCTCGCGAGGAGGCAGCTCGCTCCATTTCAGACTCCATGCTGCAACAGGATGCTGCCATGAAGCACGCTCAAGAAGCCAGAGAGGCGTCCCAGCAGGCCCACCACCAGCTCCAAAAAGCTCAGCATGCCCAGCTGGCTGCTGAACAGCAGAGGTGATGGACCCTTTGATTCAGTCATGTCTCATCATGTGGCCTGGCATGCCAAGCTCATGCTTGTCCACCTGACAGCTCATGTTATGCAACATTTCAGGTCACAAATGATGCAAATGCAAGCCATCACACTGCCTAGACCCTTCTGCAATAGCAGGATGCTAGTCTCTGGTAAGTCAGCACTGACATACACTACTTGGCACATGTGGGTCAGGCTGCAGCAAGCTCTGCTCATGCCTGTCTGAAGGCAGCAGGCCCACAAGCAGCGCTCTGTTGCAACTGATTGACATCAGGCATGCTTGCGCACTGCACATCTTATTGGAAAAACTAATTATCCATATTATCCATTATAAATTATATGTTTATGTGTTTACTTATTTATGTATTGTTTACTTACATGTCATTTTGTTCACTTACTCCTTTTACTCATTAAATGTGTTGTCTGTTGAATTGTCGTGTTGTCTTGTTTGCTTTGTTTGTTTTTTTGGTTGATTTGCTGCTTTGAGCATTCCTGGTGATGCTGAGATGTTGACACTGACTGGTGGCAGGCAGCAAGCAGAGGCCAGCTTGAGGGATGTCAGGCTGCACATGGACTGGCAGGAGACTCGCATTGCTGACCTCGAGTCCCAAGACATTGCTCAGACAGCTCGCAGATACGACTCTGAGCTACAGAGCATGAAGCAGCAGCTGCAGCAAGATCGCCAGAGGCTAGAAGCACAATTGCTGCAGGAGAAAAGAGCCAGGGAGGGAGCTGAGAACCAGCTGCATCACACAATGAGCCTCAGCCAGAGCGGCAAGGGTTTCAGTACAAATTCCGGCAATTTGGGCAGCCCTAGAAAGGGTAGGGAGAATTCCAGCCCTAACAAGCCACGGGGGTCAGCCAGTCTGCAGGAAAGTGTGGTCCTGAGGGCTCAGCTTCAGCAGTCAAGGGAAGCTGCTGAGAGGGAAGCTGCCCGCTGGAAAGCTGCTCTTGAACAAGAGCAACATACCAGTGAGAAGCTGCGGCAGCAGCTGAACCAGCTGGAGGAATCTGACCAGCTGGTGGCCACAGCTGCGGCCAACAGTCAGCAGCAGGTCCACCATCTGAGGCAGCAGCTGGAATCTGAAAAGACACGGACAGCTGTGCTGGACGCCAACCTGCAAGCCGCCGCCCATAGCGTGCGTAGCAGCAAGGCATTCAAACGGCGGCAGCGGTCACGCTACACAGTCCAGGACAGCGCAAGAATGGATGATGGTCACGTGGATGATCACAGCTGGCAGCATGCCCTGGGCTTGACAGACAACGACACTGGCAGCAGCGCAGAAGAAGACGACGGGGACAGTCACATGGACCTGGGGCTGCAGCCAGTCATGGTGACAGTGGGACTGCAGACGGATGATGTTGCTCTGACTGCATTGCTGGCGGGAACAGCTGGGAAGGATAGTCTGATGAGTGCTGCTAGGCAGGAGATCCTGCGCCTGAAGGATGTCAACAGCAGGCTGCTGCAACAGCGCTCTCCAGGTGTGTGTGCTCAAGTTAGTTCACCTGTGTTGATTTAAGTACCAGTCCCCCCCTCCCCCCTCCCCCACTCCCCCCCTGATGGAAGTACCTTTCAAAATTGCCATGCTCTTTGGAGAAGTGCATCCCTGACGCTGCATGCAACCCTATGGAACATTGCACTTGCGTACACAAGTCCTGTACAGATAATGTTTGGTTCGGACACCCTTCATGCGAGCTTGGAGTATTAGGTGCGCAAGAATGTCTCCAACTGTGACATCTGCACCATTGGTCAAGGATGTAGTCTGGCTATGGTTACTGCATGCAGATATCAACATGCATGCTGCATGTGTATATCGCTACAAAAATATCAGCTCGGCAACCTGCTCATATGCTTTGTCTTGGCTGTGCTATACAGCTCGTATGTTTCTGCAGCACATGTAAATCTTGTGTGTGCGCCATGCAGGTGTTGACAATGGACCTGTGGTAGCTGAAAAGGAAGCTGAGTCGGCTGTTGCAGCTGCCAAGGAAGCTGCTCACCATCAGCATGAGCAGGCACTGCAGCGCTGCAATGCTGACTGGACCGCTAGGCTAGGTAGGCAGAGTCACCTTTTGTATCTACACACATGTCAGCTAGTTGAACCTGAAGCTTTGCAGTCGCTGATTGCAACACTGCCATTCAAGAGGTGCATGTGCTCCATGTCTGCATGACTGCTCCTAGTCTTCTCTAGCTTTGCATATTGTTCATCATTGGCCTAGCTGTATATCTGCCTGTGAGTGTGTGTGTGTCTGTGTCTGTGTCTGTTTGTCTGTTAGTCACACAGCATGAAGCATGGCGTGTTGATGTTGCAGATGCGCTGAAGGCCGGCCTACAGGAGGCCAAGGTAGAAGCCCATAGGGTCAGGGACTGCCAAGCCCAGCTGTCAAGACAACATCAGGTATTGCAGGCTGCTGTATAGCTGCCTCATCACTGAAATTGTCAACTGCTGTGCGTGCTTGCAAAGGCCTGTGACAGGCAAAGGCTGTGTTTGGGAAACGACCTACTTCTGTTGGTTTTAGTCTAGAAATGCAGCCAGCTCTCATGGTTGCAAACACCTTCACCAGTCAAGGCAATCTTGCCACTCGTGCAGGTTGAGCTTCAGCAAGCAGAGACTGCATCAGAGGACAAGGCTGCAGCCCTTCAAGCTGACATTGCACACCTCCAGGAGCGCCTAGCTGCTGCAGAAGCTGAGCTGGCAGCTGCTCAGGCAAGGGTCCAGCAGCTGGAGCAGCAGCTGCAGGCGCAACAAGCTGAGGCTGCAGCGACTGAGAAGAGGATGAATGCCCAGATGGAGCAGCTCAAAATGGACGTGAGTTGTTGTCCGCTTTGCTGTACCATGCACAGACTGTGTGACACGTTTTGCTTTTGCATCAGTCTGCTTATGCCATGTGCAAGCGCATGGATCTGGAACCACCTTCTGCAATCTTGGGCAGAAGGTGGTTCAGAGAATTGCTTCGGCAGAGGTAGTGGCTTGTGTTTGCATTCTTACATCTCTGGAATGGTATGTATTGTCCCCAGAGGCAATCTGTAAGGTGGCCCTCAACATTGAAAGGCTTCCAGCCTGATGCAAGGATCAAACGTGTAATGTGGACAACACAGCTGCAGCTCTGCCCCATCTAGTCCATGCTAACAGCACTCTGGTGGTGTCAGACAATCCTGTGCACAAATGAGAGTCTGATGTGATGTGTGTACAGGCTGACACAGATCTGGCCATGGTCATGCTAGAGTCCAGCTCAAATGCCAGTGAAGCTGCATCGCGCCTGGACAGCATCAGGATCAACGCTGAGGCTTCTAAGCTGGCAAGTCTTCCCAAACCTTACACTCCAATCTCACTTTGCATTCCCTGGGCAGCCCGGTATAACACTGGGCTTCTCATTACATTGACGCCAAAAGGCCTAGTCTTTTCTTTTCTTTTCTCTCACTCTGCATTTCAAGCATGCATTCTGGCTGCATATGAGTACAGGGCGTCATGCCCTGTCAATCGGCAAGCAAGTCGTGCATCAAGGTCTGATGTGTTCAGCGTCTTGAGTCATGCATGATCAGTGCAGCTGGTGTCCAGGTCGGATCCAACAGCCATTGTGTTACCATACAGGCTGCTGTAGCAGAGCTGCAACAGCAGCTGGACACAGAGAGGGAGCACAGACAGCAGCTACAGCAGCAGCTGCTAGGCGCGTCAGGCACACCCCAGCTGCAGTCGCCAGCTTCTGAGGCAGCTTCTGAAGAGCCTGCTCAGGCAGTTGCTGGTTCAAGTGCCAGCATGCAGGCTGAAGCTGATAAGGATATGACGATAGCTTCTGTGTCTGTACATGCCAAAGATGACATCCCCAAAGGTAAGGCCTGCAGCTGCTTTGAGTATTTGCTGAATTGAACAGCATTGAACCCACTCACTGGTTTGTGGCCAATGAGCCATGCTGTCATGCCTCTTGTTGTGGACCCATGTGCCACACTGTGCAGGCTTGCCCTGACGTCACCTGATCATTCCACCTTTTATCATGCACTCACCACATGAGTAGCTGAGTGGGCAGCGTGCTGTGGCCTGAGGTGCTCTGCACATCTGCCTGCATACATTATGCCACCTAAGCTTCTTCATCTGGCAACACTGCATCAGCTTGTATCATGCGCCCCTACTCGCGTGGACTCAAGGCAAGGGTTGCCCACTTATGCATCGTTTGCACATCCTCAGCAAGTGACTCAGCAGCCAGATGTCTTTGGCAATAACAGTAATAAGGCTTGTCAGCTCATGATGAGCTAGGTATGTGCAGGACAGGTCTAGTCTCTCCAGATGTGTATGCTGATGCACAGTTTGCGTATGCAGTGGCAGAGGCCAGGGAGCAAGCTGCAGAAGATTGCACTGAGGCGACTGCTCCCACTCATGCTGAAACAGCCTCAAGCAGCAGCAGAGCTGTAGACGTGGCTGTCCAGACTGACGCTGATCTCCTGGAGCACCTTTCTTCAGCGCCAGGCGTGCCTCCTTCTCCCCTGAGGACGCCTGACAGCTCAGCAGCTTCTGCACAGCTGACAAGGCAGACCCCACAACAACCCGCTAAGCAGGATGAGGCGCAGCAGGGCTCAGACAATTCACAGGAAGCTTCTGTGCTGACTGCTGATGTGCATGAGAAGGAAGAAGAGGCTCAGGTAGCCCAGCAAGCCATGCACAGGTCACAAGATGCCGCCTGCGATGCCAAGTCAGCATCTGACTCAGCATCTGATACTGGCATTGAGCCTGCATTGCAAACTGGTGCGGGCCAAAGCAGTGCCAACAGCGACAGAAGCAGCAGCAGCAGTGGAAGTGTCAAACACAAGAACGCTGGCAGAGCAGTCAGGAGCAGTACCAACGCTGCAAAAGATGGCAAGATTGGCAGCAGTCATGGAGCACTTCACAGAAGAGCTAGCCAGACTGCTGCAGACAGACAGCAGGATGATGCTGTAAGTGTGCATGCTCAGGGCAGAGCCATCGAGGCAGGGGTCCAGGGGCAGCAGCAGAAGGCAAAGGGCAAAGCTGATGGGAGAGTGTCAAAGGGCCTGCAGCTGCCTCAAAAGCTGTCCATTGCCAGCTTGGCGAAGCATGCTGGTGTGGACAAGGCTTTCATGCAGGTTGGTTGCCCTCAGTTGATGATGCCATAGCTAGCTGTGCTTGCATGTAGTGGAGCACTGACCATTATGGTATGTGGTGACAAACACTCAGCTGAGTAGGTAGTGTTGCCCTGCCTGATCAGCACCCTGCAACATTGTGTGAGCTGCTACACTGTGCCTACCCTTTGCCACCCAGATGTGAAAGTCTGCGATGGTTCACATCGACTCCAACATCTGACTGACCCATGGTCAGAAGGCTGCCTGGGCTTCATGAGAGATTGGCAACAATCAAGGCAGCCCTGCTGCTGTGTTGCTGGGGACTGCAAGCCCATCCTACACAGCTCTGGCCACAATACCATTCACAGCTGCTCAACTTGGGATTGGCTGTTCCATAACAGTTCAGGCCAGACCCTTTCACAGCTGCCAGTCAAGACTTGACTTGGAATTGGCCTTTCCAACACAGTATAGGCCACACCTTGTTCCACTTGGTCAAGATCTGACTTAAGAGGCTGTGCTTGCAGGACTGGATTGCCTCAGTGAAGGTGCCGTCTGAAGAGGCCACTGCTCTGAGTCGAATGGCAGACGCAGCAGCTGCCGCTGCAGCCTTCATGGCAGAGGGCCTCACAGATGACCTGCACAGGCCATCCCAGCAGGCACAGCGTGCGGAGCTTGCAAAGCGTGCACAGCAGGCCAGTGATGCAGTGCTGAGGGGGGGTGATGACCAGGGACTGCTTCAGGAGCCTGACAGGCGTAGTTACAGCAGGTCTGGCATCATAAACAAGTATCATGTTTGCATGCTTGTTCAGTCTGCAGCTAGTACACCATCTTTTTGGGTGGATCATTTGTCTAGCATCAACTCGTTCCCAGAACAGAAACCAATCGTTTAGATGGGCTTCCATCATTCTAAGAGGCTTTGCAAGAGAACAAGGCGCCACAATGGCAAGGCAGAGGGTGTCGCAACTACAGCATTTGCAGTTGCAAACCAGCTGAGGTTGACTTGGCATGTAGGTGGTCCGGCATGGATGCTGGTGATGATGACATGTGCCGAACATCCTCAGCTGTGGCCACACCAGAGTCCTCCTACGCCACCGCCCGGGCTGTTCCAGTCTCAGTGTCCCACCACTCTGTGTCTTCTGGCCACAGCTCCAGGAAGGGTCACCTGCCGCCAGTTTACACCACCTCTCCTGTCATTCAACATCACAGGTACTGCTATGCTTCTAACAGACCAGCACATCATTACATGCCAATTAAGATTGTACATATTCATACTAGGGGAAGCCATGTGCTCAATGCATGAACAATATTGCTTGTGTCCAAAGGTGATGTCATTGCAGTCAATCAACCAATCCAGTTATGCTGCATCTACTGTCTTGTTCTACCCAAGCATTGTATACCGCTACCTGTGACGTTGGTACGCATGCTGCATCTTTTCAGCTGTGTAGAGCTGCCTGCAGCACTTTCACAAGTCAGCACCATCTGATGTCAAACTTTGTTGCCTTGATGCAGTACACTGCTGCATCAGACAGCTTGTCTCCGTTTTGCTTTTTTAACTTTGCAACATTTCTTTTGTTGCAGGCTTCATCAATCCAGTGCTCTTCAGTCTGCCACAAGCCCATTTGCAACAGCCCTGCCCTTTTCAGCTGCTCTGCCCCTCTCACCTGGCCACAGGCCCGCATCGCCTCAAGCTGATACCCCCCGGTTTGCTACCTTGGGTCAGGCAAAGCCACGCAAGTCTGTCTATGACAGCTCATCACATGATCCTCACAGATCATCCCATGCTCTTGAAGGATCAGCAGTCTCCTTTGGAAGATCATCCGATGCTTTGATGCCCTCTAGCTACAGAGACGAACCATCTGCTAGTGTTCCTCAGTATCATGCTACTACAAGGGAGGGGAGAGACCTGCCGCATGCAGACCATAGGGCTTCATCACACACTCACTCTGGGGTCAGGGCATCCATGTACCCCAGTGCCAGCTCAGGGGAGTTGTCATACCCACAAGCTGGCAGCGATGCTTCACCTATGCAGAGGGCCCTTTCCAGAAGCCCTCATCATGGGGCTGTTGCGAGCAGCAGCCCTTACCGGTCACCTGCACATGCAGCTGCTGTCTCTGCAGTTGAGCAGCACCTGCACACTTCCCTACATGCAGGCTCAGGGCTGTTTGGCTCCAGCAGGGCAGTTGCAAACAGCCCTGCTTTGACACCACAGCCAGCACATGGCAGAGAAATGTCACCGGGAAGGTATGATGGAGAACGTTACCAGAGGTGGACAGGTCAGACTACCAGCCCAGCAGACCCACGTCATTCAGACACGCATTTGAACACCAGACATGCTGTGCATGCTGTGCGCCCGCAGCATGGCTCCTCAGCCGGGCCTGAGTCACTGCTCAGGCCAGCGAGTCAGTACTTGCAGTCCTCACCTGAGTTGGACTCGCTGAGTCAGCGGCTGAGGGAACAGAAGCTGGCCATGGGCAGGCAGGGCCAGACTGGGATCAGCCCTCTGGAGCCTGAAGCAGGGTACAGCCCTGGAAAGGGCTATAGTGCTTACAAGCATGCAGGGTCAAGAATTGGGGTACAGCACATGCATAAAGAGGGAGAGAGGGCTAATCTATCTCCTTCAAGGTTTGTGTTTTCTCCACATGTATGGGAGTCCATGTACATGGGCTGTTCCTAATGTTATTCCCCCAGCTACATATTAAAGACATCGCACAAGCAATAAGTCCCAGTGAATGTCAGCAGCACTGGGGCACAAACTGCTTCCTGTGCGCATCAAGAAAATGTGAAATCGACTGGAGCTGAATCCAACATGCATGGATGTCCAGCTGCTGTCATGACCAAGCCTAGTTGGGCAGAGCTTGTTTTCAGCTTGCCAATGGAGTGACCTGTTCTGACAAGACAAGACTTGCCTTGCATGTACCTACCCTATCACAAGCCAGAAAGCACAAAGAAACTCATCAATAGAGCAACCCTGCCTCATCACAAGCCAGAAAGCGCAAAATATATCATGAATGAAGTATTGCTGCATACAGGCTAGCTGGTGGGGGTACAGGGCCAGAGGCTGGAAGGGCCTGGTCTCCCCTGCCACAGGGGCAGGGCAGGTCCTGGAGTGCCCTTGGAAATGATGATGCCAGCAATGACCTGCAGGCTTCCATGTATCACAGGGAGCGCTCACGCCTACAGGTCAGCAATTTGTGTGCTGCTGCTGCATCACATCAGCCATTAATAGTTCTTTGCCCTTCAACCTGCAATGCGCAGCTGAAACCGGAGCATCATCTACACTACGTGGGGTGGCTGAAAAGCAGATGATGCTTTTGTACTAAACAGAGTTTTGTAGACAGCGTGGTGTGCCACATTTTGAATCTCATGCATGGCAAATTTGACTTGTCCAGTTGGCAGAATGGGTCTGATGCACATGCTTTGTCCTGAGCTCTCTGCAGTGGACTTGGGTTGCTTGTTTTTTCCTCCGGGCTGCCGCCTCTGGAGGCTCCCATTATGATTGCTGAAAACCGTAAACTTCCTTTACTTTTCTTTCTTGCTAATTTTGTTGGTTTCTGGTGTGTGTATTGAGGGTGGGTGGTGCATGTGATACAGGAGGCTCTTGCACGTCAACATGCAGCAAGCGCTGCCACCAGCATTGGAGCTGCGGCAGATCCCCTGACCAGATCAGGGTCCCCATGGGACTCAGCCTGGGATCAGCAAAGTGCAGCAACAAGAGGGCACAGTCATGAGTCACATGGCCGCCAGTCTAACTTGCCCAGCACGAGGCATCAAGAGCATAGTCGGGGTGTGTTTGGGTCAATTGTCAATGACTACAGGTTACCTGCTGTGCAAACATCTGTTGGCTGCAGAAGTGACCGTTACGCGCATGGATGATGCCATTGCAAGAGTTGTATCCGGATTGTGTATATGTCTCATGTGAGTTGTGTACAGCATGCTGTTGTAGCCTGCTAGGTTGTCATATGCAGCTTATTCCAGCCTGCTTGTACACCAGCGTAAAACAAGATGTATGTATCGTTGGGGCATTGCTACTGCAGCCTTGGGCGCTTTGGGTCTGCATATCTGAACTATCGTATGAAGTTTGTCTAAGAATTGAATACCAAAGCATTGAATACCGGTATCACTACAACTGGTTTCTAGACAGATCTGTGCCATTTTTGTTTTTAGCAACACTGTGAAACGGTCTCTTGCATTGCGGCACTGCCATGTTACAAGCATGCACTCTTCACAACACGGCTCCGGGCTGCTCTAGCATGCACTTATCAAGGACTTTGACACTCACAAGTTGTCTCTCATTCATTTCATTTCATACAAAATAACTTACAGTCTTGGGTGTGGAGCCAGTAGTGACTCATCAGACATCCTGGCTTGAAAGCACAGGTGTATGTGGTGTGCAACAAAACCAAGCTGGTGGGAGTTCTGTTCGAAAAAGAGCCTAATGTCCCGTTGCTGGTAGTTTGGACCAAATAACGAAGTGCTGACCTCTAATGATGCTGTAAAAAGGGCAGTCAAAAACCAAATGTTGCTCATCTTCAACCGCTTGCATAGAGCAGTGGCGACAAACACGTTGTTCTCTAGGTGGTTTGGGTCTCAACCATCTGTCAGTCTCAACCCTCAGTGAGTGAGCACCTCACCTGTACTTGATGAGTGAAAAGAATGGAGCACTGGGTCTAATGTCCCGAAGGTAAGAAGCCATGACATTGGAGTCAACAAACATGTTGTCCATGAAAAAGCTGACCTTTGTAGCTGAAGACTGGCAGATCTTAGATGCTGCTCAGCATTGACCAATGGAAAAGTCCCCTCTGCTAACACACCTTCAAACCTATGTTGGCTCAGCCAAAGGGACACTTTTTGCCACCAAAGAGTGTTCACAGATGAGGCATGAGTAAAAGCCTCTTAACCAGCCGGTCAGGGGGTAACTCGCTGATCCTGCTAACATACTTCAGTAACATTTTTTGCCAATACAATTGCAATGGGACTCTTCCTAATTCACATAAAACAACGCCATCCGGAACAGACTTGCGTACATGTAGTGTGTGTTTCATGAAATGATTGTGCACAGTCTCTCTACATCTCTTGTGTGCTGAGTAGTTTTGCAGTACAAATGACAACTCGACATTCAAATTAGTCTCGAGAAGCTGATGGAGAAGGCGCATGGAATAGCTCGGTTAGAGCTTCTACCACCGCCATGCCACATGCCGCCACAGGAAAAAGCACGGCATTCCAAGCCGTCTTCTCGCTCGGGCTCTAGGCATCCAGCCCCTCAGCCCAGTGTGCTGGCCTTGGAAGGTAACAATGCGTGCATGTTTGAGAGTTCAGCAACCCCGCCCAGTGTCAATCTAATCCTTTCTCCAAATGATGTTTGCATGTGCAATGCAGAGGCAGAGACTCTACAGCAACGAGCCGAGCGTAAGCGAGGGCGGGAAGCCGTGTCAGCCTATGAGCAGGCTGCGGTGGGTGAAGTTGATGCACAACTTTGACTTGCACTGTCAGCCCGTGACAGGGGCCTAATGCTTCTGTCATCACATTTGCAGAGTAAATTCCGCCAGGCTTTGGATTTGGAGCAGAGGTCGCCTCTGCCCTTTGAGCGTCACTGTGACGCCTACTTTGGCTTGGTAGGTCACAAGTCAAATTTACCCACACGTTTGGTGGGCTGGACAAGCCATACATGCCAAACAACGTGGTGCTGACAAATCTTGTGCTCATGTAGGCTGAGGTGTTGCAGAAATGGGCAGAAGCAGTGCTGACAGTGTGCCGTACTCTGCCTGATGCTGACCTGACCAGGGAGGTAGAGCAGCAAGCAAGCAATGCTGCTCAGCCTCTGTTCAGGCAGTCAGTAGAGGCATATCAGCAGGTACTACTGTTCATCCACACAGCTGCTGCTTTCCAAAATGTTCCCTTTTGTGTTGACATCGCTCACTTGCATAGACACGCCAAAAATGCATCTTCAGACAACACAGTTGCCAGAGCAGATAAGTGCACTTTGGGGTCTTGCAGTAGAGCAGCGAGCTCAGTGGCTACACGGCATTACAGTGTAATCTGAGTCTGCAGCCAGCAGTGACATCGCTGCTCCAACAGCGTATAGCATACTTCGAATGCAGTATGCACAGAGTCCACACTAGTTGACAACATGTGCATATAAGGGGCATGAGACATGCTTGCTGGTCCTGCTGTCTCCACCGCAGGCTTAAACGCTGGTACAAGTACAACAAACTCATGTTTGCCCATCTTTTCTGTCGTCAGCTACATTCCTGGAAGTAACAGCTGCAAGTCTGGGGACCAGAATTGCTAGCTGGCTAAAGCAATGCAGTCTTCCTCTCAGTCTCTCTTTGGTGTATCCTTTGATCAAACCACTCTTGCACAGGCGCTCTGCTTGACCTTGTGTCACTTACATTTTGTGTCACTTGGATGTTGTGTCACTTGAATTTGTGTCTGCAGGTGCGCACAGGAATGCAAGAGATGCGCGCTGATGCTGCGGTCAACAGCGGCAATACCCTGGCAGCATGGGCAGAACTGCTTCCTGCTGGTGAAGCTGTACAGATGCTGGCATCTGCACAGAAAGCATACGAAGCTGCGCTGACTCAGGAAGAAGATGCAGCTGTAAGGCACCGTACTTACACCTCTGTTGCCGCTTTGTACTGTCAACAGCACACCACACCTGGTGAGAAGGACAGTGCCTATTTCTGTACAGAGTCTTGTTTGCAGTGTGTCACTAAATTCCAGCAAAGACCCTGCCACAAGGTTGTCCCTGCATTTGCATGCACAGGATAGCGCCATGCACGATCCTCTTAAGTCAAGCTCACCACCTGTGTGTCAGTAATTGCTATGCTCTCAACATATCAACCCGCTCCCTGGCTTTGGTGCAATGCACATGGCTGGACTCTGCATGGTACTAATCCTGGAAGATCTGACTTTGTCAGTTGCGTGCAAGCATTGTTGCTCAGCTATGTGTTTTGTTCAGACCTGGGGGAACAGGGCTGATGCTCTGGTGCGTCAAGCAGAACTCCTGGCCGAGGTTACACCTGCACAGTCAGGGGATGATGCAGTAGGACAAGCTTTCGAGCAGGCCATGCAAGCCTATGAGAAGGCCTGCTCAATGACAAGCTCAGAGCAAGGAGATGACTTGCCTGGCTTGCTGCACAACTGGGGCGTGGGTCTGCGTTCTATGGCTGACCTCCAAAAGGTGTTGTCCCTGTCACAGACATGAAGTTGCTGAGCCTTTCTCAAAGCCAAACAACCAGGATGCATTTGCAAGGTTTCATTCAGGTTGCATAGTTTCTGATGATCATGATGAACATCACAGGCTGAAACAATGCATATTGCAGCACAAGCTTGCATCAGGGATGGTGGCATTGCATTTCTCCAGGCATGAGGAATATGAATGTCAAAGCCATTGGCTGAGGTCAGACGGGCTATGTGTAATGCAGGATGCTGAAGCCGCTTGCAAAATGTACGCACTTGCAGTGCAGAAGTTACAAGCGTCCATACAGTTCGTGCGTGGTGATGTGGCACCTCACAATGCTGTTGGAGATGCACATGTCAGCTGGGCAGAGCACTTGCCAGACAGCGATGCAATGCAGCATCTGCATTTAGCACTGGATCTAGCACAGGGGTATCAAGGTGCTCTGCACATCAGTGCATCCTGCAGTGAGGCGCTGCTTGGTGTTGGAGAGGTTCACAGCAAAATGGGCAAGCTGTGTTTGCGAAATATGTCAAACGATGCAGATTTACATTTCCAGGAAAGCGCAAAGGCTTATCAACGTGCTTTGCAGCTTCCTGCCACCCTGGGGAGCTTTCAAGATCGGTGTGAAGCCAGATACAACTATGCATGTGTGCTTTGTTTGTGCAAACGGTATGATGAAGGCATGTCAGTCCTTACTGAGTTGCAAAGGCGACAAGTGGTCACTGTACATGACCTAACATCTGACCCAGACTTTGCAGACATTCGAAATACCCCACCCTTTCAGCACTTGATTGAGCAGGCAGCAGTCAGGTCAACTGGCGTGTAATTTCTCGACTGCACTAAACTCAGTGCAAAGACTGTTTTGATGTATCTCCTCACATCAGACAACCTGTGCACTCTGCAGCTGTATCTCAAGCTACAGTCGCAATCAGAACTTCATCCACTTCTTCTGTTTCTCCTTTTCTGAGAGGGCAGAAGCATGTCCAGAGCTTACAGCTTCAGCAGCAGCAATCTCAGTTCTCACTTTGTCTAGCTGACGTGCAACCTACACAGCCACCAAAATATTAGAAACATATTGTCCACGATGCATCACCTGTACTGCAGTCAGACAACATTTTCAACTCTGCCATTGTCATCGTAGTGTGAAGGTTGCACACCGCTACCATGATACAACATGGCATGCAGCTGTTGATGCCAAGCAGGATGGGTGCAAGGCTCTCAGCACAGTCTCGAGTTTTACAATCACGATGGGCTGCAAAGCAACCAGACCTGAGCAGTGATGCCCTTGTCATTGCTATTACGAGCTGCCATAGCTTCCAGCTTGACCACTTTTTGCTTCAAAGCATCCACATAGTCCTGTACCACACATATTATTGTTGAACAGCACATACAGCGAACTTTGTTGCCGGCAGTTCTTGTCCCAGCAGGAGACTGGGAAGGACTGGGATCAATCATGATGATGGCGCGATACCTACCGCGCACAAAGATGTCAGCATGCAGGGTCTTGCTGGCATCATGTTGTCATGACACTGAGCACGATTGCAGGATCAAAGCATTGCTAAGGAACACACAGCTGCTTTCTCCAAACACAGTCCGATGCATCACGCGTTACTAAAAGTGGACTAAGCAATTAAAACTCTACCACTTTACTAAACATTCATTTCAGGACAACTTCATGCAGATGCTTACCTGATGGGCAATGAGGGACTTGCGATCCTGAGGCTTGACTGCACTTGGAGCTTTGCTGCTGTCTGCAAACTTGCTCTGCCCAGCTGCTGCTTGCTGCAGCTCGTGCAAGGAGCCGCTGGAGAGCCTGCCATGTGTATGGTGTTGCTGGCGTGGCTTGTCCCCAAGGCGGCTGTTGATGAGGGAGAACAGACCTGAGTCACCTGTTGCGATCTCGTGCTGATTCTGCGCATCCCGGTGCTGCTCTTTGCTGGCTCTGCTCTTGTTGGCAAACTTTCTGCAATCAAATTTGTCCAGTTAGTCCTGCTGCTTCTTGCTGTTACTTGCTTCGTGTTGTAAGGGGTGAATGCATGACAAACGAAGTCAGATTGTGGCAGTGATTCTGACCTGGTGATCATGCTGAGTGCTGTAGGTATGACATGTGGTGTATCAGGGGTCCTGGCAGTGCTTGTTTGCATGATATAGCTCTGTACTTGACACAGCAGTCTTGTTCATATACATGCTGCACATGCTTTTCTGCCCTACAAGAGACCCAAAAATTTGCTACACTATGCCAGAAGTCCTGCAACACTGTTGCTGAAAACAGACAGGCAGCAGAAAACCCAAGAAACCCAAAAGTTTGCTACACTATGCCAGAAGTCGTGTGTTGCTGACAACACACAGGCAGCAGTAGTGTGCCTGGCAGGCGCAACCTACTTCTGCCTGGCTCGAGCACCCCCTCTCTTGCGTTTGCTTGCCTTACTGCCAGGACTCCTTTCATGGGCCAGGGCAGCCGGGACACTGCCCAGCCCTGCTCCTGGAGGGTACAGACTCACCTGCACACACATACAAACCTTCGTAAGGGGGCAGGCGGGGGAAAGGGGGAGGAGAGGCCGGTTTTTGGGTGCATCATCACTGATGTACATACAAAACGACAACTTGTGTGCAGAAGTGTCCAGATACGCAGCATATTCAGCTGTACAAAGACAAGGGGAGGGGAAAATCTAGCTTCAGGTAGACACGCAAACAAGATGGGGCCCAGTGGCGTGCAACAAGGTGTGCAACAGGCTTGCACATTTCTCAGGAATTCGTAGTATTGCTCCCTGACAAAGGTATACAAGCCCTTTTAGATGCAGAGCGTCATGGCTGACAACTTTCTTGACCTCTACATGCATCTGAGTCTCCCCAATCACTCTTGTAAAGACTCTTCCATGAGGTTCATGTGGAAACATGGCAATACTTTGTACAGCTGTAAAGATCACTACGTATATAATTAGTTTCTTACCGCAAGGGGGTTGGCCATGCCTAGTCTGGTGCGGCCAAGGCCAAGGCCCTTGACATAGCCCATGCCAGCCAGCAGCTTGCTGCCAATACCCCTTGTGCTACCCTCCCAACCAGCAAAGTGTGCTGTGTCTGTCTGAGGCCCTGCTGCTGCTGCCTGCACTGAAGCTGTTGACTTGTCATTGTACAGAAAGACAGTTCTTTTCAATCCCAAAACGTCTATTTTAACTCGGAAACACCATCCCCACACCGAAAGTCTGAATGGAGAAATGTCTGGGGACAGTACAAACGTGTTTCGACATTGTGGAGCTGTTTCAGAGCTGTGTGATGCTGTTGCAGCAGAAGCTGGGGCATGTGCAAAGGCAGGCAAGCACACCTTTTAGGATTTTGCGATGGGTTATACACTATCTATGATTGTTTCAATACTTTGTTTTTGTTTTGAGATTCCTCCAAGAGCGGTATTATAACATGTATATGGGAGTTTGTTACCTGAGAGGCAGCCAGGTCAGCATCCAATACAGCCAGTGCTGCAGTACTGCGATGCATGGTGCCGTTCTGCACTTCTGCTTCGTCCTCTGACAGTGCCGTGTCATCACTTAGGCTGTCAATATCACTGCCATGGTCAATTTCACTATCACTGTCGTTATTGATGACTTGATCGGTATTGTTCAAGGTGACTGATTGAACGATCTGGTCAACAAATACTTGGTGTTGAACACCGGAGCTTACAACAGTCACGGTGGCTGTTGTTAGGGCTGGATTCAAGCCATGTAGCTCTGATCGTTCAAACAGGCCATGTGGACTGAGTCTGGCAAACACTGTTGACCCTGGTTGTAGATCAGAAAGAGCCGTCTGTGTTTGCTGGGGGCTGTATGGTTGCAAAGCTACTGCTGAAACTTGAAGGCTGTGCAACATGTAGGGCTCAGACGGGTGCTCAAACTGCACCGTAGCCTGGTCTTTGTCCAGGCTGAGGAGCCTGCCAAGATACCACCGGCCATTTGGTGCTATGAACCTGGACAGGAGAGCAGTCATAAACTTGATGTTCAACAGGCTGCAACACGCTGAAGGTGCTGTCAAGACCTATAGCAGATGCTGACCTATGTAGCTGATGCATGGTTGGCATGCCGCTGGATGGCTCTGTAGGCTGAGTGCCGCCACTGACGGAAGGCTCGTACTCAGCAAGAGCCAGCTGTGTTTCTTGCAAGCCAGCCAGAAGCTCTCTGTGCAACTGCAAAAGGAGTCTGTCATGAGTTTCAAATGCAATAATGCCACCGGGTCACTGCATCCTTGCGAGCTGACGGGCTGCTTTACAACATGCTGCAAAAAGCTGAGATGAAGCATCCGCTTAGTCCGGGACACCTGAACGAGTTCTGGGTTCTGGTCAACAGCCAGCAGAGCTGCAAGTCCCTCCAGGGCGTCCGTTTGCTCCGCCAGTTGAGCCACGAGCTGCTCTTGAAGCGACTCATCAGCCATAGCGACGGGTACAACTCAGACACACGCCGAGCTGGTGGAGGCAACGAACTTAAGAGCGACCGACTTGATCAAGTCAAGCTATTCTTTGGACGCCAGTCTCGCAGCCAAAGTGTGTGCGGGAATCATCAATTGCAGACAAGAGCAACGATGTGCAGACAAGTGTTGCTTGCGCTGTCGCAGCGCCCAGCGAGACTCTGCTTTGCCACTCGCTATAAGGTGACTAATACGAACAAACTCGTGCGCAGCGAAGCCAAACCTGTTTGCGGCACAGCGTCAGAAGTGCGATCCGTACAGAATATGGTGCCCCCAGCAGGCGCAGTCACACAAGGCCCGGCCGATCAACGGGCTGCCGCCGAAGATGCAAAGTGGGGGATCGGGAGTATCCTTCGCATGCTTGCAGTATTCTGGTTGATAAAACAATTCTTTGGTGGCTCCAGTAAAAGTACCCCAAGTAATGCAGTTCGCACGGACTACTATTGGCCCAAGTTTAACAAGTCGGAATCAGTAGACTTTTTCTTATTTGGGTCTGATAGCACGAGTTTTTCTGACGTTTCGGACGCAAGCAAGCTCATTTGGACGGAAACACATGTTCCGTTAGCAGCAAGCTCAGATCTAAGCACAGAATACTTGTACCGTCCAAGCAAGGTGCTTTGCCTGCACCCGTGAAGTGCTGCTACACGCAGTCTGTGCCCTGGCCTGTCAGCACAGCTTGATTGTGCTTGCAGGGTGTGCAAAACAATGGTACATTCTATCTCTATGCGTATTTGGTCAGGTCAGGCAAGCCTTTGGATCGCAAGGACCCAGCCTTTGATCCAGACAGCGTGGCTGTCAAGCAATTCCGTACGTATTTGCTACATCCTGCGCAACTCTGCTGACCACACTCTAAAGCTAGCTACCTACCCGCAGCGCATCAACAGATCCTGTCATCATGCAAGTTGCAACATTTCCTTGTCAGTCTTGTAGAGCTTAACACCTGGATGCCCAAGCAAAAGAGCAAGCAGGGAATCAATCTGTTGTCTGGCCAGGACAGCACAGGTGTTAAAAGTACGCATGAGGAGCAAGCTGAGCAGGCAGCTGGCCCAAGAGAGTACGTCTCGTACCTCAAACCCAACCTCACCATAGCAATGGTGGATGATTTCTCCAAATACCCTGCCAAGTCAATACCTCAGCCGGTAAGCACTGTTGTCGCAAAGCTTGGCAAGCAAGTGAAAGTGCTGTTGAGTTCCCTGGAATGGACTTTCATGCCTTCCATTTCAACCTTTGAGTTCAGTTGACTACTTAACACAGCGCCAAGAAGTCGCAACTGTGCAGACCACACACACAATTGACCTTGCAGCAAGTCCAAGGTCAAGTCATCATGAGACTCCAATCGGAACACACACTGTCCCTGCCGTTTTGCCTGTACGTTTCATGTCCACCTACCCCTGTCTTCATTGTGAAACGCTTCTTGGATGGTTCTCTTGGACAGCAGCAGGCACACATGTCAATCAGGGGACCCTCTTTTCAACTCTTCCTTAGTCATATGGGTAGCAGACCTCATACTATTTGGCTCAGAGGTCATCAAACACTCTCCTGTTTGCATTTGTACAGAGTCAGTCCACCCGTTGGTATGCAGATAGCTGACCACATGACCTTTGACCCGGTGGCTATGGAGTACTACCCCACCATCTTCTTCAACGACTTCTGGCTTCTGAAGGATTACCTCATCCCCATGAATGAGTCTGTCACAGAGGTTCCACTCTCCTTCACCCTCACCTCCATGACCCTCTGGAAGTTCACCCTGTTCTCACAGATGGACCAAGCATTTGGCAAGCAGGTATGGTCTCTAGACAGCTCACAACAGTATTGGTCACCATGCTTTTGTGATTATTTTCTTCCGTGCTGTTGAGATCATTATGATGGCTGACTTTGTTGCTGTGCATCTTATCTTTACTATCGTTGTTGTCAACAGGATGCTGGCGCCCCTGCTGAGCATCGGAAACTGCTGGCATAATCTTGAGATGCTGCGAAGCTGGGGTTAAATCACCTGGTCCTGCTGTTGCATCGCCAGACAGCATGTACACCAACCTGCTGTCTGCCAGATCAGGTATACATGCTGTCTGGCGATGCAACAGCGGGACAAGGCCCTGTGTGATCATCACAGCTTTGGCCCATGTACAGGCTGCCTTGCAGTTCACCTTGTCCTTGTTGTCAGCTTGGCAACAAGGACCAAACCCAGTTCAGCAGGGTTAGTCTGCTGAGCAACCTGGCATTCAATCAGTGCTGTTAGTTCGCATCAGCAGCAGGCAGGCAGATATGCTCGCATGCAGAGGCACATTCTCTTGCATTCACCTCTCTTTACCTCATTTCACCTCAACTCATTTCACCCTCACCTCACCTCACCTCACCTAACCTTGCTTCACACCACCTCACCTTGCCTCACCTCACATCACACCGCGTCACCTTGCCTCACTTCTCTTCAACTCAACTATGTCAATTTGGTGCAGCAATCCTGGGGAGCCATGGGAGAAGGCGAGTCAGATGAGTTCAAGAGGGTGCTGCTAGAAGGCAACCCATACTTCCTTGCCCTCACTTTCTCAGTCTCTCTGTTGCACTCTGTCTTTGACTTCTTTGCCTTCAAGAACGATATTGGGTTCTGGAAGAACAAGAAGAGCGTGGAGGGCCTGTCTGTCCGTTCCATAGGGCTCAATGCCATCATGCAGGTCAGTTTGGCTGCAGACTGTCGGTGCTGCTGTGCTGGCTTGTAAATGTGTGCGTGATGTTTGGCATGCAGCAACACTCAGCAAAACTGTCTGCATCATTGGCCTGTACTTTCACAGCTTGTTTTGACTGTGCCAATGTACTGTTGCTCGCTCGCTCGCTCGCTCGCTCGCTCGCTCGCTCACTCACTCACTCACTCACTCATCTGTCACTGTAGTCACTCAACATGCTGCAGCACACTCAAACACATTCCTGTCTCATCATGCCACAGCAATTAATGCAGAACCATGGCATCTGCTGGTGTGCTGCAGTTGATCATCTTTTTGTACCTGCTGGACAATGAAACCAGCACAGTGGTCCTGTTCAGCGCTGGCGTTGGCTGTGCCATCGAGTTCTGGAAGGTCACCAAAGCCATGACAGTCTCCATTGACTGGTCCAGAGGCATACCCTTGCCCAAATTCGAGGATAAAGCAGGTGGGCATGATCTTTTTGCATATTACACCTTATAGTCTGGGGTGTGGAGCCAGTTGTGACTCATCAGACATCCTGGCTTGAAAGCACAGGTGTAGGCTCTTGACCATGACACTCCCTGGCTCTATGCATAAGCTTCCAGGTTTACGGTTCAGCTACACCACAATCTTTGCAGACACCTAGCGTGGCTCTCCCATGCTTAGTGAAATGACTCATTCATGCATTCGTGCCACCACGTGTTGTGCTTGGCTTGCCCTCTTGCATGTCAGCATTGGGTTTGCTCTAGATGGCCGTCTCAAATTTAGGCAGCAATTTTCATCTGAAGTCTCATGATTCAAACTGATGCCCATTGTGAGCCTACCTGCTTCACTTGATAGAGGTCTCCTCACTTTTCTGGGGGTCTGGGGCTTACTGGTGTACCCTATTTGTCATTTGGTTACAGGCCTACTGTGCAAAGACAATGACTTGCATCAATACACCTTGCAAGAGCCAGCAGCGCAGTAGCACTGACCAAAAGGCTCAACAAGGCGAGTCAGCCCTATCACATGCACCTCATGGTGTGCCTTGCAGGCTACAACAATGCCTCCGAGACCAAGAAGCACGACGCTGATGCTGTTCGGTACCTGAGCTATGTGCTGTACCCTCTGCTTGCTGGCTACGCGGTGTACGCCCTCTTCTATGAGACCCACAAGAGCTGGTATAGCTTTGTCTTGAACACCCTGGTGGGGGCGGTCTACATGTTTGGGTTCATCCTCATGTGCCCTCAGGTTGGTCCCCTCTTTCTCCTCTCACATCCCCTCTTGTATCTCCCCCTGGTTCATAACAATTTGATTACTCATGTGCCCTCAGGTCAGTCCCCTCTTTCTCCCCTCATATTCTTCCTCATATCTTCACCCTGGTTTACAACAATTCGATCACTCCTGCGCTGCTTTGTGTCTGATGCGTCATCAGACTGTCTCTGAATGTGCCCTCAGGTCAGTCCCCTCTTTCACCCCTTGAATTCATCCTTATATCTCCCCCTGATTGCCATCAATTTGGTCACTCATGTGCTGCTTTGTGTCTGAGGTGTCTTCAGACTGTCTCTAACTGTGCCCTCAGTTGCCCTTTGTGTCTCTTCTTGTCTCCCTGCTTTGCTCTGCAACCCACCATCATTCACATGCCACTTTGTGCTGACTCACGAGGTTGTCTCCAAGCGTGTGGTCAGGTGTCTCGGTGGAGGTCACAAAGCTAGTCTATAAGCAAGGAGACATCCGCTGCTGCCTGAGACTACAAACTACAGCTCAACCTCAGACGCTTGACAACATGCTGCAGTTGTATATCAACCACACCTCAGTTGCGTCACAACATGCATGCTTGTGTGCAGTTGTACATCAACTACAAGCTGAAGAGTGTGGCAGCGCTACCCTGGCGTCAGATGACCTTCAAGTTCCTGAACACCATCATTGATGACCTGTTTGCCTTTGTCATCAAGATGCCCTGGCTGCATCGCCTCAGTGTCTTCCGAGACGATTTGGTGTTCCTGGTGTACATTTACCAGAGATACGCCTACAGGGTGGACAAGAAACGACCCAATGAGTTTGGGTACGCCTCTTTTCCTGAGTATTGCTGTCACAGCTGTTATGCCATGCAGCATTTTATATGTGTCCGTTCGTCTGTCCGTCCGTCCGTCCGTCTGTCTGGCTGTCTCTCTGTTTGTCTTTGGTTGCCATCTCACCCGCTATGCTGCGTTACATGTGATAACCATACCACCCCAGGCGGAATGCCTGCAGCAGTTTCACTCTTGTGTTGGAGTTTCCTTTGTTGTTTGCTCTTATGTATGCCTCGACAGGGCTCATCTAGCCACGGTATCATGCTTCAGTGCATCCTGAAACCCCACTTCAGGTATAACGTGCTGCTCTGGTCTTAGCTGCAGCCGCGCATTCAGCTTCACATATGCATGACGGGCAACTCTGCAATGAAGTTTTGGCGTACTGAAGCAGGTGAGCTAGTTTTCACAGCCTAGATTTGGGCGTGAAAGCTGTATGTACTCATGAGCCTAGTGCTCCGGGCTGGCGCCTTGGGAGACTCCCGATATGATCGCTGAAAACTTTTCCCTTCTTTTCTTTTCTGACAAGACTAGTGCTGCAGGTATGTGGCAGAAGCTGACCCAGAGGAGATTGAGGGGGAAGCCCCCCAGCTTGTACCCCTAACCCAGGGTGAAGACAGCCAGGCTGCAGAGACAGGCAGCTCAGACAAGAAACCATTGGCAGCATCAGAAGGCACGCCCCTGTTGGCTGATAGGGCAGGCGAGAGGGCGCACCAGCCTGTGGGTGATGCCCCCAGGGAGGGTGGGGGTGACAGGGGTGAAGTGAGCACTCTTGGAGAGGACTTTGTTGATTTGGGTGATAATGCTATCATCAGCGAGCTAGAGCCTGAAAGGTATGGTCTGGTGTGTATGGTTGCATGAGTCTTACCTGTGCCTGTTGCCTCACAGAATGGGCTGATGTGCGAACACTGTTGCAAACTTGAGAGCACTCAAGTGTGCACTGATCCAGGCACTTCAACAAGCTCTGCAAATCAGTGTATCCTTGGGTAAGTGTGTTTGAGATCCAATCTATCAAGGAAACTTGAGAGCACTCATCTCAATGCGGTACTGTCCTGCAAAGCTACACTCTTTGTGTACACCATGGTACAACGCATACAAGTTGTTTTTACAGGAATCATGTCCATGTCCCCTTGATGCACCAACCTGCGGGACTTCAGCTGTATGTGATGAATGCTTACAGTACCCTATGTGTGAGATGTGCGCTGTTGTCATACATCATCATTGCCGACGCTGAGGCCACAAACTTGTATTCATATGTGCAGGACGACACAGCATGCTGGCGAAGCAGCACAGCCTGGCCAGAATGTTCCTTCAGTGGCAGAGGTACTAGATTCCATGAAGGTGCCCAGCGACATCAAGAAATCGAATTGACTGGTCCTGTATAATATCTGTTGAAGCTCTGCTACTCGGGTTCAAGTCTGTACTTATTTTTCAGCATGTACATCTGCCATGGACTTCTGATGTTGTAATGCAAAGATACTCGCTTGCAGTGTGTGTGCACATGTGTACAGCCCTGTTGGAACAAGGCGATTTAGACTCCAAAGGCGTGTTTACACATCAAGGTGACATGCACTTGCTGCCACTACCACTCAATGCAACACTAGTAACACTCAGCACACAAAGCCACCGTCAAGAATGCATACATGTACACAACAATAAGCGCTAATACTGTTTGATAAAGCCTGGAAGCATTGTGGTAGGGCGCTGGTCTGTAATTAAATCATATGTGTAAGTATACATGCTGCTTTCATGTCCGCTGCTTGGATGAATGCTGCCCTCACACACACTGGTTTGATATCCCAGTACTCTCACTAGCTCTGTTCTCACTGCACTCACTCACTTGCATACAGTGTGTGTCACATAGTCTTGTGCATTGCAATGGCTTCATTGCTTGAAAGGTGCAAAGGCAACCACTGAGTTGTGACCACCAAATCCAAAAGAGTTGGAAATGCCAGCTGTGATGTCATGTTGCTGCTTCTCATTTGGAACAGTGTTGATGTCTGAAACCTCATCCACCAAATTGTCCTACAAACACGTGCTCACGTATCAGCAGCTTGCTTGTTGTATTCTGCATAAGACCTTACTGGGGACCATGACAGTCCCGATGGCTTTTTGTTTACATGCTCAGCAGAGCACATTTAAGCAAGTGCATCTGTACGCTGCAGGCTGCAGTGCACAAACTGCCGTGTTTGGCTCAACTGTCATCATGCAGCATTGCAATGACAGAAGCATTCTGTCTGCTGTAGACAGAGAATGATGTGTTATGTGGACAAGGCAGAAATTGACTGTGGACAAGGGAATTCATGGGTGACGAGCTGAAACTGTGGACAGCCAATAAGTGGCTGACAAGCTAAAACCACAAATGTTCACAGCTAACAGTAATTTTCATTGAAGTCTTACATGCCAGACCCTATCATGCTGCTACCACCACAGGAATCGGACCCAAATCAGATGCACTGACGCACGGTTACAGTGCAGCAGGCCAGCATGCCAGCAGATGCACTGACGCACAGTCACAGTGCAGCAGGCCAGCACTGGGCAGATGCCCCCACCTGGTTGAGGGTAGGGTGGACCCATCCAGTCTCAATGGCCTTCAGGGTGGCTATGGCCTCCATACCCCCTGCAGCCCCAAGGCAGTGCCCAATCATGGACTTGGTTCCATTCACCTTCAAGTGCTTTGTGTCAGGGAAGGCTGACTTGACTGCCTTGATCTCTGCAATGTCTCCCACTAGAGTGGACGTGGCGTGCGCATTGATGTAGTTGACCTACACAGCATATAACTGCAGTCAGCCAGAAAACCACTGGCAGTTGAGAACTGCATCTGTGTGATGTGCTTGCTGACAGCACACTTGCTGTGCAAAAGGGCTATCTGCTGCAATCCTGAAGCAGAGTCAGCATTGCTGACAGAGGATCAGCAACAGTGTGCTGGCATTTGGACATCAACTTCTCCAAATGTAGCGTTCCTGAAAATGATATTGGCACTCCAAGCCGAGAAGACCCCAGTCAGCTTAAAATTTGGAACCCAGTAAGCCCAACTTTGCGGCTGCAGAGCTTGCAAATTTGTGATCTGCCACCAAACTACACTGGGATGTGCAGCAGTCCAGCAAACGCTGCAAGACACTAGCCCCCTAGGCTAAACACACAGGATACAAAAACAACATGCATTCAGCTGCTATGGGACAATTGAGTAAGCTCTATAGGGCTTTTGGTGCAATGTACTCACCTGATCTCGCTCAATCATTGAGTCCTTGAGCGCCAACTCAATGCAGGTCTTCACTCCCAGCCCATCAGCTCTGGGGTCTGTCATGTGATAGGCATCGCAGGTGATGGCACCCCCCAGGTACTCCCCCAGGATGTTAGCCCCCCTCTTCTGGGCATGTTCCAGGGACTCCATGACAAGTACCCCAGCACCTTCTCCCATGACAAAGCCATCCCTGCCTTGATCCCAGGGACGGGACGCCTTCTGGGGCTCAGCGTTGCGTTGTGATAGCGCTCTGCAATGCCAGAAGGCAGACTATCACAAGGCTGGCAGTCAAATTTGCCAATCAACGCGATGATGACATGCAGAAAGCAGATAGTGAAGAAGATTCTGGAATCCCAAGGTCTAGATGTTCACCAAAGTGTCACACCCTCAGCATTGCATGTCTTGGCAGCAAAACCTGCCATGGCTATGTATACATGCTGCATGCAGCTGTGATGCTGTTCATTGCATGAGCAGTAAGTCACCGACACAGCACATGCTCTACCATTCAAAGCCACTGGCATCATAAAGATTTCGGCGAAGGTTTCCGGTCACATTCTGCATGGCATCTCTGCAGGACTGCAGCAGCAAGTGACTACAGAGGTGCAGTCTCACCTGCAGGCTACAAAGCCACCCAGGCCTACAGGGATGATGGGAGCTTCTGATCCGCCTGCAATGATGATGTCAGCGTCACCCTTCCGGATGTGGTTGGCTGCCGCCACAAAGCAGTAGTTTGCGGTGGCACACGCCGTGGAGATGGAGTAGTTGGGGCCCATGAAACCGAGATCCATTGCCACCAATGCACTTCCCCTGCATCAGTGACAACACCTGTGATTCAGGCCCATGCAAAGAAGATTCAGGCCGATGAAAAGAAGATTTGGCCCATGAAACTAAGATCCATGGCCACCAATGCACTTCCCCTGCAACAGTCACATTTGTGTGATTCAGGCCCATGAGAAGAACATTCACGGCAACTAACACACACTTTCCCAGCAACAGTCACGTTTTTTGTGATTCAGGCCCACGAAAAGAAGATTCACGGTCATCAATACACTTCCACTGAACCAGCCACATTATGTGTGGTTCAGGCCCATGCAAAGGAGATTCACGGCCACTAATGCACTTCCCTGCAACAGTCAGAGAGAGAGAGAGAGAAGTGTTTTACATCCTTTGCCCAGCCTCAAGTCTGATGGATGTGCCAGGGTATGTGAACCCTGACAAACTGATGAATGCGCCAATCGGATTTGTCTGCAGGTAATG
>JAABUK010001153.1_pt1 | contig 51405 bp, 51 predicted proteins | sample 5559141 | NCBI WGS metagenome assembly JAABUK01 (sample SAMN10711869, study PRJNA513367) | rock metagenome | isolation source: Antarctica rocks | place: Antarctica: Victoria Land, Pudding Butte nord | collected 2016-01-03 | reverse complement strand
GCGCTCCCCGCCACACCACGCCACATCCGGCGGCTATCTCAGCACACCAAAAGCTGCGCTACACTAACAATCCAACCGGTGCAAAAGATCGGGCACTGCAGAGAACGATGTGGTGATCCTGAAGTTCTTTCTCCACATCTCGCGAGGGGAGCAGACGCGCCGCTTGCAGGCGCGGCTCGACGATCCGGAGAAGCACTGGAAGCTGTCCGAGGGTGACTTCGATGAGCGCCGCTTCTGGCCCGGATACAAGGATGCCTACGACGATCTGCTGTCGGGCACGAGCCAGAAACATGCCCCCTGGTTCGTCATCCCCTCGGACCACAAGTGGTACCGCAATCTCGCCATCTCGAAGATCCTGGTTGAAGCCTTGGACAGCGTGAAGATGACCTACCCTCAACCCGGCTTCGACACCAGCAAGGTAAAGCTCTAGCCCGGAGAGAGCGATCGAAGGTCTAGTCGCCGAGCCGGCGGCTACAGCGAGATCATTACGACTGCTGCCGCGGCAACGAGCATGCCAATACCCTGGCGGCGGGTGGGGCGCTCGTGAAACTTCCAGGCTGCAAGCAGAATCGTCGATGCCGGGTAGAGCGACGCGAGCACTGACGCGACGTCGAGCCGTCCCATGCGGGTGGCGGCCATGAAGAGCAGGTTGCCGCCGGTATCCAGAAAAGCAGGTCCCAGGGCCCAGAGCACGGCGCGCCGTGGCAGGTAGGCGCTGGTCTGCGTGGCTGAAAGCGCGCGGCCCCGCAGGGTTGCGAGAACCAGAACAGCGCAGGTGGCGAAGCTCCCCACGCGCACCGAAGTCATAGGCCACAGCAAACCCCCCCGTCCGGCCATTTTCATGGCGATGAAGTAGAGACCGAAGCCGATTCCGGCGGCAGTGGCTAAGGCCATGGCGCGCCGGTCTTCTGCTTCATGCTGCTGCGGCGGTTCAGTCTCATCGGTTGGGGTGGGTGCAGCCCCTGCCGCAACCAGCCAGATAGCAACGCCTGCCACAGCAAAGCCCGCCACACGCAGGGTGCCGGGCAGACCCTCGGTTACTGAGGAGACGGCGGCCGGAATGGCGGCGGCGAGCAGGCCGCTAAGCGCCGCGGCAGCGCCCATCGCACCGCCCGAGAGCGCGACGTAAAAGGTGGTAAGCGAGAGGGCGGCGAGCAGGCCGGCAACCAGACCCCATGACACGCTCGCTCCCGAGGGACGCGCGCCTCCCCAGAAAAGCGAGACCCCGAGCAGGATCAGCAGGCTGACCGTGTGGCTGAGGAGAACGACCCGGAAGGCCGACCGCATGCTTCCGCCGGCAGCCTTGACGGCTACGCCGCCTGAGAAGTCGCCGCCACCCCAGATGATGGCCGAGGCCAGCGCAAGCGCGGCGTTTCCTCTGAGCAGGAACTCCATTCAGCGTGAGCGGCGAAGCTCTACTGCGCCACGCGAACTGCAGGTCGCCGCGTGTCGGCTGCGGTCGGATAGTAGCCGTCCTTGGCAATTACAGTCAGGCCAGGGCGCAGGACCTTGACCTCGAGCTTGCGGTACTTGCCGTCAATAAATGGCTCCCGGGTGTAGTAGCCGACGGTGTACTGGTTGCGGACCTCTTCGGTAATCTTGGCGAAGCTGGCCTCTATACCCCTCTGCCGAAACTCCGGATCGACCTGACCTCCGGTAGCGAAGACGTAAAGGGGAAGAATGTTGTCGCGCATCTGCAGCGGAAGATGAACTCGATCGAGAAAGCCGAGCCCCGGAATCTGCGGCGTGTCATGGATCAGCGTGGCATAGACGGCGATCTTGTTTGTATTCAGGTACTTGATCACGTCCTTCGACTTGGCGACGCTGCCGTATTCTTTTCCGTCGCTGATGACGTAGACGATGCGCCGGCGTTCCTTGCCCGTTCGGGTCGTCGCCTTGGCAGCCTCGAGAATAGCGTCATTGAGGGTGTGAACGTCTCGAGGCACATTGATGGTGTTACTGAGGCTGGTGCCGTGGCGCGAGTTGGTGTTGGGATCGATATACTGCTGCGCTCCATGGTTGACGTTAATGTTCTGGCCAAGCGGGCCGGTGGGATCGTAGTAGAGCGGCTCCCGGCCAGCGCCCTTTGACTGCTGCAGAACAGCGCTGAGACGCGGGCTCTGGGCGGCAGTGAAGTCGGTCCGCATCTGGGGGCCGTTGTTGTAGGTGAAAACCGCAACCTCGTCGTAGGGGGTAAATGCTCCCTGCAAAGCGCCGAGCGAATTATTGATCTTCGTCATGGTGTCGAAGGTGACGCTCTGATCGATCACCAGAGCGACCGAGAGCGGAAACGGGTCGACGGTGAACAGATCGATGTGCTGCCGATACCCATTCTCAAACACCCGTACATCGCGCCAGGTGAGACCCGGAACGAGGCGACCCTTCGAATCCTTGACGGTAAACGGGACCTGCACAAAGTTGGTCTGCGTGCGGATGGTGAAGGCGTTTGCACCCTCACCCGCAGCGGGTAGATCAGGCGGAGTGCCATCGTCAGGATGGGCCACGGGAGCAGAGGCAGGGAGGCTGGTGCCGGGCGCCTGCTGGTCGGGAGGCGCCTGCGGGACCGGTGCATCTGGTGTGGAGCCCTTGCCCGGAGCGACGCCCGAGGTTGGAAGGGCGGTCTGGGGCTTTGGTGCGTCCGGCATCGCCTGCTGCTGCTGCGGTCCATCCGGAAGCGCGGGCTGCTGCGCCTGCGCCATCATGAACATCCCTAACGCACCTGCTAACACGCTATGCCTTACCAAGACGAAAACCCCCGCTCAACCGTTCTGCGGGCAGAATACCGCAGCTGTCAGCTTATCAGCGAACGGCCCCGCTCCGGGCGGCCCATTGCCGGTCACCTGCCCCGTTGGACGCGGCGGCGACCTGATATGTTGCGGCCCGAGGGCTGTCCAGAACGGCGTCACCGTCGTCTAACCGCTATGCGTCTCGCCCCCCTCCCTTTTGGGTCCTTTCTCGCGTCCTCTGTCTTGCTTCTTACGCTCAATCCCTTCGTGGTCATGGCGCAGGAGGCGCCCACTCCGGGGGGGCCACCTCCTTCCAGCAAGGCCGCCGCTCAGCCGGTGCAGGATATGGATACGCAGACCTTGAAGGTCAACGTCAACCTGGTCAACGTGTACTTCTCCGTGCGCGATAAAAACGGTTTCATCACCAACCTCCATAAGGATGACTGCAGCATCTTCGAGGATAATGAGCTGCAGAAGACCAAGAACTTCACGCAGGAGAAGAACCTGCCGCTGACGATCGGCATTCTGCTGGATACGAGCGGATCGCAGCAGAACGTTCTTCCGCTCGAGCAGGAGTCGGGCGCGACCTTTCTGCGCAACGTGCTGACTCCAAAAGACGAGGCCTTTCTGATTTCATTCGATATCAATGTGGACCTGCTGGCGGACTACACCAACTCGCCGCGCGAGATTAAACGTGCGATGGATAAGGCGAGCATCAATACGGGCGCGGGTACAGGATCGGTAACGGGCAACGGAACAGCTCGCGGAACACTGCTCTACGACGCGGTCTACCTGGCCGCGCATGACAAACTGCGGCAGGAGGCCGGCCGCAAAGTCCTCGTGATGCTGACCGACGGCGGCGATCAGGGCTCGCAGGAGACACTCAAGACCGCGACGGAGGCGGCGCAGAAAGCTAACGCCATCATCTATGTCATCCTGATCGCGGACCGAGGCTTCTATGGCGGGCTTCAGATGGGCTACACGGGCGACGCCGATATGGAAAGGCTGGCGAGGGACACGGGCGGTCGCGTGATCAACGTCGGCAACAACGGAAAGAAGCTCGAAGAAGCCTTCAATCAGATTCAGGACGAGCTGCGGACCCAGTATCTCGCCAGCTACACACCCACCAACCTCAAGCTGGACGGCGGCTTCCGGAAGCTGGACATCACCTGCGGGAAGGGGCTGAAGGTCCAGACGCGCAAGGGCTATTACGCTCTGTCAGAGAATGGCGGCAACGATTAACCTAACGTTGCCGCTTCGGTCGAAAGCCGGAATCCTCTGCTGCGGTTAGACTGCTAGGGCGGCCTGCCGAAGAAGAGCTTCCGCACAGAGGATACCCATGCAGAGACGCCAGTTCGTCGCATCATCTCTCGCCGCTTCGGCCGTTGCCCTGACGAAGCGCTCCAGGGCAGAGGTCCCGGCCGGTAAGCCAAGAGAGTTTTATGAGTTGCGAAAGTACCACCTGCAGTCGGGTCCGCAGACTAAATTGATGGACACTTATGTCGCCGACGCACTGATTCCGGCTCTGAATCGGCTCGGCTGTACCCCAGTCGGTGCCTTCCATCTTGATGTCGGGCCGGAGACGCCAGTGCTGTACGTTCTAGTCCCGAGTGCGTCCATGGAATCGCTGCTCACCCTGGATCAGAAGCTGGTGCAGGACGAAGGTTTCATGAAGTCTGCGGAACCTTTCTGGAATGCACCCGCGCGTGAGCCCGCGTTCCTCCGGTACGAGAGCTCGCTCCTGGTCGCCTTTCAGGGTTGGCCCAAGGTGATCGTTCCCGCTTCAACAGCAACGAAGGGTAAGCGCATCTTTCAGCTTCGAACCTATGAGAGCCCGAGCAATGGAGCGCACGTGCGCAAGGTGGAGATGTTCCACCACGGCGAGTTCGAGATCTTTCTGCGAGCGGGATTCTCTCCGGTCTTCTTTGGCGACACCCTGATAGGCTCACGTATGCCTAAGCTGACCTACATGCTCAGCTTCGCGGACCAGACAGAGTTGAATACGAAGTGGGATGCGTTCCGGAACGACTCCGAGTGGAAGAAGCTCTCCGGCTCGCCGCGCTACGCCTACGAGGCGATCGTCAGCAATATCGACAATCTGATGTTGAGTCCTGCACCCTTTTCCCAGATCTGAGCTCTCGGATTCAGGCGTTGAGAGTGCCGGAGTAGACAGCCATTCCCGCGACGGCATCAACGCCCATGGCATCGAGCGCGTCGATCTCGGCCTGCTCGCGGATCCCGCCTGCGACGATCAGTTGCCGCGCTGTGGTGGCGCGTAACACTGCGGCGACGTCCATGGGAAATCCGCTCATCGTTCCTTCGGTATCCACATGGGTGTAGAGGAACGTACCGCAGAAGTCCTCAAGCCAGGTGATGGCCTCTTCCGGCGTAAGGGCAACCGATTCTTTCCATCCTTTGACGGCGACACGACCGTCCTTGGTGTCGACGCTGAAGATGAGAGCCTCCTCGCCAAGCTGTTGCTTAAGGCCTGCCGCGAACGGCCTATTCACCCCCTCGGGGTGGAACAGCGATGACCCGAAGATGACGCGTTTGGCTCCTCCGTCGAGCAGGGCACGGCCGTCCGCAGCGGTGCGGAGACCTCCTCCAACCTGACAGGGAAGCCGACTGCAGAACATCTCAATAAGCTCCCGGTTCTCACCCTGGCGCATTGCGGCGTCGAGGTCGATAAGCTGAACAATCGGATACTTGGAGAAGCGTTCGATCCAGGGGTCAAAGTCGTCGAAGGCAAGCTTTAGCTTCTCGCCCTTGACGAGCTGGACGATGCGGCCGCCGAGAAGATCGATCGATGGAATAAGCATCTCTGTTCCTAGGCTAGCAGGGAAGCCGGACTGCAACGCCGAGTCGTTGGAGTTCTGCCTTGAGGGCGCGGGAGTCGGTGATGCCGAAGTGAAAGATGCTGGCGGCGAGAGCGGCGTCCGCTTTGCCTCGGCTGAAGACTTCGGCGAAGTGGTCTGCGCTCCCGGCGCCGCCCGATGCAATCACAGGGATTCGCACGGCTTGGCTGACCATCGCGGTAAGCTCGCAGTCGAAGCCGGAGCGCATCCCATCGGTGTCCATGGACGTGAGCAGGATCTCTCCGGCGCCGCGCTGCTCGGCCTCTCGCGCCCAATCGAGAACGCGCCGACCGGTAGGCGTGCGACCCCCACTGACGTAGACCTCGGCGTCCACGACGGGATCCGCGGAAGTCGAGCTCCGTCTTGCATCAATGGCGACGATCACAGCCTGTGCCCCGAAGCTCGATCCGATCTCGCCGATGAGATCGGGGCGGGCAATGGCGCTGGAGTTGATGCTGACCTTATCAGCGCCAGCATCGAAGACCGCGGAGGCATCCTCTGCAGACCGAATCCCGCCGCCCACCGTGAAAGGAACGAATAGCTGTGCGGCCGCACGCCTGACCGTCTCGAGAAGAGTTCCCCGGCCCTCGTGCGTCGCCGTAATGTCGAGCAGGACGATCTCGTCCGCGCCGGCTGCAGCGTGGCGATGCGCCAGTTCGGCCGGGTCCCCGGCATCCACGATATCGACGAACTGCACGCCTTTCACAACGCGTCCGCCACGAACGTCCAGGCAGGCTATGACTCTTTTCGTCAGCAAACGATCTCCATCAGCCCAGCACAGTCATTACGAGCTGACGCTCATCCCCATCACGGGACACTTCGTGATAGCGGCATCACTGCCGCTCACACGGCCAAAGCCAAAATCGTCGGTTCCGAGGAACGTCATCTTGTGATGGCGGGCCATGCCGCTGAGCTCGGTGTGAACCATGTGCATAGCCATCTGGAGAGCGTGGACGCTATCCGCTCCACCTGCCGGAGTGATGTGATCGCGGCCAAGAGCGCTGATGCGATACGGGCAAGCCCATCCACGCTGTTCGACTGGAAACGGTTTTCCGAAGGAGACGGTCAGCGTCGCCTGCGAGCCCTCGTGCTCGAGATCAAGCAGACGCTCCGCTATGATCTCAAACGGAATCAGGTCCATGCCGGTCCAGTTTCCGGCCTCCTGCGGCCGCACCATCTCGACGACGCCGTGCGATGTTTCAGTCGTGGTTGTCATAGGAAGCTCTCCTTTGCTTTGAAGATTACAGAGGTTGGATGTCAGAGATCGACGAAATTCTTCAGAACACGCAGGCCCACGGCGGCGCTCTTTTCCGGATGAAACTGGACGCCCATGACGTTGTCGCGTTCCACAGCCGCGGTGAAAGCCCCGGCATAGTTGGTTCCAGCCGCCGTCGCTGGGCTCACGGGCGCTCGCCAGGAATGAGTGAAATAGCAGAACTCGCCGTCCTTCACGCCCGCGAGCATGCGCGAGTCCGCTCGGATTGCTTCGAGGGAGTTCCATCCCACATGCGGAGTCTTCAAATCAGCGTCCTCGAAGCGAGCGGGAAAACGTTCACACTGTTCCGCAAAATGAGCCAGGCCTCGAATTCCAGGAGCCTCAGTGGATCCAGCGTACAGCCACTGGAGACCGACGCATACGCCTAGAAACCAGGTCCCGCGGCCGATGCTCTCGCGCACCGCCTCCGTAATGCCGAGATCCGTCAACAGCTGCGTGGATTGGAAGTGGCCGACGCCGGGAAGAACGATCTTGGCGGCGCGCCGGACCTCCTCGGGATCCTGCGTGATGACAACATCGGACGCACCCAGGTAGCGCAGCGCTTTAACGACACTGGTGAGGTTTCCGGCCTTGTAGTCGATCACGGCGATCATCGGAGCTAGAGCAGTCCCTTGGTGCTCGGCAGCAACTCGCGCATGCGTTCGTCGCGGGAGCAGGCTCCGCGAAGGGCGCGAGCAAAGGCCTTGAAGCTGGCCTCAATCTTGTGGTGGTTGGAGCGTCCATAGAGCACTTTGACGTGAACGTTGGCCTTTGCGCCGCGGGCGAAGCCTTCGAAGAAGTCCGTGACGAGTTCGGTCTGAAGATCTCCGACGACAGGAACGTCGACCTGGGTCTCAACCACGTAGGCGGTGCGTCCGGAAAGGTCGACGGCGGCGACGGCGAGAGTCTCGTCCATGGGCATGACGAAATACCCGGCGCGGAGTATTCCGCGCTTGTCGCCGAGTGCCTGAGCGAAGGCTTCGCCCAGCGCGATGCCGACATCCTCGACCGTGTGGTGTTGATCGACATCGAGGTCGCCCTTGCATTGAAGCTCAACATCGAAGCCACCATGACGGGTGAACAGCTCCAGCATGTGATCGAAGAAACGAATGCCTGTCGAGACGGTGTAGCTGCCATGGCCGTCAACGCTCAGGCGCAGGCGGATCTTGGTCTCTGTCGTGTCGCGCTCGACGACTCCGGTCCGCTCTGAAAGTATCGCGCTATCCGCTATCGGGTCCACTGCATCTCCTCCAGCGTCGTGCGCAGCGCCTCGATGCCGCGGTTGACGTGATCGGGAATGCCGATCGTCATTCGGACGTAGCCATCGCAACCGGGATCGGTCGAGCGGTCGCGAAGAAGGACGCCCTTATCGCGCATGCGGCTGACCAACTCCTTGTGGCGCGGGCCGATCTCGAAGAGAACAAAGTTCGCGTGGCTCGGCCAGTAACGAACCCCCATCTGGTCCAAAGCCTGCATCAGCCGATCGCGTCCCGCACGGACCTGGGCAATATACCAGTCGAGGTAGTCGCGGTCCTCAAGCGCTGCCGGCAGCACATCGAGCGCGACGCCGTTCACGTTATACGGCGAGCTGACTTTGCGAACGTACCCCAACACCTTCGCGTCACCGGCGAGCATGCCGATCCGCAGATTCGCCAGGCCATAGGCTTTCGAAAAAGTCCGCCCCACGATCAGATTGCGAACCCTGCCGACGTCGCCCATCGTCGTCTCCCCATGGAAGTGGAAGTACGCCTCATCGACGAAGACAACGGCGTTCGGCGCGGCCTCGCACAGGTCGAGCAGGTGAGCACGGCTCACAACGGCTCCTGTCGGATTATTCGGAGACGCGACCATGATCAGCTTCGTCTTCGGCGTGATCTCGGCGCGGAAGCGTTCAAAGGGGAACTCGAGCGAGGCGTCCGCCTGCACCCGCTTCAACTTGGACGTCATCATGTTTATGCTTACGTCGTACATGAAGAACGTAGGAGTCGAGATCAGGGCCTCGTCGCCGTCCTCTAGAAAGGCCGCGCAGAGCAGGTGAATCGCCTCGTCCACCCCGTTAGTCAGCAGCACCTGGTCGCCTTCGAGATCGAAGTGCGCGGCAACGGCATGTTCGACATGCTCGCGTTCAGGGTAGATGGTGAGGCTCTCGGCAGTGGTCTGGCGCAGCCTCTCCATCACCTTCGGGCTGGGCGAAAAGGTGTTCTCGTTGAAGTCGAGACGGAGCATCGACCGGTTCGCAAGCGGTGGATGATACTCCGGCATCTCCAGCACCCGGCGACGCGGTTGCGGGAAGCCAGATCTGTCCGGAACGCTGAGGCGCTTGCGTTCCATCTCGATATCGACGTTCGTCTCGGCGGTTGTACTCATCAGTCCTCCATCTTCACGCGAACGCTCTCCGCATGCGCTGCCAGACCTTCTGCTTCGGCGAACGCAATTGCGTGCGGTCCAATCTCCCGCAGGCCGGCGCGAGTGTACTGCTGGACCGTGATGATCTTCACATAGTCCAGAACGCTCAGGCCGCCTCGGACCCGCCCCGCCCGGCCTGTCGGCAGCACATGATTCGGTCCGCTGATGTAGTCGCCCATGGACTGCGGGGAGTACGGCCCGACAAAGACGCTGCCGGCGTTGCGGACCCAGGTGAGGTCCTCCGTTGAATCAACGGTCAGGTGCTCCGGCGCCAATCGGTTCGTTAACTGTTGGCTTTCTGTAACTGTTTCAGTAACAAAAATGCAGCCCTGCGCAGAGATCGACCTGCAGGCGATTTCGTTCAACGCGGATTGGCGTTTCACCTCTCCGCCAACCGCAGACGCGAGCTCCGCGTTGCTGGTGATGAGTACGACCAGCGCCTCGGGATCGTGTTCCGCCTGGGCGACAAGGTCGGCCGCTATGCCGATCGGGTCTCCTGCCTCCGTCGTGACGACGATCTCCGTAGGCCCCGCCGGCATGTCGATGCCGCACTCGTTCGATACGGCGATCTTCGCCGACGTCACGTAGAGGTTGCCCGGGCCGACGATCTTGTCCACCCGGCCGATCGTCTCGGTCCCGAAGGCCATCGCGGCCACCGCCTGCGCACCGCCGATACGATAAAACTCGCGAACTCCCGCACTCCAGCCTGCGGCCAGCGTCTCCTTCGCGGGCTTCGGCGAGCAGACGACAATCCGTTCCACGCCCGCAACCTGTGCCGGCGTCACCGTCATAAGAAGCGTGGAAGGAAGAGGATAGCGCCCCCCCGGAACATAACAGCCGACGCTTCCCAGCGGACGCACGATCTGTCCTGTGCTGACGCCGGTCGCGGGCGTGGACCTCCACTCTTTGGGCATCTGGCGTTCAGCAAAGCACCGAATATTCTTCTGCGCCATCTGCATCGCCTCGCGCAGCTCCGGCGAAGTCTCCTCCCAGGCAGACTTCATCTCGGCTTGGGAGACCGCGAAATCCTGTTGAGTGCCGAGGTCATCGAAGCGGCCCGCATACTCGCGCACGGCGGCGTCCCCACCCTGACGAACGTCAGCCAGAATCGTGCGAACAACGAGCTCGACCTTTGCCGTGTTAACGGCGCCGCGCTGCTCGATTCCCTGAATCAGGGTTTCCGCAGATTTGCGATCGCTTCCATAGGTCTTGACCAGCTTCATTCCATCTCGTCTCTAACGCTAGCGGCCGCGTTCTGCTAAAGGACAACCTTGCTTAATGGATACTCCACAATTCCAGTCGCTCCCGCGGCCTTCAAACGCGGGATCACCTCGCGCACCTCGCGCTCATCCAAAATCGTGTTCAACGCGACCCAATCGGCATCATTGAGTTGGCTAATGGTCGGGGAATTCAGCGCCGGCAGCACCCTGAGAACACCGGGCAGATCCGACTTGCGCGCGTTCAGCATCAGTCCCACGCGATCCTGGGCCGCCATCGCCGCATTCAACATCAGGCTAAGATTCTCGATCTTCTCGCGCTTCCATGGGTCGGAAAAAGCCGATCTGTTTGCGATGAGCTGCGTCTCGCTCTCCATCAGGGTCTCGATGATGCGCAGACGGTTTGCCTTCAGCGACGATCCAGTTTCAGTGACTTCCACGATCGCGTCGGCAAGCGTTGGTGGCTTCACTTCCGTTGCGCCCCAGCTGAACTCCACCTTCACAGGAATGTTCTTGCTCGCGAAGTAGCGCTTCGTGAACTCCACCAGTTCGGTCGCGATGATCTTTCCCGCAAGATCTTCCGGCCGCTGGTACGGCGAGTCCTCGGGCACGGCAAGGACCCACTTCACCCGCGTGCGGCTTTGCTTCGAGTAGGTCAGGCTTGTGATGCGCTCGACGTCACTCTCATTCTCGAGCACCCAGTCATTGCCGGTCAGGCCAGCATCAAGTGCGCCGTGCTCGACATAGCGGGCCATCTCCTGCGCACGCACCAGCATGCACTCGATCTCGGCATCGTCGATCGAAGGAAAGTAGCTTCGCCCGTTCGCGAAGATGCGCCAGCCGGCCCGCTCAAACAAGGCGATCGTCGCCTCTTGCAGGCTGCCCTTCGGTATGCCAAGCCTCAGCTTCCGGCTTTCGCTCATCGTTTCGCCCCGATCTCGATCGGTTTGGTAAAGCAGCTGATCGTGCCCTCATGACACACGAGACCGTCACCCTCGACCTCCACCTTGAACAGAAGAGTGTCGTTGTCGCAGTCGGTTGCGGCACTTACGATCCGCAGACGGTTTCCGCTGGTCTCACCTTTCATCCAGAGCTTCTGCCGCGTCCTGCTCCAGAAGGTAACGAACCCGCTCTCCAGCGACTTGCGATAACTGGTCTCGTTGAGAAAGCCGAGCATCAGCAGATCGCCGGTCCGGGCATCCTGCACCACGCCCGGAACCAGGCCGTCCATCTTGCTAAAATCGATCTCAACCAATCTCTCTGTGGTCTGTGCTTCCATGGTCACTCCTTCGGTTCGTTCGGACGATGCCAATCCGGCCTGCCTTCGCGCAGCAAAAAAGCCCGCTCGCACTGTGCGCGCCGGCGGGCTGTTCTTTATCTGGTAAGCGGCTCTACTGCGACTCACCGGACTCATCCGCCAGCACGCAATGCGCGTCAGGATGATGATGTCCATGATGAAGCAGGCGAAGGCTCATAGCCATAGGTTAGAGATACCCGTTCCCTCGTGTCAATGATCGCCGGTACAGGATTTGCTCTCGCCTCCCCAGACCGGAACGATTCAGCGTTGATTTTTTTGATGGCACGTGGGGGACTGCGTATGCTCTTATTGCACTTACCTCAGGAGAGATCCCATGCACGCTATCAGCCGTATCTTCTCAGCCGCGCTTCTGCTGTCGGCCTTAACCGTCTCCCAGGCTCAGGCGCCAGCGAAACCGAGTCAACCGGCGAAGCCCACATCGCCCTCTGCTACGACGCAGACCTCTACCGCATCCAAAGCGATCGCCGCGCAGAAATCGACTCAAGCTGCCGACAAGCTCGACATCAACACGGCTACAGTCGACCAGCTGAAGACACTGCCCGGCATCGGCGATGTGTACGCGGCCAAGATCGTCGGAGGGCGTCCCTACACCGCGAAGAATCAGCTGACCAACAAGGGCGTGATCCCGCAGGGGACCTACGAGAAGATCAAGGATCAGATCGTCGCTCACCGGGTCGCCGCGAAGAAGTAGACACCGCGCTGCCATCAGAGCGACCCCATACAGGGCATTACGACTGCTACTTGAGCTCCATCACCACGATGCGGCCATCTGAAAAGAAGCTTCCGCCGGTTGCGGTGTGAGCGCTCAGCAAAGGGTTCGCTGGCGTCACATAAGCCGCACTCGTAAAAGCGTTGGTCGCGTCGAAGCTCTCGAGCAGGAACTGCCTCTCGTCGTCGATCTTCGGATCGATCCTGTGGGTGGTCCCCCCATTCCTCTGGTCGCGTTCAAAGCCTATGTCGTGGGTCGCCGATCCGACCCACAACGGTACACCCGCAACGGTCTGGTCGGTTCGCCACACCCGGAGATGGTGCCGCTCCGCCGCGACCTTCAGCGGGTCGGCTCGCGCGAAGGAAAAATCCTGCGGACGCCCGAAAAGATAGAGCGTACTCATCGGCATCTCGGTATAGGCCTCGTGGCCGAGAGTAGAAAGAATGCCATGCAGCACCGCATCGCCAACGGACTTGTCTACCACGACCCAGCCCGCTGCCGCAAAAGCCTCCTTCACCTGCGTCTCCGTCCCGACCAGAGCGAAATTCACCATGTCCCCCGGAGCCTTATTCTCATCCGAAACCCTTCGCGGAACGTCGGCAAAGGTCTCGGTACTCACCAGCGAACTGATCGCCTGCTCGCCCTCCCCGGTCACCGCCTTGGAGGGGGTCCCGGAGGTCTCCGGAAAGGAGAGACGCACCTTGAATTTGCCAGTCGCGCTTAGATCATCACTCACATTCGAGCGTAGATAAAGTCGCCCGCTGGTCGGCATCGTCAACGTCCCGCTCGCGCCTATGGGGAAGGGAACCGACGCTTCTACACTGCTGACCCGACCGATTAACTCGCCAGTCTTCGCTGGCCGCGAGGGAAACTGTCGCAGCAGATCCTTCCATCCGCGCTCCAGCCCCTCGGGTCCACTCAACCGTCCATCAACCAGCGTAGCGGAGCCCTTCGCATCGAAGGCAACCTGCTCCCCCGAGGCAACGGTCACCCCCGTGTCAAACCAGTCGGAGGCAGTGTCGACGGTAAGGTCGTAAGTCTTTTTGTGCGCTGCTGCGGGGATGACCTTCGATGCTTCACGAGGATGATCGCGCATGCTGACGATCGCCTCCACCCCCCGCCCCGTCGCCGAAGGAATGGTGACTCTGCTTGGTAATACGGCCTGAGACGCCGGATTCATCGCCGCCCCCTGTTCCTGCCCCGCAAATACCTGCCCTGCCGCGGGAGTAGTCGCACAGCAGCCCAGAACCAGCATCGTCAACACCCCGCGCCATACCACTTTCGTTCGTCCCCGCCCCTTCAGAAATCGGATAGAGTGTTGCATATCAATGTCTAAGATGCTCCATTCGGGAAGGCTCGACCAGCAACAGGACCACCTCGTTTTTGCCCCCCACCTAAGACTTAGACGCGCCTCCTTTGTAGCCGCGCTGCCCTTCCTTGCTCTCCTCTCCGGTTGCCAGGCCGTTGTCAGCAGTCCGTCAGGCTCGCAGCTCCGGGTCATTGCCGCATCCCCTGATGCACCCGGTCTGGACATCTACGAGAACAACAGCGTGGTTGCCTACAATCTCGGCTTCGCAACCGTGACGTCGTACATCTCTACGGATCCGGGCACTTTCACCATCTCCGCCGATATCGCCGGCTCCAAGCAGGCGCTTGCAACCGCGAAGGGCACCTTTGCCGCGGGAAATCAATACACTGTTCTGATCGGGAACTCCGCCGCGAACCTGCAGGAGCTCGTGCTGAAAGACCAGGCCCAGGCCGCGCCCAGCGGTCAGATCTCGCTCCGCTTCATCGATCAGGCAACGCGTGTCGGCGCGCTTGACCTCTATCTCGTTCCGGCCGGGCAGAAGTTTACCGCCGTCACACCCTTAGCCACGAACGTCACCTTCCCCACGAACACGGGCTATCTCAACATCCCGACCGGCACCTATACCCTGGTCATCGTCCCGGCGGGAACCGTCCCCACGAGCAGCACCGTCGCCACATACACGGGAGCCCAGGTCACCTACACGGGTGGGTCGGTCACCACGGTCGTCTTGATCGATCAGCAGCTGGTTACGACGCCTGGCCTGCAGGTCATTACGGCGCCGGATTACCTCTCACCCACAGCCACCAGCTAGCCTCCCTTCGCTCAGCCAAGCCAATCTGAACACACCGATCCCAAGTTTCCTACATCGCCCCTCCTTCCACTCATACCAGAGCCCCACCGGGCCTCGCGCGGACACGTATTCTCCTTGAAAGTCGCGCGTGCGGGAAGAAATATACTTCCAGCGCCGACCGCAACACGGCCGGAACCCCTGTGTCTGCTCCCTCCGTAAGCAGTAGCAAAATGCACTTCAAGCTACCGCTGAAAGAACTGGTTAGGAGACGTCATGAATCTGAAAAACTTCGCCCTTGTTGCCACTCTCGGCCTCGCACCACTCGCCGTATTCGCCCAGACACCAGCCTCGCCAACCGCAGCCCCCGTCAAGCACGATTACGACATCAGGCAGCGCAAGGAAAACCAGCAGGATCGCATCGCGCAGGGCGTTAAGAGCGGTCAGCTCAGACCAGCTCAGACCGCGCGCCTTGAGCATCAGGAGGCTGGCCTCAACAAGGAAGAGCGGGGCATGCGCGCTCAGGACAACGGCCACCTCACCCAACAGGATCGCAAGACTCTGCATCAGCAGCAGAACCAGGAATCGCGTCGCATCAGCCGCGATAAGCACAAGAACCGGAGCTAAACCGGTCGTGCTTGTAACAAGCCCTCACGCAACCAGGTCGCGTGACTGGGTCTGATTCACTGCCTCACGGAAATGGTTCTCTCCAAAAAACAGATTGGCCGCCAGTATCTCTGGCGGCCAATCTGTCGTTCCAAATAGCTTCGCGTCGGCCTAGTAGCGGTACTGCTCTGCCTTGTACGGACCCTCAGGCTTCACACCCAGGTACTCGGCCTGCTTCGGCGAGAGTGTCGTCAACTTCACGCCGATCTTCTCCAGATGGAGACGCGCCACCTCTTCATCGAGCCGCTTCGGCAAAACATACACACCCACCTTATAGCTGTCTCGATTGGCCCACAGATTAAGCGCAGCCAGTGTCTGGTTCGAGAAGCTGTTCGACATCACAAAGCTCGGATGTCCGGTCGCGCAGCCCAGGTTTACCAGCCGTCCTTCGGCCAGCACAAAGATACTGTTGCCCGTGGTTGAGAACGTGTACTTGTCTACCTGCGGCTTGATGTTCAGGCGAGTCGCCGTCTTGTCGGTGTTCAACGCATCCATCTGGATCTCGTTGTCAAAGTGGCCGATGTTGCAGACGATCGCCTGATCCTTCATCTGCTGCATGTGCTCGAGCGTGATGATGTCCAGGTTGCCGGTTGCCGTCACGTAGATGTCTCCGCGGCCGAGTGTCTCCTCGATCGTCGTGACCTCATAGCCCTCCATCGCAGCTTGCAGCGCGTTGATCGGATCGATCTCCGTGACGATGACGCGTGCTCCCAATCCTGCGAGCGAAGCGGCCGAGCCTTTGCCCACATCGCCGTACCCGCAGATCACCGCTACCTTGCCGGCAATCATCACATCGGTCGCGCGCTTGATGCCGTCGCCCAGCGACTCGCGGCAGCCGTACAAATTGTCGAACTTCGACTTGGTCACCGAGTCGTTGACGTTAATCGCGGGGACCAGCAGCTTGCCCTGCTCCATCATCTTGTAAAGTCGGTGCACGCCCGTAGTGGTCTCTTCGGCGACACCGCGCCACTCCTTCGCAACATTGCTGAAATATCGGGGGTTCTCGGCGTGGATCTTCTTCAGCAGATCCTTGATCACACCCTCTTCCTGGTTGCTCGAGGGCGTCTTGGTCCAATCGTCGCCCTTCTCCATCTCCACGCCCTTGTGGATCAGCAGCGTGACATCCCCACCATCATCGATCACCAGCTGCGGTCCGAGGCCATCCTTATGAGCGAGTGCCTGCTCCGTGCACCACCAGTACTCCTCGAGTGACTCGCCCTTCCAGGCAAAGACCGGCACGCCCGCTGCCGCAATCGCCGCCGCCGCGTGGTCCTGGGTCGAGAAGATGTTGCAGCTCGCCCATCGGACCTCTGCTCCAAGAGCAACCATCGTCTCGATCAGAACAGCCGTCTGAATCGTCATGTGCAGCGATCCCGTGACGCGCACGCCGGCGAGCGGCTTGCCCGCGGCATACTTGTTCCGGATGGACATCAGACCCGGCATCTCCTGCTCGGCGATGTCGATCTCCTTGCGTCCGAACTCCGCCAAGCCAATATCCGCAACCTTGTACTCGGTCGCTACGCCCCTGCTCATTACCTGATCGATCGCTGCCGTCGCCATGGTTTCCAAACCCTCATTTTGCTTGAATTTATGCATCCTCAGAATATCATTGCGGCCCGTGTCAAGGCGTTGAAAAGCGTCCTAAATTGATTCCATGTAAGTGGTGCGGGAGGGATCGCCAGACCGTTCCAAGGGATGAAGATCGCCCGAAATAGCTCCGCAAAACTGAGGCGGCTAGGCCGTCACGAGAGAGCCGAGTGGCTCCCCTGCCACGACACGCTTGATATTGCCCTCTTCCCGCATGCTGAAGACCATCATCGGCATACCGTTGTCGCGGCACAGCGAAACTGCCGTCGTATCCATGACGCGGAGGTTTCGTCGCAGAATCTCGTCATACGTGATCGTCTCGAAACGGGTCGCGGTCGCGTCGATCTTCGGGTCCGCCGTGTAAATTCCGTCAACCGACGTCGCCTTCAGCAGGATATCCGCCTTGATCTCCATCGCCCGCAGGCTTGCCGCCGTATCGGTCGAGAAGTAGGGATTTCCGGTGCCCGCCGCGAAGATCACAATGCGCTGCTTCTCCAGATGCCTCATGGCGCGCCTGCGAATGTAAGGCTCCGCGACTTCGTGCATCTCGATCGCCGACATCACACGGCAGAAGAGACCGCGCTTCTCGATCGCGTCCTGCAGCGCAATCGAATTGATCACCGTCGACAGCATGCCCATGTGGTCGGCCGCCACGCGATCCATGTCGATCGCCTGCTGGGCCACGCCGCGGAAAAAGTTCCCGCCTCCCACCACGATCCCGATCTCGCAACCCAGCGCGTGAACCGCCGCAATCTCCTCCGCCACCTTGTGAATAAACACCGCATCGATGCCGAAACCGCGTCCGGCGGCCAGAGCTTCGCCTGAAATCTTGAGCAAAACGCGCTTGTACATGTCAGGTCCAAGTATCGCACGCACCCTGCGGACTCCACGCCGCCGCTGCTTCCATCTGCGTCGCTGCTCCATCGCGTTGGAACTTCACACCGACACCCCACGTACCCTGCTGTAAGCTGTCTCCGCGAGGTATCGCCCCATGCAAAGTCGTATCGTCGGATCCACCATGCCAGTGCTCGAAGTTCTGCTCAGCCCCAACGAGAGCGTCATCTCCGAGGCCGGTGAGCTCTCCTGGATGAGCCAGTCCATCCAGATGAACACCCATACCCAGATGGGCGGCGGTGGAGGATTTCTCGGAGCGATCAAGCGAGTCGCCGGTGGCGGAACCCTCTTCATGACCGAGTACACCGCCTTCGGAACTCAGGGCGAGATCGCCTTTGCCACCAAAGTTCCCGGCCACATCGTTCCCATTCAGGTCGGTGGCGGGCACGAGTACTTCTCCCACCGGCACGGCTTCCTCTGTGCCACTCCTCAGGTCCAGCTCGGTGTCGGCTTCCAGCAGTCGCTTGGTGCTGGCATCTTCGGCGGCAGTGGCTTCCTCCTCCAGCGCATCGGAGGCCAGGGAACCGCGTGGCTCGAGCTCTCCGGCGAACTCATCATCAAGGACCTCCAACCCGGCGAGACCCTCCGCGTGCATCCAGGCCACGTCGGCGCGTTCACCACCAGCATCAACTTCCAGATCACCCGCGTGCCCGGCATAAAGAACCTCATCTTCGGCGGCGACGGCATCTTTCTGGCCGCGCTCACCGGCCCGGGTCGTGTCTGGCTGCAGACACTTCCCATCGCGAAGCTCGCCCACGCCCTTCAGGAGTACCTCCCCACAGGCCGGCGCGAGCAGGTCGAAGGCGGAGTGGTCGGCGGAGTCGTCGGATCCATCCTGCGAGGAATCTGATCCGCCGCTCCCCTCTATCGCAGACGTCCACCGCCCGTCAGATCCGCGCCCACCTCCAGGCCGAAGCGCGACATCTCGCGCTTCTGCAGGCCGTAGTCGATGAAGAATCCAACCCCGATCGCGAACGGAATCAGTCCCGCAGCGCCTCCCGACAGGACATCTCGTTCATGCAGGATGATCGTCAGCACGAGGAAGAACAGCATAATCCCGACGCCCGTCGACACCAGCAGAATGCCCGCACGCCGCGCGTTGCCCAGGCTTCGCACCGGGTCTCTCGCCGGCCTGTCGCCCTCCTCGCGCGTCCCGAGTAGCCGCTCGATCTCCTCGACCCGCAGACCGCGCTGAACCATCGCAATTCTCTGGTCTGCCTTCAGCCGGCGAGCATGCGCCTGGGCAATGACAAAGGAGACGACGATGCCGAGCGTCAAAGCAAACGCGCCCAACGGTACCGAGTATGCAGACCAATGTTCCATACACACCTCTTTTTCTGCATGCCTTAGACCAGTCGCTCCCTGCGAAGTTTCAAGGCCGCCCACGAAACTTTCCCGGGCCCACTCAGTCTCACCCTGCTTGCCCGTCAACGACAGCTTCGAAGGGATCGTGCGCGATCATCAGGCGATGGTCTTCCGCACCCTCATGCGTCTTACCGGAAGCCGCGAGCACCTCGAAGATCTCGCGCAGGATGTCTTCCTCCGTCTCTTCCGCGCACTTCCAGGCTTCCGCGAACAGGCCCTGCTCTCCACCTATCTCTACCGCATCACCGTCAACGTGGCTCAGGATGAGTGGAAGCGCCGCCGCCGCGAAGATCAGCCGCTCATCTCCATCTCAGACGATATCTCCGCGTGGGAACACCGCCTCCCCCATCCCGATCGCAACGCGGAAGAACAGATCGCCGACCAGGAGTTTCAGCACGCCCTCGACCACCATCTCCTTCTGCTCAGCGCCGTGGAACGGTCCGTGCTCGTCCTCTATCATCAGGAGGAGCGCACCTACGAGCAGATCTCTCAATCACTCGGATTGCCGCTCGGAACCGTTCGCACCCATCTTCATCGCGGCCGCAAAAAGCTCCGCGACGCCCTGCAAAACGCAAACGCACCGGAGAGGAGTAGACCGTGCAAGATCTAGGCTTCAACCCCGACTCTAACCCCCACTCTGTCGCAAACGATAAAGCCTTCGAGCGCAGGCTGGATCAGGCGCTTGCCACCGCTCCCCAGCCGTCAATCCCGCAGGACTTCGCGGCACGGGTGGCGGCCCTTGTGCCGGCATCGAAACCGCTCCCCCCGCCAAAGTTCGCGTACGCCCGCAACAGCATGATTCTCAGCGGCTTCGCTTTATTCGTCGCTCTGCTCATCCTTGCTCCGCAGGCGACTGCCGGATCCATCGACGCGATCGTCTTCGAATGGATACTCTGCGCAGAGCTCTCCCTGCTTGCCCTCTATGTCGCTCTACCGGGAAACCCCGTGCGCTCCGCCGGTTAGAAACTCCACCTTCACCTTCTTCTCACCACCCTTGCTGAAGTGGACCAGAGCGACTCCTTTGTGCACGTCCTTCACCTTGCCCGGGCCGAAGCGGCCATGGTTCACCAACGCCCCATGGGCCAGCCCCGGCTGCTCCGCGTCGGCTTGGGGCAGTGTCTCGGGAGCCGTCGTGACAATGGTCCCGTGCATGGTCTCCAGCCGCGTCACCGAAGTGCCGTCATGCGCCTCGTCCGCGCGGTGCGGAGCCGCCGCCGCAGCCAGAGCTAAATCTTCGCATCATCGCTTCTGGGCTCCGTCGTTCTGGATGCGTCCCACGGCACGGTCGCCCTTTCGATCCGGCCGAGCCCAGTGAGATCGAAGCAGCCGTGCCGAGGTGTTCACTCCACTCAAATTCAGAGAGCCTGCATTGCGTACCCCGCCATGCGCACGTAAACTCCCGCCATGACTCGCCGATCCTCTCTGTGCCTTATCGCGATCGTTCTCGCTGCCGTCTCCGTCGCCCTTACATCCACCCCTGCGTCAGCTCAGGAGTGGGCCAAGGCTGCGCTCGACAAGTCTCCCCGCCACCGCGAGTACGTCCCCATCAGAGCAGGCAGCCGGACCGTCAACACCCTTATCGTCTACCCGGAGACCAGTCGCAAAGCGCCCGTCGTCGTCATGATCCACGAGATCTTCGGCCTCTCCGATTGGGCGAAGAGCATGGCCGACGAACTCGCCGCGCAGGGATACATCGTCCTCGCTCCCGACCTCCTCTCCGGCACAGGGCCGAACGCAGCGGGGTCTGCGGGCGGCGGCACCGACTCCTACCCCGGCATGGACGCGATCACCAAAGCCGTCTCCGGTCTGCCCGCCGATCAGGTCAACGCCGATCTCGATGCCGTCGCCGACTTCGGCCTCAAGCTCCCTTCTGCAAACGGCAAGCTTGCTGTCACCGGCTTCTGCTGGGGCGGTGGAAAGACCTTCGCCTTCGCCACTCATCGTAAAGGCCTGGGCGGTGCCTTCGTCTTCTACGGTCCACCTCCTGACACAAGCGCGATGGCCAGCATCACCGCTCCTGTCTCCGGCTTCTACGCCGGCAACGATGCCCGCATCGACGCCACCATCCCCGCCACCGTCGAGGCGATGAAGGCCGCCGGCAAACGCTTCGATCCCGTCATCTACGACGGAGCCGGTCACGGCTTCATGCGCGCCGGGGAGGCCCCCGATGCCACGCCCGCCAACAAGAAAGCGCGCGATGACGCCTTCGGCCGCTTGACCTCGCTCCTCAAACCGCTCCAGTAAGGCTCATCCGCCTGCCTCGCCCGATGTCCGTTCACACCCAGTTAATGCGGCACGGGCTAAGTCACATCCGCACGAAGCAGCACCATCTATCTGTCGAGGAGATCCCCTGATCAAGCGCCTCATCTTCGTTCTCCTCATCTCCACCATCGGCGCAGCAGCCATCGCCGAGGACCCCGTCCGTCACGAGTTCGTGATCAACAACTTCAGGACAGAGTCAGGCACCATCCTTCCCCGGGCCCTCGTCGTCTACGGCACCTACGGCCACCTCAACGCGGCACACGACAATGTCGTTCTCCTGCCGTCGCACTACATGGCGAAGTTTCGCGGCTATGAGTGGATCATCGCCGATCCGAAGAACCCCGGCAGAGCTCTCGACCCAGGCAAGCTCTTTCTCGTCTCGACCGAGCTCTTCGGCAACGGAAGCTCGTCTTCTCCCAGCAATACGCCCGAGCCATTCCACGGCCCGCGCTTTCCAGTCACCACCATCCGGGATAACGTCGAGGCCGTCCATCGCCTCCTGACCGAAGACCTTCACGTCACCCATCTCCGCGCCATCATCGGCTTCTCCATGGGTGCCGAGCAGGCCTTTCAGTGGGCCGTCTCCTACCCCGACTTCGCCGACCGCATCGTCGCCACCTCCGGCACCGCGAAGTGCTACGGACACGGAGTCGTACGGCTCGAAGGCCAGATCTCAGCCATCACCGCCGACAGCACCTTCAACGCGGGCAACTACACCGCGGAGCCCGCCCGTGGTATCTCGGCCTTTGGCATGGTCTGGGCCGGCTGGCTCTACTCGCAGGAGTGGTGGCGACGCGAACTCTGGCGCACCGAGGAAAAGCCCGGCACCACCCTCGACCAGGTCATCGATCACTTCCGCAACGGCTTCATCCCCGGCGGTGATGCCAACGACATCATCCTCCAGGCACGCACCTGGGAGCGCCACAATGTCGGCGCCACCCCCGGGTTCAACGGCGACATAGAGAAAGCACTCCGCTCCATCAAGGTCCCTGTCCTCTACATGCCCTCGGCGACCGACCTCTACTTCCCGATTGGGGACGCTCGCTACGAAGCCGCCTTCATCCCACACGTCACTCTCTTGCCGATACCGTCTCTTTGGGGGCATCCCGCCGGTGCCGGCGCCAGTCCCGCCGACGCAAAATTTCTCAACGAAAATATCTCCCGCTTCCTGAACGGCAACACCATCCAAGGTGAGCCGCTCAGCGCAGCCAACGTCGGTGTAGCAGCGCGGTAGCCCGGAAAAGACGCCCACGTTCTCGTCGCAGTCTCAAGTCATCCGGCTAGAGCCTCGGCCTCCTCTTCCGTCTCGACCACCTCCGCTACATCCTCCCCCGGAGCCCCCGGATCAATCCCGTACCGCCCCGCCAGATCCGGAGCGTACCGCGCTATATCGTTTCGTAACCGGATCAGTGACAGATCCTTCGCCTTCGACTCCAGCATAATGTCTAGGTCGACATCGACGATGGATCGCAGGAACTGGATCGTCTCGAACGGATTGTTGTAGTCCGCATGGCCCGTCCAGATGGGAGGCTGCAGCACCACCTCCGGCTTGCCCGTCTTACGATTCTTTCGCTTGACCTCCCGCATCTCCGTCCGCGCGCAGGAGAAGTGCATCTTCGGCCGAACCCCGTTGGGCCATGTCGCCACAAACCTCCGCAGAGTCTCCCCCATCTCCAGGCCCTCGGGGTTGAAGCACCAGTGATGCTGGTAGTCCCAAACACACGTAACGCCCGTCGCCTCGTGCACCTTCAACACATCCGCGGCCGAGTAGCGGATGTCGTCGTTCTCAAGCACCAGCCGCCGTCGCACCGGCTCGCCCAGCCGCGGCCACGTCGCAACCCATCGCCTCCACCCGCTCTCGCGATCGCCATACGCCCCGCCGACATGCACCACCAGCACCGCCTCCGGGCCGCAGCCCATCCGGTCGAGCATCTCCGCCTGGCTCTCCAGATCCCACATGCTCTTCCGCGTCAACTCCTCGTTCTCGCTGTTCAAAACGATGAACTGCGACGGATGGAAGCTCAGCCGCAGATCCTGTTCCCGCGCCAGTCTGCCGATTTCAGCCAGCTCCGCCGCGCTCTCCCGCACCATACCGTGAAACTGCGGCATCGTCGGATGCGTCGCATAGGGCGCCAGATCGCTCGACATGCGGTACATCGAAATGCCGTGCTTGCGCAGGTAGGCGAAGATCTCGCACAGGTATCCCAGCGAGACCCGCAGGTGCGGCCCCGCCTGCCATCGCCGTGTATCGTTCGACTTCAACCCCGGCTGCCCCATCACCTTCACCGCGAATCCGAGACGCATCGTACTCGATGGAAATCGCACCGGCGGCGTGCCATCGAGGCCAGCGCACTGCGACATCGGCGTCGCGTTCATCCGCTCCAGCTCCGCATCCGCAAGCATCTTCTTCGTTGGCGCACCTGCCCTCTTCTTCGGAGCCCTCTTCTTCGGAGCACTCTTCTTTCCACTCTCTCCGCTCATCGTCCCTCTACCCTCGGAAGCTGAGATGCGCCGCGCCCTTCGCCCACACCTTTGCCCCTCCACCGCAGGCTGGCCGCGTTTCTCTCGTGGAGCACCGCGGGCCCGCCCGCCAGAATCTCCTCCGCACACCCGACCGCCCGTTCCAACATCTCCCCTCCTATATTCCGTTCCGCCGGCCGCTTGATGTGCCGGTACCAACAGTCGCCGCAGGCCCAGTCCAGGCAGACTCGTTTGAAGCAGTGATCCAGCCGCAGCGCCCATCGCTCCTCCCGCGCTCGCACCGGCAGCTCCACCTCCGTCAACAACTTGAAGCGCCGCACCAGGCCCTCTCGATCCATCACGTCGCCTCCGCTCACAGCGGCTTCACCTGCATCTCCGGCCCGAACCCGACCTCCTCCGCCCAACGGTTCCAAACCTCCACCGGCAGCGCTCCTCCGGCCGCCTGGTCGTGCCCGTTACCATACTGTCCATCCGCCTCGGCCGGACGATGCGCCTTCAGCCACGCGATCAGGTTCACGCCCGCCGGAGCGCGCCCGCTGAAATGGACCCAGCCCGGCCGATACCCCGTATTAACACCGAGAACCACGCTCTTCGGGAACCGGGCCCGCCACTGCATCGCCACCAGCGCATGCACCTGTACCGGCGTCTCCATCCGGATCGCAACCAGGTCCGCGCCCAGCTCTCCACGCGCCTTGATGCTGAAGCGCGGCGGCAGCTTCCGTGCAAGCGCCAGTGCGGCGCCAACCTCTGCCTTTGCCTCTAGCAGCTCCGCCGTCTCCTCAAACTCGCCGCTCAGCACCTGCTTCGGCCCGTCCGCCTTCAGCAGCAGCCGCAGTGCCGCCGCACCGTCTCCCGTCGCTGTCCGCCTCGGAGCATTCAGCAGGGAAGTCGCCTCTCGCAGCGCGCCTCCGCCAAAACGCTTCTTCGCCGCCTGCAGCTCCGGGAGGGAGCTTTGTCGCCAAGATCACTCAGCAGCGAGATCCCCGCGAGCCACATCCACTCCGCCGCCCGCTCCTCGCCGCACAGCGCCCGCGCACACCACCAGGCCATCAGCCCCGTCGTTGCGACATCCTTGCGATCGCCTCCGATCGCGCCCGTACCGTACGCCGTCAACAGCACCGCGGCTTCAGGAACGCCAGTCGGACAGTGATGATCGAGCAGAAGTGTCGGCACCGACGGCCCGAGCAGAGGCTCTGCCCGGCTGCCCAGGTCGGCCACGATCAGAGCTTCCGGCTCAGCTCGACCGATCCGCTCCAGCACCTCTGCTCCCCACGCCGATTCGCCCTTCTTACGCGCCTCCGCTTTGACATCCAAAAAACCCGCCGCACGCAGCGCCCGCTCCAGTAACGCCCCCGCCGGCAGCCCGTCCGCGTCACTGTCGCAGAGCACATAGACCCGAGTCGCCCGTCCCTGCGCCAAACCGTCTACCCACGCGACAAATCGTTCTCCAACCTCGTCCGCGAAACTCATACGACTTCGGATGCAAAGAGCGAAGTTCTCGCGTCGGAACCATCCTCCTTGTACCCATGGAAGTGGCTCGTCCCCTTCGCCAAAAAGAAGAGCCCAGACTTTAGCCTGGGCTCCATACTCCAAAAGATCCGGCTGGGCCTAGGCCTGCGTCTCGGTCTCTTCCGCGGCAGCCTTCGTCGTCGCAACCGTCCACACCGGATCCCCCACCTTGAAGCGCGCGAAGCGGCGAACCGAGATGTTCTCGCCGAGCTTTCCAACCTTGGTCGCAATCAGCTGCGCGATCGTCTGGGTCTGCTCCTTGATAAACGGCTGGTCGAGCAGGCAGACCTCCTCGTAAAACTTGCTCATCTTGCCTTCAACGATCTTTTCAACCACCGGCGCCGGCTTGCCCGTAGCCGCGGCCTGCGAACGATAAATGTCCTTCTCGCGCGCAAGGTCCGACTCCGTAACATCCTCTCGGCGGACGAACTTTGGATCGGTCGCGGCGATATGCATTGCAACATCCCGCAGCAGTGACTGGAAGTCTTCCGTCCGCGCCACAAAGTCCGACTCGCAGTTCAGCTCCAGAAGCACGCCGATCTTTCCGCCGGCATGGATGTACGTGCCGACCGCGCCCTCGTTCGTGGAGCGCGACGCCTTCTTGGCCGCGGATGCCATGCCGCGCTTGCGCAGCACCACGAACGCCTCTTCCATATCGCCCTTGGTCTCCTGCAACGCCTTCAGGCAGTCGCCCATCGGCGCGCCAGACTTCTCTCGCAACTCCTTCACCAGCTTTGCGTCAACCTTCGTCGTCTCCGTCGCTGTGCTCATGTTCGTCAGTATCCTTCTCGTTTGCTGTTTCCATGTGAATTGTTCGTTGACGCAGAACGAGCGTGACGACCCTTTTGCTTGCGGTGGGCCGCCACGCTCTCAGGTGTGTCTGAGGATCAGCGACGCTCTAGGCGCCCGTCTCGGCTGCAACCGGCTCCGGCTCATCCGCCGTCGCGGCTGCCGGTGCCTTGCGGATATTCCCGCCAAGCACAGCCTCGAGATCAACATTTTCGTCGTCCTCAACCGCGGCCTCGGCTGTACCGGTCGACTCTTGAACCTCGAGCGAGGTCGCTTCGCCCCCCTCGCCCACATGCTCCGGCGCAACCTCGGCCTGCTGCACATCCGCATACTCCTGCGCGAACGCCTTGTCCGAGACCATCTGCACACCTTCCGCCGCGGAATCGGCGATCTTGGTCGTGAACAGGCGAATCGCCCGAAGGGCGTCATCGTTGCCCGGGATCACATAGTCGACGACGGTAGGGTCGCAGTTCGTGTCCACCACCGCTACCACCGGGATGCCCAGCTTGCGCGCCTCCGCAACCGCGATCGCCTCATTGTTCGAATCAATCACGAAGATGGCGTCCGGCAGCCGCTTCATGCTCTTAATACCCGAAAGATTCGTGCTCAGACCCTTGCGCTCGCGCTCAAGCTTGATGACTTCCTTCTTGGTCAACAGATCGTAGCGTCCGTCGGTCGACATGTCGTCGAGCTCCTGCAGGCGCTTAACCGACTTTTGTACCGTCACCCAGTTCGTCAGCAGACCGCCCAGCCATCGGCTGTTGATATAGGGCATGCCCGCCCGCGTCGCCTCTTCCGCCACCGCATCCTGCGCCTGTCGCTTGGTGCCGACGAATAGAATCAGCTTCCCGGTCGAGGTCAGATCGGTGACAAACTTCGACGCGTCCTTGAACATCTTCAGCGTCTTCTGCAGATCGATGATGTAAATGCCGTTGCGCTCGCCGAAGATATACTCCTTCATCTTCGGGTTCCAGCGCTTTGTCTGATGCCCGAAGTGAACACCCGCCTCGAGCAGCTCCTTCATGGTGATGTTGGCCAAGTTGACTCCTGTCAAAAGCATCCGCGGCGATGCGTCTGGTGCCGGGATTGAATGCCCCTCTGCGGCAGCTTACGCAGCAGAGAGGAAATTTAACTCCTTGCCTCGGGCGTCATTCTCTCCCGAGATCCTTGCCAGATGGCCGTGATTCATCCCGACCGCCCGTAAAACCAAAACTGCCGGTCTAGCGCTTCGCAAACCCGGTCTAGCGCTTCGCAAACCCGGTCTAGCGCTTTGAAAACCCGGTCTAGCGCTTCGAAAACCCGGTCTAGCGCTTCGAAAACTGGAACCGTGCGCGCGCGCCCTTCTGGCCGTACTTCTTGCGCTCCTTGCCGCGCGAGTCCCGCGTCACCAGGCCTTCAGCCTTCAACGCCTTGCGCAGCTCCGGGTTAAACTCCATCAGCGCGCGAGCAATGCCGAGCTTCACCGCATCCGCCTGCCCCATCACGCCGCCACCCTTGACGGTCGTCATCACGTCGAAGGTCTCGCCGATGTCCTGGATCCCGAGAGACCGCTTTGCCGCCGCCCGCTGCTGCGCCGTCACAAAGTACACGTCAACATCCTTCTTGTTGACGACGAAATTGCCGCTGCCGGGCCGCAAAAATACTCGAGCAATGCTCGACTTGCGACGTCCGGTGCCGTAGTACTGAATCAAATCCGCCATGCTGCTCCTTAAAAGCTCATAAGATCAAAAGCTCAGAAATCCCCGAATCCTGTTACGCAACCACTTCCATCGGCTGCGGCTGCTGCGCCAGATGCGGATGTTCGCCGCCCTTGTAGACCTTCAGCTTCGTCGCCATCTGGCGTCCGAGCTTCGACTTCGGCAGCATGCCCTTCACTGCCTCTTCAACGATCTTCTCCGGTCGGCGCGCCAACAGCTTCACAAACGATTCCTCACGCAGACCGCCTGGGAAACCCGTATATCGCCGGTACATCTTCTGCTCGGCCTTCAGCCCCGTCAAAACGATCTTCTCGGCGTTGATGATCACGATGTGGTCGCCCATATCAATGTAGGGCGTGTACAACGGATTCAGCTTGCCCGCGAGAACGCTCGCCGCGTGGGTCGCCAGACGGCCCAGGGTCTTTCCAGTGGCGTCGAGAACGAACCATTTACGGCTGATATTCTTTCCGCTCGGGATGGTGGTAGACATAGTTGCTGCTCCCTCGAAACTCAAATCAAAACTGAAAACTCAACATCTGTGAAGGCAACCGGCGGAGCCACTTGCATCCGGAACTTCCGTTCGCTCGAGATCGGAACCACGCACCCCGAACCGCTTCGGCTTGCCGTTCCCAATCGCATGGGTTCGCACAGAAACCTTTATCCTGGCTTTGGGAGTGGATGTCCTTGCGGACGGCAGGGAAGATGCGGCTGCCCGGGTATATCCGCCACTCGCGTTCCTGGCAACCGCAGACCCATGAATGCTTCACGGACGTGCAAACGCGAGACTGCGCGAGCTTCAATCTTATCGGAGGTCTTTTCCGGGTGTCAAGGAGTTCATGCGCCCACGATCGCCTAGGCGCTGCCGCAAACTGGCTTTACGCTCAGTCTGCGCGGCATGGGCAGGCCGGCCCATCTCGTTCCTCTCGCCCGTCGCCCGGCCAACACACTCCCACAACAGCCACGCATACCCCAAGACCAGCAGCACCTCAAGCAGCAGGAAGAAAAGACTCTGCCCATCGCCCCGCAGTATCCCGCGGTGAAGCTCCGCTGCATTCGCCTCCACCAGCAGCGTCGCCCAAAAGCTGTGCTCCACCAGCGCGACGATCCCAAACAGCGCAAACAGAACTCTTGCCCACAGGCCAGAGCCGGCAACCAGAGTGCAGAGCGGGAACAGGATCAGGACAAGGTAGGCCGGCCAGGACTTGTTCGCGAAGAGCAGTAGCACTAGGGTCGAGGCAGCCACCGCCCACAGCATGGACCAGACCCGCGCCGCATCCGTTCGACCGATGCTCGCCCGCCACACCAGTCCGTAAGTCACACCCAGAACCAGCACCATCACGGTCCGCCACAACCCTACCGGAAATCCCAGGCCAGCCAGAGACTCAATCACATACGGCAGTGTGCCTGCGGACTTCAGTGGACCTTCAAGCGTCAGCGGCTGCAGCAGCGGCACATGGAGAGCGGCGAAGCCGCCGTACCCGGCCGCTACCACCCCTATAAAGCCAAAAGTCCACGCCGACCGTCGCCTCAACCCGGCAAAGAACACCGGTGCATAGAAGACCGGGATCAACTTCACCATCACCACCGCAAGCGCCGTAAAGATGCCGGAAAGGGCGATCCTCGAGCGCATCGCCATCCATAACGAGACCAGGATCAGCAGCGCTACAAGCACATTATCTTGGCCGTCGATCGCCACATACTGAAGACTGATCGCGCTCGTGACATAGAGGACCGACCCGACCCGAAGATCGCGCTCCGAAAACAGTTCGTCTCCTACCCGCAGCCACAGCGCCAGCAGCAGGAACTCCACGCAGATCGCGAACAAGATCAGGCCCAGCTGCGAATGCCACACCAGCAGCACCGCACCATCGAGATAGCTGTGCAGCGGGGCATAACTCGACCGGAAATCGCGGTAGGGAAGCGCCCCATGGAGAGCGGCCGAGGCCTCCGGAAAGTAGTAAGCCGGAACGTCTCCCCGGGGAGCTACCCGGAACAAGAGGAAGACGATCCCGAAGATCGCGATCCGTATCAGCAGAAATGCGCCGCAGATAAGACGACGAAAATCCCTCCGGCTCGGCCCCTCAATCCATCCTGCCGAGGACAACGCAAGACCCGCCGCGGCGGCAACGCTACCCAGCACCAGGCGCGCCGTCAATGTCTGAAGGCCTGTCATCCAGCTCCCTTGTCTTCTGAAAGCAATCTCACGGAGCGAAGCTCGAAGATGCCAGATCCCCCCCCGCCACACCAGCTTACCCTGCTAGTGAACCAGCTGCGTCACGCTCGGCTGCTGCCCCAGCCTCGTCCGCAATATCCTCGGTGTAGGTTTACGCCGGTGCGGGCGCGACCTTTGCCGATCCGTCGCCGGATCGAGCCGGTAAAGAATCAGCAGGTTGCGCTCTGGATCGTCCATAGTCGGAAAAGCCGCCACCCGCTCCAGGTGGTACGTCGGCGTCAACGCATCCATCTTATCGTCATCCACCTGGTTCCAGCTCACATACCAGCCGGGATGATACGCCGCCACCCGTTGCTCCAGCTCCAGCGTTCCGAAATCATCGCAGATGGACGGAATGCCGGCCATGAGCGACAGATCGGATCCGCTGATCGAGAGCACCAGCGGACTATGGTGCGGGGCCGCCTTCACGATGTCCCGGATCTGCTGCGCCGCCTGGATAAAGGTGTACTCGGGCGATCGGACGAATCGCATCGTCTTCCCCGCGTCCGTCACCGCCACAGCCACCAGCACACCGGCCATCGCAACCACCGGCGCCCGTCCGGTCAGACCCCGCGTCCATCGCCAGATTCCATCCAGCACCACCGGCACCAGCAAAGTCAGCGGAACAGCCACAACCAGGTAATATCGCGGCTGTAAGTTATCGTGGTAAGCCAGAAACGCCGCATACCCGCCGGCCCACAGCATCAGACTCGCGGTAAGCGGATTGCGCAGCAGCATGCGCCATCGCAGAATGGCGACCAACGCCATCAGTAGAGCCATGGGATAGATCACCGGTCCAATCCACATGCCGTCTTTCACGGTGTCGAGCACTACCTGGCGAGCGTTGTCTGCCGTGATTCCGGTATACGCATTCGCGCTGAACAGGTACCTGTAGTCGCCGAGGAAGTGCGGTCGAACCACCAGGCCAAAGTACGCCGCCCACAACAGGCCGCCAATCCCCGCGGAGATCGCCCCACGCGACAACAGCAATCGCCACCGGTAGCCCACCTGGGCCCACACCATCCAAAAGATAGCCGGGAAGAGAAAGATCGCCGTCGTCTTCGTCAGCACCATCAGCGGCAGCAGCAGCCCCAGCGCCATCAACGGCCAAAGCCGCCGCCACGTCGATCTTGCCTCTGCATCGATCGACGAAGCGGCCAAAAGCGCCAGGATCGCCAGCAGCACCAGAAGTGGCTCCAGGATCGCCATACGCGTAAAGGCATAGCAGAATGGGCTTACCGCCAGCAGAACCACTGCCGCGGATGGCGCCAGAGATGCCGCACCCTTCTCTCGCGTCCACCTCCCCACCAGAAAGTACGCGCACACCAGCGTCGCCCCGAAGACCGCAACCGTCAGGGCGCGCGCAGGAACCACGCCGACGCCCGTAAACCGAAAGACCACCGCTTCGATCAGAGGCCACACAGGAAGAGCTGCAGCAGGATTGAAGTCGCCTGCAACATACCAGCTTCCTAACTGAAAATGGCGAATCGCCGCATCGCCGTACCAGCCCTCATCCGTGTACTTGGCCCAATCCATCCATGGCGAGTTGCTGGGGAAATCTGCTCTGAGGTGGAAGAAATGCACACAGAAGAAAACTCCGGCCGCGGTCAGCAGCAGAATCTGCAACAGGTTCCTCGTAATCCGGGAACTTGCGTCGTGCCGCGGCATCTCCTGCAACTGCAAATCTTCACCCCTGAATCATCGGTAGGCTTCTTACGAGCAGAGGCTCTATGCCGTTCCTATGGAATGGATGCGGAAGTTCGCGCTGCGGATTGCTGCCTCGCCGAGATACCTACTCGTAGGACAGAGCGTCGATCGGATCCTTGCCAGCCGCCTTCAGCGCGGGATACAGAGCCCCAAGCATCGCTCCCAGGAATGCGATTGCGACCGCGGACCCGACCCATTGGGGAGTTACCGCGAAATCCAGCTTCGGCAACCTCGCATGGAAGATCGCCCGCATCAGGTAGGTCGCCCCTACACCCAGCGCAATTCCCGTCAGCGCCAGCAGGCCCGTCTCCCGCAGCACCACCGAAACGATATACATTCGTGAGGCGCCCAGCGACTTCAGGACGCCAATCTCCCGCGTGCGCTCCATCACTGCCGTATACATCGACTGGAAGATCACCAGGAATCCAATCACAACCGCAATCCCGATCACGATGCGAAGGGCTATGTTGAATCCCGGAAGGTGATCGGGCGTCATAAGGCTTAGCCACTCATCCAGCGTCTGGACATCGTACTGCTGCATACCCGGCGTCGACAGGACCTCCTGCTTCACCAGCTTCTGATTCTTGATGTCGTCCGTCTTCACGTAAAATGCGCTGGCCTTTCCTGGGTTGTTAGTAATCTCGCCCATCGTCAGGATAGGGATGAACTTTCGTCCGCCCTTTCCATGCTCCACAATTCCGCAGATCCGAAACGTGTGCCGCAGAATCTCGATCGGATCGCCTACCCTGTGTCCGTCGCCCGAAGCCGCAAAAACATCATCGACGATCGCGTCATCCGGTCCTTCAAACGGCCGGCCTGCAACAAAGACGAAGGGCTTCAGGGCATCAAATGTCTTGAAGTCGATCCCATAGATGTTCTCGAGAGCCGTTCCCGCCGTCAACTGCACATTGACCGGAGATGCAACCGCTACATGCGGCAGCCCCGCCAGGACGTCGGCTACCTTTACCGAGGTCGCCGCCGAACTCAGCGCGGCAAAATTGTTCGTGCTGCTCGGTCGCACAAACATGTCGAAACCAATTCCGCTCGTGCGCGTCTTCGACCCGTTCAGCATCCCCAGCATGATCGCCGCGATCGACAGGATCATGATCACTTCGATCGCGACAGCAAGCGCGCTGATCAGAGAGCGCAGAGGACGGTGGATAAGATTGCCGACAACCAGTTTGTTCATCGGCCTCCAGTGTAAGGGAGATCGCCTGGCTCCATCTAGGAGCCAGGCGCCTCGGTGCTCTCAAGCATCGAGACCCTTCTCGGAAGACCTCGCACCGCCGTCTTGAGGAAGGGGTTCCTTCCGCCCGGACCCGAGAACAGCGTCCCCACGTGCGGCAGCACATAAGCCGCGCTGAGCGCAGCAAAGGTGATCGCGAAAGTTCCATGTCCCATCATGGAAATGCAGCTGTCCAGCATCCCGTCAGCTGCGTTATGAGCAAAGACGAACACGTAAGACATCGGTATGCTGCTGGGAAGACAGATGCGCACGGCGCTCAGCAAATCTTACCAGTGGCATCCCCTACTGTGGCTGCCGCGCTCCATGCAGCACCCCGCATCCTGCTCGTGGCCATGTCCCCTGGCGCACTCTCCTGTCAGGACGCCTACCCATGGAAGAATGGTTTACCGCCCGACTTCCGCCCGGTCCTCCGAGAACTCTCCTGTTGACATCTGGCCCACCCCGTACTCTACTCAGCTTTCATACACCATCTTCGCCCGTCTCGCGGTCCCGGTCTTCGCTCGATCCAGGGCACCATCACACGAGCTTAAGCGCTCCATAGAAGCCCCAACCACCAAAGCCTTGACCATCCGCTTCCTCAACAAATCTATGGCGAGCAAACATCTGCCGGCGAGCAGACCTGTTCCGCACGCCTCGCCCGACGGGATCGCCTCCGCTAAGAGGCCTTCACTCCAGGAGAATCTCACCATGAAGACCTCGCAACACCTCCGCCGCACCCTGATCTCCTCCACCCTTCTCCTTCTCTGCTTGCTCCTCAGCGCCAGGTCCCTCCGCGCCCAGGACGTCACCGGAAGCATCACCGGAACCGTCAAGGACTCCTCCGGCGCCGTCGTCTCCGGAGCCACCGTCGCCCTCTCCAACCTCGATCGCGCAGAGGTCATCCGCACCCTCAAAACCAACGCCGACGGCTTCTACACCGCAATCCAGCTCCCGCTCGGCACCTACACCGTCAACGTCGACGCGCCCGGCTTCAAACGCGCCTCGGTCGAGAACATCGTCGTCCACGTCAACGACGCCCTAACCATCAATCCGTCGCTCACCGTCGGCGCCTCCAACGAGACCGTCACCGTAACCGCCGACGCCCTCCAGCTCAACTTCGAGAACGCCACCCAGGCCGGCCTCATCAACGGCGCCCAGGTCCGCGAGCTGGTCCTCTCCAGCCGCAACTACGAGCAGCTCGTCGGCCTCCAGCCCGGCGTCTCCTTCACCGGCGGCGACCAGATCTATATCGGCGTCTCCAATCCCAGCGGAGCCACCAACGTCGTCAACTTCTCCGTCAACGGTGGCCGCACCAGCGGCAACGCCTGGACCGTCGACGGCGCCGACAACATCGATCGCGGATCAAACTTCACCCTCCTCACCTACCCCTCGGTCGATGCCATCGCCGAATTCAAAACCCTCCGCGGCAACTACTCCGCCGAGTTCGGCCGCAGCGCCAGCGGACAGATTAACGTCGTCACCAAGTCCGGAACCAACGACCTCCACGGCAGCGCCTATGAGTTCGTCCGCAACGACGTCTTCAACGCCAACGACGTTGCCAACAAACTCACCACCACCCCCGCCGGCAACACCAGGCTGCCCTCCCCCCGGGGCCGCCTGCGCTACAACGACTTCGGCTACACCATCGGCGGCCCGGTCTATATCCCCCACCTCTACAACGGTCGCGATCACCACACCTACTTCTTCTTCTCGCAGGAGATCCGCCGCGTCATCACCTACAAAACCTTCGCCCTCACCGGCGTCCCCTCCCTCGCCGAGCGCGCCGGCAACTTCTCCGTTCCCGTCTGCGCCAGCGTCAACCCGTCCACCGGCAAATGTAAGGACAACGGGACCCAGACCGTCCCCATCGCCAGCCCCACCGCCGCCGCTTACCTCAAGGACATCTACGCCAACGTCGGCGCTCCCGACACCTCCGGCAACCTCACCACCGCGCCCCTGCGCAATGTCTTCAATGCCAACCAGCAGATCGTTCGCGTCGATCAGCAGATCGGCCAGAAGCTCACCGCGTTCTTCCGCTACATCAACGACGCCATCCCCACCATCGAACCCGGCGGCCTCTTCTCCGGCACCGGATACCCCGGCGTTCAGGTCACCAGCACCAACTCGCCCGGCCGCATCTACCTTGGCCACGCCACCTACGTCTTCACCCCGACCTTGCTACTCGATGGCGGCTACGCCTTCTCGCAGGGAGCCCTGCTCAGCGACCCGATCGGATCCGCGCTCAACGCCAACTCACCCGATATCAAGCCGGCGCTGCCCTTTCCCTCCACCCTTCCGCGCGTGCCCGCGCTCACCTTCCAGGGTGGAACCGGCGTCACCACCTTCGGACCCTATCGCGACTACAGCCGCAATCACAACATCTTCGCCAACGTCTCGAAGACCATCAGCACCCATACCGTTCGCGCCGGAATCGACTTCAATCACTACAACAAGCGCGAAAATAATGCTGGTGCCAACGCGGGTTCCTTCGCCTTCACCAACGCCGGTTTCATTCCCGTAGCCAAGGGTCAGACCGCGGCGCAGCCCTACCAGCAGGCCTTCGCCAACTTCCTCACCGGTTTCGTCTCCACCTTCTCCCAGGCATCGACCGACGTCACCCCCGATATCCGCGTCAACCAGATCGAAGCCTTCGTCCAGGACGACTGGAAGTTCAGCCCCCGCCTCACCCTCAACTTCGGCGTGCGCTACTCGCACTTCAACCAGCCCTCGGACGCCAACCACGAACTCACCACCTTCGACCCGTCCCTCTACGTCGCCGCCAACGCTCCCACCATTGATAAGAGCACCAGCGGCAACATCTGCGTCCCCGGAGCGCCTTGCACCGGAGGAGTCGTTCCCAACCCCAGCACCAACCTGCTCAATGGCATCAGCATCAACGGCCGCAACTCTCCCTACGGCGACAAGGTCGGCAAAGCCGATAACCTCGACTTCGCACCCCGCGTCGGCTTTGCTCTCGACATCTTCGGGGATGGCAAGACCTCGCTCCGCGGCGGCTACGGCCTCGCCTACGACTCCTCGCTCTTCGGCATCTACGAGCAGAACATCTTCGCCAACAAGCCCTTCGTCAACACCCCCTCCATCTCCAACACCACCTTCGACAATCCCGCCGCCGTTGCCGCCAATGTGAGCTTCGGCGCACAGACCATCCGTGCCACCGCACCCCGCTTCAAGACGCCCTACGACCAGCAGTTCTCGCTCGATGTACAGCACCAGTTCCCGACCGACATCACCGTCGACGTCGCCTACGTCGGCAGCCATCAGGTGCATCTCCTCGGCCTCGTCGATATCAACCAGCCCCTTCCCGGCGCCTACCTCGCCGCCGGTCTGGGCGCGGCTCCCAACACCGGCCAAACTCCCGTCATCAACAGCACCAACGTAAACACCCTCAATCAGATCCGTCCCTTCCGCGGATACAACGCCATCAACTCGGTCCAGCCCATCTTCGACGGCAACTACAACTCGCTTCAGGTCTCCGGCCGCAAACAGTGGAAGCACGACTCGCTCGTCTCTCTCAACTACACCTGGTCGCGCGCCCTCTCCAACGCCAACGCCGATCGCGCCGGCGCGCCCCAGATCTCGTCCAATACAGCAGTCGAATACGGCCGCTCTGCTGCCGATCGCACCCACATCTTCAACTTCAACGCCGTCTACACCCTTCCGTTCTTCTATGAGCAGCACGGTCTCGTAGGCCATCTGCTCGGCGGTTGGGAGGTCTCGGCCCTCGGCTTCTTCAACTCCGGCCTTCCGCTCAACGTCACCACCAGCGGTCTCGATCCGGCCGGGGTCGGCGTCGTTCTCGGCTCCAGCGTCTCCAGCGGCCGCCCCGATCGCATCGGCGATCCCAACTCCCCCGCCAACGGTCCCATCCACAATCGTCTGCACTGGTTCAACATCAACGCCTTCCAGGCCGTGCCCAACGGACAGGTTCGCGGTGGCAACGCAGCCCGCAACACCGTCGACGGCCCCGGCTGGTGGCGTGTCGATCCCGGCGTCTTCCGAAATATCAACTTCACCGAGCGCCTCCACCTGCAGCTTCGCGGCGAAGCCCCCAACGTCTTCAATCACACCAACCCCGACACCATCAGCACCGGCGGCCTCATCAGCGGCAGCGGCTTCAGCTCCACCGCCGGCAACATCCTCGGATACCGCGACAAGCGCATCCTCCAACTTGGCGCGAAGCTGATCTTCTAAAACCGCTCCCTTCTCCGCCACGGCCAGAGCCATCTCCGTGAGGTCGTCGTGGCGCAATGATCCCTCGCAACCAGCTAAACTAAGTACAGTGATCTTCGATCTGAAACGTCTGGGTGCACCTGAAAATCGCTCTAAGTACATCAGGGGAGAGACTTTGCCTCTAACCTCCCTCCTTTGAAGACTTTGCGCGGGTCGACCTCTCCAAGTCGTTCAAAGGAGAGACTTTGCGCGAAACACCCGGGGTGGGGAGGGGCGGCGCTACACCGCATATCTTTGCAGCCCCCGGTTGGGGACGTCTAAAATAAAACACTGCACTAAAGCGCAACCGCAGCGTCACCCCGGAGGAAGTCTCTTTGTCTAAACGCGACCGTTTTCTCTTCACCAGTGAGTCTGTAACCGAGGGCCATCCCGACAAGATAGCCGATCAGATCTCCGATGCCATTCTCGACGCCTGCCTCGAGCAGGACCCCTACAGCCGCGTCGCCTGCGAGACCCTCACCTGCACCGGTCTTGTCGTCATCGCCGGAGAGATCACCACCAAGGCCTACGTCGACTTCCAGAGCCTCGTCCGCAAGACCGTAGCCGAAATCGGCTACACCCACTCCGAGTACGGCTTCGACTCCAACACCTGCGCCGTCATCTCCACCATCAACAAGCAGTCTCCCGACATCGCGCAGGGCGTCGATACCGGCGGTGCCGGCGACCAGGGCATGATGTTCGGCTTCGCCACCAATGAGACCCCCGAGCTAATGCCGCTTCCCGTCTCACTCGCGCATCGGCTCTCGGAGAGGCTCTCCCAGGTCCGAAGGTCCGGCCTCATGCCCTACCTCCGCCCAGACGGCAAGAGCCAGGTCACCGTCGAGTACGCCGAAGTCGGCAAACCCACACGCGTCGACGCCGTCGTCATCTCCACCCAGCACGACGAGGACGTCACCAACGACAAGCTCCGCGCCGACATCCTCAAGAACGTCATTCAGGCCGTCGTTCCCGCCGAACTCCTTGACGCCGATACCAAGTACCACATCAACCCGACTGGCCGCTTCGTCATCGGTGGTCCCATGGGCGACTCCGGCCTCACCGGCCGGAAGATCATCGTGGACACCTATGGCGGCATGGGCCGGCACGGCGGCGGTGCCTTCTCCGGCAAGGACGCCACCAAGGTCGATCGCTCGGCCGCCTACATGGCTCGCTACATCGCAAAAAACATCGTCGCCTCCCGTCTCGCAGATCGCTGCGAGGTTCAGCTCGCCTACGCCATTGGCGTGGCCGAGCCCGTCAGTGTCCTCGTTGATACCTTTGGCACGGGCACCCTTGAGTCCAAGCAACTCGAAGATCTCGTCCGCGCCAACTTCTCCCTGACCCCAAAGGGCATCATCGAGAGCCTCGACCTCCGCCGCCCCATCTATAAGCAGACTGCCGCCTACGGCCACTTCGGTCGCACTGGAAAGGACTTCACCTGGGAACAGACCGACAAAGCGGAGGCTCTCAGGCAAGGTGCCGACATGCGCCAGGCTGAGCCCGTCTCCCGCTAATGGCTCTCGCACAAAACAAGAGGCGAGCCGAGACTCGCCTCTTGTCTCCTCTGGTGATCTACTTCTGCTCGATCTGCTTCGACCCGGGGTGAGGTCGGAGCGTGACCACCACGATGTGTGTCTCTGGAACCGGCGAAAGATCTGTCGCATCCAGCGTCGATCGCACCTCCGCCATCGTCCCCTTCAGCTTGTCCGTGTCGATCAGCACGTGCGTTGCTCCGAGATCATCTGCCGCCTGCCGTGCCGCGACGAGTCCGTTCTCGGGCAGTGGAATGGCAGCATACGCCGTGGTCTCGGAGAACTGCGCCGGGTCGCCGGTCATGATAAGCCTGTCTCCGGAAGGGGCTACCCCCCGGCTCGCCAGGAACGAAGCTACCAGGCGGTCCTTGCTTCCAATCTCGTTCATCTCCGGAACGGTGCGCCGGTCCTCCATGGTTCCCGCTACAAAGTAGAAGAGCACCGACGCGGTAACCAGGAAAGCCGCCATCCTGCTCGACCCCGCCACCCACCTCACCCCCGCAACGATCAACACCGCCGAGAGCGGCAGCAGAGCCCCGAAGGTCCGCAGCGCCGAAAAAGTTCCGATCGCTGGCAGCACGAAGCTATACACCAATACAAGTGTGATTGCGAAGGCTGCCCCGCCCACGAACTCGGGGATGGCGGGACGATCTTCGCGCTCTCGCCGAAGCGCCAGCGCCGAGATAAAAATCGCCGCAAACCCGATCATCAGAAAGATAATCCGATACACGATCAGAGGAAACGCCGCGATCCGCATATTGACCAATCTCGACACACCGACGGAGAGCATGCTGTGCAACGTCGCTGACTCGTTGTATTTGCTCAGGTCCGAGAGATCGTTCATGTACAGCACCTTCGACGCTCCCGATGGGAAAGCCTGCCCGAGCACCGCGTAATCGATGAGGTGCATCGGGATCATCGCGGCGAAGAAGGCAGCCAGCACCACCGCACAGTAAGCTGGCGAAACACCTCTCCTCCCGCCCAATCTCCACCGGAAGACCAGCACCACCACTACTGGCACCAGCAAGAGAACCACATCGTTCCGAATCAGGTTCGCTATGGCGAGACATAAAAAAGCCAGAGCGTCTTCCGTATAGCTTCGGAACTTGACGCGGAACAGAGCCAGAAACCACGCCACAGACGCAGCGTAGAACAGCGCGGAGTCCGGCGTCATCGACCCGATCCACAGCGGCGGCAGAACCAGACAGAGCAGGTAGCTGGCGCACGCAATGCGTCGATTTCGAAACGAATCCATAGCGATCTTCCACGCTGCCACAGACAGAAATACGCCGATCAGCGTGGAGATCACGATGCTCGAGTGCAGCGTCACGCCGCCGAACGGCTTTGCCAGCAGCAGAAAAAAACTCGTTCCCGGCAGCCAGTACTCGATGCCATGCGTCGGCACCTGAAGCTTATCCATCTGGAAGTCGTACAGAAAATTTTCGGTGAATCCGTGATGGTTACTGAGCGACTCAGCCAAAGCCAGGTAGGCGCAGGAATCCGGAGTCCCGCAAAACGTCAGATGCCGCCCGAACCAGAGTCGAACCAGCAGCACCATTAAGGTCCCTGCTAATGCGATCAGTAGTTCACCATTGCGTTTCGCCCAACTCGTTTGAGACATCCCTAACTTTCCCTCCGCAGCGTAGCGGCCGACAGCGGCATAGCCTCCGCCGAAATCTTGACCCACTATAACGTAGCGATGCGATCGATTCAGAGATTCTGAGCCCACTTCCGCAGCGCTCATCAGGAACGTCCAGATTGCACTAGGTGAAACTCGCCCGTTCGTCCTGTCACGTCAGTGAGTCTTCTCCCCACTCGCGGCTGTGGTCCACGGTCCAGCCCTCCATGTCACGCAGGCTCGGCTCTTTTAAGTCTCCTCGAAGGGAAATGTCAGCAGCATACGCATCACATCGCTGCTCCAATCCGGAGTGTCGACCGCGCGGACCTGCAGGAAGATACTAGATAGGAAGATCCTCATGACCACGATGCCCAACTCGACTCACACCGCCTCTATGTCACCGGACCTTGGGAACGCTGTATCCCTCTCCGGCCGTAAGATTGCAAGCCTATTTGCCGGTAAAGCTTGGCAACAGGTTCTCGGCCGGGATTCCTCTGCTGACGGGCAATTCGTCTACGCCGTGAAATCAACTCACATCTTCTGCCGCCCTAGCTGTCCCAGTCGCCGGCCTACGCGCAAGAACGTCACGTTCTTCCCCTCGCCTGCGGCCGCCGAGCAAGCCGGCTACCGAGCCTGCAAGCGCTGCGAGCCAAACCTCGCCGCTCCCCGGGTGGATCCACAGGCACAGGCCATTGCGCTTGTGACCAACTACCTCACCGAGCACGCCTCCGAGCGCAGGAGGCTCTCTGATGTCATTAAGGCGACCGGCGTTCCCCGCCTCACGATCCTTCGCGGCTTCAAACGTGTCCTCGGCGTCAGTCCAGGCCAGTTCGCGAAAGCGCAGCGCCTCGCGGCATTTAAGAATCGGCTAAAACCCTCTGCCAAGTCCTCCAGCCCTCGCGTGACTGACGCTATTTACGATGTTGGTTTCGGCTCCTCTTCGCGCCTGTACGAAGACAGCACAGCCACTCTAGGGATGACTCCCAGTGCGCTTCGCCAAGGGGCTCCCGCGACGACAATCCGCTACGCTCTCGCCGAATCCCCCCTCGGCCGCACCCTAGTTGCGGCAACCCCTAAGGGCATCTGTTCCATCGCCTTCGCCAGCTCTGATGCCGTATTGCGACACGACCTGCGCGAGCGCTTTCCAAAGGCCATCCTGGTTGAGCAGCGTCTTCCCTCGTCCACTCCAAGCGTCTCTGGCAGCCCCGCGGATCCGGCAGTCGATGATCCGCAGGCAACTTGGCTTGCGGAGGCTGTCCACTTCGTCCTGTCCAATCTGTCCGAGCATCCCAGCGCAGCTACGTTTCCTCTGGATGTACGCTCTACTGCCTTCCAGCACCGGGTCTGGCAGGCTCTTCAGCAGATTCCGTGGGGTCAAACCCTCAGCTACTCCGCTATCGCCCAAAGACTCGGCCAGCCTACTGCCGCGCGCGCCGTGGCAACAGCCTGCGCCGCGAATCCCGTGGCTCTTGCCATCCCCTGCCACCGTGTTATCGGCGCTAGGGGCGCCCTTACGGGGTATCGCTGGGGTGTTGAGCGCAAAAAGAAGATTCTTACGACGGAGGCCGGCGAAGCGCCCGACCTGTGTCAATCTGCTTAGGAGCACGAGTAACCTGTATGACATTTCGCAAATTTCCCGTTGAACCGAAACTTTCAACGTGACCCAGGGTCTGCTCCTCAAACGCACCCTCCCCTGCAGCTCTCACGCTCCCGTCACACCTACTTGTTGGCCAGCGTTTACCAGCAGGTCCGTCCAGCTTTCCTGAGGCCAAAGGGCTATTGACGACGATCGCCACAATCCGCGACCTTAAGCCCGCGCCCGCTGCAGCCGTGAAACCGGCTCTGACCTCCCCGGCAAAGCCTCCTCGAAAGCCAGCTCTGCCTGCGCTTAGTGGTATCCGTACTCTCCTAGCTTTGTTCATACTGTTTTTTCACTTCACTCCCCCAGGCGTCGACTTCCTCCGACCCATCATTGACAACAGCTTCATCTTTGTAGGCACGTTCTTCCTCATCTCCGGTTTCATCCTCACGTATAACTACGACGAACGCGCCACCACCCTCTCCAAGCGTGACTTCTGGCTGGCCCGCTTCGCCCGACTCTATCCGACTTACGCTTTTGTCCTTCTGCTCTCCACTCCGCTCCTAATGGTAGAGTGGCAAGGGCGCCCACACACTGAGTTCTGGACCGGACTCGTCGTCACGCCTCTGCTTCTGCAGGGATGGAGTCCGTCTCTCGCAACCTTCTGGAACACCGTGGCCTGGACTCTCTCGGCCGACCTAGTGCTGTATCTGCTCTTTCCCTATGTACTGCATTTCTGGGCCACTCACGGGGCCTTCCTCAACACTCCGGCGCGTCTCATTGGGGTGATCCTTCTCCTCTGGCTTATTGGTCTTTCCCCTCACACCTACTACCAGCTTGCCAACCCCGATCACCTCTCCGCGCCCGCCGATCGCTTCACCGGAACTATCTGGATGCGGACCCTGAAGTATACTCCGGTGGCTTACCTCTGCACCTTCCTTGTAGGACTAATCCTCGCCAAGCTCCACGCCCTGGTGATTTTTACCCCATCGCGCCGCTTTGCCCTGTCCACCGTCTCTCTCACCATCATTCTCACCTTCTTCTACGTCGGCGCGCCGCACGTTCCCTACGTCATCATTCACGGCGCTCTACTTCTACCATTCTTCTGTCTGCTTATTCTTGGCTTGGCGGGGCCGAATCCTATTGCGAGCATCTTCGCCCTGAAACCGCTCGTCGTCTTAGGAGAGACTACCTTCGCCCTTTATCTGCTGCACTTCAATGCCTTCGAGATGATTCACAACTACCATTTGCCCGAACGCTTTCACCTCGTTGCCTTTGACCCGTGGATCTCCTACGTAGCTATCGTCATCCTCGCCTATGCAACGGTACGTTTTATCGAGAAGCCCGCTCAGCGCCTGATTCTCGGCTATTTTGCTGGAAAACCTGCATCACAGTCTTCGCCATCAAACCCTGGCCAAGTCTCACCTTCAGCGCAAGCTGGAACTTTTTAATGAGCTGTGCTGCTCAGTTCGGCTCTGGCGCAGAGAAGCCCTGCCGCGGCAGGGCTTCTCCTCTCAATGGGTAATTTCCGGGTTACGGATTCACGACCTGGGTCGCATGATCCCCATTTGCAACTGCAACCACACAGGTTGGCAGTGATGAAGCCGGAAAAGGTTGATTCTGGATCTGCTTCAAACTGCCGTTGTGCGGGTCCAGCTGAAGTCCGGATATCGTTCCAGCTGCGCTATTCGATGTGTAAAGGTAAATTCCAAGCGCCGGCTCGATAGCCGCGCACGTTGGATTTGTGTCCAGCTGCGTGCTGCCCGAACCTACAGAACCCGCAGGCGTGCCGGTCGACGTATCGATCGCGTAAGCGCCGATTGTGCTCGAGTTAAAGTTCGTCACATATAGGTATTTTCCGCGCGGGTCTATGATGACGTTCACCGGGAACTGCCCCGTCGCAAATGGACCGTTAACCATGGGGACGAGCGATCCGCCGGATCCAACGATGTACCCGATAAGCTGATTGGACACCTGGTCCGTAACGTAGACAAAGCGCGCCGTCGGATCCTCTGCGATCCAGCTCGGCGTCACGCCGGCCGGATATCCGTTCAGGCGCGTTGCGCCCGTGGTCACCGGAGTGAGGGCGCCCGTGCCTGGGTCTTGCGAGAACGCCAGAACAACGCCGCCCGGTCCGGTTCCGCCGCCAGCAGTCGGCACGGTCTCACGATCAACTACGTAGACGAAATTATGGAAGCCGCTGGCGACAATGCTCACGGGGCTGTTGCCAACTTTGACCGAATTCGCCGTCCCAAGATTGCCATCGGAAGTGATTGGAAATATTGTTACAAGCCCAGGTCCCGGCAGCGCCGTCGTGAAACCCGGCTGATAAGTAGAGGTGACGTATAGAAACTTTCCAGTAGCATCGACGGCTGCTGCAGTGGGAAAGCTCCCGGCAACGTTGTATGTCTTCTGTGCGTAGAGCTTTCCGTCGGTTCCGACCCCGTATGAGACCACCACCGAGTCGTCGCGGAAGACGACATAAAGAAACTTCCCGCTTGGTGCCGTGACCAGGGCCACCGGATTCTTGTTCGCCGTAGGCACCGGGGAATCGGCCAGCTGCACCAGCGCGCCCGACTGGTAGTCGACCTTGTAAGCGTTAATCACTCCAGTTGCCGTTCGTGTCGACGAGGTCGCATACAAAAATGCAACCGTGTAGTCACGACTACAGGCCGTCACGCCAAGTCCTAGAGCCAGACATACCATCGAGGCCATTGCAGTTCGGCCCATCATCTTCAACTTCATGCGCTTCTCAGCTCCCGTGCAGTTCGTTCGACCGCCAGATCCGTGTTGCATAACTTTCCAAACCGTTGCGGCATCGCAGGCCGCGAAGTGGCTAATAGACGGTACCGCTGACCGCCAGACACGTCGCAACTCCCGTTGCGGTGAACTTTGATCCACGTGCCAGATCCGAGAGCTGCCCCGTGTTCTGGTTAATGATCTTTCCGGTGATCGTTCCGTCAACGCTGTTGGAGGTGTAAACGTATTGGTTGGTCGGATCCTCAACCATGCAGACCGGCCCTGAGCCCGTGGGATAGGGGTTATTCGAGTCGGGCACCTGTTGCAGCTTGCCCGTTGTTGCCTCAATCGAGAACGCCGAAATAGTGCTACTCGTATTGTTAGAATTTGTCGTCGACTGGTTCACCACATACAAGTACCTTCCCCGGTTGTCCGTTAGCGACCACACCGGATTGGAGGTAAGCGGTAGGTTATTCACGGGGCCGCCCGTCAAGGAGTTTAAGGCACAGTTTGCTCCTGGCGTATAAGGCAAAATCTGTCCGCCCGGACTTATTACTTGGCCGCCCTGGACGATTGGCGCTGCATCGGTGAGGTAGATGTAAGAGCCTCCCGCATTGATCGACGTGAGTCTGCCGGCGTTGGTGAAAATCTCAGAGTTGGTCGTCTGAGTCAGCTGACCCGTGCTTGAATTTGCCGTATACGGGAAGATCGAATTCGTCGTAGCATCGAGCGTGAACAAGCAGCCTCCGCCACCACTCTTCATCATCGTGGGGCCCCTGCCGACCGGAAAATAGTTCAGGTTCACTCCCGGATTCTGCGGATCTTTGATCTGATTATTTGTCACAAGGGACAATCTGCCCGTATTCGGATCAACTCCGAAGACGGTGATGGCACCTAGACCTTGAGCAGCATACGTCGATCCAGCTTTCGCCAGGCTGTCGAGCACATATAGAAAGTTGCCCGAACTGTCGACGGCTGCCCATACCGGGGTCTGCCCCTGGCTGGAATACTGCTCCTGAAAGGTAAGAATTCCGTCGCCGCCAACGCTGAACTCTGCGATGTTCTGCCCACTCAGCTGCCCTTGTGCGTTCGGCGCTCCGGTGTTCACCACATAGAGGTACCGCCCACCCGGTTTTACGACAATCATCCTCGGATTCGTTCCACTCGCCTGAAAAGGAGAGTGGGGAATCGCTGTCAGATTGCCAGTGAAGTTGTCAATTTTGAATCCGGCAATCTGGTTATACTGCGTACCTGGTACCCAGATAAATCCGATCGTACCGCCACCGCATGCCGTCATACCCAGACCTACTGCGACAGACGCTACAAAGGCCAACGACAAACGGCCAAGCTTGCTCAACTTCATGTGCTTCCTTCATTCCCGCGTAGCCGCGCCAATTCTTGTGCGGTTGCAGGCAAATCCTAGGATTGCGATTCTTCGTTTTATTGTAGAAGCTGCGGCTTGTTTGTGCCACTTCGCTCCCCCTAGTCGCAGCCCTCATAGGTAACTGGTATCAGCGCGCAATGCTTTGCAGTCAAGTTTAGAAAAGAGAACCCAGGCCGCAGCCTGGGTTCTCTTTTCAAGAGTCCTCCTACCACGTTCGACAAGCGTTTGCGGACACCATCGGTTGTCCGGCCTTGCAGCCGAACGCCTTTCCGAACTCCTCGAAGTTCTGCACCGTGCCCTTCACGCGCCACTCGCCCGAGCTGTGCGGATCCGTCTTCGCCAGCACCCGCGCGCTCTGCTCCGTCGCATTCTGGCACCAGACCTGGCCGAACGAGATGAAGAAACGCTGCGCCGGCGTATACCCATCCTTCTTGCCGTCGCTGAATCCAGCGCCCGGTCCGCCCCCCTTCGCGATCGTCTCCGTCAATGCCTGGTACGCGATCCGGATGCCGCCGTTATCCGCCGTGTTCTCGCCCAGCGTCAGATGACCGTTCAGCTTCTGTCCCGGAGCCACCTCGAAGCCGTCATACTCCTTCGCCGTGCACTCCGTCCGCTCCTTGAACTTCGCCAGATCCTCCGGCGTCCACCACACCCGAACATTGCCGTTCAGGTCGTACTTGGACCCTTGATCGTCGAAGCCGTGCGTCATCTCATGCCCGATCACGACGCCAATCCCGCCGAAGTTCACCGCCGGATCCTGGCTGTTGTCGAAAAACGGAGGCTGCAGAATCCCGGCAGGGAAGTTGATGTCGTTCTGTGGCGGGTTGTAGTACGCATTCACCGTAGGCGGCGTCATCCCCCACTCCCGCTCATCCACCGGCTTGCCCAGCTTCGCCAGATTGCGCTTCTCTTCGAAGATCTGATTTCGGTCGGCGTTCCCCAGCAGATCGTCGCGCTTCACCTCCAGCTTCGAGTAGTCGCGCCAGTTCTCCGGATATCCAATCTTGTCCCGAATCGAGTCCAGCTTCTTTCTCGCCTCAACCTTGGTCTCGGGGCTCATCCACGGCAGTTGCTTGATGTCCTCAGCCATCGCAGCCTCCAGCGCCTTCACCAGCTTTTCCATATTGTCCTTCGCGTCAGGAGGGAAATTCTTCTTCACCCAGTCCTGACCCACAGCCTCGCCCAGCGCCATATCGGTCAGCCTTGTGCAGCGCTTCCACCGCGGCTGCTCCTCCTTCTGCCCGTTCAGCGTCTGGTTGAAGAACGCAAAATTCTCCTGCTCAAACGGCTTCGCCAGCAGCGGCGCGGCCCCATGCAGGCCATGCCAGCGGAGATAGCTCTTGATCGCATCCAGCTTCTCCGTCTCCAGCACCGAGTTCACCGTCTTCACATACCCGGGCGACATCACATTCAGCGTCTTAACCGATCCGAAACCAATGCCGTCCATGTACTGCTTCCAGTCATAATCAGGACTAAGCTGCTGCACCTCGGCTACTGTCATCACGTGGTATCGGTTCGCCGGATCGCGCATCTCGACCCTGCTCATCGATCCCTTCGCCAGAGCCGTCTCGATCCGCATCACATCGGCCGCCTCCCTCGCCGCGACCTCCTGCGTGTCGCCCAGCAGCACGAACATCTTGGTCACATGCTCCACATATTGCTCGCGAATCTTCTGGCTGCGATCATCGTCCGTCAGGTAGTAGTCCCGGTCCGGCAGCGACAGGCCGCCCTGCCCGCTGCCCGCGATCTGCTGCTTGGAATCCTTCTGATCCTGCTGAACGCCCACTCCGAAGAAGCCGCCGCCCGCATACTTCTCCATGCTCACGACGTTGAACGCCGCGAGATCCTTCGCGCTCTTCAGCCCGGCAATCTCATTCAGGTAGGGCTCGACCGGCTTCACTCCCATCTTGTCCACCAGGTCCGCGTTCATGCAAGCCGCGAAATAATCTCCATACTTCTTCTGCAGAGGCGTCTTCGGAGCATCGGCCGCAGACTTCAGATCGCTGTACAGAAGGTAGTTGTTTCGTTCCGCCAACTCATTGAACCGTCCCCATCGCACCTGATCCGCCGGTATCGGATTGTCCTTCACCCAGTTTCCACAGGAATACTTGTAGAAGTCCGTACACGGGTCGGCGGTCTTATCGATTGCGGACAGGTCGAAGATGATTGGCTTCTTTGGAACGGCGGTCGGTCCGCTGGGGGTGTCGCTCGAGCTAAGCGCCTGCCCGAGGCTGAAGCCGCTGGACAGTACTAAGAGAGAAGCAAGTGACTTACAGTGCATGGTGGCCTCGAAAGAATGTATGAAGATGAAGAGTTGAAGGAACCTGAAAGGAGACGCCTGCTGCAAGCAGGGCAAGGCGCAGCGCACCTTCCGGGGTCACAAAGACACAAAGAATCGTGTCTGTAACTTTGCACCCGACCGTGCATGCCATGCAAGCGGGAGGTTGCGGCCTCTGAACGAAGAGGAGCCCAGACCTCAGTCCGCACTCCTCTCTTTGACCTGAATCCAGGCTCTGACCAGCTGCCCTCTAGAAGATCTTCAGATGAATGGTGAGGTACTTCTTTGGATCCTGCCGGATCGTCGTCACCAGATTCGTGCTCTCAGTCAGCAGCTTGTTCAAGTTCGTATAAGCCGTATCGTCGGTCGCCAGCTTGCCCAGCGTCCCGCGCCCCTGGTCCACACCCGCCACCAGAGAATTCACCTGCGTCAGAGTGTCCTGCAACTGCGCGCGGAACTTGGGATCGTTGGTCAAAAGGCCGATCGCTCCCTTACCCTGATTGGCATTCGTCAACAGCAGGTTCGCCTGCGCCAGCGTCGCATTCAGGTTGTCGTAGAGCTTCTCATCCTTCAACAGCTTGCCCGCCGTCCCCTGCCCGTTCTGTACGCCCGCCATCATGCTGTCCAGCCGGCCCATCGCCGAGTTCAGCCGGTTGTACATCTCTGGATCGTTCATCAGCTTGCCAACCGAGCCCTTGCCCTCATTCAAGTTCTGGGTCAGCTTACGCAGCTCATCCACCGTGGCGTTCGCCTTGTTGTAGAGGTCCGGGTTGTTAATCAGCTGACCCACAGATCCCTTGCCATTCTGCAGGTTGTCGACGATCGTATTCATCTTCGCCAGGATCACGTTCAGGCTCTCGATCGTCCCCTGGCTCGCCTTCACAACGTCCTGTAGATTCGGCGTCTCCAGCGTCTTCAGCTCGTCGCCCGACTGCAGATCCGGACCTACTGCGTACTGACTATTGATGTCGACCACGGTATCCCCGAGCACGCCCACTGTGCTCAATGAGGCTTTCGAGTCTTTCTTTAGATTTTTCTGATACTTCGTATCCAGCTTCATTACTGCCAGGACAGGTGTCAGCTTCCGAGCCGGATCATTGGTCACCGAGATAGTCTTCACCGTTCCAATGGTTACACCTTGCAACTCCACCGCCGCCCCCTCTTTTAGACCGGCCGAATTCTCAAAGTAGGTCGTCACTGTGATCTTGTGCGAAAAGATTCCCAGACCGGAAGAACTCGTCATCAGGAACAGCAGCGTCACCAGCACCACCGCCGCCACCAGCACAATCACGCCGACTTTCAGTTGCGACCACCGGACCTCCTGCTGGCTGGGCATATCTCTCCTATATCTCATCTCTGGACTCAGCCCATGGCGGAGACCGTCCTTCGTTTCGTTTCGGCGCCTCGACCCATACCGCTGGCCGCAACGTGTGCACAGCGTTGAGAATACATGAGCTCAACGCTCGTCTCCCTGTTCTATCGGACAACACGGGTATAACTTCAGCAGATGTCGCTACACATGGGCGGGTTTCAAAATCGGCGTCTCTCGCCGTACCTCCGCCGCCCTTCGTACTGCTGCTCCAGCCTCATCTCTCTCCAATCGCCGCCGCCGCTTACCCCTCCACAAGCACCACGGCGATGGCCGCGTCTCGCCCATGCGTCAGGCTCAGCGAGGTTCGGACCACCCCCATCGCGAGCGCCAACTCCGCCGCCCGTCCACTCCAGTGCAGCGTCGGCCTCTGTCCCGGCAATCTCCGCACCTCGATCTCCTTCCAGCTCACACCGCGGCTGATCCCCGTTCCCAGGGCCTTCGCCCCCGCCTCCTTGGCCGCGAACCTCGCCGCGAAGCTCTCCGCCGATTGCCGCTTCCGCAGGCAGTACCCGATCTCCTCCACCGTAAACACCCTTGCCATGAACCGCTCTCCGAAACGTTCCAGGCTCGCCTGCACCCGCGCAATCTCAATCAGATCCGTCCCTAGTCCCAAAATCATCTGGTACGCCCCTCACATGTCCCTGCGTTCATGGGATTCTCCGGTACAGCACCGCGTCACGTGACCACCGTACTCCATGGACCCTCATGCCTCAACGTATACGTCCGATAGAACCAACATCGCGAGCAGGTCTAGTAAGGAGCCCCGTGCAGCAACCGCCAACTCACATCAACTCACCTCTGCTCCTGCAAGCATCGACCACACGCCCGCTGCGTGCCCTCCTACCACGACTTATCAAAAATCTTCAGATCTCAGGAAGTTTCATACGCCACCACCGCGTTCTCTCCATCCGCATGGCCTCACTTTCGCTCGAACTGCATCGCCGTGCCAGCGATGAGACCTACGTGAGCCTCATCGTCTCCGGCCTCGAGCTCCATCGAGACGCCCACATCGCTCTTGCCTCTCTGTGCATTCAGGATGCCCTGCCCCTGCGGCTTGGCTCTTCAGGCTTTATCGAGATTCAGCTTGAGATTCGGTCGCTGGACCCAGTGAACTCCGCACTGTTCACTGCAACACTGGCAATCTCAGCTTGAGCCCGACCTGTCCTCAGTGCACCAGCACCTGATTGCCTCCCAACTCCTTCACTGCATAGAGGGCGCGGTCGCAGCTCATAATGAGTTGATCCCACCCATGCTCCTTAGACCGCAGCTCCGCCACGCCAAAGCTTGCTCTGATCTTTGCTGCTCCATGCACCTCGGCCAGCGGTTGAGTCTCCTCGAGGCAACTACGCAGCCGTTCGGCCACAACTGACGCCTCCTCCCACGCCGTGTTTGGTAACAACAGCACAAACTCGTCTCCGCCGAGCCGTGCGAGGTGGTCCTGCCTCCGCATCTTTTGCTTCAGACAGGTTGCCACCGCGATCAGTACGATGTCGCCGCTGTGGTGCCCAAAGGAATCATTGATTTGCTTGAAACCGTCGAGATCGATCAGAATCGCTGACAGCGCTTGCCGCCTAAGGAGTCTCTGCACAAGTTCTGCGTCCCCAGCCTGATTGATTAATCTTGATCTCTGAGGGCGAAGAGCGATGAGCCAGCGGACCTTTGCGAGTCAGGCGGAGTTTCAGAGGTACGGCCGTAAG